>Ga0181612_150810_pt1 | contig 14885 bp, 9 predicted proteins | sample HoacroProtozoa21_FD_119630 | JGI IMG/M metagenome (GOLD analysis project Ga0181612, IMG submission 119630) | Hoatzin crop microbial communities from Cojedes, Venezuel. Combined Assembly of Gp0051906, Gp0051904, Gp0051908 | reverse complement strand
TTTCGCCAATACGTATGGCGGAACAATTCTGCTTGGCGTTCACGAGGACACAAAAGAGAAAGACCCAAAGAAACGCTTTACGGTGACTGGCGTGGAGGATGCCGAGAAAATAAAGAAAGACTTTTGGAACATCATCCACAATACCGAGAAAGTGAGCATGAACATTCTCCGCGATGAAAGCGTGGAGACTGTTGACGTGGACGAAAAAAGCGTAGTGGCAATCAGTGTGCCGCAGGCCTACTACACGATGAAACCCATCTACATCAACAACAATCTCTCGCGTGGTTCGTTCCGCCGCAACCACGAAGGCGACTATCATTGCTCGGAGCAGGAGTTGCGGATGATGGTGCGCGATGCCAATGAGGAAGGCAATGACCACATGTTTCTGCAGCACTATACGATGGACGACATCGACTCGACCACGCTCAAGCACTACCGCCAGATGTTCCTAACGAAGAACCCAGACCACGTATTCAACAACCTTGACGACAAGGAGTTCCTGAAGCAACTGGGCGGCTATACGGTGAATCGCGAGACGCAGGAGGAAGGACTGACGATGGCGGGATTGCTGATGTTTGGCAAAGGACTGCCCATCCGCGAACGGTTCTCCAACCTGCGCATGGACTATATCGACAAAACAAACCTGATTGGCGAGGAACGCTATAGCGACCGCATTACTTACGATGGCACTTGGGAGAACAACCTGTTCAACTTCATCCGCATCGTGCTTCCGCGCCTGATGAGAGACTTGCCGCGCCCGTTCCGCATGGAGGGCGTAATGCGCGTTGATGATACCCCGCAACACAAAGCCGTGCGCGAGGCGATGACCAACGCCATCATTCACGCCGACCTGATGCTGAACGGTTTGTTGCGTGTGGAGAAATACGATGACCGCTTTGTGCTGACTAACCCTGGACTGCTGAAAATCCCCGTGGAACAAATCTACGAAGGCGGTGAAACGCGCGCACGCAACCAAGTGATGCAGGTGATGCTGCGCATGATTGGCTATGGCGAAAACCTCGGTTCAGGATTCCCTCTCATTCTAAGTGCCTGGAATGAGAAACACTGGCTGAAGCCAGAACTTGTCGAACAGCCAGAATTGCTGCAAGTGAAACTCATCCTTCATATTATGGATAAGGAGAAAGAGGCTTTGGGGACAAAAGATGGCACAAAAGAAGACGATGTCACCAAAAATGTCACCAAAAATGTCACCAAAAATGTCACCAAAGGTAAAAGTTCCGAACGCCAGAATCAGATTTTGGAGATGATAAGGCAAGACCACACAGTCACTACGTCCCACATGGCGCAAGTCATGAACGTAACAACCCGAACGATAAAACGAGATATTGATATGCTACAAGAATTAGGCATTGTCTCTCGTGTGGGGGGTAATAATGGTGGTCATTGGGTAATCAACAAGCAACAGAATGATTAACGAAGATAAATTACATAGGTGGTTTATATTATTGTAACGGTATTGCTGGCGGTGCTGGCAATACTGAAAGCCGTACTTGTCTGCATTCATTAGAGAGACAATGAAAACCTCCGCACGATATTTCTCGTGCGGAGGTTTTTTGTTTACCGTATAAATGAACGTTTCTTTTATGCCAAAATGATGGCACAAAAGATGGCACAAAAGAAACGGCACTTCATTACCGGCGATTTTTCTGACCTTCGGTAACAGTACGTGGAACGTTCATTTCTCGCTCCAGGCTAATCCTTCCAGTGCTTGATGCGGTCGAAGATGTCGGAGAAAGCGTTCGACTCCTTTTTCGGCGCTGCCTGTTCCTGTTCGGCAGGAGCCACGGCGACCTTCCGCTTCACCACCTTCTTTTTCTTCGTCGTCACCGTCTTTTTCTTCTCCTTGTCGGTGGGCAGACTGACCTTGGCGGGATTCTTTCCCGGCACCGACTTCTCCGTGGAAGGCACCGTCAGCGCCTGGTCCTCCTCAGGTTTGGCCACTTGCGTGGAGGCAGCCGGATGATTTCTGAGCGCCTCGTCCCGCCAGTTGTCTATAAAACTGTAACTCACGTCGGCCATTTCGAAGTCGACCTGCGGCAGTTCTTCCTCCGCCTCGTCCTTGTAAGGCACGCCCCGACGGTTGACCACCTCCAGTTTTACCATGGCCACGCCCTGTGCGATGATACCCAGTTCACGGGCCGCACGAGGCGAGAGGTCCACGATTCTGCCCTTGACAAACGGGCCCCTGTCGGTCACACGCACCACCACCGATTTCCCGTTGGCGGGATTCGTCACCCTGACCATCGTACCGAAAGGCAGCGTCCTGTGGGCACACGTCAGACTGTCAGCATGAAGGCGTTCACCGCTTGCGGTACGGTTGCCCAGGAATTTCTTGGCATAAAAGGTGGCTTTCCCATGCTGCACTTGCGCCTTCACAGGCAAGCAGACCAGCAGAGCCAGCGCCGCCGTCATGACCGACGGCAGCATCAGGCGGACCTTCACCACCGGTAAGGATTTTATTCTCATATCATTCTGTTTCGTTACACAATGCCTTGCGCCATCATGGCATCAGCCACCTTCATGAATCCGGCGATGTTGGCCCCCTTCACATAGTTGACATAGCCGTCCGCCTCCCGACCGTACTTCACGCACTGGTCGTGAATGGAGTGCATGATATAATGCAATTTCTCGTCCACTTCGGCCGCCGTCCACGTCAGCCGCATCGAGTTTTGCGTCATCTCCAGGCCCGATGTGGCCACACCGCCGGCGTTGACCGCCTTGCCAGGAGCGAAGAGCATCTTGCCCGCCACGAACGTTTCCATGGCCTCCGCCGTACAACCCATGTTGCTCACCTCCGCCACACAGAGCGGTTTGTTGGCCAGAATGCGGCGCGCGTCGTCACCGTTGAGTTCGTTCTGCGTCGCACAGGTGAGGTAGATGTCGGCCTTCTCCTCCCACGGTTTCTTGCCCTCGTGGAATACGGCGCCCTCAAACTCGTCCGCATAGGGTTGGCAGACATCATTGCCCGATGCCCGCAGTTCGAGAAGATAATTGATTTTCTCGTCGTCCAGGCCCTTCTCATCGTAGATATAACCGTCGGGACCGCTGATGGTAATCACCTTGGCACCGAGTTCGGTAGCCTTCTTGGCAGCGCCCCAGGCCACGTTGCCGAAACCGCTCAGCGCCACCGTCTTGCCGGCGATGTCCTGTCCGTGCTCGTGGAGCATCTGCTGCACGAAATAAAGCGCGCCGTAGCCCGTGGCCTCAGGACGGATGCGCGAACCGCCCCACTCCAGGCCCTTGCCCGTGAGCACGCCCTCAAACCTATGGGTCAGTTTTTTGTACATGCCGTAGAGGTAACCGATTTCGCGCGCGCCCACGCCGATGTCGCCAGCGGGCACGTCCTCGTCGGGACCGATATGGCGGTAGAGTTCCGTCATGAACGACTGGCAGAAACGCATCACCTCGGCGTCCGACTTGCCACGGATGGAGAAGTCGCTGCCGCCCTTTCCGCCGCCCATGGGCAGTGTGGTGAGCGCGTTCTTGAACGTCTGTTCAAAACCCAGGAATTTCAGGATGGAAAGATTCACCGAGGCATGAAAGCGCAAACCGCCCTTGTAGGGGCCGATGGCACTGTTGAACTGCACCCGGTAACCCAGGTTGACCCGCACCTTGCCCTCGTCGTCCGTCCAGGGCACGCGGAAAGTAATGATCCGTTCCGGTTCGACGAGCCTTTCGATGAGTCCCGCCCGCTCAAACTCCGGATGCCGGTTGTACACGTCCTCGATGGAGGTCAACACTTCCCTGACGGCCTGCAAATACTCTGTTTCGCCCGGATGCTTCCGCTCCAGGTCGGCCATGATTCTTGCTGTTTCCATATACTGATGTTCTAAAATTTTCCTGTTTAGGTTAGCACTTCTTTCTGCGAAGATAAACTTTTTTCTCTTTTGTACCAAATATTTTAAGAAAAAACCGTATCTTCGCAAATTGAAAGAGCCTTTTACAGCCCATGAAAAAGAAGATACCACAGGAGTGGAACAAGTTTTTGCTCAAGGATGTGACGTTCATGAACCTGATGATGCGGCGCATCTACAACGTATTGATTGTGGCCAATCCCTACGACGCCTTCATGCTGGAGGACGACGGACGGGTGGAAGAGAAAATCTACAACGAGTACATGGAGCTCGGTCTGCGCTATCCCCCCACTTTCACCCAGGTGAGCACCATCGAGGAAGCGCGTCACGTGATGGACTCCACCCACGTGGATCTGGTCATCTGTATGCCGGGCAACGCCGACAACGACGCCTTCACCGTGGCGCGCGCCATCAAGGAAGACCGTCCCAAGGTGCGCTGCGTGGTGCTCACGCCCTTCTCCCACGGCATCACGCGCCGCATGCAGGACGAAGACCTCTCCATCTTCGACTACGTCTTCTGCTGGTTGGGCAACACCAACCTGATTCTGTCCATCATCAAACTCATCGAGGACCGGATGAACCTCGACCACGACATCACCGAGGGCGGCGTCCAGATGATACTCCTCGTGGAGGACAACATCCGCTATTACAGTTCCATTCTCCCCAATCTTTACAGTTTTATCCTCCTGCAGAGCCAGCATTTCGCCACCGAGGCGCTCAACCGCCATCAGGCCACGCTGCGCATGCGCGGCCGTCCCAAGGTGGTGCTGGCGCGCAACTATGAGGAGGCGATGAGTCTCTACGACAAATACGCCAATAATATATTAGGTGTCATCAGCGACGCCCGCTTCCCGCTCGACGCCCGGGAAGAAGAGCAGGAGCAGCGACATTCCCTCGTCAATGCCCAGTTGACCAACCCCAAGGACGCCGAGGCGGGCCTCAAACTGCTCCGCGAGATCCGCAAGCGCGACGAGTACGTGCCGCTCATCCTGCAGAGTGCCGAGAGCGAGAACGCCGAAAAGGCGCGCCAGGAGCATTTCCGCTTTGTCGACAAGAATTCCAAGACCAGTGCACAGGACCTGCGCGAAATAATGGAGAAACACATGGGATTCGGCGATTTCATCGTGCGCGACCCCAAGACCCATGCCGAAATCATGCGCATCCACAGTCTGAAGGAACTGCAGGACAACATTTTCAAGATACCCAACGACGCCATGCTGCGCCACGTGAGCCGCAACCACATGAGCCGTTGGCTGTCGGCCCGCGCCATCTTCCCCGTGTCGGCGTTCCTCAAACAGGTGACCTGGCACAAACTGCAGGACGTGGACGCCCACCGGCAAATCATCTTCAACGCCATCGTGCAGTACCGCCACATGAAGAACATCGGCGTGGTGGCCGAGTTCGACCGCATGAAGTTTGACACCTACTCCCACTTCGCCCGCATCGGTGAAGGTTCACTGGGCGGCAAAGGCCGTGGTCTGGCCTTTCTCGACAACATCGTCAAGATGCACCCCGCCTTCCACCAGTATGAGGGCGTGAAGGTACAGATACCCAAGACGCTCGTGCTCTGCACCGACATCTTCGACGAGTTCATGGAGTCCAACGCCCTTTATCCCGTGGCGCTGAGCGACGCCTCCGACGCCGACATCCTGGAAGCCTTCCTCAAGGCCCGCCTGCCCGAACGCCTGCTGCAAGACTTCTACACCTTCTTCGAGGCCACGCGCTGCCCCATCGCCATCCGTTCATCGTCGCTCCTGGAGGATGCCCACTACCAACCCTTCGCCGGCATCTATTCTACCTACATGATACCCTATCTCGACGACTGGAAAAAGATGGGCGAGATGCTCGAAAGCGCCATCAAGGGCGTCTACGCCTCCGTGTATTACAAAGACTCCAAGGCCTACATGACCGCCACGCGCAACGTCATCGACCAGGAGAAGATGGCCGTCATCCTGCAGGAAGTGGTGGGCCAGTGTCACGGTGAGCGCTATTACCCCACGATGAGCGGCGTGCTCCGTTCGCTCAACTATTATCCCGTGGGCGACGAGACCGCCGAGGAGGGCATTGCCCATCTGGCCCTCGGACTGGGCAAGTATATCGTCGACGGCGGACTGACGCTGCGCGTGAGTCCCTACCATCCCGCACAGGTGATGCAGACCAGTGAGATGGAGACGGCCCTCAAGGAGACCCAGACCCGCTTCTACGCCCTCGACATGAGTCAGGTGACGCCCGACGTCAAGGTGGACGACGGATTCAATATCCTCCAACTCAAGGTGAAGGACGCCGACGCCGACGGCGCGCTGCGCGACATCGTGTCCACGTTCGACCCCTACGACCAGGTCATCCGCGACGGTTATTACGAGGGCGGCCGCAAGATCATCTCCTTCTCGGGCGTCCTCCAACAGGGCGTCTTCCCCCTGCCCGAACTGTTGCAGATGTCGATGAACTATGGTGCCGAGGGAATGAAGCGCCCCGTGGAAATCGAGTTTGCCGCCAATCTCTACAATCCGCCCAAGGGCGACGCCGATGAGGGCGAACCCACCGTGGGCGAATACTACCTGTTGCAGATACGCCCCATCGTGGACTCCCTGCAGCGTCTGGAGGACAATCTGGCCGAGATTGCCGACGACCGCTGTCTGCTGCGCTCCCACAACTCCCTGGGCCACGGCATCAGCGAGGACGTCACCGACGTGGTCTACGTCAAGACCGGCGACGACTTCACGGCGATGAACAACAGTGCCATCGCCGACGAGATAGAACAGATCAACCGCCGTTTCCTCTCCGAGGGCGGCAATTACGTCCTCGTGGGTCCCGGCCGTTGGGGCAGCAGCGACCCCTGGCTCGGCATTCCCGTGAAGTGGCCCCACATCAGCGCCTCGCGCCTCATTGTGGAAGTGGCGCTCAAAAACTATCGGGTAGACCCCAGTCAGGGCACCCACTTCTTCCAGAACCTGACCAGTTTCGGGGTAGGCTACTTCACCATCGACGCCGACCGCGGCACAGGCATGTTCCGTCAGGACCTGCTCGACGCCATGCTTGCCGTGGAAGAGAAGAAGTACGTGCGCCACGTGCGCTTCAGCCGTCCCTTGAGAATCATGATGGACGGCAAGAAACAGGAAGGCGTCGTCCTCCTGCCTGAAGACCCTCAGTCTGAAGAATCATGATATTCAAATACAAAATCCCCCTTCTGACGATGAGAAAGACACTCTTATTCCTCCTCCTGGCCCTGTCGGCGATGACCGCACGGGCCGACGGATACCGCAACCCTGTCATTCCCGGTTACCACCCCGACCCGAGTATCTGCCGGGTGGGCAACGACTATTACCTGGTCAACTCGTCCTTCCATTACTTCCCCGGCGTACCGCTCTACCACAGCAAGGACCTTGTGCACTGGCGCCTCGTCGCCAACGTCCTCACCCGGCCCTCCCAACTGCCGCTCAAGGGCGCCTCGTCGTGGCTCGGCATCTACGCCCCCACCATCCGTTATCACGAGGGCACCTACTATATGATTACCACCAATGTGGGCAACGGGGGCAACTTCCTCGTCACGGCCCAGCGGCCCGAAGGGCCGTGGAGCGAACCCGTCTGGCTGCAGCAGCAGGGCATCGACCCGTCGCTTTATTTCGAAGACGGCAAATGCTACATGGTGAGCAATCCCGACAACACCATCATGCTGTGCGAAATCGACCCCTCCACGGGCCGCCAGCTCACGGAGAGCCGCGCGCTCTGGCGCGGTACGGGCGGCCGCTATCCCGAAGGGCCCCACATCTACAAGAAAGACGGCTGGTACTACCTGCTCATTTCCGAAGGAGGTACCGAACTGGCCCACCGGCTCACCATCGCGCGCAGCCGTGACATCTACGGTCCCTACGAGGCCAATCCCGCCAACCCCATCCTCACCAATTGCAGTATGAAGGGACAGAGCCTGCAGATACAGGGCACCGGTCACGGCGACTTCGTCCAGGCCCCCGACGGCAGTTGGTGGATGGTCCTGCTGGCCTACCGCAATTTCGGCGGCAGTTATCACCACCTGGGCCGTGAGACCTACCTCGCGCCCGTGGAGTGGAAAGAGGGCGAGTGGCCCGTAGTCAACGGCGGAGAACCCATTGACACGCTCATGCGCTGCCGGTTGCCGCAAGCCGTGGAAGAGACCGCTCAGGTCAAACAGCAGAAACGGAAGCGCCAGCTCCGGAAGAAGACCGCGCCCCAGCCTCGCGCCAACTTCCTCAATCCTCAGGGAGGCGACGCCGCGCCCGAGTGGCTTTTCATCCAGAATCCCCTGACGGAGAATTACGCCGTCGGCGACACGTCGCTCGTGATGAAGGCCCACGGCACGCTCACGGCCAACGACCGTCCCACCTTCGTGGGCCGCCGTCAGGAAAGCGCCGCCATGACCCTCGACGTCGCGGTGAGTCCCGCTCCGGGCAAGAGCAAGGCCGGACTCACCGTCTATCAGATACACGGCGGCCATCTCGACCTCTTCGTCACGCCCGACAGCGTCGGCGTCGACGCCCAGGTGATGTCGCTCTACGCCCGTCCCGCCGCCCGCAGGTTGCCCGCCGGCGCGGACCGCGTCTTCCTCCGCATCGCCTCCGACGGTCTGCAATATCAGTTCTTCTACTCTCTCGACGGCGTCTCCTACACCCTGCTCACCACGCAACAGTGCGCCCTGGTGAGCACCGAGACCGTAGGCGGATTCACCGGCGTGGTCTTGGGCATGTACGCCGATGAGGGAGCGGCCCGTTTCACCCGATTCTCCTACAAAGAGCACGACAAGGGCAATAAATGAAAATATTTTACGTTATACTAACAAATTTTATTTTTCACTTAATTCAAGTCGTATTATGAAAAAGTATTTAGCAGAGTTGGTAGGTACGTTCGTACTTACATTCCTGGGTTGCGGCGCAGCCGTGAGTTTGAATTGCGGCGTTGACACCGCATCCGTAGTGGGCACCGCCATCGCCTTCGGTCTTTCCGTCGTGGCCATGGCCTACACCATCGGCGGCATCAGCGGTTGCCACATCAACCCCGCCATCTCCCTCGGTGTCTTCCTCAGCGGAAGAATGAGCGCCAAGGATTGCGGCATGTACATCGTGTTCCAGGTCATCGGCGCCATCCTCGCCGCTGCCGTATTGGCAGGTATCGTGGCCACATGCCCCGGTCTGGCTGAAGGAACGACGACCGGCGCCAATGCCTGCGCCGCATCTCAGACCAACGGTCTCATTGTCGAGATTGTGCTCACCATGCTCTTCGTGCTCGTGGTGCTCGGCGCCACCGCCAAGACCAACGGTGCCACCAACAACTTCGCCGGTCTGGCCATCGGTCTTGCCCTGATTCTCATCCACCTCGTGGGCATCCACTACACCGGCACCAGCGTCAACCCCGCCCGTTCCATCGGTCCGGCCCTCTTCGAAGGCGGTCAGGCCCTGAGCGACCTCTGGGTATTCATCGTAGGTCCGTTCGTGGGCGGTGCTTTGGCAGCCCTCGTCTGGAAGGTCATCGAACCCGCAGAGGAAGAGAAATAATCAGCGCGTGATTGTCAAGTGCGTTTTACAAAATCGCCTCTGACAATGACTTCCGCGTGAAGTTTCAGATTTTTTAAAAGGTTGTCGGGCGAAAAAAAGCCGGCAACCTTTTGTTTTGTTGTCCGAAAACACTATTTTTGCAGTGCTTTCACAGGATTTGTTTTTTAAATAAATAAAGTTATGGTAGATTACAAGACATTAGGACTGGTCAACACGCGTGACATGTTTGCCAGAGCCATCAACGGAGGTTGGGCGGTTCCCGCCTTCAACTTCAACAACCTGGAGCAGTTGCAGGCCATCATCAAGGCTTCTTCCGAGCTCCGTTCACCGGTGATTCTCCAGGTGTCCAAAGGCGCCCGCAACTATGCCAACCAGACCCTGCTTCGCTACATGGCCGAAGGTGCCGTGGCCTATGCCAAGGAACTGGGTTGCCAGCACCCCGAAATCGTGCTCCACTTGGACCACGGTGACAGTTTCGAGCTCTGCAAGAGCTGCGTGGACATGGGCTTCTCCAGCGTGATGATCGACGGCAGTTCCCTGCCCTACGACGAGAACGTGGCCCTCACCGCCCAGGTGGTGGAATACGCCCACAAGTATGACGTCACCGTAGAGGGTGAGCTCGGCGTGCTCGCCGGTGTCGAGGACGAGGTGGCCTCCGAGGTGTCCCACTACACCAAGCCCGAAGAAGTGATCGACTTCACCTCCAAGACCGGATGCGACTCCCTCGCCATCTCCATCGGCACCAGCCACGGCGCTTACAAGTTTAAGCCCGAGCAGTGCACGCGCGACCCGAAGACCGGCCGCCTCGTTCCCCCGCCATTGGCATTCGACGTGCTCGACGCCATCATGGAACAGCTCCCCGGCTTCCCCATCGTGCTCCACGGATCCTCTTCCGTGCCCCAGGAGTATGTGGACATGATCAATGCCAACGGCGGCAAACTGCCCGATGCCGTGGGTATTCCCGAAGAGCAGCTCCGCAAGGCCGCCAAGAGCGCCGTCTGCAAGATCAACATCGACTCCGACTCCCGCCTGGCCTTCACCGCCGCCGTGCGCAAGACCCTGGCCGAGAAGCCCGCAGAGTTCGACCCGCGTAAGTATTGCGGTCCCGCCCGCGACCTCATGGAGGAAATGTACAAGCACAAGATCATCGACGTGCTGGGCAGCGACAACAAGCTCGCCAATTGCGACTAATCAGCCGTATCAAATACAAGGGAGTGCGCCCGTCATGGCGCACTCCCTTGTTTTAGTTGAGAGTGGAAAATGGAGAGTTGGAAAAGCCGCGGAGCGGCGCCCTGCCATATACGAAGTATGTGGCAATTAACCGGGGGCGCAGGAGCGTAGCGACTAAACCCTCGGATAGGGTGCCTCCCCCCTATCCCGACCCCAGCGGGGTCGCCCTGACGCGAGCGGAGCGAGAGGAAATACATATATGGGGATGCTGACAACAAGACAGGCATCAACTCTCAACTCTCAACCCTCAACTCTCAACTCTCAACCCTCAATTCTCAACTAAAAAATGAAAACCAAACACCTCATTACCCTCCTTCTGACCCTCATGACAGGAACCCTCCACGCCCAGGACCAGAACTTCTGGATATTCCTCTGTTTCGGACAGTCCAACATGGCAGGACAAGCCCCCATGGAACAAGTCGACTCCATCGTCCCCGACAGGCTGCTCAGCATGTCCGCCACCGAAGGCACCGACGGCCGCCACATCGGAGAGTGGCGCAAGGCCGTACCGCCCGTCTGCCGGCAAGACACCCACCTGAGTCCCGCCGACTACTTCGGCCGCACCGTCCTCGCCGCCGCACCCGCCGGCACCCGCGTGGGCATCATCTCCGTAGCCGTGGAAGGCTGCCCCCTCACCTTCTTCGACAAGGACAAGTACCGCGAGGCCATGCAGGGCGAACAGCGCGACTGGATGCTCAACATCCTCCGCCAGTACGACAACGACCCCTACGGCCGTCTCGTCACGCTGGCCCGCAAGGCCCAGCATGACGGCGTCATCAAGGGCATCCTGCTCCATCAGGGCGAGACCGACGCCTACACGCCCGAGTGGCAGCAGCGCGTCCATAAGATCTACACCGACCTCTGCGCCGACCTCCGGCTCGACAGCGCCGAAGTGCCCATGCTCGTGGGCGAGACCATCCGTCAGGAATACGGCGGCGTATGCGCCCATGCCAACCCCACCATCGATGGCCTCGACGGTCTCTGGCCCGGCATCCACGTGGTGAGCGCCGCCGGATGCACGCCCTCCGAGGACAACGTCCACTTCAGCACCGAGGGCTACCGCCAACTGGGTCGCAACTATGCCGCCCGATACCAGGCCGTGAAGAGCGGCACCGCCACCAGTCTGGCCACCGCCGCCACCGATGCCGCCTCCTCCGCCCTCCAGGTGGAAGCCATCTGGCTCACCGGCGGCACCATGCTCGCCACCGCCACCGAACCCGTCGAGGAAGTGAGCATCGTGAGTTTCTCCGGCCAGACCATCCAGCGCACCCCCGTGAGCCACAAGCGCAAGTTCGGCCTCCACTACACCAACCTCCCCGACGAGACCCTCATTTTCGTGTTCAAGTCCGTCACAGGCGCCACGTGCGCAGTGAAGAGGTGAAAAAATTTTCCCTCTGCGCCAATAGGTGTCGCAGAGGGGATTTATCTTTGCTCCCGACAAAAAGAAAAAGATATGGAAAATAAAGAATTCAAAAAGATGGCGCTGCTCGGCAAAGCCGTAGAACAGGCGAGGAGTGAAGAGGAAAAACATTCCTCGATACCGACCTTACAAGAGTGCTTAAAACGCAAACATGCTATCGACAAGTGGCGGAAGGAACATCCGAAGGAATGGGAGGAGCTGGACTTGGAGGCTCTTTACAACGTAGTGGAGCACGACTTCGATTAAACGACACAAGGGGATGCCATCCTTGACAGGATGCGCATCCCCTTTCTTCACCCGACCGCGGCCGATGCTCCGACGACACCCGCCAGCGCCGTAAGCGCGGCAGTTTTGCTGACCAAGAATGCCTGTTTTGCTTTGCCGCTCTCAAAAAAGCCCGATTTCATCGCGTTTTTAACTTTCTCATTTCCCGCGTATTTCCGACCCGATGTCCGTCTGCCCGAAAATACGAAAGTGTTTTGTCAAGATAAATGACAGTATGGTAAACTGGTCATGTTGTGAAAAATGCGGACAAATAAAACGTGTAACGTGAAGCGAGAAATGTAATATCATCTCGAAGAGATGCAGTCCGAGCGGAGCGAGGACCTGATAACCGGGCCTGTTCGCCGCAGGCGCAGGCGCACGCTCGGATGGTAGTCTTCTATACTTTCAATCCCAAAGGGTTGCACTACAAGTCCCCCTCCTGCTGGTAGGAGGGGTGCCGTAGGCGGGGGGGATGGAACCCCCTCAACTAATCAATAGTCATTTGCTCCGCAATCAATAGTTGTTTGCAGTGCAGTCAATAGTCATCTGGTCGGCAAGTAATAGTCCGTTGCGGACCAAACAATAGTCAACTGCGGACCAAATAGCCCTTACGCTCTCGTTTTATATGAAATGACGTTCTCATTCTATATGAAATGACATCCTCGTTTTATATGAAATGACATCCTCATTCTATATGAAATGACACCCTCATTCTATATGAAATGACAACCCCGTTTCATGGAGTTGAGGGAAAAGAACGTGTAACGTGGAGCGAGAAATAACCCTCCCCAAAACTTGCATACCTTACGCAAAAGATGTATCTTTGCAGAAACTTGAGAGAAGTCCCGTGACGAAAAGGATTAGCGCCAATAGAAAAACACAGGAAACGACAAAAAACGGATATAAAAGTGTACAAGAAATAACCTGGGAATAACAAGGAAAATACGCTGAAATTACACGGAAGTTATATAGAAACAGCATGGATGTTGTATTTTCTATCTCGTCAACTCACTGAAAAACAACCAGTTACACCTTCCCTATATAAGATATAAAGAATAAAAATAAGAATAATGATAAGAATAAATTAATGATAAACATCATCGAAGATGATGAATATAATACAGATAAAAGAAAAAATATATTCTCGACTGCGTCGTCGAATATATTAAAAAGAATTTCCGCCGTCGCCGCCGAGGATTTTTATTTTGAGAGACAAAGACTACCACCCCGCCTACGCCACCTCTCCTACCAGCAGGAGGGACTATTCTCGCTCCACGCTCCACGTTAAGCGCCAATAGGGTTTTCCCTACACAAAAATCGGGGAAATACCCTGTGCGAATTAAACTTTCTTCGTATTTTTGCATCAGATAAACAGGTCTCTCGCAGCAGGGGCTGTCCAAAAACGAAGAAGAAGATGAAAAAATTGGTATTATTGTCAGTGAGTGCCCTCCTCATCATGAGCAGTTGCGGCACGTACACCGGAGCAGGTGCCTATACGGGCAGTTCGCTCGGCGCTATTTTAGGTTCCGCCATCGGCGGTATCAGCAGCGGTCCCCGCGGTTCCGACATCGGCACCATCGTGGGTATGGCCGGAGGTGCCATCGTGGGCGGCGCCATCGGCAATGCCGCCGACAAGGCCCGTCAGAGCGACTACGACAAATACCGCAAGGCCCGTGCCGCCCGCAAGCAGCAGCAACAGACGGATGTTCCCGCCGAGAGCGGATTTGACGCCACCAACAGCGGTGACGACCGCATCTACGACTTCAACGGTTCTGACTATACGGGCAATTACAGTGCCGGTCAGGCCGTGACCAATCTGCCCTCGTCGTCGAGCGTGGAGAACATCGCATCGGGTTATACTTACGCTCCGTCCATCGTGGTGCGCAACGCCCGTTTCGTGGACGACAATCAGGACAATGCGCTGAGTCGCGGAGAACTGGGCAAACTGATTTTTGAAGTGTACAACGAGGGCAGCGAGACGCTCTACGACATCCAGCCTTCGGTGGTGGAGGTGACGGGCAACAAGCACATCGTCATCTCTCCGAGTATTCACGTGGAGCAAATCGCTCCGCATCAGGGTATCCGCTACACGGCTCTCGTGAAGGCTGACAACCGTCTGCGTGACGGCACGGCCCGCTTCTGTGTCTCTGTGCTTCACGGCAATGAGGCGATTTCGAAGGTGACGGAGTTTACTATCCGCACGAGGAAGTAAGAGAGAGGGTGTGTCAAAACTGCCACACCCTCTCTATATGATGCTCTATGCCTATTTCTTTCGCTTACGCGCAACCTCGGCTGCACCTCGCCATAATCCAAACAAGTTTGGTTTCTGGTCTCGGTTTGCACGAGCTTTGCTTGCCCAAAGAAGAAAGAATGTTTGTGCAAGCTGAGTGCAGAAGACAAGTTTACTTGTATTATGCCGAAGCGAAGCCAAACATGCGGCAGCGTAGCTGGCGAAAAGGCGTCGGCAAAGTCGCTCGTTGCTAAAGCTCGTGCGAGGTGAGAGCAATCGCAAATGTATTTGCAGATTGCCGAACCGATGCCGAGGTTGCGCGAAGCGAAACTTCTTCGGCA
>Ga0181612_150112_pt1 | contig 14885 bp, 10 predicted proteins | sample HoacroProtozoa21_FD_119630 | JGI IMG/M metagenome (GOLD analysis project Ga0181612, IMG submission 119630) | Hoatzin crop microbial communities from Cojedes, Venezuel. Combined Assembly of Gp0051906, Gp0051904, Gp0051908 | reverse complement strand
CTATTCTCTCTAAAATGCGAGTTTTTAATATCGAAGCAGAATCTTTTAATATTAAATCTAATAGTGAAGCAGATGGAAGACAGGCTTGCAGCTACAAGCAATCACCGCAAGCTCAGAGACTTAACATCTTCTAAGGAGAAGAGCCTGCTGCCCCATCTTCTTGGAATGCATCAATTCAGTAATTAGGTGTATTAAGAGCTATGTCTGTCGCATTTCACTCATTGCCACAGACATAAGAAGTTACATTTATAAGTCATTAAGCTGAAATAAAATCTTTGCTGGGCTTAATTAATTTAAATATTCATGGAAACAGGATAGCAGGGGAAAGTGTCGTTCTTAATCAAAACAGACACTGCTGTTCTATAATGCAAATTGCTATTTCTTATGTGGACAATGCCAAGTACCTACAATAAAAGGGTGCAGAACATTAATGCTATGCATGTAGAAAATGCAGCTAAAACGGATACACCTTGTCCTTTACCTCTGGAACAGAAGGCAGAATTTGCTGGTGTCATGCCTAATACAGTAGTTACTTCCAGGGTAATTTATCATAATTTCCTCAAGCTGAATGCAACACCCACCCCCTCCCCATCCTTAAAAAAAAAGCGCCTGCTTTCTAAAGGTAGTTATTCATTCACGTCTCGAGGCTCCAGTACTTTCACAGCTCCCCAGTTTTCTCCTGGCAGAGCCCTGGTTCTGATCTGCAGAGCTGTTAGCAAACCCAGCTTCTCACGAATCACATCGCAGCCTGCTGCATCGCAAGCTTTAGCCCAGACCCATTGCCCCCACACCACAACGCAGCTTGTTCACAATCCTCTGCTACAGCAGGTCCTTGGGGGACCCTGGCCACAAGCAAGCTATTGGCTTCGTTACCCACTGCCTTCTCCTACGGCAGCGTTCAGACCCCTCGGTGTCCACACAGATTAATTCTGAATGATACATCTAAAAGAGGGGGAGCTCCAGGGCAGGCTGGGCATTCTCCAGCCTCCACCCTTCCTACCTTAACGTGACACTTCTATGACGTTACTCCAGAACACTTAGGACCAGGACAGGTCTCTCAATCACAACTGTGAGAACCTGCATCCCCTGCTTCGCTTCTCCATGGAGCAGCTGATGCTGTGGGGATGGGCTTCCAGGTCTGAGAGGGACATTCAAGTTTAAGCAAGTTTCATCAGGAATCATTTCTCTGCTTGGGAGCTCCTACAGCAAACCCACCCCGCATCTACAGAGAGATGCTCTCACCTTCCAATGCCACAGTGGACGCGATTTTCTTTTGAAGATATGGCAGAGGTGGTAGCGATTGCTCCTCTTTATACAAAGCTCTGTAGTAAGGGCACATGCCTAAGAGGTGGGAGATCAAAGCTTCTCTTCCTTGTCTGCCAGAGGGAAATCCATATAACTAAGCTCCTCTGGATGGAAGCACTCCCCTCCTATAGCTGACCTGTGCTGTTCAGCAGAAGAAATTATACAACATTCAATGCGCTGAAAAGTGACAGAGCAGATTGCTATGATATGCAGAAAAACTACTTAAAAAAAAAAAAGTAGGAAGGAAATACAGTTTCTGATTTTTGTCTGTTAATAGCAGCTTTGGTTTCACTATCTGCCGTCCCCACGTTCGGCTTTGGATGCAATTAACACCATAGAAATAAAATACTTGATGGAAGTAGCAACATGTTTACTGGTAATGAAATGTTTATGGATCAATTTGGTACACTAGTAGAGAGTGAATGAATTTACTTCAGCACGAGAGAAAACAAAGTGTAGATAAGCACTGAAAATCACTTCGACTCCAGACATTCACAAAATGTTATTATTATTCTCCCCAGAAAAGGTAATATTGATCGGTGAGAATCATTTGGACAACGACAACAATGTGTTTTCCTGATAGAATACAGCGACCCATTTAGTAGATGTCTGTACAGAAAGCAGCACTGACCGAAATAAAACTCTAAATTTAAAAATGTCCTTTGATAAATACCCAGAAGAGAAAACCTTGACGTGACCTCCTCACTTCTCCACAGTTCTTCTCTCTCCAGGACACTGGGCTGTCATTCTGCTTAAAGAACTGGCTCTTATGGCTTTTCCTCAACACGTGACAAATCTTTTTGTCTGTTGCTACTTCATTTTCCACTTTTAATATGGGCAAAATACTGTTTGCATATTTATGACAAAAAGAAAAAATTAAATGAAGTTCCTAAGGGCAGGAGCAGATTGAGACAGTGCCTGGAATAACAAAAGCCTCAGCTGGGATGAAAGGGAGCACAGCTCTCTCCATTCGACCAAGCATCTAAAGGAAGTTTTGATCTAATGCAGCTCAATGCATACCACAGAGGGGAAGAAACTTCTCAGAGAATTTTGCTGCTTTTAGCAAAGATTAAATGCTGTGCATTCTTCGGGGTTCAGCCACTATTCGGAACAGCATCACATCACAATCCTATAAATGAATAACAAAGGTTTAGGCAGAATCAGCGGGATTCCCCCACTCTATTTTTACAGTGGCCGGCTGGCAAAAGATGCAGCGGGTCTTTCTCTAATGTAATAGAAAATAAGAGTTCCATGCAAATCACCAGGACAGACTCCAGCTTTTCCTTCCAGTTTCTAGATGATTCCCAGCCGCGCCCTCTCCCCTTCGCCCCGGCTGTTCTCCGCACCGCTCAGACCCAGCTTCCAGTAAAGGCGCAGAAGGGCTCTAGCTCAGAGAAGCGTCATGCACAGATTAAAACAGGGCAAGGAGAGAAAGGAGGAGACAGGAGACACGGCTTGACATGCAGGAGAGCTGGAGAAGCTTCCTTCATCTCGACAGAACAAAGGATGACCAATAACAAGCATCAGATCCCGAAAAGAGCTCGGCACTGCAGGCAGTCCCAGGTATTCCTGGGAATTGTCTGGACTGCATCAGCCCAGCAGCTTTCACAGAGGACTTGAAGGCAGGCTCAAAAAATACATTTATCACACATTATTTCTGTTGCCCAGAGCAGTGGCAGCTTAACCCAAAGACAAACTTCTTCATCCATCACGTCTAATCCAGCAGTTCTCAGCCATTTCTGACCCTGGATTCTGCCATGACTGATAAACGCTGAAAGCTTCACCGAGGCTCCCCGCACCTCACCCCTCCACTTTGAAACAGGGAAAGACAAAGTGATAACAACCCCGGACACTTCTGCCTGACCTGCAAGATGCCAAATCTCCTTGTTAAAATCTGCTGCTGCATCCGCAGTCATTTGGGTTTGGTTTCCATTCGAACCGACAGCAGGGTCAGGTCTCAGAAAACAAAATAACTCATCCCAATTTTGATCACAAAGTGTAAGCACTAACAGAACCGCTTTTAAAAATAGATACCTGACCTACCATCACAGACAGATGCTGACCATCACACCCAGCAGCACCTCCTGAAGAACCAAGTAAATCTAATCTCTGAATCCATCCTGCTTTTTTCCCCTGAAGCGTAATAAGGTTGAGAAGTCATGATTCAGACCAAGCAGCAACACTTCAGTGAGAGAGCCAACTCCCCCAAGAATCCTGACAAGCAACAACTGAACACGGTATAAAATATGCAAGCAAAGACTCATCTTTGCCTAAGGACTGGAAAAGTTGCGGAATCCCAGCTCACACACCTAAAAGAAGGCTTTTTCGAAGGAGAGCCAGCGCTCCAGTACTTGGACTGTACGTAACGCGGATCCAGACTCCGTATAGGTTAATGCTCAACATATCAAAACGGGACACCAACCAGAAATAGTCCGTTAATTATGTGTTCACTTAAAGGTTCATTTAACTTTCCAGTTTCAGGTGAACTTTTCTGAAGATCCCAGAAATGGAAGACTTCAGGGGCCTCCATGCTCCAGCACCCCATCTGAAACACTTTAATTATACTCCGTTTTTCAAAAACACTCTATTCCCCTCCTCAAAACAGGTGTCCTTTTCAAGGGGTTGTCAACTGAGCTTACCAAAAGCCTACTGCAAACAAACACACTGGACCTCCTCTGTCTGCGCTGCAAGCGCAATCGTACGGTTGCGTTTCAGCTGAACCCATTGTAAGCTGGGCAATAAGGTATAAAAGTGTTCTAGGTAATAATTCCTGAAATGTTTCTTTATGCACAACCTCTTGTTATTTTTAAGGATATTTGATCCTAAACAACTGATGATTTTTTTTTTTCTTAGTCCAGAAAGAATCATAAAATAACAGCATTCAGCCATTCCTCCCAAATTTACACCAGTCTGGAATAACATGGTATAAAACTTCAATATCATCTAGACTTTCACTGTCTGAGAATCAACAACATTCCTATGGAACTTGTTCCATGGATTAAAATGAAAGCCTTATTTTGCCAGTGTCAATTTCTCTATTTTCAATTTATTTTCAGTTTGTTCAATTGCCTTCAGGACAACAAGTTTGATCTTATGAAGAGCGTGTACCTCTCAAGGAATATATCAGCTTGTTTATCCATTACTCGATTGATTTGACCTTCACTGGGTCACCTGCCACTTGAAGTCATCTTCAGGGAATCTAATAAGTCACCACACTGATGAAAAGTTCTTAAACCAGGCTTCAAGACAATCCCCTAGCAACACAATCCCCCAGCTCTCACAAGTGCTAAGCATCTTCATGTCCCAGTGAGGACAGAAGAATCTGGAAGCACCCAACAGCTTCAAAACAGCCTAGCTCAGGTCACATTGCAAATTCCAGATCCGTCTGCAAAATTCACTAGTAAAGCCGTTACAGGGAAAAATGCAACACAGAAAGAGACAGAAACGACATATGCTCAGGAAAAAAAAAACCCTGCTCAAAATTTCAACAAATTCTAAAATTTTTGGTTTACTATTCATAGAGTTTCTTCCATCAACAAGCCAGAAGAGACTTCCGACTATCTTGCACAACGGTTTCCTTTATGTATCAGTGGAATTTCAAAGAGGTACAGGTTGCATCAATTTGACACACATCAAACCTTCCCCCCCTTTTATGTTTTGTGCTTCCAGCCTGATGCCATTTAACTGAGGGGGGAACAGATGCAAACTGTGCTTCGACTTGACGACCCCTCCATGGCAACTGAAACGGGTGTCAACTTTTGCAATGTTCAGCATGCAAATGTGCACACGTGGGCAGGGCAAGAAGAAAAAAGCTATGTATATTTTTGGGGGACTACTTTTTTTCTTTTTAAATCGTTACCAGTTAGGAATACCTATCTACTGCAATGCCAGACCTGGGATCACAGCTCTGTTTGCAGTCTCTTCAGCAGTAGGACTCCTCACATCTCTAGAGCAGGTCAGTAAACAGCTGTCCACTACCAATGCTACAAGTCACTCCCAGCAGCAGGAGGCAGGTGATCCGATGCGCTGCATCCTCACGAAATGCCCAGACCTGAAAAAAACATCAATCTCCCGTGTTGCTTGCCACGGCCAGCAGAACTCTCTCTCTCCAGCAGACACGCCACACTCCAGACTACCCAGCTACCTGCTTCATGAGCATTCCCACCTTTCTGTCATAAACTCATTTAGCTTTCACAGCATCCCCTGCATTGCTGTTGGAGGCATTCACAGACACCAGCTCCAGCTTAGCCAGGTTAATCTACTCACTCCATCTACAGCTAATGAGAGAAAAAAAGATCCTTTCAAGAATGCTACAGCCATTCTCATCGTCACCCGGTTATTCCCATTGCTGTCGAATACCACAGTCAGTGCAAGCAACTCTGCACTTCTTTCAAGCCATCCCCAATCCTGCTGTTCCACTGTGTTTTGAAATAAAACCATAATGCTGTAGAATTCCACCCAGTTACCATTAAAACAAAGGCCAAGCTGACAACCCCAAAAGCATCTTACCAAATTGTGTATTTTCCACACAGTGAAATTTTTGACAGGTCAATCCCAAACTTCCCCACAACACAAATGTGAGATTTTGAATTAAGATGAACAAAATGGCTCGCTTCCATCATGAAAGAACCAAAATTGGCTTCTGTTGAACAGATTGCTGTGCTGAACTAGGAAACGGAATGCTCAGAGGGATGTACAAACCTCACAAGCTGGTTCTATCCCATGCATGAAATGTTTCATCCACCCGACTCAGCTGAGCCTATTGGCAGGGATTTGCTGCCCATCAGACTCCACCTGCTGAAAAATTCATTTGTTCCTCCAAAAGACAGCAATTCTTCAGTTTAGACAGAATTGCTTGTTCAACTATGTCAATGAATAATCAGCTACAAGGTTCAGGAACAGGAGCGAGGCGACCACATCTCAGCCAGAAGAACATGGAGTTGCTCTACTGAACCTGATCAAGCCACAACGTATTTACACCAGCCAAGGATAAGATTTCTTCATGACGACCATAAAATATATAAAGAAATTCCCAATTAATTCCTCCTTCCATCACCCCAGCTCAAAAAAGACTATAAAATCATCTCTTGTATCACTGATATCCTGCCATTTGAGCTGAAAAAACACATCTTGGGCATTACTATTTCTGTTTTGAACTGAATACACTGCAAGTACGAGCTCTACCTGATCTGCAGAGACTCACCATGCCACAGATGATGTCATCTGACGGTACAAATGTAATATAAAACTAATGGGTTACCATATGAAGAGCACTTGAGCTCCAAGCAGGAGCAATCTCTATCAAATACCATCGACAGAATATTTTTGCTCTAGAAAAATGTCATTTCATGGAATTGTTTTGGGAAACCTGTCAATTCTGGTCAAATCTTGGTAAAAACAGCTGTCCTTTTCAGAAAACGCAAAAATCTTGTATTTAACTTTCTTTCCTCTGCCATTTTTAAGATCCCAAAATTGCCAAAATTATATGAAGCATTTTTATACATATATGTACTTTCAACTCTTTTAAGTTGAAGCAGTGCATTCCCCAGTCGCAAAGACTTCAGGCTGCCTCCAACAGTCACTAGATTTCAGCAGCAGAAAATTTAAGGAGAAAAAAATGCTAACGATAGCAAGACTGTCAAAAAAAAGGGAAACTCGCAAGTGTTTCTCTTGTTACGTCCTTGTGTAACATCAACATAGCAGGGACCAGAGTAAAGGGAGATAAAGATTAGGAGGACGACAACACTAACAACACTTTCCTAGCTACATTTTGTGGTATTTTGAGGATTGCTCAGACTACAGAAATCAGTATCACATCAGTGTTGAAGACAAGACACGGTTCCATCCTACATAGTGCTGAGAAGCTTCCCTGGGAGGTGAAGGTACTCTGCAACCCACATTTTTTTCCCATTTTCATTGTTTACAAGTGAACTAAAAAGCTGCATGGGGACGCAGTAACGAAAAGAGCGACGGAGTAATGAGAAGCTAAAGGGCGCCAAGAGGAGCCCATCCTCTGCTACCTGGTCTAAGAGCAGTTTTGCTGCTGATTTCAATAGCAGCAAGCAACCTAAACAATGGAAATTCATTTCCAGGCCACACTGGTGGGAGATGAAACACAGAAGTGAGTGATGGGTTAATGAAAATAAATGGTCTGAAATAACAGTAGCTCAGTAAAGCAGGTATTTGTAGTGTTATCCAAGCTGGCTGCCTGTGAGTTATTAAATCAGCCCTCATAGAAGCTGAATAAATGGAGACAATTCTGATGATCCCAAGGCTTTAATCTCACTGTTCAGGGTATATTAGTCAGGGACAGAAAGAGTGAGAAATTGTCACAATGAAATACCTTCATTTTTAATGTAAACCTTTTGCAGAAAAGTGACTTTAAAATAGGCATATCACTTCCATTTCTGATTAGGATCCATTAAAGTTATTATGAAAGGAACCGTTTCATACTTCCAGAACCTACCTGTCAGCTCAAAAGAACTGCATGGGCAACGAGGCCAGCACAGAAGAACAATACCACCAGGAAAATCCATGTACCAAACTTTCTATTTGTTCCTTATCTTCCAAGGACATGGATTCTCTGTTACCGTCAACATTTTAAAGTTTAAAAATAAATGTTTGTTAGGCAACAGTGAAAAGCTGATGGCTGTAAAAGGGACTCATGCCAGGAACTTTGGATCTGGAGAGATCAGTCTTGTGACTCTCACAGGAATAAAGTAAATCCCTATTTCAGCTCACTTTTTTATGAAGCTGTGTTATAGTTGTGCTCATCTTCTGACCCGGCTACTGTATCAAGACTGAGGGAGCTGCAGGATTAAGACTGTGGGAGGACTGGCATTTGGAAAGGTATCAGTCACTTTTCTCTCTCTCAAAAAAAAAAAAAAAAAAAAAAACAAAAACAAACAAACAACCCCACATAGCCTCTTCTCCCCCTCCCAGGTCACTGAAAGCCAAAGGATATTAAAAAAAAACCCAGTCTGACTGAAAGTTGTGGACAGAGAGAAAGAGCAAAGACCAGTCACCTCCATTCCCCAAATGAGAACACTTCAGCTCCAAGACACCACAGCATTTTACCCTGTCAAAACTAAACATCGACTTCAACAAACACAAGAAGTTTCCTTCAGATAAAGCAAAAAAAAAAAATTTAGAGAATTATTTCATTGCAACTTTCCCCCTTGCCTGAAAAACATTTAGCACTACGTAAACATGGATTTTGCTCAGAGTTTCTGTTTCGCATTAAACATTTCAGTTACCCTTGCTCACGGCAACAAAATGGAAGAGCAGCTGTCGTGGGCCAGGTGGAAGGTCTAGAGAACCCAAGATCCCTTCTCGGATCTTGGCGGATGCTCAGCAAAAGCATGCAGGAGACACAGACAACTGATGATCCCTTCTTTTTGTACACTCTTCCAACTTCCTTGGAAAAAGCAATTGGTAGCTCTTTCCAAGCCAGAAGAACTTACGTTATCATTTTTGTTTACTAGTCCCCAGAGGACGTTCTTCTATAAGTATATCTTCTTTTCTCTCTGAACTCACTTAAAATTTTGTCCTCCAAAACACCATGCAGCAATGAGTTCCACCACTGGACAACATGCTGCGAGGCAAAAAACCCACCCCAAAACTTCCTTTGGGTTTTTTTCTAAACCTGCTGGTGAGTTTTAAAAGACCACTGCACGATACCCTGCATATGCTTATAAGTTTGAAAGAGAAGTGGCAAATCATCATTCCTACCCGTAGGCTGGAGTCATTTCAGTTCAGACTTCGTTTCCACCAGCGCTGTCGTGAAGCTGCACTCCCGTAATGTTTCCCTAAGTACCACGTCCACAAGGAAGAGCCGATAATGGACCAATTTTCACTGTTACATCAATGTAAATCCAGAGCAATTTCATTTACTTTGCTAAACCATAAATTTAACCAAGCACTCATTTTACTAAGAGTAGAAATGTGCCTAGCAACTCAACAGTTTTTCCTTCCAAAAATCCCTCAATGTTTTACTTAACAACGCACCACGTCCATCTACTGTTTTATAAACCAGATTATATAGCCACAGCCACACATGACGTAATCCGCCACTGAAAGACAGAAGCTCACAGTGTAAAGGAAGTTAAGAGTAATAGCCTAGATAAACTGAAACCAGCCTTTTAAGTATCTCCTTACAAGTTCACTGGTGGCCATCACTGGCACCCCAGGCTCCTGTCTCACTGAAAATACGGAGGAATTTTAAAGAAATTGAACACTGTCAAATTGGTTTTCGCTGCCTTTTACCTCACTGGCTCCTAACCCACTTTTTTCAGAAGACATCCAAGAAAAGTAAAAAACACTACCTTGCATACCTCTTCCCACGAATCAAGTTTTCACGCTAGAGTTCGTAAGGTTTTCACCATCATTAACTCCCACCACGGATTTTAAGATACAGAAGCTTCCCTGCACTTAGGTCCACTGCTGGTCTGCGGTCACTCCTTCGCAGTCTTGCAAAGGGCATGATATCAACTGTTAAGATAAAAATGGAACTAGAACCGAGACCCCATCACTCCCGTAAATCAAGACCAACCCAATGTGAATCTATAGCCCTGAGCACCTTGCGTCCAGGAGAAATGCAAAGCTCCTACGGGGATCATCAGCCTTGTTCATTTAAGAGTTCACCGAGTCTATTTATATCCAAAAGACATCACTGGGGAGGTATGTTGGCTCTCAGACTTAAAAAGTCATTTTAGTGGCAATTCTGCCACTAAATACAATGACTATTAGAGAGGTCATGAGAAGTATTTTCATAAAATATTACCTCCTGCTGACACCATTCTTTGTTAGCACCTTGGTCAAGTGCTCGGCACTGACCTCAGCACTTCCTCCAAAGGCCTGCTCCTCCTCCCGTTGTTGCTGTAGTGCTGTGACACGACAACCTCATAAAAATTCTAAAGGTCAGACTTCAGCTCCGAGGAACACATCAGCAAGAAGTAAAACCTGCGCTCAATTGCAACTGGCTGCACAAACAAATGGAGTGCACAAACACTAAATATAAAATTAATGCTTAACAGCTGTGTTTCCACCTTAACTCACAAAGCAAAACCAAGTCAAGGTGAACCTGTCCTGTCAGATAAACACCTCATATCTTGCTGCTTTTCTCTCTCATCAAGGCATTACGATGGTCTCTTTCTGGAGAGGATGCCGTTACACTGAACAGTAGCCAGCAATACCTGCAAGATAATTACACCTTTTATTAACACCACCGATCTGTAACTTACTAATTCTGTATTAATTTGGCCAGAGGACACTGCTGGTCTCATTTTGACCTCAAATTCCATCCTAATACAGGGTTAAGTAAAATCTGCATTTTGTTGGGTTAAAGACAAGTTGTTGAAGTGTTTCAACTAGCTCGGCAGCAAATTGTCTCCGATGCATCAGATCCACCACGCAGCCTCTACGGCATCAAAAAGATGTGAGCTCACTGTGCAACATCGGATGAAGAAAAAAAGAAGTCCCACAAAGTCACAACAACCTTTGCTCTGTTACTACCCGATCCTTAGTCCATGGCCCCAGAGCACACGCCACCTGCTGCTGCCGAGAAGGATCTGACAATAGGGTAAGTCTCATTACTGTACCCGCCACGTGCATCTTCTGCCCTCCAAGGCTCCCAAGGTCAGCCAGGTTCTCCTTGTTGTGGCTCTCCACAGTTTGTCTGGGTAAGTCTGGGGATGAGTACAAAAAGCCACAGAAGTCTACTAATGGGTGTGTCCTGCACTTGCTCTCTGAAGCCCCGGCTTCTGAGCTGTGACTACCTTTCATAACGTTGACTTTCAGGTTCTCTCTGTAGTGGCCTCTTCAAGGCCCCTGCCAAGCCTTTTCATCCAAGTCAAACAGTCACATCTTCTTTCTTGGGTAGCTTTGAACATACTGTTGTAACAGAAGGAAAAGCTCAGTTGTTCTGGACCTTGGCTCCGTTTCTTTTATCACGGCTTCAACAGCCGCACAGCACCCAGGTTTGTGAGGCAGGTCAGGAGGTTAAGAAAAAGGTGAGAAAAAAAAACCAAACCCCAAACCCTAACCTCCCCAAGATAGAAATTAGTGTTCACAAAGATGCATGGGGGCAAGAAATATTATAGGATAAAACTGGCTACACTTGTTCCAGGGGCTGCAGTGATTTCTTTTAGTACAAGGCAATTAAAACTATCTGCAACTGAATTAGCACTCCACAACCAGAGAAGGCAAAACTTTGTCATATGAATAGCAAAAGTTAAGACTAAAACTTCTTGGAGGTCCTATTTATGGGTTGCACTAACAGAGCTTCGCACAAAAAATTGAAATAAAAAAATCTTGCCAACAAATCCAAAGATGTTACATGTTGGGACATAGCAAAAAGCAAGCTAATTGTCCACAGCGCCTGATCAGATTTGAAGTCCATAGCAGCAACGGAATGAACACTGCCCCCCATCTCTAAAACACACTCATTCCTTCACCCTCCCTATCTCTATACTTGCATGCTATTAATCCAGGCCCCTAAAAAAAACACTAAAAGCCAAGAGTAGAAACTTCTTTCCTATTAGTCCATGCCAGGCAGCTCTCTGCTTGGTGCTTTCGTTAAACACCGACTAATTTCTCAAGGCTTTGCCAAAGCCCCAGGCCCTGTCACTTGGAAAAGATCAGGCAGAATTTACATTGCCTGAACACGGCCTCTGAGGCACAGGCTGCCCCATCCTTCTATTAAACTCTGGTTGCATTGCAAATGGGCAGCATTTATGGAAATCGGGTCATGGGAGCGTCAAACTTGGAAAGACCGAAAATTCAGAACAGGTTACGCAGCGAGAGGACCATTTAAAGGGCTCACACATCAAGATGAAATTAATTTCCTCCAGCAAGGCAGAGCTTTTCCATGTTGGGACTGGTTTTACTGCCCCTGAAAGAATCCTCTCTTTTCAGGGTTTTGCAGAAGGCAAGAGGTCATTTTATTCTTCTCCTGTCACTGCAGGGTCTCTGCTGAATGTTAATGCTCACAGACGCTTCTCACAAGCTTCAGGGAGATGCTGAAGGAGAAGGCTCAAGAGCTCCTATTCTGGAAGCGCCAAGGAACCCAGGGTGACGCAGCAGGGACTACAACCCGAGGCCCTCACTCCCAGTGCTGCAACGCGATACTGAGATGAGGTGCATGATAGAGACGGATTTAAAAATTTGTTAGATACAAGTACACGAGGTGAATAAGTAGGCAACAAGGGAGAAAAAATAATTCTGTACAAGTATAAAAATACAGATTTCACCAGTAAGATCCTACTTACATATTTAACTTTAATCTTAGCCATAGTGAGGCATTTGCTTCTCTCCCCACAGTCAGTGATAGTGAAAGCGGGGAGGCAGGAGAAAGGTTCATTCATAAACAGGAGCTGCAGTCAATCCATCTGCTGCTACCTTTGCTGTCCGTGCTCTAACAGAAGTGCTCTCCAGGACTAGAACAGGAGGGGATGAAAACCCACTCACTTTGAGCACTGTCCAAGAGTGAAGCCCCCTGCAGCAGGAGCCACGCCTCAGCTTTATTTTTAACTTCTCCTTGGGTTACAAGCACTCAACTCAAGGGTCGTCAGGGAGACAGACTGACCGTACCAGAACTAGGTACGTATGTTATCATATCGATCACAAGCCTGAAGAACAACCAAGGGTTTGGCAGAAGATGCCATAGCATGAAAAGGAATACAGAAGTACACTTTAGCAGATCCTCCACTATCTAAACCAGACAAACCTTACTAGGTTCAATTAAGTTCCCAAGTGCAGCATGAGATGACTATACCCAAACCCAAAATTACTGTGTAACTTAGGTGAACAACAGCATCCACAGAGGCAGCAGCATAGGTGACGTGGGTTTGTCAGAATTCAATCTGCAAAAGGTTGAAGAATCACAGAACTCCATTTACTCACGCCTAACTATGGTCATGTACGTGATGTTTGGCCGTATTTACACAACTGCTTGGTCCAAGGATGTTTAAGCACAAGCTAGGATTCAACACAGAATAGACCAGGCTTTCATATCACACTACTCAAAACTCCTTAAGACCCCTACTTCAGCTAGAACTGTAAGTGCCCTGAACACTCTGCAGCTGTGACTTGGGGAGCTCGCACCTCAGAAGATGACTTTTCATTATACAGATGCAAATATACACCGTATCGAAGGAGAATGCATGGTTCATATATTGAAAACTGTCCGTATTCCCCTTAGATGTGGTAAAATACTAACATTGAAGGAACTTTGAAATAGTTTTGAAAGTGCTACCCTACTTCCACAACATATTACACAGTGTATTTACAAAGTGCGGGGACAGGTAAAGATTCCGCTATGTCAAAGGATCTTTCATAAGTGCCACAGTCTTTAAATAAAACCAATGTAAAGTTAAACCCCCACTACAAATCCATGTACAACACAATTATTAAAGGTGAGTTTTGAGGTGGCTTTAAAGGCATCTAAAAATCTACGTTAAAACTGGGCAGCAATTGCCAAGTTGTTTGTTTTTTTGGGGTTTGTTGTTTGGGTTTGGTTTTGAACACACTTCTAGAAAACTTGTGGACTGTTAGAGAAAGCGCCTGAAACACGCAGATTCTGTCTGCCACCACAACCACCACATAAAGGCCACCCAGCTCCCTCCCTCTCGCGTTAAAGCTTCTTGTCCCCAGGATGAGAAGAGGGCAAAGCAATTTTGGAGCCTGTGGAGAGCCCCTGATTTACCACTGAGGCGGGAGCAAGAAAAATCCGGGCTTGCTGCTTCTACGACAGCCGCACAGTCAAAAGGCAGCAGTATCACGACAGAGATGGACTGCAGACTGGAAAAAGAAAGGAGCCTGGGCTCTGGAAAGCAAGTGAATAGGGCAAAGAGGTACAGCGGGTCAAATCACAGGAGAGCATCCAGTAAACAGTGGACAGAGGTATTTTGCTTACTCTGCTCTCCCAGGCTGCAAACAACTAGGAAGAAAAAAAAACCAGCACCGTTGACTGTCCATGACCTACAGCTCAAACAGTCTGGTTTTAGCAGATAAGGATGCAACCCAGAACTTCTTTACCTTGTTCCTATTTACTTGTAGTCACTTGGGAGCCCTGTGTAAGTCACACTCCCACTCTCTATTTTAGCATCTTCTCCTGCCCTTTTCCATACGTCCAGCATCACAGGTGCCCTTGGAGACAGGGCACATCTCACGCTGGGCGTTCTGGTCATGCTTACGACAGCCAGCTCCCCGGCTCAGCTGAGGTCCGTGGATCCCTGCGGCTACGTATAGTCTTAAACACAACGGGCAATTACAGAATCTCAAGCTCTGCTCCCGTGAGACCCCACCTGGAGTCCTGCGTCCGGCTCTGGAGCCCCCAACATAGGAAGGACATGGATGTGTTGGAGTGGGTCCAGAGGAGGCCACGAAGATGATCAGAGGGCTGGAGTACCGCTCCTATGAGGACAGGCTGAAGGAGTTGAGGCTGTTCAGCCTGGAGAAGAGAAGATGCCGGGGTGACCTTAGAGCAGCCTTCCAGTACCTGAAGGGGGCCTACAGGAAGGATGGAGAGGGGCTTTTCACAAGGGTGTGTAGTGATAGGACAAGGGGGAATGGCTGTAAAT
>Ga0181612_107918_pt1 | contig 14885 bp, 12 predicted proteins | sample HoacroProtozoa21_FD_119630 | JGI IMG/M metagenome (GOLD analysis project Ga0181612, IMG submission 119630) | Hoatzin crop microbial communities from Cojedes, Venezuel. Combined Assembly of Gp0051906, Gp0051904, Gp0051908 | reverse complement strand
TAGGGATGACAAGCAGGAGAGGACAGTGAAAGCAAGGAGCTGGTGGAGGTGAGGGAGACACAAGAGGAAAAGGTGATTGGAACAGAGCAATTGATAGTCCTAGAGCAAAAGGTTGCTCCCCAGCCTCGAGCACAGTGGGGGATGCCCGAGCTCTACTGCCCCAGCTAGCTGGGAAAGCCAGTGGCAAAGTAAGTGACTTGCTGATGTCCCAGAACTGTCCTCCTGGTCACCAGCTCCACTCCCTTGTCCCAAGATGAGGTCAGTGCTGCCTAAACCAGATATGACCAACATTTGTTTCACAATCTCCCACGGCATCCCCATGCACTGTAGACCACAGCTTCCCGAAGAGGAAGTCTAGCACTAACTATCTAGCACCAACTCATTACAGCCTCATCCTATTTCTCTTGTCCTGTCCAAGTGGGCAGTGAGAACAATTTATTCCCTTCTCTGTGTCAGACTTTTGCACGTGCAAGGAGCATAATCTTGTCTCCCATCAGTTCTGTCTCCCAAAGGCTAAACAACTCATCTCTTCTGGACGTGTATCTTCTAACCTTCATTTCTCCTCTTGTTTCCTCTCATTTTGTGACATATGGCCCTCCCTTCCCCGTTGACCAGATATCAGCTGAGGCTGTCTAGGAGCTGAGAAGAAGAGCAATCACCTAGACTCATCCTGCTTCTGCATCACACTCCATGTAAAATTTTCACTTTCAGGGAATAGTAGGACATTGCTGGGTTGCAATTAGACACCCATTACCACAGTTGTCAAGTGAGTAGGTAGCATCTGAGTCACATTAGCTTTGTGTGAGGTAATATGAGGAGGTTAAAGTCTCTGACTCACTGGCGGGAAGGGATTACCCTAGCAGAGCTCATGTCCCTGCTTGCTGCTGTGCCGCTTTCCCACCCCCACCGCAGGGACAGCTCTGGTGCACTGCTAGTGAACTCCTGCTCTGTACAGCCTGTGCCATACCAGGCTGGAGGCTGAAGGTGCCACCTGGGCTGCTAAGCAATGCCTTCTCAGAAAGGGAAACCACTGAGAGGCGACAGGAAACCACCGATGGATGGCAAGGAGCAGCCATCCCAAAATAGGCTCAAAAGGGAGAATCTTTACCTGTAGTTGACAAAGTGGTTGGAGACACCCACTGAGGGTTTTCTGACTCTGCCCACTAACTACAGAGGTGCCATCAGGCAGTCGGTTTCCCACCACAAGGACCCCGGGTGAGTGGAAGCCCAAACAGGTGGATGACCCAAAAGTCAGAGGTTTAATGTCACCATGTTATCCTTAATCTCATTAATGTTTGTGAAGGAGTAGATACAATGGGACAAGTACCACAGCAGGAAATTAATAGTAGTATGCTCAGAGCGGAGATTGGGTAGAGAGTGGTAAATAAACATGGGGAAAGCAGGAGGGAACGATGAACTTGTGCAGATTACATATTATAGTTTGTTCTGCGCAGACAGGAAAGCTGTGGGGTAAAAGTAGGCTGCCTTTGCAGGTAAAGTCTGTATCATAGTGTTTGTACCTGCGGGGTGGAGAAGTAGGGTTACACAGAGAAGTCTAGCTTACGCTCTTTCTAACCTGGTGTTCCTTGACTTTGCAAATTCATCTGGCTCTGAGCAGAGCTTTTTGTGCAAATAAGTGGGGTGAGGGAGGGCTCTGTTGTAGGGAACTGGTGCTCCCTCACACATGACAAGTCAGAGCAGGTAGTAGCATCCCTGAGCAGGGGAGCACTCTCAGTGGGGGCTTGGGGTCTGCTTAGGGAGAACTTGGATATGTTTCTTTCTTCCCTCAGACCATGGAAACAACTGCACTGGAGAGCTTTGTGGGGTGAGAATGCATGGGGAAACAGGAGGAACAGCAGGATGACATCTTTAACGCTGCCTCGGGATGTGTCTGTGGTCCCTTCCCAAGCCCTGAGGGTTTGGCCTCATGCGATGGAAGTCACCCTCATGCAGTGGGCCCACAGGAGGCTTGTGTCCTACTGATTCCTAAAACTGATGCAGCCAGGCTGACAGATCCATTTCCATCTTACCCCCTCGGACATCTGCCTGGGATGAGGGTGGTGTGTGAGAAGGGACCAGCAGGCAGTTTCACAGCACTGCTAGTTAACAGAATTACTGCAGTGTTACCCTTTATGGAAAATACTACTTTGAGGGGTGAGTCTTAAGGGAATACGTTAGATGAAGATGCATGTGTCAGCCCAGTCAGACAACTTGAAGGTGAACAGGTTCTCAGGCTACATGTCCCCAGGTGCCCAAGTCCCTGTGGGGAGCCACCGTATCTGGGTTCTCTCTATAAGCGAACTGGAAGGAGGCCAAGGAAATCAGTGCATCGAAATGCTAACCAGGAAGCCAAAGATAAATATTCATGTCTGGATTCGTTTCCCATTGACTTTTTTAATTACATAAGGAAGAGATGATGTCTGCGAAAGAATTCCCCTTCTCCTCCCACAGGATATATAGCGCTTTGATGCATGTCCTTTTCAGCAACAGGAATCCTCCTGAAGTGAGTTCCTAGAAAGTCCCTGAGGAAGACATCTTCATATTTTCTATGGCTCAGCTGCCAGCTCTGAAGAATGGGATGGCTGAGATTCCCCCTGTGCAATGGTGGAGCCGAATGCTTGTTCATCGTCTACGTGACGCGTAGCCCTCTGGTCTGAACAGGCACAGGGGAGCAGAGGGTCTGGCTGTGCCATGAGGTGGCATTCACCTTTTTATTACTGTCTTCGTAACTACCCTTGCATTTCTTGTACAATTTGCAAACAACCTTCTGTTTTGCCCTGTCTGCACAAGAATATTCTAGGTATTTGGCATCCCACTCCCCATTCACTATTTTGCTTGGGAGAGAATTGACTCTCATTTGGCATCGCATCCTTCAGATCACAGCCCTGTTTTGTAGCGAGCCCAGGTTTGCGCACTGACAGCTACGGCTTGCTTGTGCTTTGATGGGAAGTCCAGTATTTTTGGGCTTGTGCACACAGAAACCTGTCTAGGTGTAACATAACAGCAGCTGTTGGATTGCTGAGGCCCGCAGGTTCTGTCAGGTGAAATGAAGCAGAAGAAGTCGAGATATCCAGTAAAATCCTGTGGAGAGCTAGGCTGCAAGTTTGCCAGGTGGGCAACCATGTCCTGGACATGGTGGCCAACAGAGCATGGACCTGGCCAAGAGGAAACTCTTTGGAAAATTTAGGTTTCTCTGACATGCCACATGCAAAAAGAACCATGAAAGTGGTCCTCAAACCCAGCCAGAGACAACGTGCCCATGCTGGGAGCAATCCTTATGCTAGAAGGATGCTGTGCTGTGTTGTACCACTGCTGCTGCCTGGGTGATGAGGGGCCTTGGTTTCTGCACCATGCTGATGCGTCCCTTACTCAGCTGCCGGTTCCATGGAAAAATTGAAATGCCAGAACATTTTACTTCTGTTAGGCGTCAAATCATATAACCACTGGCCAGTTATGCCCCTTCCATTCCGCTCGTTCTCTCTCCCTTTTTCTCTTCAGCCACCTGTTCCCACTTCTCCCCACCCCAATGCTCACGCCCTGCTGGAGTTTGGCAGAGCCTTAAATAGGAAAATGGAGATACTGGTTCCATGTTTGATCAATGTCCTCATTTTCAGCTGATATTTAGCTGCTGCAAGGTAAATTGCCCAAATCAAATTGACAGAGATATCTTCAGCTTTGGCAAAACATTATTTTAATTGCTTTTAATGAGAACACTGACTGCGAAAATATTTTGCAGTGCAATTTGCGCTTGTGCGCAAGCAAATACATGAGAGTTTCTGGTAGATATATCAGTTTGTTTTTGTCATGCACACTGTGTAGCAATATAATCCTGCTGGGGCCATCAAATAGGCAACAGTTTATTTCGTTCTTTCACTTCTTACTGTTTGAAAAAGTGGTAAGGGTAACAAACTTCTCTCTGCCTCTGAAGGGCCAAACTGCTGAGTCCTCAGATAGTAGGTAAGTAAGTGGGTTCCTGTTGCACTTCCTAACTTGTCTTCCTTCCCAGCCAGCTGAAAACTGGACCAGGGTTTCCTACAGGAGAGGGAGAACAATGTGGCAAATACCTTGCTGTTGCTAAGCTCACACCAGTTTGGCAAGCGCAGATGGAGGAATGAGAACTATTTTCCCGCAGCTGGCATAAAGACTTGTATTGAGACAGTAAAGGCCGAGCTGTGTCTCTGTTGGGCTATTGCTTGATGTACCATGGCCCCGTAGATGAGAGTGTTATTTTTGTATGAGTATCTGGCATGTGCCTGTTGCAAAATACGGAAGGTAGGGAGAACTCAGTTCCATCACAGCAGAGTCAGAAAGGCAATGGGGGAGGGCTGGCAACAGCCTAAGACGTCTTCAAGTAACTCATGAACAAAGCAAGGACCAGGCAGTGCAGTGCAAGAGATGAGGTGGAGACGGACTCCACTGCTAGAAGGTATTTGCTGTTTCTGCCGACCCCAGGGAACATGGGTGTAGCAGCCTTCTCCTCGGCTAAGGTGTACACAACTGTTCTCTCCTCCTTGCCCAAGGAGGAGGGTGTGAGCTCTGGGGAAAACTCACAGTTATGGGGGACAGGCTCCACCTTCACCCCTTTTTCCATCAAGACACAGCCTTCCCACCACTGGTGAGCCCAGATGGAGTCTGAGCTCACAGCGATATCACAGAACGGCTGGAGCAAGGGCAGCAGTGGTGGGGCTCACAGCCCTCCACAAAGCAGAAGTGGGACTGCTGGAGGCAGAAAACTCAAGCACATTGGCACCACGGGCTTTTCCCGAGTCTCTGCCGTCAACATGGACGAAGCTGTATGAAGATCAACCAGACTTCTCAAAGCTGCTCCTGTATCTGGGTCAACACTGAGGCTTCAGGTGGAGAGCAAAGTAAGGATGATTGCATCTGATGGATGGTGACAATTCAAGTCAGGAACCTCAATCGTATAAATATATCAGTAACTGCTTTGTTTATGTTGGCTGAAGTACTTCCCTCTCTGAATTGTGGCATTCACCCAGTATTGTGCTTTTCTCAAAACAAACACCCCACTTTCTGGGCAGATATCCCATAGCACAATGTTTTACTGCCATGCTCTAAGCATGCTAGCAATGTCATACTCTTGCTATGTCAACAGGTGATGAAATGGAGCCCTTTCCTCAGCTTTGGGGTGCTGTTCCCATCTGCTTTCCCTGCTGGAGTTGTGCTTAGCATGGCGGTAGACTGTTTCCCAGGCCGCATGGGATTGTTGCCTACCCCAACACAGCTGCCATGGGGCCGAACATCCTGCCATCCACTGACTAGTAAAAACACACCATAAATCCTGCCAGTGCCCATGTTGTCATGCCTACTTTCCTAGCTAACTGCTGTCTAACAGGGGAGGTCAGGGGCAGCCAGAGACTGGGTGGCAGTGGCCATATTCACTGCTCCAGCCTACTGGTCTTCAGTTGTGGGATGGCTAAAGTGAATACCCCGTGGGTTTTTTGGGGAGGGACGTTTGTTCTGCTTAAGCTCTACTTATGGTCCTACCAGACACATGTGCTCTTCCCCACCAGCCCTACCACACTGCAGAACCAGTGGTCCATCAGACAAGTCTATTCCTGGAAAGTTCACTCTCTGACTCAAGCTGATTCCCCTTCCCCATCACTCCAGCGCCAGCACGACTGGCAGTCAGAGCCATTGTTGAGAACAGCACCTTGCATAGGGAAGCATGTTTTTGACAGTTGCAAGGAGCATGACAGGTCTCCCCTTGCGAGAAGCACAAATTTTGGGAACAGCTGAGACCTGAGTCTTGGAAAGGTGAAAGCAACTTCATGAATCCAAAAGGCTTTCCTAAGCAGACAAGCCATCAAACTCAGCTGGAGGCAGCAGCTAGTCATTCAGCCCACAGTACCTGTGGTCATGGAGCAGAGCAGGCTGAACTGAGAGTGAGACGGTGCATCTGGCCCCCGTGCTGCTGAGAGACGGTACTTACACTACAGTAGCCTTCCTGTTTGCCACCTGACCTTTCCAGCCTCATCCCTGGTCCTTTCTGGTTGACTTTTGACTGTCCTCAGTTAATCTCTTGCCATGCCCTTTCCTTTCCCCTTTCTAGCATATTTGCTATTCAGCAGGTTCACACAGCGATAAATGATTAACCAGCAGATTTGTTGCTCCATTCCTTATTGGAACACAGCAAAGATCTCCACTAGCTTTGTAGCAGAGAGGCAGTGCTTCTGCCACAGCATCAAACAAGCCTTGGCCTGTGCACTAAATGCAAGTAATAATAATAGGGAAACATTTGAAAATAACCCCACATTGACCTGAGCAGGGAGTCAGCCAACCCCAGGCAAGCTGGGGACAGCATTATGCATATGCCACCCTCACGTGGATAACAGGGATGTACTGAGCAGCTGGACGAACTTCAGAGCACCGTCACTGAAACTAGCAACCACATTTCTCAGCAGGGAGGTCTGGGAGGAGGCAACCGCACCTCCACACCAGCCCCACATGAACCAGCCGTGTGGAAGGTCTGGGCTTGTCTTGCTCGGGAGGTGAGTCTGGGGCTTGGGCTGGCACCACAGCCAGCTGAGCACCACGAACGCAGGAAGATGAAGCAGGTGCCATCCAGGTGAGGGGAGATTTGGCAATGCAGAAGGAAGACCCTCTCCAAGGTGACCTCCCCCCCCTTCAGAGGCAGCTGGAAGGCAGCTGGTGGGAAGCAGAAGGCACCAAGCTGCTGGTGCCATCGCAACCCAGCAGGCGAGGAAAAGCTGGGAAAAGAGAAAACTTCCTCTTGCAGGGTGCTTTCCTCCCTCTAACAAGGTAAGCTGGCAAAAGATTCAATTATATACTGAAGAACAATGAAATAAATGTTTACAAGGTGCCTTTTTAAATGCCAGGAGTTACAAACCAGTGAGTGGAAGAAAGGAAGACTCAAGATTCCCTGGTGCCCAATTCAGGCAATGCTTAACTAATAGACTGTGAGATATTGGAAAGGATCCAGTTCCTCTGCTGGCAGCTCTCCTCCCAAATCACAAGCACAATTTTTCTTTTTCATTGAAAGAAATAAATAAATACCATCTTTAACTGTGCTCTGTGTAAGTGCCTTGAATGGAAAAGAGAGGGGAAAGGAGGTTTTACATATCATGCCTGTGTTTCCAGGCTCTTCCAGGTACTGGCATGCACATGGGTCCTTCCTTGGTTACAGGCATATATATAATTAGCACAGCACATTATGCATTGCCTTCCTATTTGCCAGCGCATTCACCTCTGTGCAGGACCGCACAATGCCTGAGTGCCACTTACATGCTATCGCCAGCCTCAGCTGTCCCACGTCCCTGGGTCAGACTCCTGGAGGTTTGCCTTAAAGAGCACAGGCACTGAGAAGAAAGGTAATTGGGGCAGGGGCCTTATTTGCCTTTCAGTTTTCAAGCCGTCACCTTTCATGTTGTCAAGTCATTCTCATCTGCATAGATGTCTAGAAACTGGCTTTATGTAAAAAGTAAAATTGCCTCATTATAGCAGGTCTTCTGGAGCTGGAGTTTGCAGGAAACCCACCTCCTTTCCATCCACATAAGGGAGCACTAGCACGGTCCCTCCTGAGCTGCTCTGTGCCACTTTTACCTGTGACGGCAGAGGGGAGACAGAAGCAGAAAGAGATCCCCTGGACAGCGGAGGGCAAAGCTGTGCAGCTGTGTGACCTCGTTGCCAGCCCCGGTGTGTAACTCCTGATCAGGACAGCGTGAACTGAGGGGGTCCTGCCCCCTTACCCTTCCGTGTCTGGAATGGTGATTCAGGTCATAGTCCAGTCACGTGCTGCTGGTGGGGTGTGGGGTCCACGCTGAGCTGTGTCAGAAGATCAACACATTTTTCCAAGCGGATTTCATGAGCCAGATGGCTTCAACAGGGACAGGCATATGGGAAGTTTCAACATCAGCGCACGAGCACTTGTAACCCAAATAACGGGGAATGAAAACACAACTCGAGAGACAAACAGGGGAGAGAAGAGGAGATAAACATATGATCAGGATCTTTGAATGGCTGAGAAACCTGAACAGCTCCTTTTGGGGCATGGACTTTCCTACTCAAGCTTACATGAGCAGCACCTTGGGGATTTTCTAACTGAGGATTGTCATGGCTAAACAAACAGTGGAAGATGCAAATGTGCGCTGTGTGAGATACGGCATTTTGTGCCCTTCTCTCCCGTTCCCACTAATCACTGGCCATGTATCCTCAGGGCAGCTTGAGAAGGTTTTAGTGCCGATATAGGCAGGTGACGTATGTGGGCTGCTCCCTCCCATTCCACCAAAAGTCTTAGGTTAGTGCAAGAGGTTGTAGCTGTTCTGATGGGGTAACACAGGGCTGGCATCAGCTTTGAAACTATTCTGAAACTCAGGACAGCAGAGAAGCATGAGCCTTGGAGATGGAGGGGATAGCACTGGAACTTCTGGACATGTCTGCTGTTTACACTGCTACTGTACTTGCTGACTCTGAACCTAATAACTTAGACTCTGCGAGCTCTCTGACTTTGCTCTAATAACTTGGGAATGATATACAAAGAGCAGGGCACCAAAGCTGCTGCAGCTGCCCAGCGGGACCACGGAGCCAGCATAGCTCTGCAGAGGAATGGGAGCACAGTGTGAACATGGAGGTGGAAGTGGGAACTTCTGCAGCTTTAAAAAGTGGAAATAAAGGTGTTTAAACCCTTAATAGGTTTAAACCTTTGAGGACCCAAGACTTATTTTCAAAGCCTGACAGGCCTTAGAAACCTCTCTTGCTGCAAGTCCTACCCCTAATCCACTTCTGAAATGCAGGTTTAAGGTCCTAAATCACTTTGTCAGACCTGGAAATGGCTTCTCTTTCAGGGGTGCTTGCGTTCTCTGGGGGAAGGTAGGACCGAAAGAAAGTTCTTGAATGCCCCATATATAGACCCAAGATTTATGTACCTTCCCTCTTTTTCCTGAGTTTCCTCCCAAATGCAGGAATTCCACCCGTCCCCCTGCAAGAGAAAATATTTATCCTCATTTCTGGGTCTCTCAGCATTAGGCTTGTCTCCTAATGTGTAGATTGCAGTTGTGGGTAGTAATTCTGCTGCTGCTGCTGCTGCAGCTCCATTATTCGAACAGCAGGCAAGAGCACCAGCCACGCGGTGGCAGATAATTAAAGTCTTTGGAAGAGTTTCAATGGCACGGCCATCCCTTTGTGCTGCTCCATCACAAACTGTAGCTCTTCCCTACCTCCCCTTCCTATACTTGGGTGAGCTGGCTTGGCTGTGCACGTGATCAGGCACCAAGCAAAAATAACCGCATGCCTTTGCATGGCAGAGGTTCCTTCTATCAGGGTGACTCAGCAGGACAGCCACGCATTCCTATGCAATGTCCTGGAACAGATAGCCTCTTCTTTAGACTGCGTTGGGTTTGGGGTGGGACTTGGGCCTTCGGAGCAGGGTTGGTGCCAGAGAACAACTTATCCTTCATTACATTTCAATGACAGGATTCGGCTATGGGAGAACAAACACCAGTGACTGAAAGTGATAGAGCCAATTTGCAGGCAAGGTAAATCAGAGAGCTGGGAACCTGAAATTGAGCATAACTTCTGCAGAGACAGAGATTTCATCATCTCAGAAATAGCCCTGGCAAAGCCCCAGTAGAGAATGTAGCTAAGTTATTCTGTGGCTTTTATGTTCTTTCATGTGGCTCCTGGATAGCTAAAGCCTAACCACAATTATAGTCATTTTATTTTAAGGAATCACACAATGGCATGGCCATCTACTCAGACATTTTGGGTGGCCCCTAAAAGGGACATACTGGTGGCATTTTTGGTCATTGGCATCACGGGATGGCAAGTTTCCTCCAGAACTATTGAATGCGAAGCCAATACTTTTTAAATAGTTTTTAAAAATGCTTATAGTTCAAACGTCTGGCTTTGAACTTTCTATATTCATTATTTATATCCTTTCACAGATGCTGGGGCAATGCTTTGAGGTCCTGGAGGTAAATAACATTTGGGACGAAGGAGCATTTGTTAAAAGCATATCTGGAGGGTGTTTGGGCACCTGGCAGAAAGCAGGAAGTGTCCGGCAGTTCGTTTTTCGGAATTGCTCTCCAATGGCGCCAGTCTGCCTGTTTGCAACATTTCACCCAGTTTTGCAAATCTGACAGCGCTCTGGCCAGCGTTACATGTTCTGCCACAAAGTTTTGCGAAACATCCTCTCTGTCTTATCGAAACAACAACAGGATAGAGTTCTCCTTGTGGTAAAAGTTCACAGTACTCAACCAGCCGGAAAAAAAATTTGGGGGGGGGGCAGATCTTCACCTAACTTTTTACTGAAGCTGCACTAATTTTCATTACCTGAGGATATTGTGCCTTGGTAGTAATGTCACTCTGCAGAATACCCTGGCCCACTAATTTCAGCGCTGACTTTCAGGGTTTGTGCCCCCTCACCACGCTCTGATGAACTGAAGAGCTGAAGACCTCCTGCCTGTCTTGCTGTGGCCATCAGGGTGCTGCTGTGTTCCTAATGACTAGCGAACTCGTAATGGCTCAGCCTGAGCTCTTCTGCTTACAGACCTCACTGTGTTTTTTTTTTTAACCATCTCTAAACTTGCCAGACCAATTTCTTCAACATGTGCTTGCACACATTGGCAGATGTCCTCTTAACCACTGGTTAAAACATTGGCATAGATGTGAACAAGGTACACCGTAAACACCCACATACCTGTTTCTCTTTGTCCTTGATCTTAGTATGATCTGAGTTTCACTTCCAGTAGGTGTCACGGTGAGGGGTGAAGAAAGGAGAAGACAACAGAGGTGAAGCTTGGCTGTTAATCATAGGGACAGCTCACACGTGAGTTACGCACCGTCAGAGACAAACAGTGTCCTTGAGATCAATGTGCCAACACTTTTATCATTCAACTGCTCTGACCTTCCTGATTCTCCCCCTGCTGCCCTCAGTCCCCGTACTGCGATTTATGCCCTTGCTCAATTGTGCCTATCTGTTCTTTCGGACAGGTTTCTACAGCTGATGCAGAGTTTATACAACTAGGGCTCAATCGTCACCTCATATTTGCAAAGTCCTCAGGAAAAATGATAGCAATCATGTTAATCGACTTCATAGCACTTGGGAGGATGTAGAAGTAGATAGGTCCTTGCAATGTATAAACCTGCCCTAGAGAGGAGGGTGGTGGTTATGGAAGAAGTCAAGCTCTCCATTGTCAGGAGACAGCCCACACCCATCACACTGCTTGCTTGAGGTTCCCCAGTGCTCCAAGCAGACACAGAACCTCCTGGGAGCTCCCACACTACACGCCCCTGCTCCTTGAACCAACCTCTAAAGAGGTGTCAGAACATAATCTGACAGGGAAGCTGAGGGCCCTGGAGGTTTCAGGCTTACCCAACCACGGCTCGTGTTTGCAGTGCACAAGCATGCCCTTGATGCCCTTGGGCAGAGGAAGGCTGGGCCCTCCATGAGCAATCCCATTCCTGTTAACTGGTTTCTGCTTCCCCACAGAGCTGTAGCGTTTGTGCAGGAGAACAGGTGGTGTTTCGCTCCCTGGCTAAATCTAGAAATCTGTCTTCATCAAAACCCAAAAGCTTTTAATGAGCAAGAGAAACACAAGTTTTTTTTTTTCCAGCAAAGCTAGCTACTTTCTCAGTGACTGGAGCTGCCAGTTTGCCTTTGCCGTTGTGTGGAGTGCTTCAGAGGGGTTTGTGGACAGGGCCACATCAGAGACAGGTCTCCCACAGAGGTGGTCTCAGAGGCCCTCTGTGGCATGCTGGGACTTTGAGATGGACCTGTGTTCTGTATTAAGCTCGTGAAAAGGAGACAGAAGATTTAAATAGCATTTATTCAATTTCTTTGTGGGTGTTTTTTTCTTGAAATAAAGCCCTTTTCTCTTCTGCTTTATTGGAAACACACCCACAGCAGGGTGTCCGAAATCAGGCAGGGCTATACTTGGCAGGTGCCCATGGCGAAGCAGCGTGCAGTCCAGCAGGGCTGCTCCTCGGGTGCATTCTGCAGTTCTCCATCCCTCCTTTGACTAGTCCACGTCTCACATTCACCAGGTACCAAACGACACTTGGACAACCCTGCCATGAGATGGGTGTAGGTCTAATTCCACCCTCTAACCATGTGCTAACAGGCCATTCCAGATCACCATCCTCCCAAACTTATTTGAACACATTAAATTTCCACTGAGCAGGGTTCACTGAAGAGGTCTCCTGCTCTGCAGAGCCACAGGAGGTGCCAAGTTACTGTAAAACAATGTCTGAGATATAGTGCTCATAACCACGTTGCACCTAGAGGGTCCTGATCTGAGTGAGATCAGTCCCTCTTGCGTTGAGCATTAGATATATGAAATATATATATATATTAAAAAGACAGTCCTTGCCACCTATGTGAACAGCTGATGGGAAATCTTGTGACTTCCAAATAGAATACTTCTTCTATAACAGCTAGTTATATGTAGTAGGGAAACACCAATAACTGGTTCAGTGTCCAGTCATATCCCATCCTTCCCCTGCTCCATGGAAAAACTTTGGAGGTTCCTCTCCTTTCATTCCTGTACCTTGGTCTTTGCAAATGGTCTGTCAGTGGGAGAGGGAAGCAGCTCTGCAGGACGTTGTGTATTTGCCTACAGACAAGGAACCACTCTTCTCCTGCTGCATGAGGAGCTGAAAGCACCCACTCATCTAGCATGATCATCCCTTGAAAATTCAGTTTGTGTCAAAAAGCAAACCTCAGAGCAAGCCAGCATGGGCAAGGCCCCCGAATGATGATAGATGACATTCTTTTGCCATGCAAACAACAAGAAAGCAGCAGCCAAAACCCATCAAGTCTCTGCTGAATCATTGATGAATGTCATTCAGGCTTAATACGGTGTCTGGAGCAAGACAAGTTGGCTTTTCAGAGCTAGTATGGGAACCATCTCTGCATGTCAGCACAGCGGCAGGCCCACTAGCTCCATACCTCTAATTTGGGTCATGAGTGCAATGCAGTTGAGCTAGGTTCTGCAGGGCATGAACAAGGGGATGGATGCAAAAGTCGTGTTTATTCTTTAAGGTGGTCAGTGCCGACCCGAGGTAATGGAATGCCAACAGGGAACTTTGCAGCAGTTTAATTCTGTGAACACTGGCTGGAAAGGTAAGCCCTCCTCCTTCCATGAATGTCTGGGAAGAACTCGCAGCTGGAGCACGATGTGGGACCCCAGAGCTTCAGTGTTTTTGTGCAATGGGTGAGATGGAGATGTGTGGCGTCTGCTGCAATAAATCACCAAGTAGCCAGTCGCCGTTCTGGGAAACCATTCAGATGTACTGAGGTGTAAACAGTGTCTTCCTGAAGGAGGACCTCAGGAAAGGATCCAGGTGTCAAGTCTTGTTCTTCCCTCAGAATTAGAACTGGCCCATACAGAGATCTGAAAGAAAACTGAGGGTGGCTCAACTGAGATAAGGAATTTGTAAGGCTTATGAGAAAAGCGAGCATTAGAGGGACACAGCAAGCACTGTCTGTTGTGGATACCTTTCTGGCTCCTGCATAAATAGGTGTATTTATTTAGATATGTTAATATCCATTGATTTAGGGAAAGCAATCAAATCTGAATGCTCAGTCATTACCTGCTGCAGGGAAAGGGTACATGCAAGAGGAATTTGAAGGGAGTTCTTGCTGCCAGGGAAAGATGAAAGGATTTTAGAAAGAGAGGTTGTGTAAACAAGTAGTACTGGAGAGCTTATCCATGCATAAATGAGATGGAGCCTGAAGTGACAGAGAGTCCCCATTGGTTCCTTAAACACACAAAGACAGGACAAAAAGAGTGGCTGAACAGGATGTAAGGCAGAAAAAAAGATCTTGTAAAAACTGCTAGTAGTCAGGGAGAGAAGGAAAATAGTCAATGTACCAAATCAACTTTGATTTGATGCTGACCCCAATGTACTGCTACAGACACATAAGCTTGCAACCCTCCTTCTCCCCAAAAATGGAGCATGCTCCCAGCTCTCTGGGTCCATGCCAGACTGTGAAGTTCACTTTCAAAGGCAAAGCTGACGTGGAGACATTTGACAGGACTCATGCTTCTAAATCACGTGGGTGCTTTTGTAAACATTACTTCTGGGTGTACTTAATATCTCCACTATTAATCGGGTTGCGGGGAGTTAAAAGCCCATTAATGGCATTAACAAATGCTATTTAACTGGGCTGAATTGCAAATGCAATTTTAGGCAGAGAACAAATACAATGTGACTTAGGAGAAGCAGAAAGCCAGCCAAAAAAACAAACCCCAACATTTCATCTTGAAAAAAACTCCTGCGAAACAAACATCTATTAATCAACCCAAAATACACAGCCTATAGGAAGGGAGGAAAAACTTTGGTGGATGTGGTATTGAAAGAACTTGCAAGTGTGTTGGTTAGAGCCAACACGGGGTGCGGGGCTCACCAAATGGAAGGTGGGCCAATACATGGAGCAGATCTGATAAGATCTTGGCATGCAGTGTGACCACAAGGACGGTCAGTGGAGTTTGGTCTTTCTGGCACAAAGACCATAAAAAACAGGACAAGGAAATAATTATCTTGCTCTGAAACCAGTGGCCTACCAAATGAGGGAGATGGTGATAACCTGGATGGTCTTCAGAGAAAAGCAAGGACTGAGGGTCTGGAGAAATCATCCAAGCGTGTTTGGGTTTTTGAAGAGTGCAATGTGAGAATGACCCAAACCTGCTTGGTCTGGCTATGTATTGGCTGGCTGTGTTTGTAGGGGCATGTTAACACCTGTTCACACTTACTGGCTTCTGAGCAGTCAGGACAAGGAGTCTTTAACAAGCTGCTTGCTTGCATGTAAGGTGTAAAAGGGGAGGAAATTGGGTGAAGGGAAAATGTAGCCTGAAGATTGTGGGGAAAAATTAAACAGTGAAATGCATAAGAATAAGAATAAGAAT
>Ga0181612_162238_pt1 | contig 14887 bp, 10 predicted proteins | sample HoacroProtozoa21_FD_119630 | JGI IMG/M metagenome (GOLD analysis project Ga0181612, IMG submission 119630) | Hoatzin crop microbial communities from Cojedes, Venezuel. Combined Assembly of Gp0051906, Gp0051904, Gp0051908 | reverse complement strand
TTTTTTTTTTTTTTAAATCATAGACTGTTCTTGCAGAGGTGGATGCAGTTGTGATGTGGCCTGGGAGGAAGGGATGGCCACGGAGCCCAGTGGCCGCTTTCCCGTCACATGAACTGGGAGCATACTGGGAAGCGCTAATCGGGGCAGGGGAGGGTTGCTCCCTTCCTCTTATCTCTTGGGGCAGTTCTTGCTTGTGTTACGCTATCTCGATTTTTGCCAGTACGTGAAATTGGTTTCTTTTGTCTTTAGAGTCTGTATTTCTGGCCTTGTCATTAAAAGTACTGGGCCAAATTTCTTGCTGTTGCGAGTATGCAAAATTCCCTCACAGTGATCAGGAGCAAAAAGGAGCCATTAGTTTTATTGTGCATACATTGTGCACGGATAGGCAGTGAGCAAATTACTGGAACTCCCATTACTTGCAAGACATATAAAGCTTAAGGCTGTGATTTTCAGAGGTCCCCAGACAGCTGGGTGCCTGAGCGATGCTGAATTTCATCGTTATTCTGATGCCTGGCATCTAAACATCCATGCCCTCCTGTAAATCCAGTACAAGAATAACAGTTACATTGCTTTGAGCAGTAAGATGGGAATGTGTAATACAAGTCAAAGAACAGCACGGGAAAAAGTCAGTCTTTCTCCTGCAGCACAGTAAAGAACCTAGCAAAATCCACAGGAGTAGAAAAATCTCCTGATTTAGACAGTTAATAGTATGAGAAGACTACGGACCACTTCCCCTTATGCTCAGGAAGCAGAAAGAGATGCATAACAAGCTAGAAGGATAATTTTTTTTTTTAAATGTATTTCATTTGCATTATAAGAGATTGTGATATCAAAAATACCTGTTTTTTTTAACGATTCAGGACGAGAAACTGAAGAAGCTTGTGGAGCAGAATGGCACAGAAGACTGGAAAGTCATTGCCAATTTTCTTCCTGTAGGTGGATATTGGTTTCTGTTACCAGTTCTAGTGACAACTCTTATCAGAGGTTTCCAAGTAAGGGAAAGGGGAGTGGTTACTTTATAGTTACATTTTTGCGGGAGATATAAAACCTCCACAGACGGAGACCTCAGAAAATGTAGTTAGACTGTTGCGGAAACCCTTACCTCTGGTTTTCCTTTCACTTCTTAGGAAGTGTTGGAAAAAATCAAACAAGCAAAAAGAGGTGGTGGCAGGGTGTTGCACAGTAGAGGGTCAGTGTGACACTGAAACGAAATGTCTCTGCACAGAGGAAAAATAGCTTTGATGAATTGTAAGTATGGTTTAAGAGATAATAGCTTTGTGAGCACTTTGGCTGTTGTAGCAATACTGCATGTGAAGGCATGACAGCTACTGTGCAGGTGGTGAAGATTCGGTTTGCGTAGTTTTGGTGGCGCAGTCCTCACTGCAGAAATGATGGAAATCTCACCGAGTTCAGTGGGTAAACTGACAGCTGAGCACCCTCTTCTCAGACCTACTGTATCACTCCATGTTGTTTAGTAGTCGTAGCTGGCAGTGAAGTAAATCGGGAGCAAGCGTACCTAGATAAGAGCGTTATCACTCTTAAGTTCGTCTTACCTGAAGAATGACCTACTTTGCATATTTTACATTTCACTAGAACCGGACGGATGTTCAGTGCCAGCACCGATGGCAGAAGGTACTAAACCCAGAACTTATTAAAGGTCCATGGACGAAAGAGGAGGATCAAAGGGTAATCAGTTTTCCTTTCCGTCTGATTAATGCCTGACTAGCGGATTTCGTCTGTTGGGGCAAAACTCCGAGAGACTTCGGTGGTCTCAGCACTCGTGTGGCCAGAGGCAGACTGATCCTGTTGGTATCAGTGCTTAGTGTTCGTGTCGTGCTTTCTAAGTTTTCTGTGCAAATTAATTAACATTGCTTTACAGCACTGTAATGTAGAACTGCGGTCTAGAAATGCCTTAACTATTACCTGATTTTTTTGTCTTCTGGGTAAAAGTATAAATGGGAAGCGGGGAACCTTAATTGTGTGTTAGTTTTACTGTGGCAATTTTGAGAAATGTTGAAAATATTGCTCCACCACAGAAAAATTTCATTGATTCATTATGCATCGTTAAATACAGGCAGTTTTTATGTCCTTCTTTGAAGGTAATAGAACTCGTGCAGAAATACGGTCCAAAGCGCTGGTCTGTCATTGCTAAGCATTTGAAGGGAAGGATTGGAAAACAGTGCAGGGAGAGGTGGCACAACCATTTGAATCCAGAAGTGAAGAAAACCTCCTGGACAGAAGAGGAAGATAGAATTATTTACCAGGCACACAAGAGGCTGGGAAACAGATGGGCAGAAATTGCAAAGTTGCTGCCTGGACGGTAATGATATATACCTTTAGCTCTTAAAAAGGAAAAAGCTGCAGGTCTGAGCAGTCCGTTTCAGTTGCCTCAGGCTGCACTTCATAAACCAAACAATTTTGGAATCGAATCCTAGAAAGCCCGTGAAATCGATGCGCGTTTTTCTCAGTGGGGAACAGTGCTATTTGGTCAGTAGATGGGACAGTACGCTATTTTTACATGCTTCTAGTGTCTACCATAGGTAAAAAACTCCAGTAACTAGAGCAAGACCATAACGGTTTCCTAAATGCCTGTCCAGTCTTATTTGTGCTTGCAATAACTGTCAAAATGTAGATTGATTTGACAGGGAAGGATCAGGCTCTGCAAGTGGAACATACTTTACATTCAGCTAAGGGTATACCTTCAGCACGAAGTCCTGTCTGTTCGTTCACCGTGATTTAAGAGAAGGCTGCTTCAACATCTGTAATTGCTCCCGAGTCATTCAGATGATTTTGACCTATTAAAAATCTGTGTATAAACCAGGAGAAACTAACTTCCTCAAACTCATTCTGGAAATACTTGTGTCATTGACAGCTTATGCACAGCTTGCATATCATTCCAAAGATTCACTGCCTTATTCACTCTGTAATAAAAGTGACTCAACATGAAGTGTATTCAAGCAAATAATGTGAGCAAGGGAGAGGTTTCACTTCCCATTTGTATTCCTGCTGTTTGGTGAAACGTCTTAAAGATCCAAATATAACGCCTAAGATCATGATAGCCTTTTAAGCAGGCATTCCCTAGGCTTCTTTCACCTTCTAGAAGAGAACAGGAAAGGAATTGCCCCTTGGAAAGTTGGGGGGTTTTTTGTAGCTTTGACACATCACAGATACCGCTTTCAGCCATACCACGTGGCGGTCATGTTTTTCAAACAGAGGAGCTGTTTCTAAGCATACTCTTAAAATCTCACAGACTTGATAAATTTGCTTTTTCTGACTCATGTGTGTGAGAACTTGAATCTCAGTTTTTCTGCAGCTAAGAAAAATCCCAACAGCTTTGTTTACTGCATTTGTGTGTATAGCATGAGGTTGTCATTGTCTGGGTGGCCAGTTGGAAAGCTGCTTGGAAGTTAGTCTGCTCACAGCTGTTCTCCACGGCTTTTCTTTCCAGTAATGAGATACAATAAAATAACATTACACTTAACTGTAATGGTAAGACTTAGGAAGACGATGTTGGCAGTCCTTTAGGGTAGCCTCAAAGGGGTGTCAGCCTTTGCTGTTACCTCACCTCACGGGAATGAGGTGAAGTGGACGTTACGAATTTCTTACAGTTTGAGGACCTAAAGCTTAGAGATTGCTTTAAAAAGTACATCAACAGCCATACCCCATGTGTCTTTTCCCCTGCCTTTTGTACTGACCATCATCTCCTGAGAAGCTGAGAGTAGCATTGGTAAAGGTGGGGGCAGGAGGAAGGTCAGAGAACAGCTCGAGGTTTAAATAGAAATGCCAGCAGCAGCTTCCCACCTATTAATCTGTCCAAATTGGAATCGTTCGTTTTTACAACTCCTCAAACGTGTGTATTTCTGTTGCAGAACTGATAATGCTATCAAGAACCACTGGAATTCCACCATGCGCCGAAAGGTTGAGCAGGAAGGCTACCTGCAGGAGTCCTCCAAAGCCTGTCCCTCCTCAGCAGCCGCTGGCTTGCAGAAGAGCAACCACCTGATGGCCTTTGCCCACAACCCACCTTCTGCCCAGCTGCCGGTGGCCGGCCAGCCCCCGCTGGGCAGCGACTACCCCTACTACCACATCTCTGAGCCACAGAACGTAAGCACCTGAAAATGGGGGTGGGGGGATTATTGTTTTGCCTGGCTGGACAGGGGGTTGCAATTTAGCCATACCTGATTTCGGGAGGCATCAGGGGGGTTTCTCCCAGTCTTGACGGGCCTGTATGTGTTTGATGTCAGGCAAGGACTTCTTTGTGCCTTCATTCAGTGATGAAAAGGTGTGCGTTTCAAGTCGATTGCCGGCGTTCAGGTGGTGGAGTCAGGTTCGGGGTTTTTAACGTGTTGTAAGCAGTGAACATCTTTCCCGTACTGTTTCTTGCAGCGGTGAATATTACGTTTGTTGAGAATCAGTTGAATCTGGTTAATTCTGTGTCAAAATCTCCCACGTTCCCTACGGTTATATTCTGTTTGTGGGTTGCCTGTTGGAACCAAGTAAACAAATACTGTTTTTAATCTGATTCCTTTTCTATTAATGATTAATAATGAAACAGGCTGCTACTTCAGATAGTTACATTGTAGAGTTTTAGATGATAATAAATTGCATCTTCTGCATTTTCGCTTCAATTTTGAAAAATCTTACAAATGCATCTATAAATTATTCATCTTCATTCTCATTCAGGAAGGGTAGGTATTTCATACATGAATTTTCTTTCTTCCTCTAATGATGGCTGTCATGTTCCTAAAAAGCTGTTTACTTTTTTTGTCAACATTGTTGGGTTTTTTGCTATTTCATCTCTATAGATTATAAATATTAACTACCTAAAACCAAAGTATGTTTAACACAAATTCGCCATGGAGGCAGACAGTCTGTCAGAAATCGTAACGTTCGGTGTCTTTTGCTTTTTGGCCTAGGTCCCTGGTCAGATCCCATATCCAGTAGCACTGCATGTAAATATTGTCAATGTTCCTCAGCCAGCTGCTGCAGCTATTCAGGTAGATAACTTGAACTTCATTTCAAGAGTCAATTTGTTAAACGTTTGAAAAGTCAAAATGCAGATACCGTACATTAAGGAAACATTTTAATGTAATAAGTGTGATGAAGAGAGAAAATGGGGAAGGTGGGGGAGTTCTGACATGGCTAATAATTGCTTCTTCTAAAGTGGAATTAAAATACAGTGGTTGACATCCGGTGCGATAGCTTTTGCTTTCTCCATTTCGAATGGCTGTACTGAAATTCAGCAGGGACTTTGGTAGTGGAAAGCACAATTGACTTTTGTTTCATCTTTGAGTCTAATTTGGCTACTGTAACCACAGGACGGCAAGCCATAAGCATTTTAGTTGCTACATCCTATCAGACCTTTATCTTTTCTTTTCCCTTAACTCTTAATTTCAGAGACACTATAATGATGAAGACCCTGAGAAAGAAAAACGAATAAAGGAATTAGAGTTGCTTCTAATGTCGACTGAGAATGAACTGAAAGGGCAGCAGGCATTACCAGTAAGATTGTCACTGTGTGCTTGGATGGAGGGATAGCAGCATTACCCCAGTGCTTGTCTTTTTAACTTTTTACTCCCCTTCTGCCTTCGATACTAATCAAGGCTCTATATTTCCGTTTTAAAAGGATGAAACATAGCACATACGTAATCTGTATTTGCTTCCTAAATTCTTTCATTGGGGGAAAAAAAGCAAACGATTTGCACGTATTTTACTTCGCAAAGTGGGAGCAGGGCTGGGCTCTGTAACATGGTGCACTATTGGAAACACGACGATTGTATGAAAATGAAAAATCCCACAGATCTTAAATCAACGGGATCTGCATTTCTGAAAGTGTGCAATGGTTCATGTGATGAAAATGTAGTGCCTGTACACTAGGTTTTTCTTCTCTGTTGTATTCCTTCCTTCAGCTGTGTTTTATACGCTTTGTAAGCTTCAGACTTGGTGCATGTTTGACAGTTTGTTTTACTTCTCCGAATAATGTTAGATCCTTCATAACTGCATGTATGGAGCAAATGCTGGCTATTACTGAACTCTCACACTTTGTTGTATACGCCATTGGACGTTAATGTGTGAAAACCCTTCTGTAGTTACTTAACACCATCACCAAAGCCAAGAATCCCCAAATTGTTTCTGAAGATAGGTGATAGCCAGCAGATAATTTTTGGGGGTAATATTTAAATTAATAGTAAAACAACTGCATGCATGATACGTTAGTTTGGCCACTTTTTAACTTTAGTTAATGTTTTGCAATTTCTTCTGTTGCATGGTCACACTGGAAAGAAACTTCTGTTAATTTGTTCTTCTGCTTTCCTAACCACGTTGATTTGACAGCCTCTTCATTGCATTGGTGTAAGCTGTAGCATTAGACAGGGACAGAAGAAGAAAAAGAGATAAGCAAACAAAAGCAACTCTAACTCTTGAACCCTTTAGCCTTTTACAGTGCTGAGTGCTCAGCAGGGAATCCTGTTGTTTCTTGCTTCTCACAGAAAATGACATGCAGACACTTTCTTGAGCTTTTGGAGTAACAGAGTATGAATTGATCATGTGTTAGTAGTGATAGATGCTCATAATCCTGGAAGTAAATTATGAGGTAACTTTGGGATAACAAAGACGATGCCGATATTACTTAAAAAGAGATCTTGCACTGATGAAAGGAAACATCTTGACAATTGTTTCATAGGCATAAGCTTTTAGATGGTGATGCAACTACTTTTATCTTTCCTCCAGTGGCATCTGACACCTTGTGCAATTTCATTGCTAAGTTCCTTCTGCCTTTTTTCCTCCCCCCTTTTTCTTTTTTTTTTTTTTTTTGTTCTTCTCCTTCCTCTAGACACAGAACCACACATCAAACTACCCCGGCTGGCACAGCACCACGATTGCTGACAGTGCCAGGACCAGTGGTGACAGTGCCCCTGTTTCCTGTCTGGGGGAGCATCACCACTGTACTCCATCCCCACCGGTGGATCACGGTTGCCTACCTGAGGAGAGTGCATCCCCTGCGCGGTGCATGATTGTTCACCAGAGCAACATCCTGGATAATGTTAAGAATCTCTTAGAATTTGCAGAAACACTCCAGTTAATAGACTCCGTAAGTAGACTTGCCGCCTCAGGTGGATTCGTGTGTGGTCAAGGAGTGAGGGGAGAGGAACTGGGACTGTCCTGAATGTGTTTCTTTTTTTTTTTTTCCAAGTAACTTCTAATTGCTACAAGATCTGAAGCTTAGCTTCTGACATAGCAAGGCACAGCTGCATTTAAATGAAGCCCTCGAGTGTGGATGCGTATGCTCGTTGTGGGTGTCTCCCTGTCCTGCTGCATCTTGGTAGGGGAGCGTGATGTTTAGCAAACTGCACAACAGGAGCTTGAAACGGTCTCTCGATACCAAGTTTCCTTAAAATAAAATCAGAGACACCGTGAAGATTTTAAGCAATGAAATGGTGCTTACTTATGTTTGAAGTGACACATGCCGTAGGTTTATGTGTGGCTGTTCATGTATCTGCATCATCATCTAAAAGTTTTTGTTGTGGCTTCAGTAGCTGCTTCTCAGAGTTTAAGGAGCGTGCCCTGACCTGTGTGAAGTACTGGAAACACACATTTTTGATGCCAAGTAGCGGACTGACACTGACATTGGCCTTTTCGCATTGTGGTCTCTGGGATACCGTGTGTGACCAAAGTAGCACGTTGAAATACGTTTGTTGGTGGCACCCTCCTTCAGCAGCAGAGGTGTCTGCCGCACGCAGCGTCACGTCCATTCAGCACACCCAGAGCAGGCGTGCAGGTTAGGAGGAGACCAGTCTTGGTTTAGAGCCCAAGGCACACATTTTTCTGGAACAAAAGGCACTGCCTTCATGGCAGGCAGAAAACCCTGGGCAAACAGATAGCAGGGACGTGATTTGTCTCGTTGTTTCTTTATGGACTCAGTTGCCAGCAACACTACTAGGATGTTAGTTTGGTACAATCCAGCTATATACTGAAAACACAAAGAAACATTCACAGTGTTACTATCCAAATAAACAAGGTCAAGGTGAATTGAACTGTGAAAGAATTTGGTGGTGGTGGTGGTGGTGGTGTTGGTTACGGGCATATCCTAGCGCTGTATTTTCATGAGGTGGCACTGTACACTGTCTTATAGCTCCGTGCCTCCCACGTTGTTTCAGGATCCTTCATCGTGGGGTGATCTCAGCAGTTTTGAATTCTTTGAAGACCCAGACACTTCGGCTAGCAAAGCTCCCTCAGGCAAAGCCACGCAGCTTCAGCAAAGAGGGGCCAGTGCTTGTAGACCTCAAGGACACCCCATCACAAACTTGAGCAGAATCATGCCGAGTCAGGGCTCTCCCGGCTCACCAAAGCCCTTGTCCGCCTCGCAGGGCAGCGCGGCTCCGTGGGTCCTTCTTCGCAGAAGGAGAGGGCACGCCAGCCCCTTAGCCAGTGGCCACGGTAGCACCTTGGTCCTACCTGACGCCAGCAGCTCAACTCCTCCTAAGCGCTCCCCTGTCAAAAGCCTGCCCTTCTCTCCCTCGCAGGTAGATCAAGACTTCTGCACAGATGTTACTAATTCTCAAAAGTCACCCCGGCCTTAACAATTTAGAAACTAATCCTTTGGAACAAATGACTAATTACCGTTGCGCTTGTTGATTTCACTCTGTGTTTGAATCTTCTCACTGCTCTTAGTCTTCACTGCTGAGTTTAGATTATCAGCAAGCTAACTTGATTCTCTTGTTTTAAATTCATCCGTGGGGCTTGGAGTTTTCTTTTTCTGATTTGGATCATTTTTATAGGGGTTGCTTGCTTTGCTCTTGCTCTTAACTCCTTCAGCTAGTAGAGTTTAACATTTCTGATCATTTGTAATACTTTCCATCTCTGTCCACTTACAGTATGATTCATTGACCTAGAAAACCCCAAACTGCATTTAAATAGCATTCAGGTTGTGAGACAAACTGACAACAACCAGAAAATTCAAAGCACGGCTCGACGTCTTCAACCCGGGCCGTGTGGGGTGGGGCGAAATAGGAATGAGGAGGAAGATGGCCTGTTAAAATGGCCTGGCATGTGCTTCCAAATTTCTGCCGATGGTTGCTTTGTTTCACAGCTGTAGCACTATTTAAAAGTGTTTTGGTTTTTTTTGTTTGTCTGTTTGTGTCGGTTTTGCCTTGGGTTTGGCTTCAGTCCTTGAAGTCAGAGAAACACTATTTCATGAAGGATAGTAAAAGATTGCATATAATGATCTCCCACTGTATCTCCCATTACCTATTAACTATTTTAATCATATATCATTTATCCAGTGAAATCCATACTTTCTTACATGCCATATTTTTCTGAAGTGTATTTTAATCCGATGCAAGTTGAGTCAGAAGGTAATACAGCGAGTTGTTGTCAGAATAAATGATACCACTATGCTCACAGATTTGTAGACACAAGAAATGGAAACAATGTTTTAGATTACTAAATAGAACTCATGCAAAAGCAACTTTTTCCAAACTAATACCACTGCCTCCTTTTCAGACAGCTGTTTCCATTCCAAAACACTCCACACACCCATCACAGGTGGCAGTTTTCATTTTGTGCAGTGTAAACGGAGCACATTGTTTTGAGGGAGATGATAGGAAATTTATTTTCCTGTTGTAAACACGTTATTTACTGCCTTGAAAGCACCTAGATTCTCCGTATAAATATTTGTGGAATTTAGCCCCATTTCCTGTGGGTTTGTTCCTGAAACATCCCTTACTCTTTTTCACCCAGTGAAAACTTGGGCACGCTGCTCTCAATATTAATTAAAATTTATTTGCAGAAAATCCAAATCAGAATTTTAAAATTTGGCTCTTAAAGTGGTGGAGGGTGTTTCTCATTGGAAGGGAGTGTCACTTTCTCTATAACTTCCCTCTCTAGAAACGCTCATTTTGGGTTCCTAAGTGCTCCAGACCAACAGCTGAGGGTTGTTTTGCCCTGTAGTCAGGTGCCCCACATACACCTGCCCGCTTCCTGGGGTCAGAAGAATCACTTGTGTCGGTCGGAAGGAAATAGTTTATTTTTCTGTAGTTCAATAACATGAACTTAAGAAGTCAGTCTTGTAATCTGGATGTTCCTGTTGATTTTTCCTTTTCCTACCTGCAGTTCTTAAACACCTCATCCAGTCACGAAAACCTGAACCTGGACAACCCTGCGCTAACTTCCACGCCGATGTGTGGCCATAAGATGGCCGTTACCACGCCGTTCCACAGGGACCAGACTTTCAAAGCTCAGAAGGAAAATCACGTGTAAGTGTGTCATACTACGTTGTCGTCAGATTCACCAGGGTTCATTTCTTCAGGTTTGCACGCAGCCAAAGTGCTGGGTCACTGTATGCTTCCTGCAGGGCTGTTTGCTAACACGTTCAGATTTTTCTTAGTTTGGAGTAAAACTTCCACTTTATAACTGTGGAGGTAGATTATTAATACAGAAAAATCATGGGTATAGACTCACCAGTTTTTTAAATAGTGCCATTCCACCTTATCACAGTTAATAGATGTTATGCCAGAAAAGCAAAATGGATTATAGGATTGCAGGAAAATATTTGTCCAAGTCTTACAGCAGCCACTGCCTGTATGCACGAATTTCTGTAAAGAGGTAATATTTCCAGGCATGTTGTTCCTTTAAAGTTTTTCTCACTCTTTTTAAAGTTTCAGAACTCCAGCAATCAAGAGGTCGATATTAGAGAGCTCTCCAAGAACACCCACTCCATTCAAAAACGCACTTGCAGCTCAGGAAATCAAATATGGTCCTTTGAAGATGCTGGTAAGAAGGAAACAATGATAAAAGTCGCTTTGATATTAGTGCAGAGGGATGTTCTGGGACTTGGATATAACGTTTCTTCCTTTCAGCCTCAAACTCCGACTCATCTTGTAGAAGATCTGCAGGACGTTATCAAGCAGGAGTCGGAGGAATCTGCAATAGTGGCTGGGCTACATGAAAGTGGACCCCCTTTGCTGAAGAAAATCAAACAAGAGGTAAATCTCAAACTCACCCGAGGCAATTTAGTTCAGCACTCTTTGCTGAGAAACTTATGCCAATATCTTTTCTGTTAAATAGCTGTGTCTGTTTTTCTTTCATGTGAGCCCCAAGATGTTGGTGTCGGTTCTGCACAGTGTACTAGGCCTGCCTAATTCGTCTCCCATTGATTTCCATAGAAGTCTTTCTGCTGTTTTCAGCGGGGGTTTGCTTGGGCCGTTCTAATGCAGTTTTCGTTTGAAACTTTAAAAAAAAAATTAGACAGGAATTTGGATTGAATCTTTCTAATATTGGTGAAAACTATAGAAGAACCCCACGGGGACCAAGCTCCATGGAGTGACTTAGAAACCTGAACATTTGAGGACATTGCATTATATTACTTTGTCACTAAAGTTCTAAAAATACATGTATTCTCAGTCCTTTCTAAGGGATTAAACTCTTGAATACTGACAGAGCGCTGAGTGCAAATATTCAAAGTTTTCTTAGGTGGGGATTTTTTTGAAAACCTTGAACTTTTTTCTTCTGCAAAGAGCACAGGTGCTGTAAAAGACTCTACTGTAAACACGTATTATGCATTCAATTTGTTAAGCAACTGACAGACAAATCTCCTTCTGGTCAGTTAGGTACTGGTTTTTATCATGGTGCCTTTCCTGCTTTCAGGTGGAGTCTCCAACAGATAAAGCTGGAAATTTTTTTTGCTCGAATCGCTGGGAAGGAGAAAACCTGAACACTCAGCTCTTCACACATGCATCTGCTATGGAAGATGTGCCAGTAAGTGCAGGTTTCCACACTGCCAAATGACTTCTCCGTTTTACATCCCTATGCAGTTCTTAAATGCAAGAGAGAAAATATTTTGTCTGACCTTCCTCACAAGGAGGCCTTATTTGTTATTTCCATGTCGTTTTCCTGTGTTAAGCGTAAGAAGCAAAATCCCACTCACAATTAGATCACTGCAGTGCCTATAGAAGGTGGCAGAAGTTGCAGTCGCTGTGCAGCCCACAGGCTTTGTAACGAGTCTGCACGTGGAGGACGCCTGCACCTGTGTATAGAAATGACTAGGCCACGGAGTTAAAACTGCTGCTAAAAGAAAGAGAGAGTCTGTTTTTTGCAGAGGAGACCTTGCACGAGTGTGGTTCCCTTCGCCTCTCCAGGGCTGTTCAATGTTAGCGATGTTCTTGCACTTGCGAGTTTCACTGGATGAAAAAACGGTTGCATGTGACAGTGCTCCTGCACAGCCATGTCCCGGGGACCCCCGGCTGAGGGGAGGTCCGCTCCCAGGCTGGGGTCTGCTCCCAGGTTGAGGGAGCTCCACTCCCAGGCTGGGGTCCGCTCCTGGGCTGAGCACTCCGCCTGTGACCGTGCCCAGCATTGCACCCTCTGCAGTCGGGCTGAGTTTGCTTTTAGTGCATTCGAATTCAGGTTGCTCTTTTGAGTTACTGAAAACCATTTGTTTTGTTTTTTTTTCTCTTTTGTGTACAGAATCTTCTCACCAGCTCCATTTTAAAGATGCCTGTGTCAGAAGAGGATGGTAGTTTTCACAAAACATTTGCAGTACCTAGGAACAGGCCGCTAACTAGTCCGCTGCAGGTAACTATTCTTTGATAAAAATACCCATTGTATATAAAAATACATATATATTGCTTTCTCACAGTCTGATTTTTAGCTTTGGGTATGGAAGAAGGAAACGTTCAGATGAACCTGGTTGAGGATCTCACTTGACCTGTGGAGCGTGAGGACACGGTGTCTAAGCTGTGCTGGGAACCTGAACAGGGCAAAGCCCCATGCATGGGGCGTTGTGACTCAGCTGGCTCCCATGTTATATTGCTAGGATTGAGAATCGACACGATCCAGGGGCTTTTCCCCATCGACTTCTTGTAGACAGCTCTGATGTGTTGGAGAGCAGCGGAGTTGAGTGGTGTGGTGGTGGCCAGAGCTGGTCGCTGGCCACGGGGCAAGAGGAGAGGCTCTGGCACTGCCTGGCTGGCTGGCACAGACGTGGCCGGTGTGCCCCGTCCAGCCAAGCACCAGGATGGTCTCTGGGCACAGGTGGAGATCCCACCAGAGATGCGGTCATAGCTGGTGGTCTAGAGGGGCATTGTAACCCTTACAGCCAGCTGTATGTATTGGGATGCCTGAACTGAGTTAAATTTGTGACTGTTTTAATGTAAGCCAGATGTCAGGCTGGGGTTTAGGTATTCATGCTTTTTCCAAGTGTTAACAAGCATACACATTTGCTATACTTTAAAATACTTGGATACCTACTACGTAGGGCCTGATCCAAAGCCCCCCAAAGTCATTAACAGCCTCTTTGTCAGCTCTCGTGGACAGAAGTCATTCAGAGAACAAAACACAGTGTATAGATAATGATTAGTTAACCTTCCACGGCAACTCATATTTTTGAGGTAGATGAATAAGTGATTTTATATCCCTTCTCCACAAGGGCGAATGGAGGGAAAGTGCATCATTCCCCAGGGTGAGTCACTGTCAGAAAGGAAATTATAACTCCATAGTTCCTGACTTTCAGACAGATAGTCCACATGGTTAATCCTTTCTTTCCTCCCTCTTCCCAGAATTTACATTAGGGGTTATTTACAGTAGGAAGGAATGAACAAAACCTGGTTTTTGTTAAGCATCTCTAGCCAGGCATTACAAAGCAAGATATTAAAACTTCACATGGGTCCCTGCTTGGCACAGTTCGCCACGGAGTAGGTTTGTATTTTGCATTGCAGAATCATTTGCTGAAATGCAGCTTTGGCAAGCAGGGACTGTGCCTCTCTTCTGCATGGGGGTGTCCGTAGCTCCCTGTTGCTTATCTGCTCTTCTGTCACAAACCATGTTTCTTAGCTGCACCGTGGTGGATGTCTAGGAGGAGGGTTTGAAGGTCCTCACTCTCCCCACTGCCCCTGGGCTAGGGCAGTTGCTTGGGGACTGAATTGAGAGCATCTCGTGGCTCTTTGCAGGGGACGCTGGAGTCCCTGGCTGGCGCGTCAGAGGGGGCTGCTGGTCCCCACCTGCTCAGCCCAGCTGCCCCGACAGCGCGCCGACACCGAACTCCAGGCTCCTCCGTGGATTTAGGGCACCGTTTCCAGGTAGCTGAACAGACTGTGTGGCGGGTTGTCCTGTAGTGGTAATTGCCTGCGCTCTGCCTGCAATAAAAACGAAGCATCTGAGGTGCCTGTAAAATAGGATCTTTTGATCTTTGGCATAACAGCGTTATGGTTCCTGCTATCTAAAAATAATTTCTTTACAAGCTGCTGTAAATGAAAGGGCTTGTTTAACCTTCTGTCCTCACTAATGCCGATTTTGTTCAGGAAGTTTGCACGAGTCAATCTGTGGGCCGTTCTGGATCCCATTCTTCATTCCTTGCTCAGGAGAAGCCTTTAATTTTGCATGTTACAAGTCAGGTATTTTCATTGTTTGGATAAAGATGACTTTTCCTTAAGTAGGAACTGAGTTAAAAATTACTTCCCAACTCATCTCAGTGTTGAAAAGCTGCTGAAATAAAAGAAAAAGCAGTTGTAAAAAGCCCCCAAATGAATATTTAGTGTGCAGCTCCTTGGTGAACCAGTATGAAGGTAAAATTATTCTCTCTGCCAGTGAAGAAACATTGAATGTTTCAGCTGAAATGTAATCCTAAACGAAGAGTGAGGGTAGGGGTTTCTGCGATGGTGGCACAGATAGCTTTTTCAGAATGAAATACAGACTTTTATAACAACGCGGTCTTGTCTGCTGATCGCTGTGCTCTCTGATTTGAACTTAGCGCCGTGGTTAAAAGGCAGAATCTGCTTCGTGCCCGGTAAGGCTGCTTGGCTTCACCTCAGAGGGGAAAGTGGCCCCGCACGGCTCAGGAAGGACACACGGTCAGGCTCTGTTTTGCAGGAGAAGCTGCTGCTGCTGCATTGCC
>Ga0181612_183269_pt1 | contig 14888 bp, 12 predicted proteins | sample HoacroProtozoa21_FD_119630 | JGI IMG/M metagenome (GOLD analysis project Ga0181612, IMG submission 119630) | Hoatzin crop microbial communities from Cojedes, Venezuel. Combined Assembly of Gp0051906, Gp0051904, Gp0051908 | reverse complement strand
TTAGAACTTTTCCTTTTTTTTTTTCTCAGTATAAGCTGAAAGCTGAGAGTCTCGCTGAATCACTTGCCTCCAGGAACTGGGGCTTTAAGGAACATATCCAATATTGGGAAGTGTGCAGTGTACGCGTGAGACTTGGCAGCGCCACCAGGAGATGAAACCAAAAGATGATGTAATACAGCCACGTCAGGAAGGACAACACGAAGATTGTTTTTGGTGGCTGTATGCAACCCTGGTTGAAGGGCAGGACTCTGTGACTGTGTCCTTTGACCTGTGACAGATGAATGCCATGGGATGCCATGTAGATGGTGATGACAGGCAGAGATCCAGCTCAACCCATCCTGGCCTCCCCGCTCCCCCACCTCTGCACCTAATGTGGGAGTCAAGGTAAAGATCACACCTTCTAGGAGAGGTGGGCAGTGCCGTGGGGCACTGGGCCAGCAGCATGGGGACACGGGGACAGAAGATGTCTGGTGCAGGAAGGAAAGAGGAGAAGATGGGGGAAGGAGGAATAAGGCTCAGATGTGGGAGAAACATGCATGGAACAGGCAGGTTGTCCCCAGGGCAACCTGAGTTGGACCTCAGCAGCTTCTTGCTGTCACGCTGACCCTCAGTCCTGCCCATCCACAGCCCTGGACTCAGGAAAACGCAGCAGGAAGCACAAGGCGGATCCCTGTGGTTGGCTAAGTGGTGCAGCATGCCATGGGCAGAGCCCTGGCATGATATGTTCTCCCTGGGCCATAACATCTAAAAATCCAGCTACCAGGACAAGTCTCAGCCTGAGAAGAATGGAAAAAAAGAAGTGAAGACAGGAGTGCAGAGGATGGATCCTAAATTTCTCTGTTTTTGTATCGCTTCCCCTTCCTCCTTCTCTGTTCTTCACTCATCATATTCTTTCTGGGAGAAAGTGGCTGTCGGAAAACAGAGAGAGAAGACGACAAACACTGCTGTGGAATTATTTAACGAGCCAGAATGAATTGCATTTGAAATCATTTAAATGGGATCTGGGAGTATTTAACTGCAGCACAGGAACTTAACAAGAGTGGGAAAGGATTTTGCGCTAATTGCTGGCAATGATATACCTACGGAGAGAGAACATGCAGCAATTAGTAAGCAAGGCTGTAATTTCAGCCTAAGGTCCCTGCCTGCCCTAGAATATGGCATGGATTATCTGCTGGAAGGAAGACAGGGGCTCCGATCCACAGGTGACCAGAGAAAGGAGCAGATGAGATTCACATTAAGAAGTCATTAACCAAGCTTTTTGAACACTGAGATGCAGGAGATGGGTTTGGTCAGACCCAGCTGTCCCTTTGCATCACCCCAGGGTTGACTCCTGACTGCCCGTTGCCCAACCTAGTATGACTCAGATTGGCAAAAACCAAACAAAACACAAAGCCCTGTCCCAACCCACACCAGGTTGTTTCACACCCTCCTTGCTCACCCAGACGCGGCAGGGACTCATGCTGCAGCCAGCCTCTGCTCCAAGCCTGAGTGGTGAGGTTTCATCTCCCGAGGTGGAGGGGTTGGGGACTGATTTGATATTTTCTTGCTGAGAACTCAGCAGATCCAGGGCATCTTTAATGCTGCTGAATTCAAGGAAGCAGCAGGACAAGGACCAGAGAGCTGCGGGTGTGATATAACCTTGTTCATAGCCTGCACATGGGCAGAGGCCAGGGCGAGGACCCTCGGGCTGGGGCGAGATGACATGGGTGCGAAGGACACTTTTGCAGGTGCAACGACAAGCAGATAGGAGCCTGCATCTGCCAGCAAGCTTGCACAGAAACACCCCAGATGTCTCTGAGCCTGAGAACAGGGACCTGAGCTTCCTATAGAAATGCTTGTATGGGCCAGATTCTGTGGTCCCAGTCTGCTGAGCCTGCAAAGCTGGGCTGCATACGATGCCCAGCAGCACGTCTCAAGCCCCCATCCAAACAGAGACGAGCTGCCGTGGCTCTAGATGGGACAGTCCCTGCTAACAGCAGCCCTGGGAGAGTGTCCTCGCCGCAGGGGAAAGCAGAAAGCCACCAGCTCACGGCTGTGCCTCTGACGCCTGGCAGCTGCAAGCAGCCTCCGCCAGCCTCTGCTCATTGTTTCCTGGTCCTGCCGCTCCCTGTCTCCATTCTCTCCCTGTGATTCCTCTGTCTTTGTTTTTTTGTCTTTCAATCAGTTTTCATCTCAGTAATTCCCATTCAATGGTTAGTTTCTGATCTTTCTAATTGAGATCAGAGCTTCATATAATGGGTAGGGGAGAGGGAGACTATTTTTAATTTGCTACGTTCCCATTAATAACAAGTTCTAATTAAAAAACCTCCATCTTCCATCCTCCCAAGTTCAGAGGAAAAGTCTCTACGACTTCTGTTGGAATCTTCTCCTGATAAATTGGTACCACAGCCTCCTAGAACAGCTGGTCCTCTTTAGCAGGCATAGTAATTAATGGGAATAATAAGTGCATTCAAAGCAGGTTCGTAACCCTCCTTTCTGTGCACTCAGACATCTCTTTGCATTGCAAGAGACACACATCAACATTTCCACTTACAAAACAGGCGCAAAAGAGCTGCCGACACCTAACAAGCCCGGGTTTCATTAGCACTCTCCAGCCCATAATAAACCTCGTGATACAAAGGGTCCCCGGGGTCAGGGAGGTTCCCTCTTGGCTGGGAATGAGGTGGATGCGCAGAGCAGGAACGATACCTCGGAGCATCTCTGCAGCCATCGAGGTCATTTTTCCAATCCTGAGTTTCACATTGCAGAGCCCCAGCCTCCACCAGGAGGAAAGCCATGTTCTGCCCTTCATCTGGAGCCTGCCTGGTGGGGAAAGGTCTCTGGTTTTACAGGGCATAGACCTGCACACATGCCTTACTCCAGTGGTTGGGGTGAATGTGGGTGCAGCTTGCTTATTCTGAGCTGCTGGCTCATGCTCCAGTCCAGCCAGGACCAGCCCTGCTTGTGCCTGTGCTCTTGTGCGATGCTGCCCTTGCTTCTATGGCAGGGGAAGGCAAAGGGAAAAGGGACTTCAGGGAAGAAATTTGCATTTCCACTTGCACGAGAAGACAGAAGACCAGGATTTTCCCTCCTCTCCAGCTCCTGTTCTCTGCTGTGTCCATTTTTCTGCCTAGTATGTATTAGAGTGGACAGATATTACTGCCTCACAACATCCGTGCAGTGAGACGGAGAGAGACAAAAGTGGAGAGAACACAAAGCAAAGGCTAAGGTCACAGCATGAGCTGGGGCTAAGTCCTGATTTCCCTTCCTGAGACCAGCACGTGGGGCCCGTTCTGCCTGGAGAATGGGACAGTAGAGGTCACATCCAGCCTAGTCAGCAACGACAGCAAAGCAGAAGTACGAGGTCCTGCAAGTTGCACACCCTCTCCTCCCTTTGTGCAGTCTCCATTTACAGCAGCTGCTGACCTGGGCTTTCTTGGATGTGCAGAGCAGCTCTGCTGGGGATGGATGACCCCTCGCTGTCCCTCTCGCTTGCCTTTGTTCACCACTGCTGAGTTAATGGACTCATCTTGGGAGTGGCCAAACCGGGAGCCATCAGTGCAAATATTCCTGAGCTGAGCAATCTGTCCTAAGCAGTGATTTCAATTAAAGGGTCATTAGCGTGAAATCTTATCCAGCCCAGCTCCCATTTGCCAGCAGGAGGTCCTCCTCCTCCCTGTCCCAAGCCCTGCTCTGCGGTTAGAGCACGTTGCTCCTGCTGGAGCCCTCCAGTTTTGCTAAAACACAGCAGCTGCTGCTAATAAACAAACATATTGATCATAGAGATATGGGCTGTCAGGGACTTAATTCATGAATGAAATGTGCTTAAGAGTGCCCAGCAGGCAAAGGCTCTGCTTAAAGAGCTCGTAGCCAACATGGTGCTTGGAGGTGGGAACTGAGAAGCCTGGCAGCGGCTCAGCACTGGGATAATGCAGTCTGGGGCTGATGTAAGGACGTGGGGATGAAAATTATTCATGGGACAGAAAGGAGCAGAGCAAATTTCCCCTTTATCATCGTAGGCCATCGCTAACAGGGACGTGGTGCAATGAAGGACCATGCGCTTTGCTCCTACTGTGGCATTTAGCAAGAGGCTCCCTGTTCTGCTCCATCATGTTGGGAGCATCTGGGCAACTCAAAAATTCAGGGCTGGTTTAAGGAGAGAGCTATAAAATACACCGCAAAACCCAATTCCTCAAGTCCTTCAGGGGTCTGAGGCTTGCAGAGAAACAGGAGCAGGACCCATGCCTGCCTGCTGGAGTTTGTGATACACGTTGCAGGGGTCAGGGATGAGCTGGTGTAGCATCGCTCAGAAACTGCATCGGTGCTGAGGAGAGGAAAGTATCACAGCTCCAAGTTTCCAACATTTCTATTCTCCTGACAGCAAGCAGGTTTTTCCGATTTAGGATCAAATTTTCCCTCCACAGACAGACAGTTAAACTCTCCCTGCTTGTAAGACCAAGGTTGCGTATATTGCTGCAATGCTACCGCCTGCCATTGCTTCTGAATCGTCATCATTGTGTGGAGTCGTATCTAAACAAGGTACAATCAGCTGACAAATGGATCCCGCACAGTTAGCGACTGTAATTACAACAGAAGTATATTTGAATATAGCCTTTATAGGTGTGATAAATTACACCACAATACGCAAGGGTATAGGTTGATCTCTAACAAGTTTCCATATTTTTGGTATTGGCCACACTGAAAGCAGTTGTTAAAATAGGTCTTAGTATTTATGGTCCTGGGATGCGAAGGCCTTGCTGAGAGTTTGATGAATGAACTTTCAAGGACAGGAATAGTTGTCAGTCTGAAATATTTATCAGTCTGCAATCTCCCTGCGATTCATGCCATGGTTTTGATACCTCCGTTTTTATTCCCTGTCTTCTAGGCTTGAAGCTGAGGTTCCCCAGGTAGAAGGAGGGTGTCTGGGTCTCTGCTGTGGGGTTGCAGTGGGCAAGACTGCATCCCTGCCACCTCTCGCCCTGCTTTGTCTCGTCTAACAAGACTGGAATGGAGAACATTGGTGTGACCTGGGGAGATCGCTCCCTAGAGCTTGAGGATCAGTCCTCAGGGAGGTTGAGCAGCCTGGGAAGGGCAGAGAAGGGAGAGCTGTCTGCTGCTCCACTTCCAGGGCTACCAGGATGGAAAAGTCACCCCAGGTTTCTGTCTTTGTCCGAAACACCACAGCAGGGAGGCCTGCAGAGTCTTCTAAAATGAATGATGTTTGTGCTCTTCGCAAAGGGAAAGAAAGACAGTGCGCATGTTTATGTGCACCCAGCGGCTGTAGCAGCCTCGTGGCAGGAGGCTGCAGGGGAGGCAGGGGCCATGGGGACAGCATTCGACCTCTGTGCAACGCCTAGGGGTCAGCAGACCCTGCTCAGGTGATGTTATCTCTTCTCCCCATGTCAGCCGTGACCGCTGTTTGAACCGGCTGTGGTACCCTGCACTAGCCGGCCTGCTGTGCTGCCGGCTCCCGGGCTGCTTCTGCTGCCCTCTGCCCCAGGGGCCATGTTTCAGGGATTGCCAAAGAGATTCCTGCTCTGCACATGGTGAGAGGTGGAGGCCCGTGTCTGGACGGACTGCATCCCTCCCCCAGTGTGTGTCCAGATGCTGCTGCTGTTACACCTTTGCCATTGGCCTCGCACATCGCTCTGGCCAAGGAGAGGCTAAGGGAACTGAAGACCAGGTGGATAAGATGGGTTCTCCATCATTCTGCCTCTCATTTCTCCTTGATCAATAGCACATACCCATTTGCTGCCCGATCTCCAGTTCCCCACTCGGTTCCCAGCGTCAGCAGTATGCCTGGGACTACCAGACCTCTCCTACATGGAAAGCAGCCTGGATACTTTGCTCCTCATTGCTATGGGAGAGTAGAGGCTGTATGGTTTTACACCAGCACAGATGAACTTTCCTCTTCTCTTTTTCAAATGCAAACCCAAACCCAGTGGAATGTGTTTCATTTCTGGACCATCTTTCTGTGCTGCTTTTATGAGTCTATTGTGTTTTGCGACTCAAGTGTGGTTTGAAGACCACGAGTAGTGCATAAGGCCACTGCAGAACCATGTCCCACTGCAGCCTTTTCAGCAGGTCCATACACAAGGGCAAGGGGGTATGCTGGGCAGGAGAAACGCTGGGTTTTGTAGGGATCTGCTGCTTGAGAAAAGACTGAGGGCCATGACTTCAGGCATCTCGTCAGAGCCTGGTCTCACCAGCTGGGGGTTTCTGGACTCCTCAGGTCTCCAAGACCTCCAGAGGCTGCAGGTTAATAAATGTCTAGACATTATCTCTTGAGAGAGGGGATGAAAACTCCCAGTGATTCACCTGCAGCAAATGCCAGCAAAGCACATTTGCTTGAGGTTTCTTGAAGCTACCACTGAAAGGTCAGGACTCTCAGTGAGACGAAAAGCTCTCTTCTCCCTTCTAGCTGTTCCATCAATACTTGTTTTTCCTCTCCATTTGCTTTTACCTTCCTGTTCAGAAAAACATACATAAAGAGAGGAGAAAATGCTGCTTCCCATGATAGCAGCTAAGCAGCTTCTACTGCCACAGCTTAGGCCAAAGACCCTTGTATACATTGGGGACAATAGTGGAGACCAGGAGTCTTTAGTGATGACCAGGGCAGTACAAAGGCAGGTGTGAAGCTGGGGTGCAGAGGGAACACCTGATCTTCTCCATCCAGAAGCGAGGCATGGTGCTTGTTCTCCATGTGCTTCCTTCAGCCTGGCTGGCTCCAGGGTTCTTTCCAATACCTAGGGCAGGAAGAAGGACAGATGCTGTGCACAGGGAGAAGGGAAGGTGGGAACAACGGGGAGCATAAGCTCATCTTGCTGTCTATGGTTTTATGACACCCATGGCTTTAAGCCTCACAGGTAGGCGGCAGGTGGGAACAAGGATTCAGCTTCACCCTTGCAATGATTTCTCTAAAAATAGTGACCACTGTTGTAGCCTCTACCATCTCCTTGGAAGAAGCCTTCGAGGGATGCTTGTAGCCCCACTGGGGGTAAAGCAAATGGCTCTCCAGTGCTTTGGACATCTGCCATGTAGGTCACCTTTCTGGGTCGGATGGTTCCTTCTTCCAACAGCCTACCCACAGGATGTGGGCACAGGCAGGTGGTGCTTTTCAAGTCGAGGAAGGAGACCGCACCATCTGGCATGGGAGCAGCTCTGTGCAGAGGTCTGGAGTCCTCTCTCTTGCTCATTTAGTTTATGGCTCTCTGCTGAGTTAATCATATAACACCATTGAGGGATAATATTGCTTAACCCACCACTGGGCCCTTTGGTGATGATTACTCCAGCTGCAGCCCACCTCTCTTCCACTTGCTGCTCCTGTCCCTCCCTTCTCCCCATCTCTGTCTTGTTTCTCTCGGTCATTATGGCCGTCATCCAACAAAGCACTTAACCAGGTGTTTCACTGAACAAGTAACCTGGCCCTCTCCATGCGGCGAATCCGGAAGACTGACACAGGAGGTATCTGGCCACCTTTGCCCTCTGGACACCTGGGGCTTTTGCGGCATGGAGAAGCTCTTGGGTTGTAGGTAGAGGAGCTCAGAAAACCCTTGAATGGCCCTCCTGACCTGCTGGCTATGATCTGCAGTCCTGACATCTGCTTGTGTGTAAAAAAGGAAATAAATCACCAAGGATTTCTTCCCTGGGCTTGAGGAGCAGGAGCAGTGATGTTCCCGGGATGGGGCTGGGTCAACCAAGCTAGTGCTGCTCAACAGGCAGAGAAAGGCTGAGCTTTTCGGAGTTCTGCATGGGAGGAAGAGATGGGTGTGATGGGTGCTGCCTGGATGTGGAGGGCAGCTGGAAAGCCCTGGGAAGGACACCAGGCGATGGACCCAACAGCGTCTTCTCTATTCTTCACTTTGTTAGCTATTACATTTGCTTTTTGTAGGTGCATTTGTTATTTTACACGGACCTTCTCACCTGTCACCCAGAATGCACAGTTTCTGCGAAACATCCAAGTAAAGACAAGTGTCCAAACCCACCCTACTAGAAAAGGTAGGACATTATTTTTTCTGTTGTAGGAAAGAGGAGTGTCTCAGGGTGGCTGAGGAGTCTAACAAAGAGATAAAAATGTCCCCTTTATGACCAAGACCAGACCTCTGCCTTTCACCCGAAAAGAGCGAGACTCGAGGTTAGCTTCTCGCGCTAGTGCAACGTCTCTGCTGCTCAGCTCCATAACAAGCCACAGATAAGAAAGTGGGGCTTACATTTCAGGTCTTAAATATTCAATTAATCAATGGAATATTCCATTAGTGTAATAATCATTTGGCATCGCCTGATCTATAGGTACATCTCAGCTGGGCCTCGCAAATTGATTTCTGATGAAGTTCTAATTGACTGCACAGGCAGAAGAGGACCCGTCTGAGCATGTTGGAGCAGGGCTCATGAAGGCTCTGGCAGCACCACCTCCCCCCAAGGAAGGGGAAGGAGGAGGGGGAGGTGTGATTTATGCCCCATTTATCACGACAGCCTCTACCCTATCCTGTTTTATTGGCCCCAAGTGAGGCATGAGAGCTTACAGCTTTAATGCGGAAATTTGCAGGCAGCCCGAGACCCCCGTAAGCTGCTGACAGCTGCTTGTCACTTATGCAGTAGGTGCCGGGGGTACCCTAAATCCTGAACCTCCTAAGGCAAGATGCAGCCGTGGTGCGAGTTGTGTAGGGAGGGCTCAGGTTTCCTCTGGCACGTGTGCATTTGCCATCTGCGCTCTGCCATCCCTCGCCATAGAGCCTGACCAGCAAAGCCGTGGGGGTTTCTTCCCTGCTGATGTGGCTCAGAGCATATGGGGATGGATGTGCATAGAGGAGGGCAGTGGGTGACCAGTGTGTGTCCTTGCTTGGCCATCCTGCAGCCCCATATCCTGAGCGCCATCCCTCCTGAGCCTGGTGGTGGTCCCTGAAGGAGGATGGCACTTGCAGAGACCACCTCTTTTGCAAAAGGGTTGGGCTTAGTTGTGCAAGGTTGGGGGCATCTTAGGCTGCCATGCAAAAGGCCTCCAAAGGCTCTAACATGGCTCTGCCATAAAGACTTCGGCTGACCCTGCCCATGTTAGCAGGCTGGCTGTGAACTTACCTTACTGGGGTGGTTGCAGTGGGAGAGCTTATGGTCACGGCAAGCCCAAGGAGAAGTGTGTGAAGCATCTGCAGGTGCAGGCACACAGAGATCCGGATCTTCTGGTGGGACGGGATTGCCTGCCCTGTGGCATGTGTTGCATCAGGGGATGATTTGTCACCCCAAGGCCACTCCTGGCTGTCGCCATCTCACTCAGAGATGTACTGAGAAAGCACATCAGGTGCACGAATGTCCCAGCATGAGCTGCCATGATGGTGAGGACTGGCACAATGAGGGCTTGGCGTGCCCCTCTAAGAGCCCCTCCTCTGCTGCCCAGACCCTCACTTGGGACCTGCTGGCTCCTTCTGCATTCTGCTGAAGGAGCTGCTGAAAGGGAAGATTTAGGGACTTTCTGCTCCAAGCATCAGTGGTGGGAAGGGGACACGATGCCAGTCCCTGAAGCACAGGCGGGCTCTGTTTCCCTCCTCCGGCCTGCGCAGAGGCTTGGGTGGCTGAGCTGGGCAGGGGGAAGGTGATGGATAGTGATTTCAGGAAAACTGAAAACAACAACATCAACGAAACCAATCAAAGCATGTGTGGCTGGCTGCTGAATTTTAAGAGAAATAGCTGCATTTTTCAGACACACAGAAGTGACTGTAACTTCCTCTCCATCCTCTACCTGCATTAACTTAAGAGACAGCCAGGTGCTTAAAGGTTACTTTGCAGGCAATGGCTGTTCTGTAAAGGGCTACTCATCTCTAACAGAGATAGCTTTCCTTTTATTGAACATCAGGCAGAGTGGCTGAAACCTGATAAGAAAATCCAGAGTGATAGCTTTTTTGATCCCTTTCCAGTGAGGAATAATGACCAGCAAAATAAAAAGGCAATTGCCTCACTGTATGCACTGCTTTAAGCAACGGCTTTGTGTGGCAGGGAATGCAGCTTAGGTAAATGCCCAATTAGAAAGATTTTGTAGGAAGACCTTTGAATCACCACGTCTGAGCCTCTCTCCACCACCACCATCGTTTCCATCGCCATTATTTGTAGCCTCATCTACTCGTCATACAGGAAGGAGATTTAAGTGGTTGAAACCCCATGTGTGAGGTGACAGAATTCTCCCCGGGACCACTAGGGCTAGGTGGACAACGGCAGCGTGGTTCGGATGGGTGACCCTGGGAGTCAACTTGGGTTGTGTCTCCTTCCTCGCAAGAAGGAAAGTTGCTCTGGGTTTTACGTAGGTCTGCCTAGGAGGTGTTTTAAACTGCAAAAAATTCTAATAGCAGCCACTTCTACATGGGGAAGATGACTGTCCCTCATGCCAAACCCAGGGTGATGGGCTGGGAATCAAAGCCTTTCCGTGGTTGTAGCTGCTGGTTGTTTCAGAGCAGTCTTGACTGAGGAGGCTTGATTGATTTCTAGTTTGTTTATTTTTCTACTTTTTAAATGAGTGTTTTTAATTACTTGGTGAGCAGAGCCAAAAATATAACCCTTGCTGGAAATCCAGCCGAGAGGAACAAGGTTGCAAACGTGGGAGAGCTTGGGGGAGGTGAAACCCATGCCTCTGACACAGGGGACCTTTCCAGCAACTTTCCCCTACACACTCTCCACTGGAGATCCTCATGACATGAGATCCCTTCCTCACCTCAGCTTGGGCACCCAGCAGCCCATGAGTGCTCTTCCATCCTTGTAGAGAAAAACTCCTCTGGGACTGTCCCCGGACTCCCCTCCCCTCTGCGTGATTCTAAACACAGGACGTTATTTGGTGGCCATCCAGCTTGTTAATGGGCTCATTAGACTCACACGGTATGTGTAGGCTGTCCCTTCAGGGATGTACTTTGGCTGCCCTCACGATTAGATTTGTTGGCCATATGTGGAGCAAACCACAGGCGTGGCTTGGGCATGGCCGAGGCACAGCCCTTGAGAGCTGAGCATCCTTGGGTAACCCAGCCTGTTGTACCTACAATGGCTGAGGGATGAAGATGCAATGCACACAAAGAAAATTCCTTGCAAAACCTCCAGGACATGATTTGGCCATTCGCGTGAGCATCTGGTGCTTATATCCACTGTAGAATGACAAGACCCTGATCTCCAGAGCTGTCAGCCCTACTTTTATCAGCAACATGAAATTCAACTAAAATCTGCATTATTTTTTTCCCCAGAGTGCCGCTTGTTTGTCCCACTCCTTTTTTTTGAAAGCTGCACAACATATGGGGCAACCATGCTGCGTGTGCTGAGAAAGCATGTCCAGTCCTCTGTGTGTCACAGATTCCCACACAAATATGGAGGCTATTAAGTAGAAGTTATTAAGTGTCATTATTAATACACTGGAATGTGATGGGATTTATTTCTATGCCAGAACCTGGCACATACTGTCCCATCACGACAGGGCGGAAGGGGAAAGGGCCATTGCCCACAGCTGAGTTATGGACCAAGATGCTGAGCTAGAGATAGCCAGCCCCACGAGGCTGTGGCTGATGTGGTGCCAGGCTGGTTGGGTGCCAGGCTGGTTGGGTGCCAGGTCTGTGGGAAAAGCCTGGTGAAGCCAGCTTGGCTTTTTCCAGGGCACCTCATCGTGGTGAGATCTGGGAGCAGAAATGCCACCAGGAAGGCGAGGGCTGGTGCTGGGGTTTCCAGCTCCTCTGCCAAAATAAGAAAGAAAGAAGGAATGAAAGAAAAGCCACTACAGATAAACCTCTAAACATCTGATTCAGAGAGAAATGAGCAATGGAAACAACTGTTTTGTGTAAGCACTGTAGATCATTTAATCCTTCCCTCGGGGCAGGATCGTCCCTTTCCTGTGGCCTTGCACACGTGCTGCTGCCCTGGCTAAGTCTGGCCGAACTGCTTTCATTTCTCCAGTTCCAGAAGCACTCTGACCCTCACTCGCGCTCCTGCTGGGGCTTTCGCCAGCCCCATCTTGTCAAGATGCTCTCCCTGGCAGGTTCGGACGCACCCTTGGTCACAAATGGAATTTCAGGGCTGGGGACCACGGCTGGAGACAACACTTCTCGTCAGCTTGGTTTTGGCTTTCCTCCCCCTGCAGCTCCCCAGCCCCTCCACCAGCCCCAGTTTGCTCCTCCAGCCTGGCTGTAGGGCAGGAGCAGGAATGAACCCAGACCATCTATCCATCACCATCCTCCGGTGTCCCTCTGCATCAGCACAGGGCATCCCTTTCCCCCTCTCCCTCCTTCCCAGGGGCTGAGTTTCAATGTTTTCAAGAAAAACACCCTTCCCCTCCATGTTCTGCACTGTTTTCTGTGTATGAAATATAGTTTCTCTCCTAAACGAAGCTACAGGCAGTTTATTAGCCTAGCTAATTAACCCATAATCAACATTTCGTTCCTTTCTAATCACAGGCTGCTCACACCCTCGGTTCACGGAGCGCAGCCATGCTATAGCACGTGTATTTATAAAGGGGAAAAAAACCAAGTGTGCAACACGCCATGAACTCCATTTGCAGAGATAACGTCAGTTCATTCAGGCACGCGGTGTCACCTACCCAGGGCCAGGGGCCAGGGGGCTCAGGTGACTCTGAGGGGTGACAGTGAGCTCTGGAGCCCATCACCTTCTGAGCACAGGTTTGGCAGCACCTCGGGTCACTAATGGCTGGCTGTCACTGCAGGTCAGCAGTGGTTTAGGAAGCAGGGAAGCTGGAGGAGAAACAGACCCAGTAGGTCTTGTAATCTACGTCTCTGGCTAAGCAGAACTATTCCCCATGGGGTCGTTTTTTCCTAATGTTTCCAGTAGAGTTTTCCTGTCCCTCCAGCAGCGATCCTTCCATTAATCCGTACCAGATCTGTTGAAAACAAAGTATTTTGGAGAAAGCACCTGTCTTTTTCACTTATTAATTTTTCCTCTACTTCTACACAAGGTACCACCTTCCCCAGCACCTGCCTCTTGCCCTTCCAGATCTTTGTGGGTGGATGCTCAGTTGTCCGCTCCAGCCAAGCAAAATGGATTCAGCTTTCTTAACATTTCCTTGTAAATTAGGTTTCTGATTATTGCCTCTGCCCTCTGAACTCCCTCCAATTCATCACTCTATTCCTGGTACTGCGGTATGCTGACCATGAAGAGACAATGTTTGAAAACATCCTCAACCCGGGCGGCGATCTAACGAGAAGCATATAAAAATATCGTTACATGGTGAGCTGAAGGCATTGTGCAGCACTGTAATCATTTTCAAGATGGTAAAATCATTCTGCAAGGACAGCCTGTCTCCACTCTGATAAAATCAGGGCCAGAAAGGCAGCCCAGCTTGGAGGAACAAATTGCAGAGTTGTTTTTTTTCTTTTTTCTTTTTTTTTTTTTTCAAGGATTTATTTTTAAATAAGGGAGCTATCGTAAAGTGGGACAGATGTTGAGAAGATCAGGTACAAGAGAAACCAAAGTGGTGGTGCTTTTACCAAAACGAAAGCGGATGGTTTATCCTCTGCTCTCCAAAGCCCTCGGGCTCCCTGGCTGTGCCCCGCTGTCCCTGCAGTGCCCTGATGCACCATGTCCCAGGTGTCCCCAGCCACCCCAGCCTGGCAGCGCTCTGTCTGAGCCTTTCTGGACTCCCAGCTGAAGCCACCCTCTGCTTGTCTCCCGGAGCAGCTGGTCTTGGTCCTTCCCACGTCTCTCTTGCTTTGCTGTGAAGCTGCTCTTGCGTTTCTTTTCTGCTCTCCCTCTCCATATCTGTGAGACCTGCTGTGTGCAGAGGGAGATGAAGAAAATGAATCAGGCCAAGAAGATGCCGTAAGAGCCAGGTGAGAAGGCTACATGGACTAGATGACCCACCGAGGTCCCTTCCAAACCCTACCATTTTGTGCTAGAGGTGGGTATCTCTTGATGTTCACCAGTTTGCCCATCACTGGGGCACCTTGGTGTTAAAGGCTCCACAAAACAGTCCCCAACATCCTCCCACCTTGCAGCACCAGGAGCACCACGGGCTTTTCTTCTCTTCTGCCCCAGTATATTCCTTCCCTTATTCATTGCCATCTCACATGCTGGAGAAAGGTGAATTTAATTACAGGCTAATGAAATGCATAATGCATTTCTTGAAAAACTGCAATCTGAGTTAAGAGAGGGTACTTCTATTTACAGAGCCACTTGGCGTTGTTGTTTTTTTTTTTTCCTCTGTCTTTGCCTTTGTCTGGTAAACATGTATTGCGTAAGTCCTTATCGTGTTCATGGGATGCTCAGAACATTGTCCTCGCTTGCCATCGTTTGGGTTAATTTATGCTGGGTTAGAACTCACTCTTTGGAAAGGGTCCAGAGTCCTGGTGGTATAAGTCTTTTGATTTATGCCTCTTCCCTTAAAAAAACAAAAATAAAAAAAGGAATTTAGGGAGTCCCAAAGAGGGGAGAATTCAGGACAATTTGCACCCATTGCTTGCTCCTGGCAGGGATGGCTGGGGTGATTTGGGGTTGGAAAGCACAGACCTTTCATCTGTTTGTAGAAAGAAGGAAAATTAAATCTCATGGCCTGTTTGTGAGAGGAAATTATCCAGAATAGCTCTGACAGTATAAGCTATTCCACAATAGCTCCCCGTGCGGACACTCAAGCCACTTTGTTCCAGGCTAATTAGTGTGCTTCCAAGCGGAGTAATTATTCTGGAAGGGAAGTCTCTCTTCTGCCACAAAGAGTGTCTACATGGAGGTAGCTGTTTGGGAATGACACAGACGGGCCATCTGAAACCATTGCTGCTCTACCAACCCGCTTCCTCTTGTTGAGACATCCTGGGTTTGGAGAAGTCCCACCTTTTGTGGGTGGGATGCTCTGGGGGGTGTTTGGAGGAGACCTGGGGAAGGAGATAGTAGTGTGGATGTATCTGGATGGTTACTCAGGTGAGGCGGGCTCAGGTGGACTCCCCCAC
>Ga0181612_168676_pt1 | contig 14888 bp, 8 predicted proteins | sample HoacroProtozoa21_FD_119630 | JGI IMG/M metagenome (GOLD analysis project Ga0181612, IMG submission 119630) | Hoatzin crop microbial communities from Cojedes, Venezuel. Combined Assembly of Gp0051906, Gp0051904, Gp0051908 | reverse complement strand
CCTTTTAAAGTAACTGTTTAAATGGCTTACTCATTGCTGAAGTATTTATTATGTTAGTTTTTGTTCTGGCAGTCACAATTATGAATAGCAGAGGCTTGTCCTCCTTGCAAAATTTGAGTTTGAGAGGAAAAGGAGGACATGGGTGAAATTATTTTGCCCACAAGTCACCATCTTCATTTGCCAGATGACATTTAAGCACTGCTTTTATATTTGCCTACCTCTCATCTCCTTGACTGAACACATATGCTGTGATCACATCCTCGCCAGCAGGTGAGAAACCAGCCTGAGAAACCTGCCTTCAATCTGCAGCTCAGCTCCTGGAGTCCCCTCACCTCTACCTCCAAGACCTCGGACCCTCCTGTGGCTTCTCAAAAGCACCAGCAAATCCATGCATCTAACAAACCTGCCTAGGCCCTGAGAGCTCGGGCTTAGTTTATGCTGCTTTTACATAAAAACCTTTATAAACCACCACTGTTCATCCTGTGTCATGGGGAATTATCCAGTTAGCTGTACAAAGGAAGCCAACCTCTCCACGCTGGTTGTGTTCTCACCTGGACCCCATGGTGACCCAGCATGGCCAAGATACAGGTTAGCCCTAGCTGCTAGCTGCCTTCTCTCAAAAGCTCATGCCTTCAGGTCAGTTGATTTGTTAAGACCTGCTCCAGCTTCTCATGTCATGTCCCTCCAGGCAGAAATTAAGATCCTTCTCTACATGGAAAAGAATAGTTGCAGATCTCTGGCTTTTCTCCAGTTTAAAGTAGAGTTAATTTCTCATAGTTCTAGGAATCAGAATGACATATTCCACATGTCCCTGCAATTGCTATGACCTTGCACTATGATTTGTGCTGGAGTAATGTCCATTTAGACTACAAAACACAAGGGTAGTATTTATTTAACTGATTATGCTGCATTCTTGTCTTATGAATCACTCTCCACAGATGGTACTTATGCCACGTCCTACTTTCTCATTTGACAAACGATTGCTCTAAGACTCTCTTACACAGGCTTTCGCACAAATATAACTGCATTGAACGCAACGGATTTATTTTTTATTTATATTTGTGTCAACAAAGTTGGACACAGGGCCTGTAAAAGTAAAAAAGTGCCCCAAATACCTGTAGAATTCAATATGGAACATTCATTATTTATAAAATGATTGTTTCTGTTGTAGAACGTTATTGATATTGTTATTTTGTGAGCTTTCCACATGTACAACTGGTACATACAACTGTACGTAGTCAATACAGCTTGAGATTAATAAGACTGGTAGAAGGTTTTTCAATCAATATATTCTCTCCAAAGAATATGCAACAGTGTGTATGGGGGAATTGATTCTGTTTTCACAGAGGTGTAAATAAAAAACAATTCTTAGAAGTGAAAGGAATTGTAGAAGCAGGAAACAAGAAGGCCATATGTGATGTAAACATTAATATACATTTTAAATACAACTTTGTGGCACTTTGGAGACCATTTCAGGGATTACAGTAATTTTATATCCAGTAAAAAGCTTTCAAATATAGAGCCACAAATTACTTCTCGTGGGGAAAAAAAGAAAAAAATATTTTTTTTCCCACTGAAAGGGTTTGTCAACTTATTCTTGCAAACCCTTACTCTCTTACAGAGCATCTTCTTACATGGATAGTACTGTCAGAAGCAGAAATCAGTGAGAACGAGCTGTGTAAAGACTATTTGCATGAAAACCAGCCTACAATGTTCAAGCAATAATTTCTTACTGCAGAAGCCTTTCCATTGTCTAAGGGAAAAATGGAGGCGCAACTGCCCTGTGACCCCGGGGAGAGATGAGAAAGGCTTTGGACCTACCGTAGGTTGCCCTTGCAGGTTTGGTATGATGAAAGGAATGCGAAATGTCTGTAAAGACCTGAAATTTACTACCTTCCTTTACTTTTTTTTTCCCTGGTGATTTCCTTTACTCATTCTGCTCTGATTACAGTTCATGGCTTCAGGACTGGTTCTTTGACTGAAGCAAGACCTCCTAACTAGCCCCCATATAGATGAGTTCCTCTGCACCAGCATGGCTGGGGGGAGAAGCAAGCCTAGGCACCACCCGTGAGGCACTTCTTAAAATTAATACATGCACATCACTACCACTCACCTCTTCTGTCTAATCCATCCAAGGAGTATGTTTCCAGCCCATGGAACAAGTAAGGATTTAAACCCCGTATCTGTGAAATGAATTAAAGGATGTCATGGATCCCTGCAGCCACACTGTTTTGGGCAGCTCTTGCAAGCTAATTGGTTTGGGTTTAGATAGCTTTGGAAAAGGAGTCTGTTAAACAAAACAGAAAGTATTGCACGAAATGGGCTGAGCAATTGAGTTGATCATACTTGTCCTTCGATGGAGAATTAGCCATGCTGGGGGAGGTGGCATCTCTGGAGGAGCTGTTAGAAACATGTCCTGGACACTGAAAAGAATCGACAACCTGGTGGCATTTTATACTAAATATTTTTGGTGTCTTGGCCAAACTACAATTTGAGTAATTATATCCTGCCCACCTCTGCTGCTGTTATACTTTCAATCAGATGTAATATTCTTCATATCCTGTCCAAAACAACTGTGTGCTCTAAAAATAGCTATTTCATTTTTTCACAGAAGGGACTTTTTCAACTGTGGCTTAGGGCTTCTTGCAGTCGTAAAAAATAAATAAATAGGACTTCTGGATAGAAATATTCTATGCAGGCTGTATTCTCTTTTCACATCAACTGTAGTACCTGATCTTCATGCATTAACCCCAGACCTTATTAGTTATTTTCTACCAAGTGCCCAGAAATGCAGAATCACTCAGGACCTTTCCTACTTGGCACTGTGTGAATCCAGAGTGACAGTCCCACCTGGGAAGAGTTTGCAGCCTGAATACCTAAGACAGTCCACATAAAACATAAGCCTAGCAAAAGCAAAGAGATTTGGCCAAGGTCATCCATGTCTCTGTGGCAGCCTGGGGACCTCGCCTGCTGTTCAGATTCCTGCAGCTTTTGAACAAAGTCTCTGTTCAGGGTCTCTGTTCAGTTACCTTTCCCCCTCGATTGGTTTATGTCTTTATAAGTTGAATTTGGTTTTGCCTGTTAATGATTTTTAATGACCTCTCACCTTCCTCAAACAAAAGCATGGAGTCACTGAAGTCTGTTTGTCACTTATTGGATATATTTTTAAAGTATGCTTTACTTGACCCGATGCACAGAGTGGCTGCTTTAATAGCATTGCTGTTTAAATCAGGATCGCTCTGAGACTTGTCCTGGTGCCTGTCTGGAACAAGCCCCTTTGCTAGGAATTAAGGCTGCAGCTAGTTTAGCAACAAACCGACAGGCCTTGGAATTCCCTCTGGAGGCAGGATGCCACCTGGAATCTGCATTGCTCCTCACTGCAAGGGTGCCCAGTGGGATGGACCAGGGAGGGAGACCAAGACCCTGCCCAAAGCTGCTTCAGCACAGGAAGACAAACATCGCAAACCAGAGGCAAAATGCCCCAGGGCTCCCAAAGATGATTTGATACAGAGCTTGGCCAGCATTCAAGTTGGGATCGGCTATGGCAATAAAGCATAAGCTTCACTTTTAGGCCTGAAAGTAGTTTTTTAAACTTTATTATTTTTGTTATTATATTTCAGTGGAAACAGCCAAATGGTTGAATTCAAATATATGCTAATATCTTGCTGAATCAGAACCTGTAAAAACAAAGGAGAGAAACCTGAAGGACAGTCGGGATTAGTAATTTAACTCTGAACTAACTCCAGTTAGCAAATGGGAGAGCACAGCTTGTGTAACCCACAGCTCCAGATGGGAACACTAATGGGTTGGAGGGAAGGTATTACAGGCTTGAGGACCTGGCCCAAAAACTGTCCCAAGACAATTTTTTGATACATCTCAAAAACCTACAGACCATCCCTAGGCAAGCAGAATTGCCACTCAAAACCTACCGGCTGCAGCACAGCTGTGGACCAGTCCTAACTCTGCGATAACCATGCTACAATGACTGGTGTTCCAAATAAATTGTCATCTCCTTTCTCCAGTCTGTATTACCATTTCTGTGCATGAAAAGTAAATGGATGTTTCATTTCATCTGCTACTTGTGGAAGTGAAGTGCTCTTGTACATGCCATAATCCCAGTCTGAGGAGTAATGGTAAAGTACAACTTGCATTCTTAAGCTTGGTCTATATTTGAGTTTTTGCTAGCCCAGCTCTGACACATAGGAGCATGAAGTTAATTAAAAAAAAAAAAATCACACCCTCTAACTGATGTAACAGCAATGTGCAAAATCCTCGTATATCTTTTGCCAAAATCTCTTGGAAATCTGGTTTAATTTATCAGTAAAGAATGTTTTTTTTTTTTCTCTGTGCAATCTATTTCTTGCGATGGAAGATTGCTAGGTTGGCACTGACTCCGTCAATATGGCTGTGAAGACAAACTTAAATTCTGAAGTAGTCAGCAGCTCTTAGAGTTTTTGGACCCAACGTCTGCCAAATGCCGGACTGGTTTTCACCTCCATTCAGCCTACAAAGGCCAGTGCCACACAACAACGGCTGCCACTGAAGTGAGGTGGGGACACAGCATTTCAGCAGCGCTAACACCTGCATTTTCTTGCTGAAGAGACAAAAGTGGAAGCAGAAGCATCAGCTTTTGTTAGACCGGCAGCTAGAGTGGGAAGAAATGGATCCTGTATGGACACACACCCTTTGATGGTTTTTGTTTACTCACAAGCTACTTAGCAGTTGGCTGACTGTTGTGCTGATGGGCATTACAGAAGGCCATGAACCATACTGCTAGCTTTGCTGCTATTGCTTTCCCAAAATCCCAACTTGCCTTCCCTAGCTGCATCCCCAGTGCAGAACCCATCGTGACAGTTTGCACCATCAGTACATGCACCCCTGAATGCAACCTGAGCTAAGCACACGTGGAGGTGCTGTAGCCTATCGGGCTGTCTGTGCCTTCGGAAAAATTCAAGTTACTCTACCTGGGTTGTGCTGAGAGAAGCATCACGTCACCCTCCATGTCACTGTCCCTGGGGCAGCCCCGTGCCAGTGCCTGGCACAACTGCTGGGGACTGCTGGAATAAAAATTGAGTCAGAAAATAATGCAAATGGAAAAAATAGCATGGTCACCGGACAGGATGACATTCCCATATTTTTTCTCCAGAAAGTCCAGTTTCTTTAACACCATATATGATCTGTAAGCAGAACGGAGCTGCTCACTGCTGCCTGACTCCAGCTGCAGAGGCTTTGGCTGAGCACGGAGGTTCATTGAGGACACATTCATCCGCACTTGCAGCGGAAAGGGCTTTCCAAAGTACACAGTCAATTCACTAGTGCCCCACTGTGCTGCCAAAGTTTGAGCTTTCTGGGTAAAACTTCTAAAACTATCCTTCTCTTGAATATTAAGCTCAGAGCATGGGTATTGCTTTTGGCAATTTGTTTGCTGTGCTACAGCTGGAAGAATACTACCAAGAACAGTTTTCCCACGGTCTGCTGTTCCAATTCTCTTTACATATAACACAACAGTAACAATATAACACTCTAAAGCAAGTGAGAGGAAAACATTGAAGTTCTGCAGCTCTTTTCTTAACTGATCCCATTGTGCTTAGATATTTAATTTCACTTGGTACCGCATGTGAGACAACTTTTCTTAGAGAGGATCATAACAGCCACAATCGCTACCAAGAAGCAGAGGGGTCAGGATGCAATGAAAGGTCCTTCTGGCTGTACGTTACAGATAGAAGATAAGCGTTGAAACTAGGGAGTAGGGTTTGCCTCGAGTTCGTGTTTCAGGCTGGACTATACCACATGGGCATCAGTGCCTGAGAGTCTCAGATGCGGAAACAGTAATTGTAACTGGGACAACATAGGAAAAGCTGGAAGAATCTGACCTTATTTTAAAAAACCTGCAACCCTCCAAGGCCACACAATTTGAATCTCAGATACAATCTGTCATATCCAACAGAAGTTCTCTATGATGGATAAATCTGTGTGGGTGGATGGGTTACAGTTATCCTTCCTTATAAGAAGAGAAGCAAAACACTTTTAGTCATGTATTTATTGCTGCTATGATCAAAAGAAACAGCACAGACCATGGATCTGGTCTACCCTTGCAGCATAACCATCCCCAGTGTCCATCTGCTTCCACCCACTGCAGACACTTCTTCCCAAAGCTGTTCCCTACAGTGCATCAATGGGGTTGCACCAGGGCGAGTGATACATGCAGAAATAAGGCTGGAGGGGGCAAGAATTGGTGCTTGCCTCCAGCTCCTACAGAAGAAGAAACAGAAAAAACTCTGTTCCTTTCCATAATTTCATTTAACTAAAGTTCAGTTGTCTAAAGGGGAAATCTCCTGCTCTTCTTTCCTCTGCACCAATTATCTTAATAAATAAGTTCTCTGGCACAGGTTCATAAAAATAAGTAAATAAAACAATTTCTTTGGTGAGCAGATAAAATCACAGTCAAAGTAAAGAAACAACAAGAGAACCACCCAAGAGCAACACAAACATTATCAGGGAGAAAATGATCAAACAAGGTTCCCAAGGGATTTTAAATGCCATGTTCTGCTTTGAATGCACACGTTTCACCAATAAAATGCTAACACACTCTTTTTTACAACTTGAAGAAGCCAAAGGTCTAGTTAAATCTCTACTTTAATAGGAAATTTAAAGATAAAGACCTACTCCTATTAAATACCCACATAAATACACACAGATGCATGCACACACTGAATACTCTCCAGCTGTCCTAGACTTTTCCATTATTTTTAGGATAACAAAACGCCTATTGAAGACTTGGCTTATAACTAGATTCTGATGAATTTTGGCCCCCTCACCAGCAAAATTGTGACTTAAAGTCAGACAAATGTGTCTCTGCAAATAGTTTCTAGCTTTTTACGTGTAAAAAGAGTTGAGCTTATTTGAACTGTCATCTTTCACAATGCATTTTATTTAAAGAGGCTTTTAAGTTCTTGAGAAATTTTCCTTGTGGATAGGGGAAGAATTCTTTTGTATTATTTTTTTGAGCTGAAATGAATTTTTTTTAAATCTTTCTATTCACCGCACAAGGCAAATATAATTTTTGCTTGGCTTATTTAAGAATAGACAACTGCCAGAAAATCAATAAGAAATCAGCTTTTGTTTTATTAATGACATGCATCATCTTTAAGATGGCTTCTGATCTAGATATATCAGATAGATATTATTAGATACTAGGTATTCCTCTCTGCCAAGTTTCCTTTCTACCCTTTCCCTCCAGCATGTAGATAAAGAAACTAGCTTTTCCCACTGCTCTGATGAATTATTCCCCTGTCCTACCCAATCTGTGGTCACATACAGGATGGTACCAGTAAGGATATTAATTACAGGTGTCAGAGTTGTTATTATTAGTGGTGTTTGCCGTGGACTGCGATGCACAACATACAATTACCTTCAAGAGGAAGAACACAAAGGCAGAACTCAAACTCTATAACATCCAGGGTTCAGTGTAGTCAACAATAAAATTGAATTTTCCACTTTGGGAAACCATCCTAGCACTGCCTTATTTACTGGAAAAGTTCTGGGTGGTGATGTCACCAGCCTCAGAAGTGTCACAGATATTGATGTCATCACCTCACTGAGGAAGGTATTCTGGGATATTGCCTAAGAAGCAGGAAGGACGAGGGTTGGTAGAAGGGGCTAGAAAGACAGTATAAACTCCAGCTAGTTAGGATCTATTTTCTGTACTAAAGACTTTCAAACCTGAAGCACCATGCACCGTGGACTGATTTTCTACACCTTGCCCAATACAGGATAGAGCAAAGCCATGACCTTCTCAGGAGTATCTTCTTTTACCCTGGCTTTGGCCAGCCACTAAAACCAGCAACATTGCTCCTTGTTATGTCTTTCTGCTCCTTTTTACTTCAGGCCATTCATTTCAGCCCCAAAAAAATCAAAGCAATCGTAACTTGCCTTGGCTCCAGCTCTGCCAGGCTGTGCAAGTGAGCCAAGGAGGCTCACGAAGACTTTCTTGGTAAGAAAGGTATCCCCTCCCCTGCTGCCTGGCATTTCCTTGCAGAGAGAACTGCAGAGCTGAAGGCAGAGGGAGCCTTTGCTACAATGATGAATTAAGGTTGAGAGGTTTCCTTTTTTTGGTGCTGTCAAAAATGAAATGACCACTGGTCTGTCCTGGTCTTGCAAATTGGTGTGCACCGCATCAAGCAGTGGGGTAACCTCTGGCATCTGCACACTTGGCTCAGCACAGCTTAAAACATTGCAAGGGCAAGGGATACTTTGCAGTGATGAGCTTTTATAGCAGCTGGATAGAAGAAGAAATCTTATAATTACTGAGAAACCCTCAGCCCTGATGAGGTTAAAACATATGTGCAGGTTGGAGAGGTTCTATTTAACTTCATGCATGTGGGAAGGGCATGGACATCCAGTCCTGACATTTGTGTATTAAATGTGTTGTGCATTAAATGATTGCATTTGTTCCTGTTTATCCACAACTGGTCCAGTGTGGGCACAGGGGGTGCCCTGCTTTGAGTATTCATTCAACAAAAATGGCTTATTTAAACCAAAGAATTTTGTATGAGCGTTGCTGGAGGTTCAAAGGTGTGAGCCCAAAGCTGAACACATGGAAAAGATAGGAAATATGCTGCCTCCACCACTGACAGCCAGCAGGTCCAGCTGAGCTGTGGGATGACAAGCGGTGGAGACAAGGCCAGGTAATCCCTGCCTAGAGGCTGCTATGGGAGCCATCACTTATCCTCACCTTCGATCCACAAGCTACTTTTTTGCAGCATCTGAAGTGGTGTGGAAAGAAGTGCAGAAGAAACTCTACATGCTAGTTCACGGTGCTGCTGATGGCGAGGTAACACCCCATGCTGCACCAGCTGCTCAGCTTCAGATCCCAGCACACACTCACGTGTCTGCTTTTTTGTTTATGTTAAGGGTATAACCAATGCAGCACACACCCATTCCAGATTCCTCCCAATTTCCAATGCATTAAGCACCTGTGATGTCTTGAAGTATACTTTAAAAGAGACACATTGCAGGGACATTGGTGGCACACTCCTATGTGTATTTTAAAACTAAACTAAGTGCTTGGAATAATTTTTTCCCACAGCAACATACTTGGTCAGTTGATAATCCATGAGCATGCATCAAACATAGCAATCATTCAAAAATAATAAAACCCCAAACCAACCCTATCTGAAAAAGAAAAAAGCTTTAAAAAAATCTTTTCTATGATACTTATTAAAAATGAAAGGGTGTTTCTAATTATATCTACCTTTATACCTTTTTGAAGCTCAAAAATAAGAAAACCAGCCAAAGCCTAAATAAATAGAACAACTCCTGTTTTCAGATGAGTGAAAACCTGCATAATCTCCAAAATTAATTTTGATCACTCTTTTTGGTGGCAAAACGTATATTCTCCATGGAGTTAGTCTTCTCCCAATTTTTCAGGTGAAAATGCAAGTCAAAATAAGAAAAAAGAAACCCAAAATCAGTTATCAAATTTTTTGCACTTCTCTAACAAGGACCAGTCTTACCTGATGAAATACCTACAAAGCGTAACTGTAAATTTTGTTGTGTACCACACACGCTTGGTCGATTGAGTAACAGCTATGAGCTCTTAAAAATCAATCTGTATTTATCACTTAACCTAACCATTCTGAACAAAAAGCGGGACACATTTTCTAAACATGTTACGATCTGGGATGTGTGTGTGTGTGTGTCAGTGTGTGTATGCCGGAGAACATTTTGACCACAAACGGAGCTGATTATCGATATAATTATGCTGCAATCACACTAGAGGAGAGTATCCAGTAAATCTAATCCAACTGTCCGCCCACTTGCAGCGAAGAGACTAAAACCTGTCAAACCAGAGAAGAAGGAGCAGGTGGCCTCATTTGCAAAAAAAGGCTGTTCCTCGCACCGCCGAGTGCCGTACATCAATACTCACATGCACGCACATTTATTAAATACAGAATATCACTGCTTTGTGTGCAGCACATTAAATATGCTTCTGGTGCATGCACCAACATAAAATCTGACACACAGGTCTCTTAATACACCGAACAAATAACCTGGGACTTAAGAAGAGCTCCTATAAGTTTTCACCTTTTTAGTTTTTTTAATTGCTGTTGACAGCACTGGGCAGCCTTCTGTGGCAGCTCTGCCCAGTCCGTGTCTTTTCGACTGCAGCAGGCCCATCAGCGGCTTGGAGCAGGCTCCCATTATGCTGGCATGGCACAGCTTCTCTTTCCATGATGGGAAATAACTCCTGCTTTTGGGCACTGCTCTCTAGTCAGGGATCACACATACTGGATCTCAAGAAATCGCTGGTGTCCCACCCGAGTGGTAATTGCTGCTTCTCTGGATTTCTGGAAATTTTGAATACTGACAGCAGAAGTTTCCTTCATCCTCTCTGATCTTTTGACATGGTGGGCATCGGCGGCCAGGGCATAAGCAGAAAGAAATACCAGACTTTGAGCAAGGTGTTAAGGAGAAAAGTTAGAGGATGTATTTTTGTGCAGTGCTGTGGCTCGTTCTATAGACAGATCTGGAAGATCACTGTGTGGTCTAACCGTGGTTTGCTATTTATTCATGGCCGTAGTACAGCCAACATCCAAGGAAAGACCAAAAGACCAGCTGCTGTCACAAAACAGATGGCACTAAGAAACCCCAAATCACATGAAAGTTACCCTCAGTGCAGCCCTTACACTGGAAGGAAAAGGCATATAGGGCGTATGTCAATCACCCTGTTTTGGCAACCAGTGGCAACAGTTACTGGAAAACACTGCCATGAATTGGGATGCAAGCAGCCGTGTTCACCCGCTCACACAAGACTGATCTCCAAGCTGTGGATATTGTAATGACCAGACTATGAATCTTCAAACTCAAGGTTAATTCCCATTATCAGTAATGGATGGGAAAAGTTGAAAATTCATCAAAACTACAAACAGGAGGAAAACTCCCCTGAAAGCAAATGTCTCAAGAAAGTACTAAATGCAGGTATGACAAATGCCGTGGGCTCTTAAGATTCAAGTACGCTCTCTTTCCACAGTTACCCAAAGGAAAAGATGAAAATAGCTGAGATGTGTTAGAAGCGAGGTTATGGCAGTTGCCCTCTAACAGGAGTTTCTAAAAGGCTTCAGTCTCAGGGAAGCCTCTATCGCATAATATCTAAAGGAAGAAAACTTAATAGGATTTAACAGTACAGAAGATACAAGACTGCCTGGGATAGGCAGGAATTGCAGTTATGAGCCCAAGTACTAAATAATAAGACAGAAAGGTGATCTGCGAAGTTGTTGACTCCTTGTTTTTATAGTTGCAGACAATCTTGTCTTATGATTTCTTTCACAAGCATAAAACAGCTCTGTTCATGTCTTGGCACTGAGGTTGTAATCCCAGAGATCGATAGAAACATGACAAATCCAGTATGCATGTATATCCCTTCTGCCCAGGGCTAAAAAACCACTTTTCCTCTGAAGGTGGAAAACTCCAGCAAAAAAGTCCTATAAAGAGGTTTAAAGACCCACCTGAAGGGGAAGGCAGACATTTGCCATGACAATGATTCGGTTTCAATTATTTTATGTGATTTCAGTGGACACAAATTGATTTAAGAGAGAGACAATTTGCAAAGTATTCTTGGTTAGTAGCAGTGTATGCTTTACAATTTAATCTGTAAACTGCTTCTCGTAATATCCTGTAATGGTTTTCTGCTCTCAGTAGCATAGCGGGCAGTTGCCCATGTAAATCCCGCACAAGATAGGTGACCCATTTATGACCCAGCACATACAGTAGATGAGAGAGATCCTGCTTCGCTCATAAAACCAATCATTCTCCCCTAATAGTCTACAATTCACGGCTATCATAAAAACACCCTAACCATATTTAGCAGGCAGGGGTACGGTTCTGAGCTTGAAGGTTAAAGACCTGCACATGTCTGTCCCTATGGCTGGACTGATAACAGGAGTCAGTAATTCACAGCAAACTGCCGCCAAATGGCACTGAAAAATAAGAAGGCCTAACACAAGAGCAAAGGACCTTCCTGGAAGTTGCAGAGTTATGTGCCACTGGCTTGTACAGCATTGTGGGACGCTGATAAACTTCGCAGCCAATACACCCAGCAGTACCAGTGGGAACATTTTCTTTCCACAATAGCCACTGAAGTCTTTAACACAGCATACAGTGTTTTCAGCCAACTCCATGTCTTACCACCGTACTCTCCAAGGCAAACCATACTGATGACATCTTCCTTATCGTCAATAAAAGTGATGTACAGCAGACTGCGGAGTTATTCAACAAACAATTTCCAAAGATCACCTTTACTACAGCGTATAAAACAGATCTAGGACTCTCTTTCCAGGATGTCAAAATTTTATGAAGCGTCAACTCTACACTTGCAGCTACCTGGTATGAAAAGAACAGCGCTTCGGGTAGATATACAATGTTTTGCTTGCCTCAGCACATTCCCATGACGGCGCAAAAAGGTTGCCTGTGATGAGGCTCATTATTAAAAGCACCACAGAGGTAATACAAGAGATGGAAAACCATTTTCACAATGCACCTAAAAGGAGCTGAGCAGATGTTGCTGTCTACCTCTTCATCTTGCCTGAGCCTGAAGATCACTCTCTGTGTGAATGGCCCCACCAAACACCACGAACACAGATAAACTCTATTATGCACTTTTTCCTAATTAATGTTGTTAAAACCAAAAAGATGGCCCTAGGAATTGATTATGTAAATCCCAGAGATGGGTAGAAGTTTTTTTCCAACAAAACTGAGCATCACGGAATGATTATTTCTTGCATCCGTCAAAATATTTAAAAAGGTGTCTTGCCACAACCCCAGCAGCAGCAAGGGCAAGCTTGGAGCTACACACAGACTGTTAAAGGCATTTCTGACTCAAGGACTGAGTCTCTGCTTGAGGATGCAATGTTTGTTTCTAATTGTAGAGATTAGTCATGAAGAGCCAAAAGACAGAGCAGAAACACATTTGTTACTTTGCTGATCCAAAGAAGAAACATTTTTCCCACCTCAGTATTTCATACCCATCTTCGCTTTTTCCTGTCAGCACCTCCTCTCCCATAGCTATGTTTTCAAATCCAGGGACATCACCATTATTCAGGAATAGGCCCTCTAGCAAAGATGAAATGAAAGTAAAATAACCAGCGCAGCACCGACCAAGCACGTTAAATCCTACTCTACCTGGAACAAGCAACCGCCTCCAGGTGATTTCTGCATCCTGCAATTTGCATCTTATATGGAAGCAGTAAATATAAGAAAGTTAGTGCAAAAGAGTCAATATTGGATTAAAAAATAGGGTACCATAACAGTTATCTTCTACATTTCAGAGTGCAGGTAGTAGAATATACTGCATGGAAGAAAAGGTAAATGGATTTGCATTTAAGTTTCATCACTTTTAAGGTCCCCAGTATCCAAGCTTCCTTTTAAAAGAGCCCTAGTGGACAATAAACTCTTTTGGAAAATGTACAGCAAAGCAGCAGTGCCTGATAAACAGACATAAAATTAGACTGCTGTAAAGTTTCAGCTGTTCAATTCCTTTGAAACAGGCAGCTGGCAGCAAGACATTTGAAAAGACAGAAGAACAAGTAACTTCTAATGGATAAATATATATCTTTTCCATACCATATGTATTTTAAACATACTTAAATGCACACACTCACACACGTGTACTAATAGGATAAATTTACAGGGCAAACAGAAGTGAACAGTCACCAATATAGATACTGAGCTAGCATTAAGCATTTAAAATAATTACAGCTTTTAAACCACGGAAACAAGAATTTTAAAAGGATATTTTTGGTATATTTTCCTCTAAAGTGAAAACTTCTCAGCCATTTCCACTTGAGTGAAATCAGAATTTCACCAGTGCCATTATTTTATAAAAGCAAAAGTATTCTGCTCAGGATTTGCGACAAAAGTGTCTCCAAATTAACCCCCCAGAAATGGCCAAAAAAAGTGATTTCTGCTAATATCTCAGTACAAAATTAGACTTTTAATTCTTTATTAATAAATGGATGTTTTTCCTGACACTGCTTTCACAGGGAGCCCTGGCAAGGCATTCTCCTTTGCAGACTGACAATACTGACTCGCAGGAGGGGAGAGCTGGCAGCTGTCCCCTCTCTCTGCACACTCTGTTTCTTACACACAAATAGACTTCCAGGTCTAAGTCCCCACTAAACTTCACTCATTTGAGAGGGAAAAAATTGGATGTATGGCTCTTCACAATGAATTTCGCAGTAAGATACTTGCACAGAAATCAAAGGCTATTAATTCTCCAGGAAATCCAGTTTCCCGTTGTGAGCATCTCATTCAGCAGACTAAACTGACCCGGCTTTATGCAATAGTCCTCAACCAGCAAATCACTAAAAAATGAAAAAAAAAACACTACCAAAAAATAAACTGAAATCATTTACTTATTTGCATAAACCCCCCCAGCATTCACCATGAGAAACCAAGAACCCACTATACGCAATAGGTCTTCAGCCTTGCCTTCCTTTTCCTCCCTGCAGCCCTGGTGCATCGCTCCAGAGCCCTGGGAGGTCCATGCAACCTGGACCACCGCAGCTTGCATCACCGAGATGACTGGGAGCTGCAGGATGGAAGAGTTTTTGGATGGTCCCCAGGAGCCCATCTCCTCCAGAACTTCCTGCAGAAGCAGGGGAAGGGTTTTTTTGTTTGCAGTTTGTTACTCTGCTCTGATGCATTCCACTTGCCTTTTGGATTATATGTATTTATTTTCATAAGTGTTTGCAGCACCTCTCTACTTTGCAGCAACCTGCCTTATGTGCCAGGCAGAAATATCAAGATGTTCTCAGGTACTGCATGTGTCAGTCCTTATCCTGCATCTGGGTGCAAGCCCATCCTAGATCAACCAAAATAGAGAAACTTTT
>Ga0181612_152128_pt1 | contig 14888 bp, 14 predicted proteins | sample HoacroProtozoa21_FD_119630 | JGI IMG/M metagenome (GOLD analysis project Ga0181612, IMG submission 119630) | Hoatzin crop microbial communities from Cojedes, Venezuel. Combined Assembly of Gp0051906, Gp0051904, Gp0051908 | reverse complement strand
TCCCGGGCCGGCTCTCCCCGCCGCAAGCTGCCGGGGGCGGGCGGCTCAGGTGCGGCGAGCCCCGGGGGCGTTGCTCGGGCGGAGGCACCGCACGTCCCGGTGCTGAGGGGGCGCGGGGCCGAAGGCGGTCGCGCGATGCCATCGGCCTTCGTTTCCTCAGGAAATGGCGGGAACCTGCGAGCAGCCGAAACCTCCTTCAGATTTAAACCTTCCCCTGGGAGACGGAGCCTGGCATTCCCTGGCCCCTCCTGCTTCTGAACTTGCTCGGTCCACGGCCCCCGGGCCCGGGGCAGGGCTCTGCTTCTCTGGCTCCCCCCCCCTCCTTCGCTTCTTGCTCTGCAGCCGCACCGCGGTTGCCCTGGGTATCTGCCCGAGGGTGAGAACACCTGCAAAGAGTGGGTTTGCCTGGAAGTCCCCAGCAGCTGCGGGGAGAACCACCCTGCTCGTTCCCTCCTGAGAAACGACCCTCGGGGCCCTTCTGGGCTCCGCTGTTGGGGAGCAGAGAGCGGAATCCCTCCCAACGTGGAAGCGTGCAGCGCGTCGTCAGAGACCGGTGTAGTCAGTGCTTGCTTGCAAAACTTTATCCGCTGAAATGCTGCTTCTGCCAAAGAGGTCAAGGCTGATAAATCAGGAAGCTTTCGGTTCTTTGCCGAAGCCGTGCACGACCTGATACTCCAGATCTGCCCCGTGGACAGCGCGCGTAGCCCCGTGCCACGCCCAGATGCACATGCTTTGTGGGGGTTGGCTTAAGGCAAGTGAATCAGGACCCAGGCAGACCTCCCAAACATACCTTTCCGCAAGGTTTAGTGCCAGCACACGGTCCCTGAGCTTTCTTTACACGGAGACGTTCTAATCCCATCTCTGTCAGGGGGCCACAAGCTTCCAGAAACCAATCTGAAGTAGCAATCCCGAAAGAGAAGGGTCTATTTTTTTCAATGGTGATGTGGAGGTGGTGATGCTGCTTTTTCTGGCAATGCTGGAGAAATTCCTCTCGCCAGCATTTGTCCACCTGCATGCGACAAGAATAGCTGATGACTGAGGTCGACGGGCTTTGCGACGCTTCCATCTCTCTCACAGTTGAGTCACTGACCGGGATGCGATGGGCCCAGCTGGGAAAGCAGTGTGCAGGATGTGTCTCAAGCACACAGCCAAAGCAGACAGGTCCTCTTCATACGCCTGCCTGAGGGACCGTAGGCAAATAAGGATGGTTGGTGCAAGCCAGACTGACCGCAGTGCCTCAGAAGGGCTGCGTTTCCTCCCTTGGTCCCGCATACCCCCAGCTGCAGGGAAGTGCAGCAGCATCTTCTGGCTCCCTGGGGAGAAGGAGAGCCAGGGAGTGCAACCCAAGGAACAGGGCACAGCTGTCTCCCCATCCTCCTCCAGCCCTGCCCCACGGCCCGGGGAGGGCAGAGGCAGAGCACCTGCTGCATAGGCGGTGGACAGATGCACTCAGGAGCACATTTACTAGTACAAGGAAGAGTGATTGTGTTTGCCAACACCTTGCTCATTCCACTGCCCTCCACCGGCTCCGGGAATAGCTGTAGTTAGAATAATGGCATTGGAGTGTTTGCCATTCATACTTACCTGAAACTCATTTTTCAGATGAAGTCCTAGAGTAAATTCTTGTTTGTTAATTTCTTTCTTACTCTTCCCTGTTCAAACATCATTTGGGGGCAGCGTTAAGGGTGTATACATGTCCTAAGGGTGCATTTCTTTATCATCATGCATTTGGATTTCTTTTATGTTTTTTTAACTTCAAAATTTTGGGGTTTCTAATGTGTTACGAGGGTAGTTTTTGCAGTTGTGTCCTTTGACACTTTTTTTTTTTGAAGGTTGCTCTTGTGTGACTTCACTCTAACCTTGCTTTTTCATCTAGAAATTATACAGTGGAAAAAATACACTTCAGCATGATGTTAAGCAAGTGTAACAATTAATTCAAACATTCCCTCCATAAAGGAAAACAGAAATTCTTCTAAGCGTGTAGAAATTGAGGGCTCAAGTCTGCTTTTACTTATTCTGACATCAGTCAGGAACGACACCAAAGAGTTTCATCTGGGTGGAGTTAGCAGTGGAGAACAAGTCATGGATTTTCACGTGCCTGAATGCGCACTTTTCAAAGTATTGATCCTTCAGAATACATGCTCAGACAACCCAGGCTCTAGGATAATGCTTGCAAAGTCAGCGCTGGGGGCAAGGAAGAGCTGGGAGAGGGAGGGCTGTGGGGTGAACCCCACCCCAGTACTATAACCCCATGGCAAGACGAGTAGCTAGGAGGGGCTGCACACTGGAGCAACACCAGTGGTGCCACCATGCGATGCAGATCTGCCGGCGGTGGTGGAGCTCAGCAGGAGCTAAATTCCCAAGGGCTTTTCCAGCTTTTGAGCCTGCTTTTTCAGCCCACACCGAGCTCCACGCTGTTGCAGCTTGCTTGCTCAGGATACCCACACTCTTATAACTAACCCAAGCAGAGCCGTTGCCCTCACAGCTTCAGCCTCATTGCAGCCCTACCTATAGACAGCCATACCTATAGGCAGCATTGTGCAAGCCAAAGCAGCCCCCAGCCCATACTATGTTGTACTGGCACGGGCCCTGGGGAGGATTTCCGTTAGGTAAACTGCTTTCTCAGTTCTCACGCTGAGTTCTGAATTGAGGACTTAGGGTTCAAACTTTGGGACTACTGTCATGCTCACGCAGCTTCTTGGAAAGAGTGTCATTAGGACCAGCAACAGGAAGAGACGTGCTAGTTGAGCCAAGGGTGGCATTTATGAGCTGGGCCAGAATGAAGCCCCCTTTGCCTCACTCTGTGGAGAATAAAAACCATCTCAACTTTTTAGATGCAGGAAACGATAAGGAACCTCGTATGGTTCCTCAAGCAAATACGTGATTTTTCGGCCTTTTTTTGTCCTTTGTTTATGTGATTATGTGTTTGAACAAATGGTTTCTATTCTGGTTTAATTTGCATTTTAGGCTGCATTTTGGAATTGTTTTTTTATTTTATTTGGATCTGACACAAATCTCTGATTCCAAATGTCCCTGGGGTTAACAACATGAGGCAGCTCTCATTTTATCCGAATGGACTGGGCTGAACTGAAATGTAAACTTTGGACAGGCCAGCTTACTTCCCAGATGTTTCTGTCCGTGGTTTTTCAGATAGTCCCACTTCCCAAAAGCAGCTGGGGGATGGTCTCAGTGTGGCAACATGGCCAGGAATTTTGATACAAACTCTTGCATATGAAAAGGCAGGAGATGCCCTTGCACCATTTTTTATCAGCCATAACCCAGTCTCTATGCAGTATCTATCCTAATTGCTCATAACTAGCGTACTGCAAACAAGGGTCAACTCTTTGCTTATAGAATCAGAGTGTTTATATTTCTTTTCATGGCCACGGCAGGAGAGACTGGCTGCCTACGCTACATTTCCTGTCTCCGCACTGTCAAATAGCTGCCTGCACTTCTCAGGAAAATCCAAGGAAAAAGCCTTTTTTTTCTGTTTCTCCCGGAATTTGCCTTGAAATGAAAAGGGACATATTTTGGGTTGTCCTCCTGGCGGGGTAGTGCTTCAGCAGTGTGGGGCCCCAGGTAGCAGTTAGAGGCAAGCTTTAAAAAGTATTTTCTAAAGCAAATTTTGTGTCTCTTTCCTCCTTGTCTGGCCCCAGATGTGGGCAGTCTTGCAGATGCTTGCGCCCATGGACAGCTCAGCCCTCCATGCTCATTCCAGGAGCAAATTACAGCCCAGGTCTCTGCGAATGGAGAGGGACTCACCAGCTGCCCCACAGTTATGAACAGAAAAGGTGGATTTGGGCAGAGACGTTTTCTTGCCATATTACTACAGACAGAATAAAGGATACACCTTAGGTCACAGTCTGAAAGCGCTTTTCAGTGACATGTTTTGCTGGAGTCATCTCTGGCTGGCAAAGGAGACCAGGCATCAGGACTGTTGAGACACTTTTCCAGCTGCTTCACTGACCTGTGATGGGACTCTGGGCTTGCCTCGTGGTCTTTTTGGTCTGTGTCTCCCAAAATAAAGAGGAAGGGAGGCAATACTCCCCTTCTTCTCACTGCAGTCTCTCTTCTTTATTCACAGAGCAGATAGACCAAAGGCTTTGGGTGTAGGACACCAGGACCAGCAGGGCATGTGGTGCCTCTGTAACACAATATTTTTGTTGGAGGAGTCACAGAAGTCTTTGCAAAACTGGGGCTTGCTTCCCAGTTCGCTGAGCTAAGGAAATGTCTCTGTTACAGTGTAAGGAGCATTTTTCAGACCCTAGGGATATTCTTCCTTCCCAACCTGTTTCCTGTCCTACCTAGCTCCGCCGAGACCACCACAGTGCTAGTACAGCCTCTCCGCAGTATATTGCACTTTCTTTCTGCTAGCTTCTGAGCGGAATCCTCCTGGCTGGGGGTTAGGAGGTGCAGGGCAGGGCAGGTGATGAATTTTCACCTTTTATCAACAGGGCAACAGAGAAACCAAGCCCCAAGCCCTGTGTCATGGTGGCCAGAATGGCTGTCCCTGCAAGATGCATCCCCAAACCACTGTCCTGCCACAGGTCGGGAGCCTGGGAGCCACAAGGTCTCAGGAGATGGAGACTGGGGCTGGCTCATACGGAGCAGCTGGCAGGATCTCCACAAGTCCCACCGGTTTCTCGCAGGACGAGGACGGGCTGCCTTGGCTATGATAGCGAACTGGTCACCTTGTCTCAGACATGGCGTTACGCTGATTTCCAGCCCAGCCCTGTGATGTCTCCCCAGCAAAGGAGCTGCGAGTGAACCACTCCTCAACCAGACGGAGCTCAAGAGCTGCTTGTATCGTGTATACGCAAGGGTGGGGTCTGGCCAGGACACGAAGGGCAGGTTCACTTTCAAGCCCTGGCTATTTTGCATAACTCAGGTGAGGACAAGCAGCTGGAAAACATTGGCACTGTTTTTGCAGCCGCTTTGCATCGCAGGTGAACCAGAGTTTAAGGCTTCAGCTGCAAAAGCAAAATCCCTGGTATCAGATGTGTTTTCATGCCTAAACCTTACTTTCTCCAACTAAATAAAACACGTCTTTACCCCACATTTAGATTTTCTCAGCTCAGTGCTCGCTTCAGTTTACCCACATCATTCACTGTCCTTCTTGCTCTTTGAGCCAAAAGTATGGGAGCAGAATTAGCTGAAGGGGGGCTGCTTTAATATTTCCAGCCTGACTGAGAATAGGAGGTATCAGACGTCTTGTAAAGAGCTTGTGATATTTCCAGCTTATTTTCAAACCAGTGTGGTTCAGAGAAGTTGCCCTGGGCATTTTGAACAAACAGCAAGCAAACCTGGTGGCTTTCCTTTTCCACGCTGCAGTCTGTCAGGTCTCTGGGAAGGACTGAGCAGGAGTCTGGGCGGGATCAGAAAGGTTCAGGTGTCACCAGCAGAGACAAATGTCACAAATCCAAAGCGAAGGTTGGGATGGCAGTGCAACTTAGAAGCCTCAGCATAACGTCAGCTGATATCATGATGGTGAGCACGAAGGTTACTAGCCCGATGGTCACAAGAAAATGTTTGTGCTGCCTTGTGGAGGATGACACGGCTCCTGCCTTTCCCCACTGACAGTCATACCTGGGGCTAAAGTACACTGGTTAGACGCAGGCAGCAGAGGTACAATTTCCACTGACTGAACCTCCTTACAGGAAACAAGTGTTTTTCCTTCAAATGTTCAGGCCTTTTTTTTTTCCTTCCTTTTTTACAGGAGTGGTGTTAAAGTGCAGTCGTCCTCTGCAAAGTGCTTTTGTATAAATAGGTCTTGCCCAATCTGATCCCTGTGTGCATTCAGAGTCAGCTCTGCTGACTTCAGTAGCAAAAATACAGCCAAACTGCTTTCCTACTCCTCTGACCTTTGCACAAACAGCCAAGTGAAGCTTGAGCTCCCTTTTTCCCCCCCCAAGCATTGTCAACAGACTCAGGCATGACATGAACTTGACAGATGTCATCTAACAGGAGAACTGGACAGTCCCTGCCTCCCTCAAGCCAACTTGCTCAATCTCTTGAGGCGTGGGAACAAGTCGGACTCCGTCTGTATCCCGGCTCTGTTGCTGAGCCCAGTGAATGCTGTAACGTTGCTTGGCAAACCGATGGCGAGCACCCTTCAAACTGTCAGCTACTCAGTCCGGGCAGCCAATTACTCAAAACCAGGGAGTGGGAAGAGAAGAGGAAAGGGGATGTTTGTGCTGCCAGCCTCAAGCCATAATTCAGGTGCCCAATTTTGAGGCATGGTCTCCCAGCGCTCTCTCTGGGCTCAGCGGATGAGCATGTGCGTACACCATGGGACCCAGGGGTGCTGCCCGTGCAGACGGACATGTTTGTGTTTGTCATCTCCCTGTCAGGATGAGCCAGAGGCATGCTCTGCTCCCCTCTCCCTCCGCTTGTATCCTGTTTTCCCCGCGAAGGAAATCTGGGCAAGCGGGGCGGAAGAGCACCGGGGGTGCCGGCAGCCGTGAGGGGCTTGGGCGGCAGAGGCAGGGCACACTGCTCCACACCTGCCTGGCGAGGCAGGTGCCACCCCCAGGGCTGCCCGTTGCCTGTGCCCCCGTCACCGCCGAGCAACAGCCCCTGGCCAGGGGGTGGCGACCATCAGGCTGCTGCATCACCAGGGGAGCAGCGTGCAGGGGACTGCGGGGACACCAATGAGGGCTGCGGGGTGTGGGAGACAACATGGGCAGGAGAAGACCCAAAGAGCAAGCACTGCCCCAGCCAGATGGACTTTCCTCAGCCCAGTATCTTGCCTTCCACCCAGCTAATCTCTTCCCAACACTGCATGGCCATAAAAATGATAAATGCCGATGCAATAAGGCTGCCAGCTCCCTGTATGGCAACAAGAACTTGCAGAAAAGAACATTGTTGTGATGAGGGAACAGATAGCAGATTAATCATCATGTCATCTCTCAGGCTGGGAAGGTGACCTCGCGGTGTGGAAAGCAAGGGGCAGAGGTGGTGTTGCCTACCAGAGGAGGGAGCAGAGTTCCCAAAGGCAAGCACATCATCCTTCCAGTGAGCCTCTCCAGTTCCCAGTGTCCCCAGCAGCCATGCTCGCCTCTGATGTGGCTCTTCTCCAGCCCCAGTATTCACCTGCACACCCTGATGTTGCAGTTCTTTGCAAGATGCCCAGGGGTTGGGGCAGCCCTCCTGCACACTGAACAGGTTTCGCTCTGAAGTGCAAGGTCTCAGATTTTGCACCCATCCCCTCACTCACAAGTTCCTGTGCTGAGAGAGAAAAAAACCCTGCATATAATACCTCTGGGTTTAGACGACTGCACTGTGTTAATCAGGTGCTGTGGGGGACTGTCCCAGTAATACAAATTTTATGGCTTGTCCATATGTGTACGGGATTTGTGGGGTAGCCTGTAAAACCAGCGCTTGTGCTCATGGATGGAAACTTAGCAGAGACTGACAAAGGAGACAGGTTAAGGAAGCCAAGTGTTAGCACCCCCTTCTCCATAAACATGGCTTTTTGTAGAAGGACACTGGAGTTTTGTGTAACACATGACAATAGTCCTGCACTTGACCAGGACCATGATGGAAATGCCCAGAGAAGAAAGCATGGGAATAAGCACAGAATAGGTAGTGTGAATTCTGCTGTGGGCGTCAAGAGGAAGCATGAGCTGAGTGATACTTGGACATGGGATGAGGCAGCAGAATGTGTAGGCTATGTGGTGACAGCAAACGTTGACTTCCAAACTGGAGCAGTGCAAGCGAGACCCATCCGAGAAGCAAGGCAAAGCAGAGCATGTGAGCCTATGAGAAGCTATTGCAGACACCATGCTGCATGGGCATCAAAGGTCTTGGAAAGAGGCAAAGCAGAAGTCTTTAAAGGGGGGAAGGGAGATGACAAAGCTGTTGAGGGAAGGTGGGATGGTGACTGGGGCCTTTCATAAGCCTGTTATTGAAGAAGTCTGTCTGATGATCCCTGAAGTCTTGCAGGGTCTGGGGGTGCTGCTGGGAGTCATGGCAGAATGAGGGATCTGCTCCTCTCACCACTAAGCTCTTGATGTGCTTGGGATGAAAGGCCACCTGGGGGAAGAGTGGATTAACCCATCGAGCCCTGATGGAGATCTCAGCCAGGTCCTTTCAGAAGAAGTTACAGGAAAACCCATAGTGAGGGATATGAATAGAAATATCCAGCTCACCGCCTTTTGAGACTTGGTGGTTTTTTTTTAAATTTATCAATTCTTGTACACAGCTCAAATCCTCAGCTGCTGTGAACGTGTGAGCCATGAGCACAATCAAATCACAGGAGCCGGATGCACTGTCTATAAGTTAGCTAAATAAGTTCAGGGCAATGAGACACCAGTTCCAGAAGTTCACAGATAGGTTTAGCTGTAAGCCAAAGAGACAAAGCCCTTCATTTGAAAAGGATGACATCTTGATCACAGTCTGGGGTTGCTTGGGGTTCAGTTTGACTTCCAGAGGTGGCACAATGAATGCGTTCATTTATTTGGTACTTCAGCCTGATGAAATATCCATCATAGCTGTACCCCTAACCCCAGCGGCTCTGCCTGCATCCGCACAGGAGCAGGTCCGGGATGCTGTACGCAGATGAGTGTGTGCAGGAAGAGGGCTCTTCCACACAGGAAGGGTATTTTTATAAACAGGAAGTGTATTCTCCTACCAGATTTACTTCTGTGTCCAGTCCTGGTTTAGGTGGAACTGTCTGATCAAGGAGAAGAAAACAAGAAGCTCGTTCACAGGATGACAGAACAAGTCAGCACAAGACAGAAAAGCACACATCGGCCTGTTGCTATTCTCAGTACTGATTTCAGAGGGGGAGGTGTTCCACCGAGTTCAGTGAATTGAATTGAGCTGCATTCGGTAGTAAGAAATCAGAGGGATAACACAGTTTTTGAAAGAAATGGCAATCATAGTAGTGACAACATAACACTTTCTTGACTTCCATGAGACCATCGCTGGTGAAAGGTGCTACGTATCTGCAGGAGTTTGCAGGACGGAGCCCAGAAGAGGTAACAACTGATGCATGAGTGTGTCCATCCCTGGCCACAATGCTGTCTCCTCCTCTCCCACTCTGCCGTCCCCTTGAAAAGTTCTGCCCTACTCAGATGATGGGCTGTGGCTTAACGTGATTTCTTTTTACTTTTAATTTGGAAAGCGCACTTTTTGGATGCATAATGCAAGGGAAGTAAGTGTCTAAGTCAGAGATAATTCAGCCTCTGATTCAGTTGTGCGTTGTGTCAGCCATTTGTATATGAACAGCTTTAAAGTGGCACACGTTGGTGGCAGCAGGCACCATTGCAGGCTGTGCCTGTGCATGCAGTCTCCTCTGTTAATGCTAAGGCGAGCGCTCCCACGCAGCCTTTACTGCTGATCAGGAGCCCTCGCTCCTGTGCAAAGCATCAGCTCTGGTGATGGCCCTGCTGTGCTCCACACGCACATGGCAAAGCCCAGCCGGCCCAAGACCCTGTAAGAGCAGGACCAAGGAATCGACACAGGGAGGGGATAAGGTGTGTGGTAGGAAGTGTGGGAAGCTGATGTTATGAGGACAATGTGTAGAAAGATGGTGCAGGAATAGGGAAGGTAGGAATGCTGCTTTGGAGACCTGGAGATGAGTGCAAGGAGGGTCGGAGAGGACCAGAGAGTTGGAGAGGACCAGAGGGTTGGGCCATCCGTGAGACCATAGCAGAGGAGCATGCAAGGTGGACCAGGGTCCAGGGAATTATACTTGCTCTTTTCCTGGGCTGACTTTATCACTGTTTCAAAGCTTTGAGGTGCGTGAGAAGGGAGGAGAGTGTCAGTCACACTGTCTTCAGCATGTCTGTAGCCTGGCACACAACAGGGGCTGCTGTGGATGCCACCCGGGTAGGGGCATTACCTGTCACATCTCCTGACCTTGATGATACTGTATGCAAGTTGAGGAACTTGAACTGAAACATCACTGTGTATTGCAAACGAGCCTTACTAGGAGTCCTGCAGCAATTCTGAGATGTGCCTGCGTACATCCACCCTCCCACTGCACAGAGCAGATATAAAAGTGTGAAGTATCAACTCCAGAGGCAATTTATTCAGGTGAAAAAATCAGGAGAAGATGCTACATCTGTAAACAGGTGGCCCTTGGGCATGGATAAGAGTCTCAGAATGCGTCCACCCAGCTGGTACTGCTTTAAACTAGCTTTTCTGGGTGCTGCCAGCAGTGGGGCTGGGAGAAACTGGAGCTGGATCCAAATGTCGACCCTCTAGCACAGAGGAAGCTCAGCCTGGGCCCTGATTTAAAATCAGTCAAGCCTTTTTCTGTAAAGTAGACCAAATCAGATGAGCAGGTCTAAATCCTGCTCTTGCCTTTGACTTCAAAGATGACCAGAGGTAAATCTGGATTATACTTTGTCACTCTGTCCCCATCTTCCAGCCTGACAAGACTGATCTGTATAAGGATGTAGGAATGCACAGTAATGTAACACAATGTTTGTTGGTACACACGTCCCTGCACACACACAGGAATCATACATGCATGGCTGTACTGCCTGGTGATGTCAGAAGTGCGCTGTAAATATTTTTTATAAATGGAAACCCCTGAGAAAGGTTGGTTATTTTGGTTCTGGAGCATGCCTTTCCGGTGAAATGACAAGTGAAATCCAGATGTGACTGCAATGTGAGACAGCTCTAACCCATGCTGTGACGCTGGTTTCTTCCTTGAGCTGTTTCTCGGGGCTGCTGGTGGCCTCTTCCTTACCCACTCTGCCCACCTGCCTCCAGCCCTGCAAGAGGCACGTGTGATCCCCAGGCCCTGAACCTTGCCAAGGATGCCTAGGCTGCTCTTCCAAAGCAGTTGCTAGTTTCAGCCTGTTTTGTCAGGCCAGTTTCTCTTTGTCGGTTTATGTCTAGACCAGTTTACAGAATCACAGAATCACAGAATAGTAGGGGTTGGAAGGGACCTCTGTGGGTCATCTAGTCCAACCCCCATGACTAGATGAGTTTAGTGGAAAGAACTACACATTTCTTACATAGTTATTGTGATTTCTCGGTATTTAAAGCCATTTTCTGGAGACCTGATGGCATGAGAAAGAAAAGTATATCTGCTGCATTCAAACTGAAACAGCAGATTATCTTCTTTAGCTTAGGCCCCCTGATTAAATCCTCTCTAGTTTGTCAGCACACTTCCAAGCCATATATTAGACAAAATTCGTTGTGTGATTGGGCCATATCCTCAGCTGTCTCAAAATCAGCAAAGTCCATGAGCTGGATTATGCTTCGCAGAAATGCGGGGTCTTTAATTTACTTCTGTCAGGGGAGCTGCAGAAGAGTCTGAGACCTTGAGATTTGTGGATTTTGAAAAACACCAAATTACCTTAAAAAAGTAGAAAGATTACTCACTGAGGTTTCATTCACACATTCACCTACTTATCCCCACCAAAGATTAAAAACAGCACATAAATTAATTCTGTGATGAATTCTGCCCTGATTAGTACCTGTGCAGTCCAATGACTGCTGAAGCGGGCTATGCAACAGATGTTCATCTGCGGTGCAGCAGAGTGCAGCAAGAGTTATTCTGATTTTATACTTATGTGACAGATCTGAGCATGGCTCTACGGGTCTCCAGTTGGCTGTTATAACTGGAGTTATGCACACAGCGCCTGAGGGAGCTCTTTGGAGGAATAGACAGTCCGAGGGGGGTATAGGGAGGGGTACATTAATGAAGTGCTCTCACTGCCTGCCTCTGACTCCAGGATTTTTTGATTTGGCAAATATGTGTTACACACATGACATGCTGGACAAGACATTTGGATGCCAATGTTCTTTCTTATTACAACAATGGTGTCTTGCTTGTCCCAAACATCAAACCTAAGGTCCTAACCTCAAAGAGAGATGATACCACCCAGCACTGTAACACCCAGAAGGGGAGAGGTGTTAAGAAATTTGGAGAGTGGCTGAGAGCACCATTTATCAAGGGCGCTTCACAATGCACCTCTTTCCTCCTCAGTATGCGATGTGCCACCCCCAGAACCATAGGCGTTGAGCAGCCAGGCTGACAGGCAGAGGCCCAAAAGCTTGAGGAGCAACAGCCTGATGCTGCAGTCTGCCCCCAGCCAAACCAGCATTTCCCCAAACTAGATCTCACAGAAAACACAAACCAGCTCACACTAGCACTTGGACTTTCCTCTCCCCATTGCACCTCTCATATCATAACAACATTCAGGGGCTCCTTGCCCTGTGCCTGGGGCAGAAACCAGAAGCACCAGCTACACTTTCCTCTTCTTTCGCTTTCCCATTGCTAGTCATGCCCAATCCTTCCCTCACCATACCAGGGACAATCTGCATGGAGCTTGATATTTCAACATCCCACAAGTGGACCTGGGAAGGGATAACCGGAGGTGCATATGCCCAGGATGCACCTCAGGCATCAGCTGTTTTGGTAAAGAGACAGATTAGGTTTAAAGGTACGAAGTCCTCCCCTCTGTATGCAGCATGCATAGTACATAGCTCAGCCTACGTCAGCCATTACCAGCAGGTGATAAAGGGCATTTAAAGCTCTGCTTCCATTGTCAAATGCTCTTCTACTGAGGTATTTCCCATGTCCAAGGCTTTTATCTTTGCAGTCCTCAGAACACAGTGGACCGTGGGTCTAGACGCTGAACTCTTATCTGTAAATGTTGGTGGTCACTGATAATTAAACCTCCTCTTCTTTAGCTGGCATTTGTCATTAAATAAACAGTGTGCTTCCTCCTTCTCTCAATTAGATTAGTGCAAATCAAGAGAAATTCCGGCTCAGTGTCAGCTTAAAACAGAAACCGAAGGCCTGGAATAGTTTTTATTTGTAAGGAGAAGTTCATGGAAGAGCAAGGTGCCAGATCAGCAGCCCAGGGGACTGCAGAGTTTATTAAAAAATGGCCTACTTCCCAGCAAAGTCCCTGTGCCTAGTGTTTCCTATTGCGTGGCCCTGCATCTCCCAAGGGCTCCCTGCCAACAGGAAACGCTAATCTCCTGCACGTAGGTAGGATTTCAGGCACGACTGGTGCTGCGAAGATATCCAGAACAGGTGCACGGGCTGCTCGACACTCAGGAAACCCTCGGCCTCAACTGAGGGAGAGGTCGGTCCACCCAAGCACACCAGGTACCCGCACTCTCCGCTAGAAATTGGACCAAAGTCACCGAGTCCCTTCCACAGGTCCCCCCAAAAAGAGACGCAAAAAGAGAAAATAAGAACAACAAAGGATGTAGCTGATTCTCTGCTTTTATTATTAGTGGAGGAAGGGCTGGGATTAATCACTCCCGCAGAAGCAGCTGTAAAGGATGGAAGTAGTTGATCAAAGTGGACTTTGTTATTCCTGATGTATCATTCTGCTGAGCAATGAGAACTAGCGTGGGGCACTAGAGCTTCAAAAGGACTTTAATGACTCCAAGGCTTGAACCAAGGACACTGCTGGAACTAATCGAGGAGGAAATCCAGGGCAAGGTGCAAATGATGGAAATGAGTGCTTTGGTCCAAGGAATTTTTCCACATCTTTCATTTCCTAATCCCATACCTTTGAGGTAATAAATTTTACAGTGGCGGAAAAAAAATAGTGAGACAATGGGAAGTGTTCCTCTGTGGGACAGAGCTACGTGTGGCTTGGCTACACCTGATTGCTGTACTGCTGCTGGAGGGGAACAGAGGGCACAAGAATCCACACCATTTCGCACTCCTTTGGTTTGACAAAACTGTGGTCCCTCTGCCTCCTCCTGTGCCAGAATGTCCCCTCCCATTTCTGGGCAGTCGCAGAGCACCTCTGAGAGCCAGGCAGGCTCCCTTTCTTCCTTCCTGGCCAGACAGCTGCACAACAGGCACCTTCTGCAGCCTTGGAGCATGTGGGCTTGGCATGGTCCCTCTGTCAGCTGCGGGGACAACGAGCTGCCCTGTGCTGCTGCTGCTGGGGACTGCAGTGGCAAGCCGTCAGCAAGTGTGGAGAACCTCTGAATATTGACTGGGAATGAGCCATGGGGAGCCTGACTCGTCCACACTGAAACTGCACTGACTTGGAGCTCTGCCGTAAATAAGCATAGCCCCATGTCTGCAAGGCAGCTCTCACCCTAAGTTGGAAAAGAAATACATGCTCTAAGGGGTAGCTTTGTTAATGACATATCCACTATGTCCCTCTCTTCTCTCTTTCCTTCCTTCCTTGTTTCTGTTTATAGAGCAAATGGACCTAAAAGAGAATTTCCTATTGAGCAACGCTACCTTAGCTGAGACAGTCAAGGACGTGTTGCCCAGAAGTAGGCCTTCCTGGTAACAAAATAGTGGTCCTCTCTTGAAAGAAAGACCATGAGTGCATTCGTAGCCATACAGACTCTATCAGAGCTCATCTTAAAGCCCTCACCAAGTAAATGACTTTGTGCTTCATGTAAGCCTTGACTGCTGTGGAGACAGGACGGCGTCTCTGGGGTGTTCAGATGCAAAGCTTTATTTATCGACACAAATCTCTCTTAAAGCACTACACAAAGTCAGCAGCCCTGCAGAGCTACAGTTTGCTCCACCCCTACTCAGGCATGATATGGTCCATCTGCCTTCAAACAGCATGTGGCTGTCCTGAGTGAGGAAAGAGTGAAAAGCATGTCAGGCTCTCAGTGGGCAGAACAGCAGGTGTCAGTGGGTCCTGAATCAATACTCTGGTGAGGTGGGTCCTTCTCCTGGCAGAGACCACAGCACAAAGCTATGTGCTAGGCAGGCATCTTTCCCTCCAGAAGGTTCATGCATGTACTGGGTATGCTGGATGGCACTGGAGATGTCAAGGTAGTCTAGTTGGAGGCCTGCAACTAGTGGGGTTCCCCAGGGGTCAGTACTCAGCCCAGTCTTGTTCAGCTTATTCAACTTATTCATCAATGACCTGGGTGAAGGGACAGAGTGTATCCTCAGCAAGTTTTCTGAGGCCACAAAACTGGGA
>Ga0181612_134160_pt1 | contig 14888 bp, 6 predicted proteins | sample HoacroProtozoa21_FD_119630 | JGI IMG/M metagenome (GOLD analysis project Ga0181612, IMG submission 119630) | Hoatzin crop microbial communities from Cojedes, Venezuel. Combined Assembly of Gp0051906, Gp0051904, Gp0051908 | reverse complement strand
TTAAATAGACAGTGTCAAAACAAACAAAGCATTTCAGAATTTATCTTTTTTGAAGGTTTGTTTCTGGTGTTTTTTGGGTTTTTTTTGTTTTGGGTTTTTTTTTGTTTTTTTTTTTTTCAACAAGGGCTCTACAAGTATTCTTTGAAAAAAACTAGCTACTGCTGTACTCTCTGGTTTTTCACTTTGGCCTCTTCACAATTTAAATTCTGATTACACATGTTATGCTTGTGCCTGTTTCTCAGAGACAGCCTTTAACTAGACCACTACAAAGCATGTCTGCTCCTTGGCCTTTATACGAGGCGAGCATGGACAGCAGGGCTGTGCCGCCATCGTCATTTTGCATCCAACACCACAGAGACATTCAGAAACATTTCCTTGCTCGTATAGCTTGCACTGGGTCTCAATATATCTATAGCCATACTGGTCCCAGTATGAAGTACTGAAGAAACACTGTGTACCTATGCAATTAAAGGAATTGGCCTTATTTACAATTCATTTATCCAAAGTGCTCAACTCTGTATCGAAAAGAAAGAGGTGACTGAATTTTAAAATGGAGAAACAAATATGCTCAAGAAGATGTTCTTAGTGTATTTGGTTTCCAAAAAAAAAAATGAGTCTCTTCTCTTTGTAAGCCTTCTCTACACAGACTATCTTTCTGCTCAGCCTTTGTCCAGTTTTTAACAGGAGCCTCCTGGTACATGGTCACAGTGCCTAAAAACTCCAGTTCAACACTAAGGAATGCAATTCCCTACTCAGAGCTCTAAAAGATTATTAAAAAAAAAAATCTATTTTTTACAGAAGTGGTACAAAGAACAGTCAGTAATTCCAAATACATGCGTTGTGTATCATTTCTGTGTATGCACCATTTATATGATTAAAACAGTAATGGCACATATGTCTAGAACTGGCAAGCTTCACTTACTGCAGGAAGATATTAAAAAATTAAATGCCTTAGTTTCATTATGCTATTCAGAGGTTGTTCTTGCCTCTTCTCTGCACCAAACAGTCTGCAATCTAGATTAATCTCATAAATCATTTCCTGTTGCAAACACCTGAACCATGGACCAGAAAGGGAATTCATCACCAGCTCTTCCCACCTATTGTGGCATTCTCCAATTCTCTAATGAAAAGATCTCAGGCTCCAAGCACAGCCTTTTATTTTCTTTAATGGTTATAGTTTAATAAAACAGATATAATCCAGAAAGGCTTTAAAAGAAGATATCCACTGGATAAGATCCATGTATATTGCAGCTTCGTCCAATAAGAAAAAACTGTTTGCACTCTTCTGACAAAATTTATGATGAACCAGCCTGCAAACTATCCCTCACTAGAGCCTCGCAGAGCCTTGACAGCATGCCCACGACAAATATTACACTCATCCACACAGATGACTGATGATTGTAAAAGACTGCAAGTCCAGTGTGTCTTACTGAACTTTACTTAAACTCATCGCAGCTATATCATTGCTCTGGAGATCTCATGGAATTTCTCTCATTTAACTGCCAGACGCTTATCAATAAGTTTGAACCAGCAATGAGGCTTTCACTGCCTTTTGCTGCTTTACGCTCCAGACGATCAGGGACTTTGGGAACGCGGGTCTGCCAAAACACTCAGCAAAATGGTATTGGACCTGCTCAACCCACAAAGTGAATTAGTGGGAGGTATCACATCTACAGGAGATACCGAGGTATAAATTAACTGGGTACCTGTCCCTGCTCCACAACACACAGGCCAGGTACCTGACATAGTATCTCCACAGTGAGAGAAAAAGTTCCTTCTCTTAAAACAATTCCTGCCACAAAACCTGTGGCAGGCTGGTTTTCAAACTCTCCAGCTTTCCCTTCAATGACCTAAAGCAACTTCAGAAGGGCCAGTACAGTTGCTCCTGATTTACAATGATGGAAATAGAGGAAAAAGTAGCAGGAGAGTTCACAAAAAGTTAATTAGCTGAACTTACAGACAGAGAGACTTTCTCCATTCGACTGTTATAGAAAATATAGAATTAAGAAGAAAATGACCCTCTGAACTTTTGAGCACAACTTGGTCTACAGGACAGCAGAAGGGGAGACAACAGCAAGTGCTCAGCTCCAGCCCTGACCCAATTCCCACAATGATCATCCCCAAAACTAAATGCAAAGCCGACTGCCAGCAGACAGACATTAATGTATGTTTTATAGATGCTCCCCTGCCCCTGCTGCATTCTTCCTCCATCCTCTCAACGTTTGCTCTTCCTTTGCAGCCCTCATTGCCAGGTCCTTAAGGTTTCCACAGCTGCTAGCGACCCTGAGGGGCAAAGATGTGGATGACTCAAATAGGTAACTACGTTGTGGAGGAAAGAAAGCCACCGAGCTGGCAGACAGGAGCTTTGTCACCACAAACTCCTGCTCTTTATATTAAGGTGTAAGATGCACAATAAAGTTGGCAACAGTGGGGCAAAAGGACAACTGAGACACAGAACAGTCTTAAGCATCAACGTTTCTTGTACCTCCTCCTGTAATCCAGAACAGCCTCAAAACCTGCACCCACTCTGCTGCCATTGTCAGTACCAGCCCCTGGAAAACTGAATAAAATTATATCCTAAAAACTTCACCACATAGAGGACAAGTGTTTGAAATTCCCACTAAAGTGAAACAGATGTTGGAAGGCAGCAATGGAACCAAGTGTTGCATCACAGCACAGAAATTATCTTGGAGAACTATTAAAAAGTGTTTGCAAGACAATGTTTCTAGAATTATGCCAAGTTGTAGCAAGATGAGCATTTAAATTTTAATATAGAACAGAGCTGAAGGCTCAGCTCTCATTCCTGTTGACTGTAACACACATGTCTCCAGAAAATGGGTGATGAGAGAAGACATGTTTTCTTTCCATGCCAGCCGTGCATATGGATCTGAAACTGAAGAAAGCGCTTCACAGTATCCCCCAGTGGCTGCAGCCATGATCCAGAAACCAATCCTTTAAGCGCATTTAGTCATGACACTGGTACTTCACGAATAAATCAAAAGCAAATCAAAGTGGCCACTGCATTAGATAAGACATTGGATCATTTTTTCTTAGGACTGTATTTACCAGTGCTGGGAAGAGCCTGCTCCGCTCTTACTACAGTTTCTTTGTCTTCTGGTAGGACTGGAGTTTAGAGGGAGGAGTGACCTTTTTCTTCTTTTTTTTTTATTTTTTAAAAGTGATGCTGTATGTAATTCAAATCCTGGTAACCTTGGAAACAGACTCACTCCTCAGATATATCCCTGTCAATTAAAGTAATTGGGACACTCCAGCTACTGGTGCCTAGATTTCAATATCCAGGCTAGTGCTGAAGCATTAGTCCTAGAGGACTCAGCTGAGGAACAGGTCCTCCGGAAAGAGACTGTCTTAGAGAGGGTCTTCTCTTTTTGTAAGCAGTTCTCAGAAGGTTAGCTGGAAGAGGCTAGCTTTAAAGAATTTCTTTGTATGTATACAGGATGCACAGGGACTATTTAGTAATAGCTAACTCAGAGTTTATTTGTATGTGTATGTAAACAAAGCTCCCTATGCAAAGCAGAGAAACACCATTTACTTAACTTTAAGATCTTTCACTGACAAGCTTTACAGATTTACAAATCTGTAAAGACAAAAATCAGTCTTCTTTCTTACCCTTTGTATACGTATGTGTCCATACTTATGGGCACACCTCCCGTCCACTCAAAGTTATATATTCACTAAGAGACAATTTCTGTGTCAGATGCATGAACAAACAATATTGACTTTACTAAGTATGTTAGGTGATCCTAAAAATTGGAATAAAACTTACCGAATTACCACCTTGTAAGACAGGTGGCTGGGAAAAAAACCAAACAAAACGCAAAAACAAAACCAAGAAGCTGTTAGGAATCTCTCACAGTATCTAAAAGCAGCTTGTTCCTTCTGCCTTCACTGAAACCAGAAAGACTTATTTTAAAAAAGGAAGATTCTCTAGTGTGCTTTGAAAGCCATACAGCCACCAATTAATCACTCAGGTCAATGACGTGCATCACCACCTTTCGGCAGATAGGTATGTACACTTTCAGAAAAGGTTTTCGCGAAAGTACGTCTTGAGACCCATTCCCTCACAGAGAATGTTCACTGCAAGGAAACCGGCATGTAGCAGTGCTAATTAAAAGGTACAGACATTTTAAAGATATTTGCTTAATTTTGCATATTAAATTATTGTATGGCAGAGAGCAATTCTTAGTAGATGCTTTTGGTTATTATGAAAACGGTGAAGTGACTAGACCACATCTGACATCTGTCCTTTCCATCCCTGTCAATAGCAGGGAAACAGTGAAGGAATTACATAGTATTTGGGAAAAGTTATCTAAATAATGATGGTCTGAAGCTCTTCTTACTGGGTATTTCAACTATCGCACATATTACTGGCAAAGGGAATAAAATAAGCAAGTCCAAGCTTCAAGGCTTTCCTATATTAAAAATCTACTTTAAGTCTTTTCTAAATCCTAGACGATCCAGGCCTTCCAGGCTGAGCGACCAAAAATGATCAGCAAATAGCATATTCAGATCTAGGCTGAGGTGACTAAGCTATACTTTGATATTGTTGATAATGGAAAAGCAAAAAAAGAAAAAAACAGCCAAAAGAGTGCAGAAGCTGAGTCAGGACCGATACACACAGTCACTGCCAGCAAAGGCAGAAAAAGATCAGAAAAATCACAGTCCAGAACTGGCCGCCACAACTGTTGTTTCAGTCCCTTTGAGATTTCAAGTTATTTATATAAGAAATCTGTAATAGAACATGGAATAACTCAAACAACAGATTTAAAATGAGAAGCATACAAGTCTACAGTGGAACAGCTGCCAAACTGGACTTGGGACAGCTCAACTCTACAAGGCCGTTTTTCAGTTTAAAGACTACAGTAAGCACAATCCTGAAATGTTATGCCTATAAAACAGTTTGGAAATATGCTGTAATACTCAGTAAAAGCAGCAAAGGTAATGCAAGTTTCAACTTGTTATTCATTACAGTTTGAATATGGAAAACACATTTGTGTCACTGAAAACCTAGACAGGAAGGTTTTCTGTAACAATTTATTTGTATAAAGTAAAAAATTGTGTGTGTATTCTCACTTTAAAGATGTAAGCTAAGGGTCCAGCTCTCCTTCCACTGCAGGAAGCCAAGTTTGACATTCACATCACCAGCAACTGAATTTGTCTACAATTGCATATAAAGAGCTGTCAATCCCACTGCAGAAAAAAACAGAAACCCAAAACTAATTCAGAGTAATTATTTATATAGGCTTAAGTGAGAGCAGCATTGTAGGTTTTCTTCTTTGGTGAAGATAAGAGTTCTCCTTGTTTTACTACCTTCTTTTATGTGAATAGATGCGGAATACTCTATCTTGCTTAAAAAGATTTCATATTTTAGCCTAAATCTGTACGCCCAGTTTCATTCTGAGGCAAAGTGGTTTACCTGGTCTTTTATTTTACTAGTTTTACATTTTAAAAAAAGTAGTTAAAATCTCTTCTGATGAGAATATAATGTTGTACACTAAGTCCTTTCTGTTGACCATCTATACGAAGAGGCCCACTACAGTCGATCACGCCAATCAGATATTCCAGAAACATCAGCAGAATTAAATATACACTCAAGGCTATTGAGAATTTTCCAAGAAAAACAAGCTTTTTTGTTTTCAGATCCTTCACCGAAATAAGTATCTTACAGAAAACACATGAGTTGAACTCAAATTCTGATGAAACAGGGAGGAGGCATATGCTAGCGAAGAGCAGAGCTGCTCAGCAGCCCATGCAGATGGCTGCTAGAGATCCCTGGTCTGCAACAACCCATGAGAGCCCATCTGGAGGGGTTACGCGCCCAGAAACCACAGGGTTTTCCTTCAGTCACAGAATTGGGATGTTCTTGGGAGACAGATGTCCCTTGCATCTAGAAGCCTTGCTGGCTAAGGCCCTGCACGGCCAAGCGGCAAGGCTCATGCAGAGCCAGGGACACGTCATACTGTGCGACTGACTAGCTCTTCATTTTATCGATGAGCATTATGGAAGCTGCAAGATCATTTCAGGTCCTGTCAGAGCAGGTGTCCTCTGAAGTTATACATGTACTCTACCCAAAGCAGAACAATGGAGATCTTCGGGTCCATAAAGACCAGAACTTTGGTACTCTGTGCTGAATTAGAGCCAGATCAAAACAAGACAACTTTGATCTTGAAAATGATCACGGAATAGAAATATTGTTGCCTGGCCAGTCCTACACTATGTCACAATTTCTCTCATGCTATTTGAAAGGCATCTGCAATCTCAGCCCTCGCTGTCTCTAATATTCAGTGTTTTGTTCACTTCAAACTCAGTACAGGATGATGAAAACTCATGAAACATGATGGTGCCAAAAGAAAATCTGCACCACCATTAATTGCTACATGACTACATCAGATCTGTCATGAACAGTGACATGCCAGGCATAACAAGCATCTCTGAAGTCAAACTCCCAGTTTCGCTCTGCCACAGAATAAAGGATGCTGATGACAGATGGGCAGAGTTAAGCAAGCCGTCCGGCCAAAATCCTAGATAGATGACTGTAGCTGCATTTCACTGCCAAGAGCAGAACCTTAGTTTATATCAGAAACCACTAACTTTCTGGCTTCAGTCAGGAAATAAAATTCTGTAAAAAAATTAATGTTATAAAGAATAAAAATGAAACCATTATCTGCTTTCCTGGCTCCTATTCCTAGTTTTCTAGTTTCCTCCTCTGGCTCCAGGACTATTCCCTCTGCCTACATAGTCCCAGATCCACACAATTGCAGAACTATCATTCCACATCACACAGCTATACACCTATGTCAGAATTCCTTTTTTCCCTTCTATCCAAATATTTTTTACCTTCTCCCCCTGAACTACCATACGCTTTTATTCTGTCTTGCTGACTGGGCATCAGCTTGGAGTCACTGGACTGAAAGGTCGAGCTGTGCCTCCTCCTCAAAAGCAAAACTAATGAGAACAGAAGTTGTCTGTGAAGTCTAGCAGCACTACCACTAGAAGGTGATCATTTCTCATCTACTCCACGGCAACAGCAGGGACCCTGCCAGACAGATTTGTCATACAATGTGGTATTCTACTGCCTTACTCCTGGCTCTCTCAAATTCTGCTGCGACAGTTTGTTTCAGGTTCACACAACTTAACCTGAAGCAGCATTGTTTCTCATGAAGAGTTCCCAGTGACTTCAGTAGGAGCTGCAAGTATCCAAGAATCAAGAAGATCCTCTATTTTATTGAGGTTAGTTGTGCATCAGCTCCTCTGCTGCCTCACATCCCTGCCCAGAAGTCAGCAGGGCCAAGAATAAGTTACCAGACAGGGTAATTTCAGTCAAAGTCTCTTCAAGGATTTGCAACGTTCTTTTTTTCCCCTACCTACGAACTGTAACAAGTTACAGAGTAGTGCCATTTATATAAACTTGCATTTTAAGCTTCAATCTATTCTCAGTAAGATGAAGACAGTGTTTTGCTTAAGTGTGAGAAAGAATGAGATCGTTACAAGTATGCTACAGTCAAACAAAATGGCAAGAAAGTTTTCAAATGTTTTTCGTTGTTGGCAACTTGTGTAGACTTACCATCTGGTCAAAATGAGTACAATCAATAATACACTTCTACTAAAAGAGTAATCTAACATAGCACAATACCATATTGTTGTGTGCATTAAATCAATAGACCTCCTCAGTTTAATGTAGTTGTTGCAATACTTCAAAGAGAATTTTGAAAGGAATGTTTTTGATACCACAGAATTTTACTTCCTTCATTGTGAACACGATAGGCTTTTAATGAGAGTTTCTCTATACAGATAAAATTCTGTCTAAAAGGAAAATACGCAAAATTCAGAGGGGCTTTGCAATTCTTATAAAACCCAAAACATTTATAACATTCAGTTCATAGGTGCATAAGATGAGGAAAAATCCAGGGGCTGCTTGCTCACAGCCATAAAACAAGCCAAACAAGCCACAGACAGACCCACAAAAAAACCTCAGATGTTTTAGGGTATCATTTCATCCCCTCTGTGCTCAGAAGCACAGTTTGTAGGATCACTCATCTATTTTTCAGTAATATTTGCTCCTGCCTGTAAGCCCAGGTGCAGGGATCTCTTCACGAAGTGTTGCAGAATGGCCTACGCCACCTTCAAGGGAGTCGAGGAGGCCAGCCAGGCTGAGCAGGGTGGGGGGGGGGGGGGCCGGGGGGGGCTTCTGTCAACACCTCGCCGTGGCGGTGAAGTGCCGCTTGGCTGGGGCAAGCTGCTCTGCCGAGTGCTGACTTGCGCCTGGCACAACTTCCACCGGGGTGCCTGGCGAGGTTTCTGTCCTGTTCCTCCTGCCGGGAGAGCTGAAAGGCTTTGTGGCACCTCGGGACCGGTTCAAGGTTTACCTTAACGAGCGAGGCTATGAACTAGCACTGACATGTTTCCCTTAAAATTCTTGGCCGTAGCCTTTTGTGGCGGAATTGCTTAAGCAGCAGCAGCATCTGAGCTACCCGTTCTCCGGCGGTGGGGGCAGGCAGCTGGTGGTAGCACCGGTGCCAGCCGTCCCCAGCACGCTATTTCTGCTCGTGAGTCAGATCCCCGCAACTTCTAGTCATTTGGTGCTGTGATATAAAATACAGAGCCATTCATTTGTTGGATTATTCATCCTGCTGTTGGAGGCAGATTTTTTTTTTTCCCCAAATGTTATTCACCCTGGCACCTCCGTGTCAGAGCAGCTTGTCCAAAACAAATCTGTTTTCTCAATCTCGTGCTATAGCCCAGTAGCTCGTGATGAGCCCGGAGCGTTCTTCCTGAAGTGCAGGGAAGGCTCTCGCTGGTTAAGCAGACCAGGCAGATCTAGTTAGCCGCGGAGCGGGGAAATCTGCTTCTCCGACGGTCGGTTACAAGAAAACAGAGGCAGGAGGCCAGCTTTCATGTTTCGGGCTTTGTCTGGATAAACTGCACAGCAGTGCCTTCAGAATTGAAATGTGTCAGCAGATTGCCTCGCTCATCTTAGATAACTGATTTGTTCTCCCAGAGACGACTTTGGGAGATTAAGTCACGGTCCTCCACTTGTGAAACACAAAAAAAAATAAAAAAAAAAATCTATTGATCGAAATTTGGTCCCGTGTACAAGTTTACTGACTCAACAAAGTACACCACTCAACGGGAGCAGAGCTGGACCACTGTGGAAAAGGTCTATTTGATAATCAGATTAGTTTTAAAGGAAGGCTTTTTCCCCCCTAGGTGTAAAAGAGCTTTTCTTCTGCTGAGTACAAGTCAGGATGACAAGAATTCGGCAAATTCTTTGAGACTGAAAACTGGCAGTGCAAAGTTGGGGATTTCTTTTTGCTTTACTCTCCTAGCACAGCAAGAAAGTGCGATGAATCCATTTGCTACCAGCTCATCTGCTCGCAGAAAGAAAGGAGTCTTCACTGGGTCACAGAATTAGCGATAAATTTGGGTTATTGATCAAGAAAAGCACTTAGAAGTACTATTTTGCTGCTATAACTGGGGTTTCCTATCCTTATTTTTTATGGGAAGGTAGTAACTGTATAACCAAAAAGTTTAGGTTGCTTTTTGGCGCAGATTTCAGTGCGTTGAAGTTGGTTTTGCATTCTCCTTCACGCAGGGAAGGAAATGTGTAAATTGTATTAGAGTCTTACCTACATAATTTAGGCTGTTTGTCTTAGGAAGGGTGGGCTCAAGCGAAACGCTGAAAAACCCAGTCACTGACTCCTTCCTGTGTTCTCCCTTCCCTTCCCAGATATGCCCTCTCCTCATGGGCTTGGGAGGGAACCACAGCGCGAGCAGTGAATCTGGACTATCAAGGCCCTCCAGATGGCTTTAGAATTTGCGGCCCGTTCTGCCTCTGCGGATCCTTCTGGCAAAGCCCCGCGCGCGCAGGAGCCGCTCTGCCAAGGCTCCAGCAGATGCGCCGCGTCCAGCTTTCCCTCCCCGAGGGCCTCCGAGACGCTGACCCAATTCTCCAGGGTATTAAATAGATTAGGGAGGGGGGCAGCCGCACAGGGGAGGGAGGAGGACAGCCCCTCCGATGAGCCTGTGGCATGGCCCTGTGCCACAGCAGAGCCGGGTCAGCCCCCCGGGCTCCCGCCATCTCCCAGCATCGATGCTCAGTTCCCAGCACAGCCCGGCGAGTGGTACTGGCACCCAGCTGGGAGCGGATGGGGCACGGGGATGAGTAGGCTCAGAGGCGAAAGATGCTAAAAACACTCCTAAATCCTGGAAATCCTATGCCTCGTTAAAACGGCACTTATGCCCGCTTCACTTTATAACTCATCCCTGTCAACACAGCTAAGATCATCAGCCCAGAGCCTCCACATAAATGCTCGCCGTCTCCCTGGAAGGTCAAGGGGCCTTGGCCGCAGCTCCCCTCCTGCCTTCCTGTTTTGACTGAGGGAGGAGAGGGCTTGGAGGGAAGGTTGTAGCAACCACACTGTACACAGGCACCGCTGCTGAAACATAAGATCGGGCACGGCGCTCAAGAATAGCACTGGGTGAGGGTTTCTGGCAAGCGGCGACTTTGCTAAAAATGAAGCTCTGAGGTAGCCAAATCCATTCATAAATTGGAAGCAGTTTTGTGGAATATTTTCAGGCAAAACAAATGGCAAAGCATTTCATTTTGGGCGCTGGCAGTACAAGCTGAGGAATCAAAGGATTATTAAAGCAGTTGAAGGTAGCAGTTGCCTTGCCCTGAATAGCCTGCTGGTGAGGGAATCCACATGGGCGGTGGGAAACCAGATTCAGCCCTCCTCTCTGCCTCTGGGTATTACATTCGTGTCACACCGCCCAGGGAAATAACGTGATCGTGGGGGTATGCGATAGCTAGAGAGAGGCAAGAAGAAACACGTACAGGCTGGAGCGGGAGGAGCACCTTCCCCACGGGAAAGCGCGCTGCCCACCAGCCCCGCAGCTTTGGATGCTGAAGAGCTCGGTACGGCATCCAGCCAGGAGGGAGAGAGACCCGTTTCCTCAAATCCTTAACGACCACAAAGTAACCCTTGTGAGCGCCCAGACAGTCTGGGTTTTGTTTAAGAAGAAATTGCTGGTTTGAATCAGGGAGAGGAAAAGTTCATCCAGGGCTGCCGTATCCAATCTGAGTGACCAAGTCAAAAAAAAAATCTGTTTCGGATAAGTAAAAACACTGTTTTGGCACCATGAATTACTTTTTACACCCAAGCTAGAAGCTGAATAGAGTAACTTTTTGCTGTACAGGCCTAGCAGCTCCTAGTGCTCTTTGTAGGACCCTTTTTGCCAAAAAATTCCTCCCCACAAGGATGTGCATGCACAAACAATTTCAATTGATCTTAGCAGTGCAGCCTTTGGAGCTGCCGTAGGTTACCTTCAAGTCAAAAGAGGTAAGAAGTGACTTGTTCCCATGATGTGATCTGGATCTCTGAGCTGCAGTAAGGGGGGCACTAAACACAATTTAAGTACTTCTGTTTTGCTCCTGGCCATTACTGGCTTCTGAGACATGACCGGCTGGAGACAGCAACGGTTTCAGGTGACTTCCAGAGAAAGTCATCTGGCCTGACCCAAAGCTACGAAATCGGGCATATGTTGAAAGGCCCAGGCAGGAGTGCCACCTGAGACCTCTGGAGACAAGGCTGAAGCTTAAAGGCTTCCAATTCTTCATCTCTTTCCTACAAACTCCTCCTTCTCTTGCTCAGATAACTGTCTTCCTCCTTCCTCCTGAGGTAAACCTCCCGCTTGGCTTCTAGTTTTTTTCTTGAAAGAGATAAGAGAGGCAGTGGCAAGAGCAGGAACTGCCCTGACATGCAAGTGTCCCTACAGCCTTAGCTGACTTCTCATGACACGTTATTAAAATAAATACATAAAGAGAACACCACAGTCCTTCTAATGTGAACAATTAGACATGAACATGTGTTTGAACTCGGCAAGTACTGCATCTGAAGTTAGCTCTGTAATGAGTGATCTTTATAAATCTGCATGAAATCACCACAGATGTAGGCCAGGCAGATATTTTGCCTTTTTATTCCCTAAAAAGGCTATTGGGAACCTGATTTGAATAGACCTGGGGGGAGTCAGCTGGGAATTTTCGCTATGGAACCTTGTATTTATGCCCTGAATTTAAGCAGTGAAGAAAGTTCCCAAAAGAAGACTGTTTTTTTAAAGTTGTTGGGCCATATCCCCTGAGCAGCCTTTCTGAAGAACTCTGTGCCCCTTTGCAGTCCGTTTCAGTAACCACCACTGGCTTTCTCCAGCCATTTGCTTTTTAAGCAGCAGTATTACCTCATGCGGTACTAATTCTTCTTGTCTTCAGGGAGCGCTTTGGAGCAGCAGAGCCGTGACTGGCCAACGCATAGCAGCACACGGCCTTTCAGCATTGAGATTTCTGAGATGTTTCAGAGGGTGGCCTTATGTTCCCTTGGTCTCTGGGGATATCCTAAAACCACACGCCCAAACTGAGACCTGTACACGTGAAGCAAGGGCAGCAGGGAAGGAGACGCGTTACTGCAGCCCAGGAAGAGAACCGTGCCTTATCTGCTACATGTCCTGGAGGGCTCTTTGCCTGCCTGTTAGTAGACTCTTAGCCTAGCCTTCACACTACTGATATTTGTCCCTAATTCATACCTCTGTAGCCAGATCACTCACTGACAAAGTCGTCACTCATGCTTGGAGGACTAAACCACACTCTGACGATTCGGCTTACGCAGACTGCAGATGGGATGCCTTTCCTTCGGTGGCTGGGATCCTGGTGTTGAGTGATGCTCTCGTTGCTTAATCTTTCAGATTTTACTCCTTATTCCTCAACTAAGTCACAGTTACTGGAAAGACCCAGTTGCCAAGAATGGATAAAGGCAGGATTTCTTGGTATTTGGTCCCCAGATGCCTGGAGAAGGCGCAGTAGCAGGCCTCAGCTTTTAGCAGGCAGCAGAACAACGTGGCTCTCAGGCAGGAGCATGGCTGCTTGCTGGAAACATGATCAAAAGCACTATGAGTAAGAAGATACAGGAAAAGGAGTCTGTGTGAGGATTCAAGCAACTGCAGTGGCTCTGGGCTGTATTACTGCCTTAATCCATCCCTGCTGTTTGCTACAGAGATGGCACATATGTCAGAGGGTGAGGGGTGGACACTGAAGATACTGCTTTTGCAGATCAGACTTCTTGTAGCAAATAGGTGAGGGTACGGAGTAGAAGAACGCACTAAATCAAAAGGGTCTTGGACAAGTTCTGCTTTCATCAATGACTTTTGTTCAAAACTTCATGTTGCATTACCCATTTTAAAGTTCCCTTTCATATGCACTTTAATGGCGTGTTTACCACCTATGAAAAGCAGAGTTCTTTTATCTCACATTCACCTTTTCTGTGCTGCCGCTGGAACGGTCTTTCTACATTTCTGTCTCTTTAATGCTTTGTCGTCTTGGTGTTCAGCCATGACCTCTCCTCCCCTGCCTACAACCACCTCTCGAAGCCTCAATTCATGCTAGCTCACTGTAATTTCATGTTATCCAATGGAACGTTTTTGGCTTACATAAATGCAAGATTGCATCTTTATCTCATTAAGAAAGGAAAATTAAGTCATCTAATTAGAAAAAACAGGTAATCAGAAAAGGTGGCTGCTTTTTTCTGAAATGGGGCAGGCTCAGAAACTCCTAGCTTTTGTACAAGAACTGCATTTTAACCATTAAAGTGGGATTTTAAAGTTGCATTTGACAAAATGACTTATCAATCTCCGTCAAGCTGGAGGAAAAGTTCTTGCATGCAACTTCCTTCAGGACACAGGCCTTGTTCTTATGACTTCTTGATTTGCACAAAACCTGTGGCTCTAAGACACTGTTGAATTTGCAGAAATGCTCATTTCCCTCCCTGTATCTTCTCTGCTGAGATCTCTGTAGCTCTTCATTTCTATGAACCCTGAAGCTTAATAGAAAACAAACTGATAGCATGACTAATCTCTGCTTCATGCCAATGGCTTCTGTGGTGTTTCCAGCTATGAGCACGATTAGCGTCTAACCATGTGTGGCAGATTAAAAGCTGCATTTACTGAAATAGTCAACATGTAAAATTCCTGATGAGGATGGGCCCAGCCTTGTAGAGGAGGGTGAATGAGGACTAGCTTTCCAGATACAAAGGTCATCAATCTATGGAGGACTTCTGAGCCAAATGGCCACAAAATTGCTAGTCCTGGAAAATGGTGGATTTTTTCGTTTGGTCTGAGGAGTGGATTATGCTCAGAATAATCCCCCCAACTCCCCCCACCCTGAGCATGCCTTAAACTATAGCCTTTCAAAAAAAAATGTCTTAGACAGTACCTCTAACCTACACTGATATCTCAGCCGCTATGTGAAAATGTTGTCAGCCTGCTCCAGGACCAACAGACGAATCCCCCCGCAGAGCACAGGACTTCTACTAATGAAGCCGATGACAGCCAGATAATTGCCTGGCCCCAGTGCAGTGATGCCTGCCTAATCCAAGCAGAGGGGCTGGCTTCTACAGCCAACCTGGCACTGCGTCACTTGGCTCCTGAACGCGGTACCGACACACGCGGTCTTGGATGCCGCAAGAGCGCTCCAGGGGAAAACATTCCCGGAGCAAGGTGACAATTTAGGAGATGACAACTTTGTCTGGGAGTCGGTGCGGCTTTCGGATGGTGAATAGCAGATGCCAACATCACCCACCGAGCTACATGGCTGGCTATAACGTAAGGTAGAATTGTGTTTAATCTAGATAAGCTTTTAGGACAGTAGCACTACTCAAAACCAGTTGTAGGGATTCTAGTTTGAAAAGTAACCAAAGAGAAAGCAGACCTACAAAGAGACAAAAGTAGCTGTTTCAATATACCCCTCTTCCAAACAGTACAAAGCTAGCTGTAACCAATGCAAAAATATCACAGCCAAATGTTGACATTAAAAAAAATTATTTTTT
>Ga0181612_114439_pt1 | contig 14888 bp, 15 predicted proteins | sample HoacroProtozoa21_FD_119630 | JGI IMG/M metagenome (GOLD analysis project Ga0181612, IMG submission 119630) | Hoatzin crop microbial communities from Cojedes, Venezuel. Combined Assembly of Gp0051906, Gp0051904, Gp0051908 | reverse complement strand
GGTTGTGGAGTCTCCTTCTCTGGAGATATTCAAGACCCTCCTGGACAAGGTCCTGTGCAGCCTGCTCTGGGTGAATCCTGCTTCGGCAGGGGGGTGGGCTGGGTGACCCACAGAGGGCCCTGCCAGCCCCGAACATTCTGTGATTCTGTGCAATTAAATGTTTAATTGAGTGAGAGCAACTCTTCTCCGACTACCCTGCAGTACCAGTCTACCTGAGCTAGCTTTGAACTGGGTTGCTTTGGCACCAGTAGCAAACTAGCTACAGGATGAGTCAACCCAGTGCAAGCTGCAAAATCTACCAAGTAGCTCAATAAACCCTCAAATAGCCCCCGTAGAGCTTCAGGGGTATTTCAAGCAGGCGGGGGCAGGCACTCGGGCTGCCGTTCGGGCTGCAGATTACATGGAAACCACCCTGACCCCCCTCAAGGAGAAGCTGCGGTGGAAGGGGGACTTCAGCGTCACAGGTACGGATCTCACCGTGCTGGGAGGAAGGCAGAGGAGGAAGATACGGGGCTTGGTCAGTGGGGCTTTGTGGGGCTTGGGAGGAGGGAATGAAAGGGGGCTGTGATGGGCCACGACTCAAATCCCTCCCACCCGACTGCAGCGAGCCAAAGATGAGCTGTTTTTCTGCGCTCTCTTTCCATCTTAAAAAATTTCTTGGAGGTTTGTCGGTTAATGAAAGCGCTTTGTGAGCTTCCCTGTCTCTTTCTGCAACGTAGCAGCTAATGTACCGGTGGGCCAAAGCTTGTAAGCCTTTGCTAGATCATATTCTTTTGCTTGAGTAGGGAATGAGCAAAGACAGAGGATGTGACCCACCATAGCTCAGCCCCGAGGTGAGCAGTTTTTCTGCCGGACTTCAGCCAGCAATCGCCAAAGTCGCTGCCAGGGGGTTCTGCGTCGGGAGCAGGCTGCTGTGAGAGGGGCACGAACAGAGGGTGAGAGCCGAGCAACGTGCGAGGCGGTTTCGGCGTGCGTCCTGGTGGAGCGATGCTCTCCGTGAGGTGGCAGCCCTGGCCTCCCGCAAGAGCAGCTCGCCAAGAGCAGAAGGCGGACCTGGGGCAGCCAGAGAAGCAGCTCAGGGAGGCACGGGGAGGGCTCCTGCCGTGTGAAGATGAGCTCCTGGGGATCCCCAGCATTACAGCAAGGCGCTGGCGGGCCGAGACACAGGTCAGGGGTGCTCCAGCATGGGGGGAGCAGGAAGAGGGAGGCAGGGCCCCAGCCTCTCCGTCCAGGAGCGATGTTCCAGCACCACTCCACAGGCTGCCCAGACCACCCTGCTGCCCAGGAGGCAGCCGCGGCTTCTTCACCCGCGGTGTGGCCCAAGCTCTTGGTGGCAGGGGTGACCAGGAGACCTCGGAGGGACCCACGACACGCTGTGCTGGCAGCCGTCGCCAGGAAGGCTTTGCTGGTTGGACTCGGCCGCTTGTCTCCCGCGCGTGGGGACACCTGCACAGCCAGCATCCCCGCGTGCTGCCCAGCCGCCGGACGGCTGCTTCTCCAGGCGGCTCTGAACGGTGGTGATGATACACACCGGTGGCTGCTTCGCAGGGGGGAGACCCTTAGAACACACCACTAGGATGACTGTAGCTGTTAGCAGTTTGTGGTGGAGATAAAAAGGCCAGGGAGAGGGAGGAGAAAGGGTTGCTAATGCTACAAAATCATTCTGCGGCTGCGCAGGCCTAACGTGTAATTAGAAATAGGTTCTGACCACAACTTTGTTGGGTTTAATGCTTTCCAAACCAGAAGAAGCAACCCGCTGCTCTGGAGAGCACATCTCTGAGTGGGAGACCCTTAAATGACAGCCCCTTGTGCTCTGCTGGATGACACTGTGAGAAGAAACCGCTTCAAGGGCACAAGAAGGAAAGCTTCTTCCCGAGCCTGGGAGGCACTGCGGACCCGGCACGGCCAGTGCGTTCCTGCGTGGTCGCTCTCTGGGGCTGCCCGGCAGGCTTGCTCACGCCGGCTCAGCTGGGGATGAGTTTCCAGGCAAGCGGTGGTGACCAGCAGGAGAAGAAAATGAATTGTGACGTTTCTCGCCGCTACCGAACGACGACCGGCGAGTGCAACAACAGGTGAGGGGGCTGTGGAGGGTGGATGGATGAGTCCTCCTTCAGTAGAGCTAGACCCACGGCCCCAAGCATGATCCATGTAGGATGCCTTCTTTAGGGTTTCACACCCCACAGTGTTTTTTCCTAGATGTTAATTACAGTCTTGCTCCGAGGGGTCTTGGTGTTGTCCATGAACTGGCTCTTTGGCCAACATGCAAACAGCTCTGTTTTGGGGACTGACCCTCCAGCCCAGGGTCTCTGTCATCAGGCTGCCACTTTCTCCTGGGCTTTGTCTGGCTCTGCCCCTTTGCAGGGTCTCAAAGTGCTTCCTGACCCCGACCCACACAGGGACACGATCTCGCTGTCTCCATGCCCTGCATTGTGCCTAGGAGGAAATCTGGGCACACGGGCTGGGAGAGGGCCCCTCGTGCACATCCCATGGTGGGACAAATGGAGAGGCATGACTCTAATGTGGGATGTAAAATCTATTTCTCAGCGTATCCAGAGCTTTCCTAGTGTAACAAAAGGGAAGCTGTGCTGAAGAGTGGAGTGCTTTAGAAGGAACAGTACAGGAGCATTTCCCATCCCTCCCCCTGTTTCCAAGAACCTGGTAGGCAGAGCATCTCCTGGGAGCACCTTAGGCACAGGAATCGTAGAATCACAGAACAGTTTGGGTTGGAAGGAAGCTTATAAATCATCCAGTTCCTACCCCCCTGCCATGAGCAGGGACACCTTCCACTAGACCAGGGTGCTCAAAGACCCATCCAACCTGGCCTTAGACACTACCAGGAAGGGGCCATAAACAGCTTCTCCGGGCAACCTGCACCAGGGCCTCATCACCCTCATAGACACATCTGCCTGCCTAGGGGATGCTTTAGCCTTCAGGTAACTCTACGTAGAGAGAGCTGCCTGCCTCCTTCCATTTTCAGAAAGTGGTGGTTTCATTCAGGAGAGGGATCTGAGCTCTGGGGTAAGGATGGGTCCATCACACCTGAACCAGAGCCTGAAGACCTGGAGAAGGCAGGCTCAGCTGTGTCCTGTGCTCTGTGTCCCTCCATTGCTTGACCCTAGGCAGTGTTACACCCACAGTATGTGATGGGCAACCAGAGAACACATCTTATACATGCACTCCAAAATTAAATATATTATTAGTCTGACTAAGGCTTTAACAGCCTAATCAAGCTATAGCAACTGCTTAGTCCAATTACAGCATGGTAATGCCCACAATCCAAATCACCCCATTTCTGTTAAAGATCACTTGTAAGATCATCAGATGAACAGGCGGAAGTCTCGAACCCTTTTCTCTGCCTTTAAGCTCTCACCTTTGTTTTCCACCCATGGTCTGAGGTCGAGGGCCCTTCTTCAGGCTGGATGACACAAGGAGTCACCAGCAACCTGACTCCTCACCTGGGAGAAGCTGAGGCTTGCTGTGTATGATAATTATTGTTGGTTTTATTATTAAACCTGAGGCTTATTGCTAGAACTTGGCAACACCAAGCCCATGGGGCTGCAGCAACTCCCCAACCATTGTACATCTCTATGTGACCCCATGGCAAGGTTCCTGTCCCTCTCCACATCCATGAGCTCTTGGCCCTGCCAGGATCCTAATGCTACTAATAGTTTGCTGTTCTTCTATTCACTCCGACAGGAGATACCCGTCGCTAGGAGCTTCAAACAGAGCCCTGGTCAGACAGTTGCCAGGAGAATATGAGGATGGCTTGTCAGCCCCCACAGGTGGATGGAAGGAAAGCGTTTCTCTGGGTTCCCCTTTCCACTGGTAATGTTTGTAGCTGAAAATGTGGTATCAGGGCTTTGGGATTGCCGGTGCCCGGATGGATCACAGGCATCAACGTGCACGTCCACCGACTGGTGTGGTGGTGGTGAGCAGGAGGAGGAAGTTAAATTCACCAACTCCAGGTTCATCGTTTGAGACTCTCCACAGTAATCTAACAAAAATGCTTTCTAACTCCCATGCTTTCAGGAAAAGCAAAGGACAATTAATCCAATTACTGCAGAAGCATGGGATAAAGAATTATGTAAAGTGTTCTTTTAAATTAAGTGCACTTAAGCCAAAGTAGTTTACTCACCTTTTTTTGATGTGGTTTGTGGAAGCTGGCTGTTTCCTGAAAAGCAATATGCCAGAGGATAAAACGAACAAGTGAATACCCAGAATAAAAAATATCAAGCTAGGAATTCTGTGTGCGGGTCCACGGGTGGGGTGATCTGTGGGGGTGCCTGTGGCCCTCATGGTGCCTGGAGGGGAGCAGGAACGCTGTGAGGTGGCTTCTGATCACTTGGCCTTGATGCAACAAGAGCACTAACGAGGAGCTCTGCAGTTTTCTGGGTTGTGTGCTTTATGCTCGTGCTTTCATTGTACTTCCTCACGCTGGTCTACAGCACAGAGTCAGGGCTCGAGCAGAGTTATGACCACTTTTTCTGTAGTCATGCATGACGGGAGAACTGGTGGGAGGAATTATGATGGATGGAGTAGGGATGAAAAGAGGGATTTGGGAGAGTAGCCTGCTGGAAGGGATTTACTGAGAAAACCTTCAGAAGTTCCCAAAGACTTTTTTTTTCCACTCTTCTATTTCAAAGCAGCCTTAAAATCTTTTGCCTCCCTTTCCCAGGCTATTCGGTCTGGCTCTTGCTTAGCTGCTTCCGTATGCCCATCAAGGGATGCTCTTGCTCTAGAGGCTCAGAAACCTGCCTACAGCCTACAGCTCAGCAGAGGAGGCACTCAGTAATGCCTTCCAACTCAGACACAGATTGGGGTTTTTTTCTGTGAAGTATAAGAAACACCTTGTGAAGTTTTGCTGATGACTCCATGAACGGATGCACCCATTTGTCCAAGCCATTTCCTAACGCACATGTTCTGCCTTCATCCCCTGCAGGTTCGAGAAGTGTCAGATCAGATTGTCCACTTCTCCCCTGGGCAGCTCAAGATGGACCAGCAGAGATCATTCATGTTCATGCAGTGGGGCCAGTTTATCGACTATGACCTGGATTTCAGTCTGGACACCCCAGCCAGAGTCACCTTCAGATTTCTGTTCCCTTGCTTGCCCACATATCTGGCCCAGGCTCCTCTGGACAACATGCTCATGGTCCTTGGACACTATCAGGACCTGGCGGTGGCACCGATGGGACAGCTCTGCTTGGTGTCATCCACCAGCGCCTTAAAAGATCTCTTGGTGGTTTGTGTTTCCTTTGGCCTCTCATACCTGTCCACCTGTCCCATCCGTTGCTCCATGTCTTCACCTGCTTCCCCAGGTCTCTCCTCGGTGAGGACCACACAGGAGCCGTGGCCGAACGCAGGTGCCCGGGGAGGAGTGGAACGGGCGAGCATGTCGGGTGCTTCCCGGGGTGGGGTCCCAGCCTCCAGGACTCTGCGTCTCGGGGGCTGTGGGAGCAGTTGCTGTTCCGTAGCTGGGTGCGCAGCCATCAATGAATTTATAGTGAGCAGTTCAGCCTGGCGCGGAAGCTCCTTTGAAAAAGCAGTGTCTTATTTGTGACTTTTCCGGTGCCTGAGAACTGGGGATATTTTACGTGTGCAGTTGCCTAACAGGGTTCAGCGATTTCCTCCTGGAGCTCTGTTGGAAGCCCTGGGTGGATGCGTTCTGCTCGAGGAAGCCTCACAGTGCTTCTTTTGTTTCTCCTTCCGCAGTCTCTTACAGAAAGCCTTTGACAGTAAATAAAAAGGGCTCTGTGCTGAATGCAAGAGCAAATACCTCTATTTATTGTGGGACTAGGGGACTAAATGCGACATATTTACTTTTCTCTGAGTGCTTCTTTATACTCTCATCACCTGCTTGCTCTTGGGCTTCCTGCCCTAGATGTTTGAAGAAGGATTTAATATTTCATAGTGATGCCATCTGTAATCTATTCCTTCAAGCCGTGACTCATTTCACTCTTACTTTCAGAGTAAGCACTCTTTCAGAGAGCTTGATTGTGATGGTCATCTCGCTTTGGCCGTAGTTTCAGCTGGTTTGAAGGACGCCTTGGGACTTAGAGCTCCTGTGGCCATTCTGACTTCCCTCTGCCCATTTTCATTTCCCTCTTGAGCTGTGAGACTGTCTCTGCTATGGGAGCCTGGAGAACACCTTATATTTAGTTTCAGAAGTTAATGCTCCTAGCCCTTGTTCGAAAAAATCCTTCCCCATCTCTCTGAGATGCTGAGCACAACCGTGGTGGCATCTTGGCTTTTCCTGCCTCAGCAGAAATTTGGCTTTTCACTGGTGCTCTTCAACCCTTGGGGCCCAGACCTTGATTTCCTGCTCCTCCTGTGAGTTTCTTACCCGTCTTCTTCACGATGCAGATATCAAGACAGCCAAACATTTCTCGCTGCGTGGTTCCCAATGTGACATTCGTCTCCTGCCAGTGGGACGCAGCCAGGCACAGGCAGGTCCCTGGCAGTACACGTCTGCTCACTCTGATACTCCTAGGTGATTCTTGAGCAAACGAGATGCTGGAGCTCGCATGCATGCACATGCTCTTTGTGTGGGAGTGCAACCGCCTGGCTAGAGGGCTGAAGAGAATAAATCTTCACGGGCATGGAGAGACGCTGTACCAGGAGGCACGGAAGATCCTGGGTACCAACCACCACGTCCTGGTTCTGCTGCCTTGTCTCGCACTCTCGCAGAATTAACGTGATGGGGGTTTTTAGTCTGGGGTCTCCAAAGGGTGCAATATTTTGGGGTGCAAATGACCAAACTCTTTCCACCAGCCCCTTTAGTCCAAAACAAAATCACCTGGAGATACCTGAAATGACAAGCACAGAGGGGTGTCCTGGAATGTTTGATGTCCCTCTACTGTTAAATTTCCAAACTGCTTGATGTGTTTTTTAACTGCACATTTTTGTTTGAGAAACACGGGGACAGAAAAGTTAGAGGAAAAGTTTTTCTAACCAGTGTTTGGTACAGGATAAAAATGGTATTGGAGATTTGAATTAAAATTCCTCTGGGCTGTGAGCCTCCTCCTCTCAAGAAGCTCCATGTGATGGTGGGTGCAACCAGCCATGGCATTCTTCTGTCCTTCTCGCATGGGGGCAAAGAGCCCCTCGGGACTGTGCTGCACCACAGACTTCACCCTGGATGAGATCCTAGGGGCACAGAAATATTTCTGTGCTTGGAAGGGACCTCTCAAGGTCCCTTGTCCAGCCTCCAGTTTGGAGCAGGACCAGCTTCAAAGCCAGATGAGGTTTCACAGCCAAAAGAAAAGGCCTGCTCCTATTAGAGGAGAAGACATGGGGTTTGCAAAGGCAGTGCTTAGTCATACCTAATTAGAAACCTGTCTTCTGAGCTGGTTCAACAAACACATACAAACAGGGCAGGAATATTAATAGGTTTAAGTTTTTAAAACTGTCAGTTTAAATATTATAGTGTTGTTGAATAAATACGTTGGGTAAGCCAATGTGGAGAGACTCCAACAATTGCACTAAAAGCATTGTATCCATCATCATGTTAGACCAGTTGTGTGATCTTCTTGCAATTTTCAGACAATTAAGACATTTTCATCTACTGACAAAGAATTTCATTTTCTAAATTATACTATGCAACCTCCTCAGTATCCCAAAGAGACGTGAGATCAGGGTTGGAAACCTCTGCGATGGGACAACGACCACAGCTGCCTGCAGGTGGTGATATCGTCTGTGCCAACGCTGTTGACTTGTTCCTGTCACCTGGAGCACGCAGGGTGGGAGGGAGGAGGAAGCGCGGTTCTACCTGGCTGATGGGAATGGCCGCTATCTATAGGACAAGGAGGGAATATTTGGGAGGATTTGGGCAAGCTCTGACCTGCCAAGCTGCTGAAGCAGGGAGGAGCACGGCTGGGGACACCTGAGTGCCAAGTCCTCAGCACCAATGGGCAGAGGATCCCAGTGCGCAGGTAGAGGGTGAGTGTGGGTCAGGCACGAGCAGTGTCTGTGCTTCCTGATGTTGCTGGAGCAGTTATGTCCACTTTGCATTTTCATGCAAATCAATGCATGTTCATGCAAATCTTATCACTGCTGGAGAGTGTAGAGATCCCACCATGCCTGCCTGGAGAAACCAGGAGCCCAGGCAGTGGCCTGCAGTGCCTGTGTCTGTGCCTGGAGCTGCACTGCCTGTACAGTGGATAGGTGCAGAAGAGCCATTGAACCAAGGCCACAGAGCTGAAGAAACAAAAATGACACTCAGCAGTGTCAGAAAGGACCCTCCCTGGACTGCCAGAGCAGCTGGGTGAAGGTCCGATGGGGTGAAAGAAAGATAGGACCTGGGGAGTCTCTCTGCTCCACGTCTGTGCTAGCAAGATCTCCTACATAAATCCCATTGAAGAAGTTCAGTGTGGCAGCTCCAGTAGTCTGAGACATGAGCAATACCTTTGCTGACGGACAAACTGACGGCCAAGCAATTAATGATCCACACTTTCCCTGTTTCCCCCCAGATTATAACCGATGGGGACTACCTGCCTCTTCTGTTGGGAAGAAGTTTCTGTCAATGGATTCCTTGCTGCCGAGGCTACAACGAGTCTGTGGAACCTCGAATATCCGGTGTGTTCGCTCTGGCTTTTCGTTTTGCTCATGCTTCAGTTCCCCCAGCTGTTGACCGCTTGAATCAAAGTTGCAAGCCCTTAAGTCCCAAAATTCAACTCAGAAGCCCCGCCTTTGCTGTCTGGAGCATCGTGAAAGAAGGTAAAGAATTTCTTGCACCTCTGCAATGTAAGGTTATTTCATTCAGGTTTTCTACCCTCTCTGGATGAGCTCCTGCTTCAGCCAAACTTCAAAGCAGTTTGCATTAAATGTATTAAATGACCTTTGCTATCAGCCAGAGTTTTTCCCCGACATAGCTGTTTTCTGCAGTCAACTGTGGCCCATCTTACTACGACGCATGCAGACTGATTGCTTAATTACTGTAGTCTCTAAGAATGTTATTCCAAGTGTTTTCTTCTTCATGCTTGAAGTGCAGGAAAATTGATTCTCTTACAGTAGAAGCTTATAACTAAATAGAAGCTGTGTTCAGCATTCCTGAGCCTCTTACACACTCGCTTGCCACCCTGCAGCGCTCACAAGTCCCTGTGCAACCGTTGCAGGTGGTATCGAGCCCTTTCTCCAGAGCCAAGCCGATGACACAGCAGCAGATGGTTGTGGATGAGCTCCGGGATCGGATGTTTGAGCGAGTGGAAAGGACTGGGTTTGATTTACCTGCGCTTAACGTGCAGCATAGCAGAGATCATGGCCTCCCAGGTAAGTTGGCTGTGGGAGCAGAGCTTCCAAAGAAAAACAGTTGGAAATCAGACACTCTTGTGGTTGAACATTGCAAAACATCTCCAGCCCATGCTTGGCTGAAATTACTCTTTCCCAAAGCTTTTCATTGTTTCTGTACAACCACAGGTAAGTGGAGAGGAGGTTGAGCGATGAAGTCAGAGCCTGGCTGGAGCTGGAGGAGGCACGTGGAGGCACATGGCCGGAAGAACGTGGGGCATTGCACAGACCAGAGTCAAGTGTTCCGTATCTGATTCATTCACGTTATTCAAATGGCAATATTGGGAAAGTAGTTCAGCAACAAGTTTGCAAGAGTGGACTTAGGGCCAGAAGTCCCTCGTGGCTTCTCTCCAAGCATCTGTAGTGGTCCAGCCCAGCCAGACATGACTGGAAGAGCAGATTGCAATTATGTGAGGAGAATCTCATTGTAATTTCTCTATAAAGGCTGTGTCCCAGAAAAAAAAACGTGTCAGAGCCACTCTCAGGGCTCTGCAAGATGCAAAACCAGTGTCGTAGCATTGCGAGATGGTGTTGAGAAACAGATTGTTGGTAGGACTTTACAACTGGCTCCTGGGTGTGTCGTTGCCTAACAGTGTTACTAGGCTGACGTAAGTGCCTGGAGCTGCTGTGTCAGTAACGTCCCGGGAGATGCAACGGGGCTCGCTGAAACTGTGGGGAAAGGTGGGCTGGGTTCGCATCTTCTAAGCACAGACTTGTCCATACATCCAGGTGCACGGTCAAGTCACAGGATTGATCAGCCTTTGCTGCAACAGACGGCTGTGCTTTTTCCAGGCTTTAACTAGGAACGCTGTTGTGCAGCACCTGATCTGAACCACACATCCTGAATGTGTAGCTTTGACGGCTGATCTGCTGCCGTGGAACCGACGTGTATTTCTGGTGTGAATTTGTGTTTAGCTCCTAGACTTTGGGTCTCAGCCCACCCCCGAGTGCTACTGTACTGCTTGATGTTAGACAGCCTGTGACGGTGATGACGGTACAGCAAGATGAAAAAAGCTTCCTAATTCTTCCTCTGATAAAGCAAATTCTCAGTCTCCTTGAGTTGTGTGTTAGTGGTGTCATCCAGGCACCATATGCTGTGCCTTTTTGTCTGAACTCTCCCCAGCTTTTAGACATCCTGCTCACAGCAGAGATACACGCTGTAGCACCACCTCATCTACTACATCTACATTTCCTCTACTTAAGTGGTCATTTGATAAGACACCAAGTCGCAAATTGCCCTTTGCTGGGGACCTGCCCTCTCCACCGAGATGCAGAATTATGCACCGGTTGTGGTGCAGTGTTTTTTCAGCTGTTTGCAGTACAGAACAAGTAGTTCGTCTGGCAAAGTCCAGTGGTCCTCTCCCACCTGAAGTAACTTTGGCTGTGTAGAGTTCTCTTTGCAGCGTGGGGTGGCTTGTCCCTCTGGCTAGCCAGGGACACAAGCGAGAGCAGCTGTGGGTAGTTACTTGGCCACTGTCCTGGTGTACAGTAGGAGGTAACATCAGCATCTTGTCCAGATTCACTTTCAGTGAACGCAACAGCAATGAGTTTTGTGAGGATTTCTCTCCTGTGGCTCTCTCTGAAGGTAACTGAGACTGTGCACTCCCCGAGCTCCCTTAGGGTTCCTGGGTCACAGGGAAGATGAGGCAGCCATTAGGCATGCCCAGATGCTTCCTCTGAGCACCTACAGCACAAGATTCGGAGCAGTCACCGCACACACAGGGTCAGGTGCCTGAACACAGGTGGTCTTTGTGGTTAGAAATGCCCTGGGGTCGCTGCTCTGGCTCTCTGCTGCAGCTTCAGCAAGGCATGGGTCTCCTGTGGTTCCTCGGTCGCATCACCAGGAGGTTGTTTCAGCCACACCATGGCTCTGGAGCCTGTGCACAGACACCTGCATTGCTGCTGAGTGGAAGAGCAAAATGGCAGTGGAAGGTGATCGAGCAGCTCCCACTGGCAGAGATCACTTGCAAAGTGCTTCCACAAACAGCACTGAAATGCCAGGCAGGATGAACTGGCTCTGGAGGAGTGGAGCATTGATGTCATGAACAGAAATACAGAAAAATTTAGAAAATGGTTTTAAATGTATTGGGAACTTACCTGTGCCCCAGCTTTGGGAAAAGAGGAAAAAAATGTTTCCAGGAGGGGGAAACACATTATTGACCTCTGTCTCCTTGCAGGTTATAACTCCTGGAGTCAATTCTGTGGGCTCTCACAACACTCCAAACTGAAGACACTTCCTCGAGTGTTGAGGAATCATCATCTGGCAAAGAAGTTCATACGGCTGTATGGGATGCCAAAAAAATATTGACATTTGGATTGGGGCACTTGCAGAGTGAATCGAGGCAGAGTTCGGCCTCTCATGGCTTGTCTCACTGGCACCCAGTTCAGGAACATTCGTGATGGGGACAGGTAAGAAGGGAGCTGGGTATAAAACCCCAAAGAACAGGAGGAGACTGGAGTTTATGTGGATTTCTTCAGGCAGAGTTGGAAACTGTTCCAGTTGGGTTTGGGTTTTTTTTCATTACTCTTCCAAATGTTTTTTTTTCCGTTTCTGGTGATGTCGAGATCTATCATGGTTGAGATCCTAGGTTAAGGTCCCTTCCCAGCCAAGTGTTTTCACCCTCAACCTGTTGACTGCTCATGCAAACTGGATTGCCCTTCTCCGTGCTGATGGTTCCTCCTTCAGATAACTGGTTTCAAGCAGGCCATGTTACAGGTGTGCGAACAGCAGCTCACTCCTGCGAAGCGAAACATATAAATACCTTAACAAGACAGGTACAGCTCTAAAGGTGGGAAAACCAGGATCTAGATGGATTGACTTCATCAATTAGAAAAAAAAGCTGTTGGGTTTGATGAGCCTAAATGGCTTGCACTGACAATAAATGCTCAGCATCTGTTGATGGGGTGGCTCATGCTTTGGGTAGCTTTGAAAATTTGCCTGCAGACCAGGGGATGTTGCTGAAGGACTAAAACACTTCCAGGCTTTGCAGGGAGTACAATAAGTTAATTTTTCTCTCTTGGTTAAGTCCCAGCTCAGCCCAGTGCTGCTTCCCTGGCACTGGCAGCATCCCTGGCCCCTCTTTGTGGGACTGCTCCTTCTGGGCTGTTGTGCCCTGCGAAAGTCAAACATCTGTCCACCTTCCTGTCTCCTGAGTTTGCAATGCACAGCTTTGCACCATCGCAGTGTCTTACGCCTTCTCAGGGGTCTTAGAGATGATTTTTCACTGCTTCTCCTTTTCATCCCGGTTCTGAGTTGGAACTCTGTGGTCTGACATGTGCCAGTGTTCGGGCTTCGCTTGCACCAGGAGATGCCAGACAAAATCATTTGAGCGGTGTTGTGTTTTCAACATACCTGAAGTCCTTCTCCGTCTTTAATTTGCTTAGGGGCATCCAATCCAGAAGTGAGTTATGTGCCCCATTTTAAGCTGCATTTCTAAAGCAATATCTCTGTACTTGCTAGAAATATTACCTGAAAATGGGATCATGACCAGGGTTTCTGGGAATTTTTTCTGCCTAGAAAGACTTACTATGAGCTCAAAACCCAGTATGGGGAGCTTAAAGGCAAGCAGTCTACTGCACATCTAAAAATTCTAATCTTACGGCAGGATACAAGAACCCACTTTTTTTTTAAGGAGAGTAATTATAGGGCTGGTTCCAGCACGGCAATCATGTGGATGTAATTACAGTCTGCGTTCAATATATGCTGACATTTTTATTTGAAAGCGGGTGCTTGTGCCTCATTTGAGGGCAAGGCTTTAATTCAATTGCATCTTTACTATGTGTCCATGGCAGAAAAAGCAATTTTAATTATCCAGCTGGTGAGTCAGGGCTCTTGATTTAAATAACAGAGATTTAAATTTGTTCTTGGCAAAAGAACTGTGTTATTGGTGTTCATGGGAAATAATGTTGCAGGAGTCTTGAATGTGAAGAAGCCAGAAGTGAAAAATGTGTTGTGTCTTCTTTCCCATGCAGGTTTTGGTGGGAGAGCAGAGGGGTTTTCACTCCTCAGCAGCTCACCTATTATTTGGGCCCAAATCTCCTTTTCCCGAATAATACGTGACAACACCCACATCTCTTAAGTACCGAGACACATCTTCTGGGCCAACAGACATCCTCACGGCTTTGTGAGCTGCAGCTGCATCCCAGAGCTGGACCTCAGAGCCTGGAAGTCGAAGATGACTGAGGAAGTTACACAGCAAGGTACAAGCTTCAAACAGCGACAGTTCCTGCCTGCAAACGTGAGATGACCAGATCCCGAGGCTCTAAAGCAGAGCTGCCTAACACAGGGCTGAACAGATGTGCCCAAACATGCATATCCAGCACGTTCAGATACTCCGTTTCACCAGGTACTCTGTGAGTAGTTCCTCCAGCATGCAGATTTTCCGTCATCGGCATTGCAAGCCCAAGCTAAGTGCACTGCTCTGGGATTTTTCTGATGAACGGACTTTTCAGTTCAGCTCTTCTCTGTTGATGCCCTTGCTTTTCTGCATGGGAAGGGATGGTGGGGTTGGGGAGGCCAGTCTTTCTGTCTAGATGGTTGGTCTGCCATTTGCACAGCTCTGAGCAGGCCGTCATCTCATCCTGGTCAGACCAAAAGCAGCTCTGCACTTGAATAGAGATTCCCACTTCACGAAAGAGATTGCGGAGTTTGACTTTTGCCAGGCAAGTTTTTGCCTATATTTACAGTATTTCCCTCAGCTGCCTTCAGGATTTGTAAAGTTCTTGAAGTTTAATGCTTTTCTTCCGAAATGCTCTCTGAAATCCCTGGGAGGCAGATGTAGGCAAGAGTGTCCCCCTCCTGGGAAGGGTGAGCTGCTCAGTGCCTTAGGGCCATGCCTTTTCCCAGCAAACATCGTCTTTGCTGTGACGGTCAGGCCTTGCCATGCTCTTACGGCGATGTCCAGGCTGTGAGAAGGAAGGGATCTCTGCAGCCAACAGCAATCATTAGCAGCTCAGACAGCTCCGTCTGCAGTCAGCTCCCACTCGCTGCGAGGACGGTTCGTCGTATTCTCCGCAGGGCTATGGGATTACCAGCTTGGAAGGTGTGGCAGGGTACAACCTCAAATGGTGCCAGAAAAAGTGAGGCGTGTAGGATCTTGTAGTCAAGGAGGGATCCCTGGAGGGCTGCAGAGCACTCAGGACTAGTACCAGAGTTATTGGTCGCTCTTTTCCAGCTTAATCCATGGAAATAAATCACACAAGATAACAGGGAACTATGGCATTTGCTTTTCTCTTTTGTTCACACATCACTTTTTATGTCCTTAGAAAAAGTATCTGGTGACTTTTAATGCTGAACATTGAGGATTCCCCCGAAGTCTGGACTTTGGAAGCTACTGAGATGGAATTTTGGTTTTTTTAACTGCGTGTATGCTTTTACTGCCTGAAATATTTGGTCATGATTGCTGATATTTGCTCAGTTTAGTTTGCATGAAGCCTTTTCAGTGAGATGGAGTCCAGTGATAAAAGAACTTAATGAATCACAGAGTCACAACATGGTGGGGGTTGGCAGGGCCCTCTGGGGGTCCCCCAGCCCAACCCCCTGCCCAAGCAGGGTCACCCACAGCAGGCTGCACAGCACCGCGGCCAGGCGGGGCTGGAATATCTCC
>Ga0181612_110628_pt1 | contig 14888 bp, 13 predicted proteins | sample HoacroProtozoa21_FD_119630 | JGI IMG/M metagenome (GOLD analysis project Ga0181612, IMG submission 119630) | Hoatzin crop microbial communities from Cojedes, Venezuel. Combined Assembly of Gp0051906, Gp0051904, Gp0051908 | reverse complement strand
TAACCATCTAAATTATTTAAATAGATTACACCAATTTTATTTTTGTCAAAACTTACAGCCTGGTACCTAGAATTATTTGGCTCAGTCAATAATATATTGGCATCACTATTTCTTATAATGTAATTCAATCGTGGATTAATGTTGTACATGTCACGATGCATTCTCTGTAACCGTTCCGGCATTGGGCCCTTGTCATTTTCATTCATATTTTCTTCTGCTGCGCTTGTATCATTTTTGTCAACGCTTGTAGTAGTTTCCGTCGTTCCGAGACTTCCATCTTTATTAACGCTTGTAGTAGTTTCCGTCGTTCCGAGACTTCCATCTTCATCAACACTTGTAGTAATTTCCGTCGTTTCGAGACTTCCATCACTAATTTTTTTTGATATTTCGGAAAGATTAGTTTCATTTAGTAATTCTTGGTCAGAAGAATTATAAATTGAATTAGTAGCCTGCACATACACAAACATGCCCAAAGTCAAAAACATACATGAAAAAACCAAAAAATTGATAATTGTGTTTTTAAATAATTGTTTCTTTATTAGTTTATCTTCTGACACATATGCATTTTTATTCTTCATCAAACATGTAGCCTCCTCCACGTATCGTTTTTATATATTTGTCATATCCGAATTTTTTCAATTCTTTTCTAATTCCGCTCGCATAAACCTCAACAACTGTCGTTGATGTATCCGAATCAAAACCCCATATTTTATCGAAGATTTGATCTTTCGTTAAAATTTTTCCTTTATAGGTAATCAAATATTCCAACATGTCGAATTGCTTGCCCTGTAAATTTAACTCGTTACCTTTAATGCTTGCCTTTCTCTTATTTATATCTAAAGTTAGGTCTTTAAATGATATTTCATTTTGATAAAAGTTGCGATTGTTTCTTCGTATCATTGCTCCAACCCTTGCAATTAACTCTTCTTTCTCAAAAGGTTTTACCAAATAGTCATCAGCACCTGCGTCAAATCCTTTGATTTTATCGTCTAGCGAATCGCGCGCAGTTAAAATTAGCACCGGTGTGAATACTTTTTTCTTTCTCAATTCTGTCAAAACCTCATAACCATTCTTGTATGGCATCATCACATCAAGTATTATGCAATCATAAATTCCTTGTTCACCATATGCTACGCCTTCGTCTCCGTCAAAGGCTTGATCAACATCATAATATGCTTCAATGCATTGTTTAATTGTATTTGACAATATTTTATCATCTTCAACCACTAAGACTTTCATATATATAATTCCTTTCGTTTCTTTTTCTTCGCTATTTTCTTGCATTTACCTTTTTATTTTATTCTCATAGTTACTTCATTTCAATTTGTGTCTATGTTTTATATATTTCACTACGTAATCACGTCTACTCATTATCTTCGCTATTTTCTTGCATTTGCCTTTTTATTTTATTCTCATCGTTACTTCATTTCAATTTGTGTCTATGTTTTATATATTTCACTGCGTAATCACGTCTGCCCACTTATTTGCTAACTATTTAATTCTTCAATTTTGGGATTGACATATATAGTTTTATTCTTTTCATAAATTACAAAACCTGCCGCAGCTCCATTCGGTTTTTTTACATATTTTCTAAAACAATAATCAACTGGAACGTGCGATGAATATTTTGCTTTACTATGATATGCTGCAATTTGAGCACACTTTTCAATTGTTGAAATTTTTGGCATCTCTCCGCCGCAGCGCAATATTAAGTGACTTCCCTGAATTTCTTTGGTATGAAACCACATGTCATTATCATTTGCCACCTTCAATGTTATATAATCATTTTGCTTATTATTTTTTCCAACCAATACATCATATCCATCAATTTTAATTTTTATATAATTAGTCAACGCGCTAGTTGTCTTTTGACGTTTTTCCTTACGTCTATCCATTTTTATATCAGCAAACAAAATATTCTCTGAAATTTCTTCGTATGCTTTATCTAGTTGGGGTTTTGTCGTAGCTTGTTCAATCTCATCAACTAATTTTTTAATATAATTTAATTCATACTCCGTATCGGCCTTTTGCTTATTAACAATCTCCAACGTATTTTTTAATTTAGTATATTTCTTAAAATAACGTTCAGCATTTTGCGAAATGCTAAGCTTTGAATCTATTGGAATTTTTATTTTTACACTTTCCTCTCGCATGTTTTCAGTATAATCATCAACTTCAACAATGTCCGTGTACTTTAGGTTCTGTAAATTGTAAATGTTTGCCAATAATAATTCTCCATATTTTTTAAACTTTGGCATTTCATCACACGCAGCAATTTTAAAATTTATATTTTCCATTTGCTTCAACAATTTATTCAAAGTTCCGTTTAAAATTTTTAACAACATATTTCTATATTGTGCAAAACCTTCTCGTTCTTCTTTTTCTTGATAATAATTGTCGAGAAATTCATTTATTGGATGTCTTTGAACTTTATTATTTGGATTGCTGTCTTCATTTTCGTTACGATTCTTGTTTTGATTATTTTCTTCAATTTGATTATCATCTTTATTATAGTCAGCAGTTGTATTTTTATTAGCACTTTGGTCAACATTATAAGAAATTATATAATCATTTTTAAAACGCTCACATGTTGCATTATTGGGGTTCTTGATAATATTTAAAATATAATTATAAATTAACTCTGCGCTTTTTTTATTTATATTATTTGAAATTTTTAATTTTTCTATGCATGACTGTATGAACAATTTGCTAACACCTATAAAACTATTAGAAACAGCCTGTTCTAAGGTTTTGAAGTTTGAATTATTTAGCAACGAATAAAATTCTTGCGTCGAAATATCCAGCAAATCACTTTTCGAATTCGCAGGCTCATAATATATTCGTGATGGAATTATATCACGCATACTTGTATCACTTTCGTGTCTGTTAAGCGCATCAAGTATTTTATTATCCTGATTCGTCAAAATAATATTGCTATACTTTCCCATCAGCTCAACAACTAAAGTTCGAGCAACCGTATCATTCAATTCATTTATTGCGCTCACCTCAATATATAATATTCTCTCGAGGCCTTTTGTATATATTCTTTTTATCCTTGACGATATTAAATATTTTCGCAAAAGCATGCAAAAATTAGGGGCCTCTGGTAAGCTCCTCCTTTTAATCGTTGTCAAGTTTACTCGATAATTGTTGGCCGATACATCAACGGCTAAAAAACATTTTTGCCCATTATAAATTTCTAATGTAAATGAACTTTTTGAATGTTGATATACTCCATCAATACGTCCACCAATTAATTCTTGTAACTCATTCATTATGCAATTTAAAGTAATACCATCAAAAGCCATATTCTCTCCTTTGCATTTGCTTGCATTTTATCACACTTCCAAACAAAAAAGCTACATTCATACGAATATAGCTTTGCTATAATTATTTATTGTTTGTTTTCATCTACTTGATTCGGATCAAATTGTGAATAATATATTTCCTCTTCTTTAGATAATGCATATTCTTTGGCCTCTTTGGTTTGTAAAAATTCATCATATGTTTTTATAAAACCTTTTTTATCAACTTCTTCATTAATCTTATTTATTTTCCCATTAACATTAGCTTTTTTTGTGACTTTTTCCATAATACACCTCCTCATATCTACTAAATTATTTTTTCATACTAAAAATCGTTTAAACCTTTATTAACCAAATTAAATTATTTGTTTTCTTCTACTAATTTTTGATACATTCTCATAAGTTCTGTTACTATTTTTGACTCCGTAAAGTTCGGTTCTGTAGGAAATCCATACGCTTCCATTACTGCCTTATCGTTTTCTTGGTGAGCTTTCCTTAAGTCGCTTGGCATCGTTAAATCATCATAAAGATCAGCTAAAGAACTATTGGAATGTTTTTCACGCATATCCAATATATTTTGTGCTGTCTCCTCTATCTTTTTCTTCTGTACTTCTGTTGGGGTAGGCCATGGAAATGTATTATATACTATACTTGCTGAATATCTATATCTCATTTCTAGTCTTCCGGCAACAACTCTCATCCATGCGTTGTGAACATTTGAAGTCAAAACCCCAAAACTATAAAGATTTCCGTCAGTTATTATTAGATTAGCATCACTACTTATTATTTCTTTATCTACAAATCCAATTGGGATATATCTTCTTTTTTCTGAAGAAACTCTTGGTATTAATATATAATCTCTATCCGGTTGTGATATAAAGAAAAATTCATTTGGTTTATCAGCTTTGTCTCTTGTAGCAGCTGCTGTTGATTTAGCTCTGAAATCTCGCACATTTTGAACTCTTTCATACAAAAGTGGAATTTTCCTAATTTCTGAAGGTTCAATATCTTTTATCCATAAACAATACCTAAAAGTATTATTAATATATTCTTTTGCACCTATATATTTTCTGAAATATTTTTTTAGCGTTGGCTCCTTTTTTATTATGTCGTTATATTCGTCGTTACTAAATATAAGATTTCCATCATCTGCCGGCATATTTCCATATTTAATTTCAGAAACATTGCACAATGGAGTTGCTTTCTTTTCAACAAATATCATTGGTGCATCTAAAAGATATGGATTTATGTTATTTACGTAATTTATTTTCTCATTATCATATATTCTTTTTGTTATATTATCATTTTTAGAAAAACCTATTATGACACAATGAACGTGTGCCTTTGAGTTGGATTCACTGTCCCACCTAAAAGTTCTATAAGCAAAATTTATTACTACGTTATATTTTTCATATAATGTTTTCCAAAGTGCACTTGCCTGCTCTCCTTGAGTAATTGAATTAGTTGAAACAAAAGCACATAAAATATTTTTATTGTCACCAATATATTCTAATGATTTGAAAAACCATGCTGAAACATAGTCTAAACTGTTTGCTAATTTAATTTTTCCATAGATGTTTGCTATATCTTTTCTTTGTTCTTGATTCAACATTTTTCCACCCACAAACGGTGGGTTCCCCATTATATAACTGCACTCTGTATTTTGTAAAACCTCGTTCCAATCTATTCTTAAAGCGTTGCTTTCTTTAATATTGTCGTATGTTTTAAGTGGAAGTTCGTTTCCAACATTTCTCGAAACGATTTCTCTTGTTTTTTCAAGCATTTGATTTTCAGCTATCCAAAGTGCTGTTTTTGCAACTGTTACAGCAAAGTCATTGATCTCAATTCCATAGAATTGATGGATATCAACTTTAATTAAATTATTTATATCTAATATCATCTGTCCTTGGTTTATGTTTTCTATTGCTTCATTTTCTAATCTTCTTAAAGATAAATATGTTTCTGTTAAGAAGTTTCCGCTACCACAAGCAGGATCAAAAAATTTTAGCTTTCCAAGTTTTACTCTATATTCTTCTAATCGCACGCGACGAGTTTTGTCCGTTTTAATTGCCTCAATTTCATTTAATTCTTCTCTTAAATCATTTAAGAATAGTGGGTCTATTACTTTATGAATATTTTCAATAGAGGTATAGTGCATACCACCACTACGCCTTGTTTCAGGATTCAATGTTGATTCAAAGACGGCACCGAATATTGTTGGCGATATTTCGCTCCAATCAAAATCATCAGAAGCTTTTGCTAATAATAAGTTTCTAATCTCTTCTGTAAATGTTGGTATTTCAATATTTTCATTAGAAAATAGTCCACCATTAACATAAGGAAATGCTTTTAGCTCATCCTCCATATATGGATCGCGATCAATTTCTTTTTGGTCGAGCACTTTAAAAAGTTTGATTAATGCCTCACGCATGTCATTTAGATTTTCTCTTTTCGCCAAGTAATCATGAAAAGCATTTCTATTAAACAGATTAGCATCTTCTGCATATAAGCAAAACACAATTCTAACGCAAAGTTCATTTAGAGAACGTTGTGAAGCCAAATTCGTTAAGTCTCTATATTGTTCTGCAAAAGCGTCATACAGCTTTCCAACAATTTCACCAGCCTCAAATGAAACTTTTTCTTCTTTCTTTATGTGTTCTGATTTGCTATTTGTTATAAATGATAATCTATATAATTCTTTTGGTAAATTTTTAAGCAAAATTTCTTCAGGTTCTGAATTTGGTTTCTCCATATCATATACCAAGAACATTTTGAAATTACAAGTTATAACATATCGTGGATGCTTTGATACAGGCATATTTTGAATATATCTACTAGCTTGTTGAAATGGAGTAAGCAAACTACCATCTGATTGTTTGATCCCCGCACGAAGATTTATATGATTTCCTTTTTGCTCGATTAAGATTTTAGTTGAGGGAATATACCCATCTATAAATCCATTTTTAGCGTCCATCTTTACTTTATCTTCAAATTCTATAAAACTTTTAGAATCTTCCACTCCAAGCACATCAGCTAAAAGTGAAAGCCAAAATGTTTGAGATAAAGTGTACCCCTTGTCAAGGACATTCAAGAAAAAGGGATAATTATTTTTTCTGGTAAATATTGTATATTTTATTTGAGCGGATATATCCCTGTTGTTATGTATTCATAATATTCATTAGGTGATAATTTTGCAAGTCGCCATTGATATCTTTCATTATTATAATAATCTATCCAATCATCTATTATTGATTTCACTTCCAAAAATTCTTTACATTTACTTAAATCTATTTCATCTTTCATATGTCCAAAGAAACTTTCTTGTGGTGCATTGTCCCAACAATTACCTTTTCTTGACATTGATTGGCGCAATTTTTTATCCTTTAATAATTGTATAAAACTACAACTTGTATAATGACATCCTTGATCGCTATGTATTATAGTTTCTGTTGTCAACTTTATTCCATGTTTTTCTATTAACTGATTTACTGTTTCTAATACAAAATCTACTTCTAGTGTTGCACTTAACACATAAGCTAATATCTGCTTTGTAAACGCATCTATTATTGTTGATAAATAGCAAAATCTCCCATTATATGGTATGTATGTTATATCTGTTAATAATATCATTCTCGGTCCATATTTTGTAAATTCTCTATTAACCAAATTATCTGCTACATTACTAGTTTTTAATGCCTTAGCCATTCTTCTATATGGGTTTGCTACTCTTATCGGACATATTAGATTATATTTTTTCATTAATCTTCTTATTTTTTTAAGGTTCATTACTACTGGTTCTTTTTGATGAATTAAATTCATATATATGCCTCTGGCACCTTTATTATAACCTCTATGTTTATATGCTTTAAGTATTATTTCAAAATCTGCTCTATCCTTTAACTCTTGTTCTTCTCTATGCTTTTCGGCTCTTACCCATCTATAATATCCTGACCTTGAAACTCCTGCTATTTCACAAAGCATAGATATGTTTAACAAATTGTTTTCTTTTGTTACAACATCATGGATTATTTCAAATTTATTTTTTTCTGCTTCCATGATTATTGTCTCCATTTTGTATTGGCTTCTTTGGTAATTTTTTTTAGAAACTCTACTTCTTGCTTTAAATACAAAACTTCATGTTGCATTTGTTTAAATGATTCTGGAGTTAAGTCTTCTGGACTTTTTATTCCAGTTCTTTTTGTTCTATTTTCTCCTTCTGTAAATCCATTACCCGATAATGCTTGTTCCTTTATGCGTTGAACCATACTATCAATACGTTTTTGGCCAAACATATTTACATCATAACCTAAATCCTTTAGTATTTTCCTCGGTGATTCTCCTGCTTGATATTTGGTCCAAAATATCTTCTTAAATTCTGCTGTATGATATAATTTATTTTTTGTTACATTTAATGTATAGGGATTTTCTTTTAATATTTTAATTTCTTTTTTGGTATATTCTTTCATTTTCTCCTCCAATAGATATTTTCATTATATTACAATATCTATCAAAAAATATATACCTCTTTCTACTGTCTATATTTTGGGTTTTCTATACCTTTTTTATGTGTACTCAATATCGGGTACCCTTTTTGTATTGTGTCCACATATATGGGTACATTTTAAAAAAGCTCTCTTGGAATAACTTTTTCCGTTCCTATAACCTTTCCTTCTTTTTCATGATAAGCATATGAATGCATTATAACTTCATTACCTTTTTCTTGATAAGTAAATATTCCAATTCCTAATAAGCTAAGATTCTCTGTATTTGCATTTAATTCATGATCTTTTGCATGAAATTTACCATCATTATCAACGAAATTTTCTGTTTTTATTCCTCTCTTATCTGCTACAGAATAACCAGATTTAGTCAATATTTCTATTAGTTTTGATAAATCTTTTTCATTACACATAATATCTATGTCGCTATTTTCTCTATATAAATCCTGATTTGTTTGGATTGCAGCAGAAATACCTCCTATAAGATATGCATCTAAATTTTCCATACATTTAGAAACTTTGAATAAAGTATCATATGTTGTATGATACTCATCATAGTTTTCTTTTGTGACATTTACAATTCTTTGAGTAGTATACTTTCTAAATATTCTATTAAATAATTTAATTATATCATCTCGGATTTTCATTACTATTTTAATTTATAATCTCCTTCAAAATTTAAATACTCTTCGATTTCACTTATCAATTTGTTCTTCTGCTTTGTCTTGATACGTGTAATTATAATTTTAATCCTTTTTCATAACTCTTCAATAACATTTTCATTTCTTTTTTGTTTAATTCGCCATCATCAGCCATTCTTCCGAATTCTTCAGGCGTTACAAACTTTGCATCAATAACTTCTCCATCAACAAATTTCAAATCCGTAACATCTATGTCAGCTTTTAACATATAAATAAGATGAATAATTTGCTTTAAAATAATTTTATCAACTAATTTTATATCATCGCTGTTAGCTATGCCTATTTCCTCAACTAGCTCTCTTTTCATTCCATCTTCTGGTGTTTCGCCGCTGCGTAATCCACCTTTTGTTGGTTCCCAAAGCCCGCCGCCTTTTTTATCTAATGCTCTTTTAGTAATTAAAATTTCATTCTTAGCATTTAAAACCAAACACAACGGCGTAATGATGTATTCTCCAGGGTTTAGCTTTTCTTTGTATTCAGCTCTTGCAACTGTACGGTTTAACTTGTTAGCGTTTTCATCATAAATATCAAAATATTCCATTTTTATTTTTTCCTTTTTATTTTTATTAAAAATCTTGCAAATATATTCCTATACTTATCTGCTTGAATGTTCCTTTGGTTTTGATTCCAGTAATGCGTGCTTTCAAAAGCTTTCCGGCATCCATCAATCTTGCAAATATTAAATTGTCTTTTTCCGGAACATATCCCAATTTTTTCTTGTCGCTTGTATAAATAATTATAGCATTTGAGTCGAATTTATTATCCTCCCTTTTTAAATCCAACCAGTCACCCTCTTTGATTGATTCCAAAACCGATTGTTCTTCAAGATGCGTCGTTCCTGCAACAAAAGAATCAAATAAATGAACTGTTTGAAAAAATGGTTTAATCATATCTCCTAGTTCTTTATTTTTTATTACCGAAACTAAATCCTGCTCACTCTTGCTTAATTCATTAGCCATTATAGCATCTCCTTTTTTAATATTTTTGTGCATGCATTTTTCAATTTTTTCTTAACAAATTTATTATTCCCTCACGTCGTTTTCTAACAGCCACTAAAAAAACAATAAATGTATTATGCCTCTTTCATCTAGTAAATCCATCGCCAACATCTTATTCTCCTGTTAATAAATTCTTTAATCCTTGCAACAATTCCTTAAGTTCCTTTGCATAACTTTTGTATTCTTCATAGTCTTCATCTAATATCTTGTGTTCCCTCTCTATTGCCACTTCGCTTTCTAAAATATATTTATATCTGTAAGACTTACTATTTTTTATCTGAACGATTTCTCTTTCAACTTCTTCAATTTTTTCTTCAATATTTGGAATCTCTATTGTTATTTTTTCACCGCCTAGCATCTCTTCCAAAACCTTTTCAACGAGTATTTCCGCTTCTTTAATATCTTTTAAATTATTGCATTTGTACGCAACAGAAATCCTATGCCACAACTCCATTAGTTCAGGTGTTTCGGCTGTTATTGGATTGATGTCTGGATGAATTTTCTTAGCCAGTCTTCGATATATTTTCTTAATTTCAAGAACTTCAATTTCAGGCACTACTTGCGAATTCTTTATATTATTATTATCCAGCACCATTTCCTTATATGCATCTTTTACAAATTTCATAATGCTTTTAATATGCTCGTCCAATTTAGCTTGATCAAGCGGTTCGCCTCGATTTAATAAGGCTCGGCAATAATTTATTTCTTGTCTTATTTGAACACATTTAATTTTCTCTTTAAAAGCTTTAAGAACCTTATCTCCAAATAATCTAATATATTCTATTTCATAATTATATGCTTCATGCTCTAATCTATCTCTTCGCAAAAGCAATTCTTCATATCTTGAATAGTCTGAATTTCTTACTTTTATCAATCCTGCCATAAATCACCTCAAATTCATATTTTCATTTTATTTATAATTTAAAATATTTTTAATTAAAAATTTTCCAAACTATAAAATTATTTTCAATTGGAACTCTCCTTTAGAAAAATATTTTCACTTCAAAACAAAACTAAACTAATTTAAATCCATATAGCTCATCATAGATGCTGGTAAGTTTCTCATCTTCTATTGTTGCTTTGCTAAAGAATTCTTTTCTATCATGATACCAACGATTGTTAAATTTAATCACACATTCATTGCCATCCAATTCAGATTCAACCATGTATTCATTATCGTTATATAAAAATTTAATTTTATTAGGTTTTGTCAATAAATAATATAAATCATAAAAATCAAAATTTTCGTTGTCAAACTCCATCATGCTATATAAGTCATCGATGAGCCACATCATTATGTTTAAATTTCCGAAAAAAGAATTGTATTTAATTCGCGCGCCAAGAAATCTTTTTGCATCAAGATACAACTCAATTGCTTCGTCAATCTCGCCTCTATCTTTTTTTATCCTAGCAAGTCTTGTATTTATTTCCGGAATTGGGGCTTCAACAGAAATGCGTATTTCTCTTTCTCTATATGCCTCAAGTTCGCGATATGCCTTTTCAATTATCTCTTCATATTTTTTCAAATCCTTCGCAACGTAGTATCCATTTTTATACATGTCTGCTAGCTTATATTGCGCAACCATGTCACCGCGCCCAGCAGCTTTGGAGAAACATTCAAAAGCTTTTTTATAATCTCTATCGCCGGTTCTGCCATAATACCAAATGTATCCCAAGCACTCATATGCCGGGGTATATTCCAATGCTGCAGCCATTTCATAATACTTTAAAGCCAAATCGAAATGCTGCATATCATAGTAAACTCCACCAAGAAACATCATATCACTTGGTCTATTCTTCTCACTAATAAGATAGTCCATCGCTTCAGTAAAAATAAACACATCGCTCTCTGATGGATTAGTATTCTCCGCAAATTCATCTCTTATATTCTCAGCTTCTTTAATAGTCATTTTGTTTTCCTCTCTCAATTTTCGTACACACTAATTTTATCATATTTTGCTAATAATTTCAGGTTTTTTTATAAAAATATATCATTGTTCATCTTAATTCCCAAAATACTGATTGAAAAATGTCATTATCAGTCATTTATTCAAAATGTAATTCAGCGATTTTTATTTTTTACTTATTCAATTCATTGCAATAATGTTACCAATTTAATTCATACTTTACTTTTTAATGTCTTTTAACGTTACACTGTTCAATTTTATTTTTTTTAGAATTAAAATTATCGATAATAAGTTAAAATATTAGATGACCAGCTAATCTATATTTTGCCACGATTTGGAGTTAGTATTTTAAAAAATCAAAAATTAAAATTAATCTTTTAAAAATTCTAACCCATAATATTTTAATATTATTAATATATAAAATAGCAATTTGATTGTTCCAGAACCTTTCCCTCGAAATTTTTCGTTTTATTAAAATGCTTACATTCAAATAATTCAATTTATTAAAATTTCAGAACCAATACATCGAGGCACTTCTATTTATTAGCATATAAAACCAATCGTTTAATTTTTTTTAAACCGATAACTTAATTTTTTGAAATTTGCAGAATTGGACAAAATAGGAAAAAACTGGAACAAAATGTACAAAATTGCAAAAGGGGATGTAAAAATGTTGAAACAAACAAAAATGGAATTAATTGATTCCGAATTAAGCAACTTTTGCTTTAACAAAAATTCACAAAGTTTTATTTTCTTGGAAGAAGCAATATACTCTGTAAGCCTTGATAAATATAGTATTTGCTCGCCTTTCCGAAATACAATTTATACAGATATTGCGCGAAAATATGATACAACTTCTTTCAATGTTGAAAATAGTATGTCAAAGCTAATTACACGAATGAGTTATAATACTGATTCTCAAATTATTTCTAATTATTTCCACGTCGGAGTCCTCCAAAAAGTTTCCTTAAAAGCCTTTATTCTCGGTGTTTCCAAAAATGTTTATTATAAATCTAAGCAAATCAAAAAATGAAAAAAATATGATTTTTTGTTTTTATATTTCTTCCAAAATATGGTATTATGGTTTGGTAAGGAGGATTTCATAAATGGCAAAAAATAATAATTTCTCAACAAAACTCTCAAAAGATAAAGAATCGCTTTCAAGACGCTCAAAAGATAAAGAATCGCTTTCAAGACGCTCAAAAGATAAGGAAACTCTTTCGAAATTCTCAAAAGATAAAGAAACACTATTATGCAGTATTGCAGTAAAGTATCCTGGTTCTGACGAATACATGAATGCTGAATTTTATTGTTTAAAGGATAAAGACTGCAACACATTATGTCATCAACAATGTAACAACAACGCTCATCATCTACATTTTAAGCCATACGGATTAAAGCTTGCTTTCGAAAATAAAACTGCATATTTTCGAAATGTTGCTTCTACTAACGTTGAAGTCGAAAATTTAGTTATGAATCTTGTTACTAACGCAATCGACATTGAACAAATTGCATATATCCTAGATGACGCTGCATAAAGTATCGACATTGAACAAATTGCATATATCTTAGATGATGCTGCATAAAATATTGATATTAAACAAATTGCATATATCTTAGATGACGCTGCATAAAATATTGATATTAAACAATTCGTAAATATCTTGGTTGATGCATATAATTCATATCGAAAAGCCATAATCAATATTAGTAAAAGGCAAAAACGTTCCCTATCGTAGGAACGTTTTTTATTTTTACTTTTTATATTTGTACCCTAACTTTTACTTGTTATTTTTGTAGTTCTAACTTTTTTGCCAATTATTCGTGTAACAACTTTCTATTAAAAATTTTCTTTTTGTATTTCTGTATTTGCGCCAGCAACACTTCTAGCCCCACCGCTGCTAATAACACATATACCGTTGAATATGAAAATAAGTATCGTGCTCTTGCTTCAAAAAGCAATTCAAATAAAGTTAATCCTAATATGCTTATTTGCAAAACCTTAATCAACTCAGTCTTGTCCTTGTTTTTAACATTCTTTTTTTGATTTATGGTTTCAATAGATTCGCCTCGAGTTTCATTTTGTTTAATTTGTGCCATAATTACAAATATATTCAAAAATAATATCGTAAGCCAAATAATTTGCATTGCAAGAGTAAAATAGTTAGTATACTCACCATTTTTATATATTTTTTCGAAAAATTCTCTTAAGGTCGAATTTCCTGTATCGCAGCTTTCCAAAAAGAATCCTCCCTCAACTCCCCAAGCAAATGTACCGTCATTATAATTAACTAACAATTTCGTGTGTAGATGTTTTATCATTCCGACAAAACCTAAATCATTTATTCTTTCTTTTATTTTTTCTATATTAGCTAACTTTCTTTCTTCTGCACTCTCGAATGAGCTTGAATAATTTACATCATCATCCGAATACGTTCCGCATGTATTTTCGTTTAATCCCATCATTAAGAAATGAGCTATGCCAAAAGTTTTATCGCTTTTTTGATTTAATGGCGAAATCAAAATAATGCCCATCATTAAAACAAATGGTATTACTATTTTTGCTATTCGTTTTATTTGGTTTTTGGCAAAGGACCAATCAACTAATAAATTTAATACTTCAACAACTACAACTCCAATTCCGAATATCAATATTTGCGGTTTAATTTTATAGGCAATTGCCGATAATATTCCAAGTGCAATTAACAAGACAGTTTCTCGTTTGTTTGAGGTTTTGAGAGACATTGCGTATAAATATATACATACAGCAAGTATTCCAATCCCCAGCGAATCCGAATACGGAATAATTACCCAAGGAGATAAGAATATGAATATCACCCATACGAGCATTGATAAAGCCCTTACCTTTTTATTCTCTACTAGCCGCTTCAACAATTTATAAAAAATCAGTCCAGTTAGCGAATACGAAAAGCAATTAAGCAATACACACCAACTGTAGCCCCCACTTATATGTGTCACATTTGCAATTTTGTACAAAACCGCATACACCACTGTTATCAGTATATTGTTTGGATACGTTAAATAATAAATATAATCAATCCGCGATTTGTTGTGATTTGCAAGTTTCTCGGCATTCGGAATTATTTGAAATCCTGGGTCCCAACCAGTTTTAAATAAGTAATTACGCGAAAACAAAAACAAAATAAATGCTGCGCCAATTACTATTAAAAATTGAGAGATATATTTAATTGATTTCTTACTTAAAATATTTTTTATTTTAGCCTGTTTTTGAATGTACTTTTCACTTTTTATTTTTTCTAATTTTTTTGCAGCGTATGTATTTTCGAATTCTTTTACAGCGTATGTATCTTCTGATTCTTTTGCAGCGTATGTGTTTTCTAATTCTTTTGCAGCGTAAGTATTTTCGAATTCTTTTGCAGTGTATGTATCTTCTGATCCTTTTGCAGTGTATGTGTTTTTTGTTTCCTTTTCATATTTTATGTATTTTGTATTTTTT
>Ga0181612_115548_pt1 | contig 14889 bp, 7 predicted proteins | sample HoacroProtozoa21_FD_119630 | JGI IMG/M metagenome (GOLD analysis project Ga0181612, IMG submission 119630) | Hoatzin crop microbial communities from Cojedes, Venezuel. Combined Assembly of Gp0051906, Gp0051904, Gp0051908 | reverse complement strand
GCGTCCCTCTTCCCCAAACAAGTCCCCCCCTGTAACACCATATCCACCTTGTTGAAACCCCCCCCCCCCCCCCCCCCCCCCAATTTTCTGTCACTATGTTTAAATTCCATGTAAACTCAGTTTGGTAAAATCAGTTTGTTGAAATGTAATACATAAGACAGCCTTTCCAGCGTTCGCACAGCCTCTGACCTGCAAAAGGCTGCAGTGCTGTGTGTCGCAGGGGCTGTAAGCAGAGCACAGATGGTTTTGTTCTGGAAGAAGGGGCCACGCTGTGCCCCTCTGGGATACTCACTAGAGAGACACCATTGCCCTGCCACGTTATTTCAATTAGAAGATTTCTGAGATTTATTTTGAAGGACTGCAAACTGGAACGCTTAATTACAAAAGCGCTGTAAGTATACTGATTCCCAGATGCAGAGAGATACACTTCAGACATTTTTGAGATAAAAATGAAGACATTGCTGTGTACAGTTTTTTTCAAAAGTAACGAAATGTGTAGCAGAATAAAACAGAGGGGAAGAAGGGTGGGGTCACAGATGAGGGGGGAAAAAAAGGTGTTTCTGACTTGACAAGTTGTCACCTTCCATTATATGACTTAACCTTACTGACTCTTAAACATTGCTGAAGTTCGGTGTGTCTTTCTGAAAGCGCTCCGTTGGTGTATCTGTCCTTTCAACGCTTCACTCTTTGTTTTTTCTCTGCTGCCTTGGTAGGAAGACAGTGAGCGTTATTCCCGTAGAGCCCGAAGAAATGCCTCGGTTAGTATCTACTTTTGCTTTCTCTTTTTAGCTGGACATTTCAAATTAAGAAAGCAGGCGCGTAGAAGGCAGTTCCTTTCTAACAGAAAAAAACAAAACAAGCTTTCCCCCCGCCCCAGCCAAGTGAAAACCCCAAAGCCACTTCCTGATGTTTCTGCCCTCTCCCCAGTCACTCTGGGGGAGCTTTTGCAAATGTGCAAGGATCAAGGGGGGCAGGGGGTGGAAAGTGGGGAAAGAACCTGCTTGGAGTGTTTAATGTTCGTTTATTCAGAGCAGGGACCACGAACAGGGAACACTGGACCAAGCTTTTCATTCATCCTGTAGTAAAATGCTTGACAGTGTTTCTTGGGCAGGGTATGGTTTAATTTGCTTCCTGTTTATAGTTTTAATGCGATTCTTTTTTAAAGACGTTTATTTTGTATGTCTTTCTGTTCCATCAAAATCATCAGCATTTACCTCACTACCTGTTACTTCTGTTTTTTTCATTGTTTTCTTGTTTTTATACTTTCTTTTGGTAGGCTTCAGATGAAGATGAGCGCTTGTCAGTGGGTAGCCGTGGAAGCCTGAGGGTTGGTAAATTATACAATTTAAGTGTGCATGTGTGTGTACCAATGTTGCTGTCCCGCTGTACCACCAGACTGGTTATAGTACTCTAGTAACATCGTCCTTCCAAGGTCTTGATATGTTCCATGTCCAAGGCATGTGGGGGGGTTTGGTGGGGGTTTTTTTGTTTTGTTTTTTTTTTTTTTGAGCACATGTAGTTCAATAATTCTTTCAGCCAAGAGAATTGTCAGATTTGTATGCACTGTGCAGGAACACCAGTGGAGAAAGTGACTTGTAGAAACCTTTCTGGTAAATGCTGTTCACTGTTACTGTTGTAGGAAGTACTTGGCCAAAACACTGGTATATGCAGCTATTTCTTGTATGGACCTTGTAAGCTCCTCAGTTTCGTTATTGATACTGAGAATTTGGGAAGTGCTAGCTTACTCTGTGGTCAATGTCTATTGGCTCAGGAAACCAAAAGCAAATTATCAGTGGAAAGAAGTCTTAACCGCTTTGGAATTGCAGGTGAATGCTCTCCTCAAAACTGCATTAGAGATACTTGAAAATCATCTGCAGACTTGAGTTTGATGGCTGGAGGAATTAATAGGGCACAGAGTGCTGCTGTGCACTAGTACTGATCTGTAGAAAAAGTTCAGATAGTTTTTACTCAAGATACACATGCAGTATTTGTCCAGATAATATAGAGGGGTACAAATGAACTCCTCTCTAGCACAGACATAATCAGCTCTTGTAATTATGAAGATAGTTTAAGCAGTGTAGATGTGAACAGCTAATGCTGTTGTCTCAGCTTGTGTTGAATGTCTGCAGAAGGCGGTTGGAGCACACTGCTTCCGAGAGCTACGGAGAAGTATTCAGCTAACCACAAAACTGAAACAATCTGTAGCAGCACTGTGGAGGAAGCTCTCAGCAGTCCTGAACTTGAATCAGTTGTGATTAGTTTATGTTACAGAGTCATTTGTGGCTAAAACGGTTGTGTTTGAGAATAACTTGTTCTTCTACTGATGTTGTTCCTTCCTTAACCGTGTAACTAGTGCTACTGATAAGCTGGACGATCAGTTATAATTCTACAGAACAAGCAAGACCTTTATTATTTATAGCAAGATATTTATTTGTAATCCTTGGTTTCTGGCTTCTTTGGAGATTTCATGTCATAAAATTACTTTTTTTTCTCCTTAAACTTGCTAATAATTACCTAGGCTAGAACTACCTTTTTTTCCTGACAAAGTGTCCCCCAAAGAACAGGATTGAGTGAAACAGCTCATATGCCTGTAGAAGAGTTCTGGAAGATGAAAAAAAAGTAAGATTACTACTGCAGAGCCTGCTCAATGATTCCTGATGTAGCTCACTAGATAGCACAAGATGTACTTGAAATTAAATATTGCCTTGTTCCCTTTTTAGTGAAATCTTTATTACTACTTATGAAGTGCTGTTAAAGTTTATAAGATTGCAAACTTATTAAATTGTTTTTCCAAGCTAGAAGATGCCTTAAAACTCCAAAGATTCAATGAAGAGAAGCTTATCTTCACAGCTGAATGTGAAAACTGATGTTTATTTTACTTGGAGTTAAATTTGGACATGTTTATGGAAGTGTTTTTTGGAGGGGAAAAAATCTGTAGAGAAGTTAAAAAGTCAATTCTTTCTATTTAGAAGGGGATTACAATACAAATAGGTCGTTTAACCATGGCTATAATTGCGTGCCCCTTGATATGGCAAGTTGCAAGCACACTGGCACTGTACATAGAGCGGGAGCGTTGTTCATCTGAAACACCTTTTGTTCATGGAAATGCACTACTGATTCCTTTTGACGTGTTTTTGTAATATGTTCCACATTTTACTGTTACATACTTAAACGCCAGAAGCCTTGCATTCTGTTTCCCAACCGTCCCTTGAGAAGAAGCTTTCCTGACTTTTTTTTCCCCAGAGCAGCCAGTCTCTGGGCTGCCAGCATGCCTTCAGGCTTCGATAACCACTGCTGGTCTGGCGAACAACAGTCTGCAGCTGGTTTACGCGGTGGCCCATAAATACTTAATACTTGTGCAAAGAATGCCCTTTTCTAACAGAAGGATCTGGTTGAAACTCTTCACCCGGGTATTTCCACTGATGTTGCACAGACTCCCCCCTCTCCTCGTAAAGTAGCATTTGGTGAATGTTCTTATGCAAGCTGACACTTGGGCATGCGCAGGAAAAGAGTTTTGACAGAGCTTCCTTCCCTGAGCCGAGTGTCGCTGGGACTGTAGAAGAAAGTAAATGTGCAGGTTTGCTCTTCTGAACTGAAGTTCACCCTTATATGGCTTTGAGTTGTTTTACTCGCAATGAATTGACCATTGATAACTTTCCTAATGTGGGTTTACAGTAGATGATTTTAATAGTTTAGCTGTATCTGACTATTTGTGAAGGTTTAGTTGCTGCTGCGTGTGTCCAAAACAGCAAAGCAAAAAAATGAACTACGACCAAGCAAAAAGTACCTCTGAGGTCCAGAGTTCACAGTTTGGCTTCTGAGCTATTTTAGCATGAAGAAAACACAAAAAAACTTGCCTTGTGTCCCCCAAGGGTTTATAAAACTAGTCAGAATTCTGTATACTCTTTTTTGGTATTTGAAGGCTCTTTCCATAGTTGTGGGATGCTGTTGTAATTGGTCTACAAGACTTTCATTTACTGAAAATGGATCTTGCATCTTCAGCGCTCAGACTCACTGCACAGTGATGAGTTGCTGGCCTTAGGGGCTTGCTTGTTGAAGCTGTGCTTCTTTTCTGTACAGAAAGTTTTCAATGAAGTGAGCCAATGTCAGAAATGTATTTCTCCCTAAAACTTTACCACCCTACTAGTCTGTGTGAGTTTTATTCTGGATTTTCTCCTGGATTATTTCCTAAGTAGATGTCTGAACTGCAGGCACCAGAGATCTGCTGAACTGGCTTCTGGGGAGCTGGCCTGGATGCTTCCGGCCTAGCAACCATCAACATGGACTGCAAAACCACCTGAGATGTTGATTAGACCATGGTAGCAAATTGATTTAAGGTCCACAGCTGTGACTGTACTATAAACAGTGGCCTAGTGTGTTGATACAATGCTAGCTTGAGTGTATCTCCACCTCCTGCCAGCAGACCTTCAGCAGTGGTGAAGGGGCATCTTTTAATAGCTTTTCTGTTGGCTCACCTTGAACCCATCAAAAATGCCCTGCCTCTCCTGTTTCAGAAGTTGTGCAAGCTTGGTTCTTTATCACGTGGTTTTTCCAATGGAAGCTCAGTAACATAGTCCTGTGTTCGTCAAGACACTCAAGGCTTTCTTCACTCTCTTCTACTGCCAAGTGTCCTTGTTCTCCCACTTCTCAGCTGGCTATCTCTAATCTGAGACCATCCAATGTAAAATATTGATGTGTTATAAATCACTCGTGATGGAGTGTTTACGTTTTTCTTGTTTTGTTTGCTCCAGAGTTCCTGACTTTTGGCTTTGTGCAAGAAGTCCTGCATTACTACAGTTCTTCAGTTGGGATTTACATGTCTGTGCATGTTTGGGTCTTTTTATTTGGTTGCTTGGTTTGTTTGGGGGGATTGTTTTGATTGCTGTAACTTGGTTCAGCGTTTTCCTTTGTATTCTGATTTTTCTTTCCTTTCATGCCTTGACAGTCTCATTTGGAATATGCCAACACCTACCCAGTGGTGAGAATAGTCTGCAAGTTGCAGTGTGTGTTAAAAACTAATTGTGAAGAAGAAATTAACATTAATTGTGATAGCTGATCTGAGATAAGAGATGTTCTAAAATGATCCTGAGGCAGTTCGTGGTCTCTGACGTAAAGATGCTGCTTCCCTCGCCTACTACTCTGACGCAGCTAGCATGAAAAGCGCTGAATGATGAGAGACAGCTAAGCTAGATCTAGTTTAGTAGTTACCGTTGGACAGAGCAGAATAGCTTTTATTTCCCCTAACAGACTTTCTCTGTTACAGTCAGTCCATTGTTTGGCCAGGTATTTCTGGTTTGATTTCAGCGTAAATCCGGAAAGGAATGAAACTCTCACAAACTCACTCTGAATAGATCTAGCAAAGGTGACAGGACAAATATGCTGCCTACCAAAGCTGCAGCTGGCGTATCAAGCTGTTACCTTTGCTTTGGAGGATAAAATCAAACTCTGTAGGTAATAAGATGAGAGTAAGTATTTGGATTGAACACGTTGAGATAAAGCAGACTCTTGGAAGAATAGAAAGGGAATGGAAGGGAGAATGAGGATTGAGACTTTAAGCTCAGTTTAAAAAACTTCCTTGCACTGTTAGCAGTGCTCTCTTGCATAGAGGTGTCTCAGTTTCTGCAGAAAGCAGACTGCAGAGAGCAGTTTTGCAGACTCTCTAGCTTTTTCCCTCTCCTCCCTTCCCTGTGCTGTTTCAAATGAGGAATGCAATGTATCTGAGTGACCTATATACAGAAATAGTTCAAACACATTTGGATTTTGCATGGATGTATTGATGTAGTAAGTATAGACAGCTGGTAGCTCTTTTAATTGACTTAACCCAGCAAGCATGAATTATATTAACTGTGGGTACTAAATTTAACAGCACTATCATCACTTTTAACAATATTCTTTAATAACTGGTCGTTTGACTTTGAGATTTGATTTTTTTTTTCATGTGTGCTTACTGAGCCATGTTGTGTAGAGCTGGAGGAAAATTGAACTGATGTTTCTGCATGTTGATATGCATGCCTAGCTATGGATGGGTGCACATAAACTCAGTGATCTTTTCATCCTGCGTTCTTAATCTCACTGCAGGCTGGATTAGAGAATGAGAGGACCAAAAAGAAGAACTACTCCAAAGCAGTATGTATCTTGAGCAACTGTTTCAGAGAGGTTTTTGCATACAAAACCACTGTGATAGGACGAGAGAATATGTGCAAGCCTGTTGGCTGTTAAGAGCTCACCAGCCTAATGTCCAGGATACGGTGTAGCTATGGGGACTTCTTGGGTCTCGAAGAATAGTGAGTATCGCTTCATCTGCAAAACGTGTCGTAATCCAAACACTTAGGTCAGTGTGGTACCTCAAGGGCATCTTGAAAAACTCAAAACCTAACTTGAGCTTTAACGTTACACAGAAATAGGTAATATTGATAGAATATACATGTAGTAAAGGCTGTACCTTTCCATAAAGGTAGTTAGAATACGTATGTAGTAAAGGCTCCACCCTTTCATAAAGATGGTTCTGTATAGTTCTGTGCCTTACTAGCACCTGTACAAATAGGACACTACTTAGAGCAATGCAAAGCCAAACCTGGATTGAAAGTAAAGATTAAGGTGCTTTCACACAGTCAGGATTTTAGCTGAATCTCATGAGGAGCGATTCCAGGGAGTGAAAGAGTACATGAGAGAGGGCTGGGTGGTGTACTGCTGCTGTGGATGGAAGGCTGCTCATCTCAGAAGGACGTTGCCAGGCTGCACTGGGGTTCTTCAGTAGACTGGAAAACAGCAGAGAATTTTCTGAGAAGTGGAAGTGGGGTGTGGGATTGAGAAAGAAGCCTGAAGCAGCAGCATTAGCCACAGTCTAAGGTAAAAAGTGTTGCAAGTATAAATGGACATAATCATCTGTTTTTAGAGGGGAAACCAGTTCTGCAGGAGTTTATATTGCGTAGTCATCTAAGTGCAGGGAGCAAACGAGGTTTCACGTGAGGTTAGAAGAAAAATACTGATAATAAATAGGAGACAACTTGCTAAAACTGAGCAGTAGTAAAGATAAATGAGGAATACCACATTTGGGAAAAATGAAATACACTACTACAAAGTAAGGAATTCTGCACAGGAATGGTTCAGATAATGATCTGAGGTTGCATTTAGTCAATATTGCATTGCTGAAAAAAGGCAAACAGTTCCTCAGCGTGGTAACGAAAGGGACAGTGGAGGTGGTGGGTCTGCATGGTTGAGGTTGCAGCTGCAGTATTGGCTTCAGTTGCCAAAGAATCATTTTAACTATTCTTCGGGAAAGTGTTAGAGAAATTCATGGAACCCGAAAAAAACACACCTAGTAAAAACTAGGAAGAAGCCAACCTGTATGAGAAGGCTACAGCGTTATTTCAAATCAGTTCTTCAAAAAAGAAGCTGGATATTGATCCTCTGTTTGTGGTCATAATACTGCATTTCAGTAGAGAATCTAAGCTTTTCCCAGAATTTGCTTTACCAGCTTGGGTCTAAACTGGTTTCTAAGTTAATTTGTTTATTTTTCATGGAAGCCACTTATATGATAAATATTTTGCTTGGAAATCAATTCAGATAGAGTTTAGTGGATTTTCATTTTGGAAATGCATTAAAACTTGGACTTCAAAACTTAATTTACATAGAAATTCTAATTAAATTTCCACTAAATAACACCCCAGATACACAGAGTGCTTCCTCATTTTCTATGTTAAGCCAGGCCTCGTTGTGAAGTGGTGCCAGAATAGTGAATTGCTTGAGCAATCTGACCTTTTCAGAGTATCGACTGAGGTCTCTTTTGGGTCTGTCCTCTTTTCTTCAACATCATGTTTCCAGACTAAAAACTGCATTGTAGTGATCGTTTTATTTTATTCCTGACTCTGCTGCCTTAGGGACTTGAAGCATCTCACCCTGCTTGTGAAATGCGCGTTCGGAGCCTGTTTGTTTTTTTTCCTTTGAGAGAAAACATTTTGATGATGACAATGCAGGCTACCGAGCATGATGGAGGACAGCGGAACCAAGTAAAATCTCTTACTAGTTGTTGGCCTGCCGCACAAAATGCTGGGATGTGGCAGATGGTCACTGTCTGGGTTTAATTTTGATGTAATTGGGGAAAGCTAAAAGATACTTCATACAGCATTAGATGTTTACTAAACTGAATTTCTCAAATATAGACTTAGAACTAAATTATTTTGCTATATTTTGCTGCTCTTTAATTGCTTAGCTGCCAGAGGTAGAAGTAACTACAGTGATAAATTTCCTTTATTGTAGTCTCTCATCCCTAGTATCCCCTTTTTGTCCTGTATTCCCTTCAGAGTGTTTGAAGAGACAGGTGCTATAGTGCAGTAATAATAGGGGAAGCAAAAGTGTTTCTTAACAAGAAAAAAAGGGGTCAAAAAAGGCAAGTAACAGTATCCTTGACATTTTTGGCTGGTATACAGGTACTGATAGACACTCGAATGTTAATGTCCTCATGTTTGAAATCATGACCTAATCCTGCACTTCTGTTCCTGGTGTATCTTTGAAAAGTTCTGACTCTGCCTTTGCTTGTCATAAGTGATGACTTCTGCTAAAAAAATCCAGTCTGGGTCTGTGTAAATTTTTTTCTCTCCTTTGTTTTCTTTTTCCTTTCCTTCTGTAACAGACCAATGGTTATGAGGAAGATGTGCATGGATCATCCCGGAGTAGAAAATCTAGCAGGGTTAGTAGATGATTTGTATTGCTATAAAATCTGTTGCTCTATTTAATGGGATTAAAGCTAATTAGAAAATTCTTTTCTGTGGTAAAGCAGGTTTTTCCTGTCTTGCACATTGTGGGTTTTGCAGTTTGTCAGACGCGGAGGTGCAGCAATAAGCTGATTAAAAAATGTATATATAAAAAAACTAGACCATAAGTGGGAAGGGAAGTCTCCAGATTTGGTATGAGAAGAAGCTGGAAGCCGGAACTGCTTAACTTGTGAACAAAATTGGGTAGAAGTTAAATTGTGACAAGAAATACTTTGGCAGAATCTGGCACGGAGGATTCCCATCTGCTGGACAACGGAACGATTGTTTTCCAACTTGTGCAGCGTGTTCACATCATGCTCTAACACTGAAACTCCCAGTCTTCACCTGGAATTTAGTCCATGTCTTGAAATTTGCATGTGTAAACTAGACTTTGGATTTTGAATTTTCCCCAAATGTATGCTGTATATTTGAGGTTTTCTTAACTAAATTTTTTTTCCCCTGCTTCATAAACTGTAACCTAAGATTTCTGGAAACTCCCACAGAGGTGAACAGCCGGTGCAAGTGTTATTGCCTAGCTACTTACCATTCATGTGCTTTTTTTTCTAGAAATATTACTGTCAAAAAAAGGCTTAATAATTAACTTCATTGTGTGTATGTGGGTCACAGTGTTCCCTTCTGTTCCAGCAGAAGTGTTTTGTGCCAATTATAGGAATTTGTTGTCCTGCTTTGTTAAATATTTGGCTTTATTTAAATTATGTAAAGGTATTGTCTTAAGCAAAGCCTCTTTGGGGGGCAAGGAGGGGAACTGTTTAAGGGTTTTTTTCCTTCCCTTTATTTTAAGAGGCAGACGAAAGCTCAGAGCCTCTTGATCTTTATGCTATCAAGACTTCTGAAGAAATTTAGTGGTATGCAGACTAAAGCTCTCTGTTTAGGGAAGAATAAACTACTTTTAAGACTCCATTTAGCTAAGTGTTTGAGTAATATGTGGTAAACATCAAATAGAGTTGAGAGAGTTACTTTAAGCATGAAGTTAAGCAGGCGCTTGTATAAGTAGTGAAATGGGACCTTATATTTTATATCCATTTTAAATTGTTGCTTCCATATGATTTTTGCATTTAGCTTGTATATGTGGGTAAAGGAAAATGAAATACCGTTGCTTAAACTGTTAAGAAAAAAGTATGGCCTATTGTTGGTACTCTTGCTGAGCCATTTGACAAGTTCAAGGAACTCTGTTATGTAGACCTTATGACAAATCATGTTCTGACTCCTTAGTGACATACTCCAGAGCTCCAAGAACTGCAGGAAGAGCAAAACATCTGTAAGAAAGTCATCCAGGGAAAAGAAGTTGTTTGTTTTCTATTTAAATGATTTAAAATCATCTTGGTATTAGGGTTTACAGCATGGAGGTTTAGTCTATATAGAGCATAATTACAGCAACATCATTAGTTCCTTGCAGTTTTCATTACTAACTGTAATCCAGATTAATTGTTACTTAGAAGGGGCAGGAAAGTTGGAGGGTAACTTAGAATAGCTGAAACTCCAAAACCAGTTGATACCAGTTTGGCTGGCATTCACCTTTAGGAGTACTCTCTGCAACAACCCCAAACCTAACCGTAAAGATTGTCAAAGTGACAATGAAAAACTAAGGAGGCAAATTCTTCAGGTCGGCAAGGAATTGATCAGTCTACTGATAATTTGTTTCCAAAATAGGTGTCCAATTTTAAGTCATAAAATGGAGCGATGTCCACATGGAGATCAGCCTTTGTACCCTGTAATTGCAGTATCACAGGTTGATTCCTTAAATATGAGTCATGCAGCGTGCCTGGGTAGTCCACATGCAGATTACAAACTCTCGGTGGGAATGAAAGTAATTTCTTTAATCTCAGTTCAGTGTGTTCAGACTTCAGTGAAGACTTCAGTCTTATGGGCATTCATGAAAAATGAGGCAGAAAGTTTTGTTGCTGTTTTGGAGTTTGGGGGGAATGGGGGGAGGTTGGACAATGATTTATCCTCAGTATAGACCTGTGGGTGTTGTCTTATCCACAGATCTGTTTGCCTGCAGTGACAGAAGTCCAGTGTCAAGAACAAACATGTTTAATTTGGTGCAAATCTCCCTCGTTTGTAAATGGAGTTAACACCCACATGATTTATAGTGATGATGCAAGGATTAGTTAGGCCTTGTAAGAAAGCTGAGTAATTTCTGACTACTGAAAGCAGGGTATCTGGATTGTCTAGAGCCCAGTAAGAAATGTCTGGAGAAGCAGGGTGTTGGAGAATGGCTGGGAAAGGAGAGCTCTGGAGTATAGGAAAGAAGGGAGAGGTGTGGAGCTCTTTAAGAGCAACGATTCTCACCAGCATGCGCGCACCTGTGGGAAAATAAGGAATCTGAACAGTGCCTGGGAGGCTTTGAGAATACCTTTCGAACTTGCATGTTGTGGCAGGGCTAGTTACAGGAGGCTGGGTGAGCACAGAAGTCGTTTCACGAGGATGGGGATGCGGGGAGGTGGCATGTCCTCCCTGGGCCCTGCACGCTGGCTGTGGCAGACTGCTCAGGCCTTCCCCATGAGGCTTCATAGCCTGCCTGCTTGGCTTCGGGCTGCATCTGGCCCTGGCGCAGCAGAGCAACTATTTTGTCACTTTTTAGGTGTATTTTTAGGCTGCCATTTTTCTGAAAATGAGGAGAATAGAGAGTCTTCCTAGTATGGCTGTATTTTTCTTGACTCCTTTGGCTCTATGAGATGCGTAGTATCTTAGACGTGGATTTCCAGTCAGTATTGAAAACAGACCTTGATTTGCAAATTTAAATATCTTTCCATGTTAGACACAGCTGTTTATAACAACTTGAGTTGTTCATAATATGTTGTTGCTAGTGCTTTTGGGAAGCCAAAATACTGAGTTCCACTCTTATAAATATCCCACTGCTGTCAGCCTTCCTGCACCCTGGCAAGCCCTGCGTGCCGGCTTTGTGTTGAAGCGTTTGTGTGGCAGAAATGCCCCCAGATAATACACGACAGCAGGAAAGCTGGGCTGGCATCCTACACTCCAGTACAGGTGCTGGGGGGAATAAATGGAGGTCTTGTATATCATGCTAGATAAATAAGGTAGTATTTTGGAGGGTAAGGATGATTTGAAGTCCACTGGAGTTGTCAGTCACTACTGGTGTTTAATTTATCCAGTCTCACTTCTTACAGAAGAACTTTTCTTTGCATTCAGTCCTGCCGTATCCGACAGCGGGCTGCTCGCTTTTCCTGCTGGGCGCACCCGGCAGTTTTGGCCCCTGACTTGGCTCTCTGTCTCCCAGCAGAGTTGTCCTGATGCCTTCTCCTGCGTCTCTTGTGGGTTTAGGTTCTAAGGCATAAACTCTTCAACAAATCAGAAGGAAGCTGACCTTCTCTCCGACCAGTATGTTTTTCCAGTGCTAGATGGGCAGTGGCAGTCAGCTCTATTGTCTGCAGCAGTGGAACTGCACAGGAAAAGAAATCAATCCTCTAAGGCAGGAGCCTGGTTTTTTTAGGTATGAAGCTGTGATGCAGCCATTTGTTCTAAACTTGAGCCTGGAAGATAACTTTTCCAGCATCTTGTAATACAGGTGTTGTGTGTTCTGTTTTACAGAAGCTGGAAATATGTTGGTAAATAGAGCTTCACTTAGCTGGAGTTAAGATGAAACTTAGGTGCCAGAACTGCATGCATGCTTCTGAAAATGTGGTCTGTCTTCTTCGAAGTCCCATAGAAACCATGTCCTTGCAGCATACTCTCACCTTGGGTCATAGCTACAAGAGGGGAGGAGGGAACATGAGGGTTTAAGGCCTTTTCAGTGGGAAATAAACCAAATGGGTATTTTGTGCATAAGATGCTGTAGGGATAGAGGAGAAGCCTTTTGTTTATATAAAAACCTCTACCTTACAGATTGAAAAGGCACACAATTTTTGTACATCCTCACATCCTTAATACAGTTTCCTTAATGCAGTTATCTCTTCTATTTGTGTCTGTGATCACTTTGAATCCTTGTTATTTGTTAATCGCCTAATTTATGTTTTGCTTCCCATTTAAAGGAATTTAGAAAGTCCTTCCTGTTATGAAGCTGAGTTCTCAAGGGGTTTTTTGTTTGTTATTGATGCAGGCTTCATACTACTCTGATCTGGGTCTTCACAACAGCGGCTATGCTTCCACATCTCAGCCTTCTTCCCAAAATGGAAATTGGGTCTGTTGCTGTCTGGCTTTACCTGGCCTGGATGCGTTCTGACTTCGTTTGGATAATACAACCTCTTGTACTTAAGAATGAATTTGGCCCAATTGTCAAGAGTGTCTGTGGCTCATTTTTTAGTAAGAGTTTTAAAAAAAAAAAAATTCTGAAACTAAACCAGACCTTTTAAGATTGGAGTGAGTAATGAGAGCTGTTTTAAAATGAGCACAATTAGTTTTCCTTTGCTGCTTCTCCCTTTCCTACACTTACTTTGTTTTGCTTTGAGCCTCAACTGGTCTGGAAAAATAAGGGAAATCTTAATTAACTGAAACTCTCTATTCTATTTGAGGCAACTTCTCTGCTGACCTTGTCAGTCTAGCAAGCTTGAGACAATCCAGTCTGCATAAAATGATGTTACGAGCCAGTAATTCACAGACTGCTAGAAGAAAATCGCTGAAGCTTCAAAATCACCCAGGAGGTTGGATTGTCCGCCGCGTGTGGACAGAGCTCGGCCGGTCCGGCGCTGGCAAAGCAGTGCTCGAGCAGTGGTCCGCAGCCTGCCCTGCCTGACGGGCAGCAGCAGTGCCAGGGCATCGTTGCCTGGTGCCTTGCGGTGGCTGGCGCTGGGGTCACGGCAGGTGGTGAGCGGGGGGACGTGCAGCTGCACGTTGTCTGTGGGCTGGGGACCACTGCTGGAGTATCTCCTGCACCTCGTGATGCCGGACGCAGTACGGGCTCTCTGAACTTAACCGCTGCGTCTGGTGAATGAGGGTTACTGACAGCGACGTCGTTTGTTCTGTGGTGCTCTGACTTAAATACTCGTAATTTTGCCCTGAATTATTTGGGTTTTTTCTGCATCTTTGTTTAATAATAAAATACACAAGAGGTGAACTTACAGCTGTGTGAAACACTTAAAATGTGTAACTTAAGGGACTTCTGTCTCTGTATGTAGCTCTTCTTCTGACTTTGGCTGAAGTGAGGAGAAACGCCCTTTCTGGCTGCTATGCACAAATGTGTGTGAGACAATAACAACTTAACAACCTAAAATTAAATTATGCTGTTTTGCTTTTGCGTACTGTCGTGTCCTCCCTTCCTGTAGGAAATGCATGTGTCTGCTTGGTATTCTTAGTCTTTGGGAGTTGAGATCTAATGCTTCTATGGTACCGATGACTAATATTCTCTGTGCTGGTTTTCCTTCTGTTGTAGTTTAATAATCCTAGTCTCTTGTCAAGATGGTTAATTCTGCCATAGGCACCTTTTTTACTTTTGTTTCATTTTCTATGCAAAAAAGTTTTGTGGTTGTCTTCCTCAGCCCTCCTTGCTGTACAGTGATGCCCTGCCAGCCAGAAGTTACAGGGTTGGTTGTACTAATGCTCGAAACACAAACACCTAAGCTACTCACCTTCAGCCATGCATATGTTGTCTCTTCCCTCTGTCGTTCCCGTTGGGTCCATTTATTTCACACTCTGGTGTCTGATCCATCTGAATGCATGTGTGCAATGCTGTTTGTACAGACCTGGATTTGCTGATCCGTCCTTTTATTCCACTGGAACTGTGCAACCACTGCTCGTGGGGTTGTCATGCTGCCGCAGACTTCTCTCTGGATGGGGACAGTTCTCTTCGTTTTGGTGCATTAGCTACGTGCGGGAGCAGACCAGAGAGGCTCAACATCAATTCTTTCTGGTTGTGTAACAACTAACAAAAATCTGTTTAAAAATTGTTGAAGCCAAATTCCAGTGTTTTGTTTAAAATGAGTTTATCTCAGATTTTTTTCTCAAAGCTGAAAGGTAGACTTTTGCTACTCCTGTGTTTCCTGAGCCATATATTTATATGCTAAACTGGAGCCAGTCTTAGAATATGCATCTTCCTCCTTTTGTATTAATTTAGTAAACTGACTAGTAAGTGAAGTTTATTAGGTGTGAGTTTCTCCCCGTATTTTGCCAGCACCAGAAATGAAAGATAAACAGATGTGAACAACTTAAGAATTGATGT
>Ga0181612_149080_pt1 | contig 14890 bp, 11 predicted proteins | sample HoacroProtozoa21_FD_119630 | JGI IMG/M metagenome (GOLD analysis project Ga0181612, IMG submission 119630) | Hoatzin crop microbial communities from Cojedes, Venezuel. Combined Assembly of Gp0051906, Gp0051904, Gp0051908 | reverse complement strand
TTTTTTTTTTTTTTCTGCTAAAAAACAAAAAACCAGCCGCCCTCCTCCAAATCTGGAGTTACTCAGCCTGACTCACACCAAGGCTCTCCTGGCTCCGCTGGCAGAGCCTGCGCGTACCTGGAGCGGGCTGTGCCAGTGATGCCCACTGCGCCGCACACCTGGAGCTGCGGCACGTCCCTGAGCACCTGCGACACAAGCTTGTTGCAGCCGAGCTAATTATTTTCAGCCTCAAACTTCAACCATTTTTGGTGAATCCCCAAATAAAAAAAAAATAAATAAATGGAGACTATATATATATTTTTTTTTAAATGGGAAAAGTATTTCTTTCATTCTCCCATAGCAGAAATCCAGCAAACATGAAAAACATGAACCCAAACCAAAGCTCAGACATCACATCTGGGGAGAGACCAAGCATGGAAAATTTTAATCCAAAGGTTAATGTTTGGGAAGCTCCGAGTGTGTGAAAAGAGGGGTTAGATGGGTGCTGGTCCGCGGCTCGAACAGTTGTTGCCGCCAAGTGGCGGCTCTCAAACGGTGCCTGCCTGCCCCAGCCCAGGCACTCGGGGTCAGAAGCTAAAATAGAAAACAACTGAAATCATCACAAGCAAACAGTCAGATCAGATGCTGGAAAAGCCAGGCGAGGAAGCAGCCAGCAGTACAAAACGCAGCTCCAGCCCTGCGACTGGAAAGAACCTCCTGACTTGTCCTGGGCAAATCGCACCAAGCCGCATGGCAGCGGCGGCCGGGCCACCCTCTCCTGCTCCCCCCATCTCCCCTGTGCCACCTCTGCAGCCGCAGGGTCACTGGATGGCCCTGTGCCACACGTCCAGACTGCCACCTCCATCTCTGCTGTTCTGCAGGATCACACGCCAGCAGTTGTCACACTTGGGTTTTTACCACTCGGCAGCCTGAGCCTTCACCCTTCTCACCCAGAGCAGCCTTCTCCTGCCCAAGCACAGAGCACACTGCTCTCCACCTTCACCCGTGCCGACACACCTCCCTGTACCTGCCCGGAGCCGCGCAGCTCTGCTCCTCTCCTGCTCGCCCCTGCCCTGCGCCCTGAGCTGCTGGGCTCCTGCAGCCCCGCTGCAGATCTGCCCTCGGAGCTCGGCATGTCCCTGTTTTCCCCACATCCTGCCTTCAAAATGCCTTTGTCTTCATCTTCTGCATTAGATTATGCCCTTTCCAGATTGCTCCTTCCAGACACTGGAAATCTCTCTCCTCCCAGCTAGAACAGAATAGCATCCTAATTGCCTTTGTTAGGGACAGGGCCACGCTTGTAAAATTGCCACGTCTGCTTGCAGGGCCGTATCAGCAATAACAACAGCTAAAAAACTACAGGAGTTCTAGCATCGAGTCCTCCCACACTTAACTAAACACAAAGAGAAGGGACCATATGTCTGCTAAGGCAGCCACGTCAGGTGGGTCGAGCCCGGCTCCCCGGGGGTGGGAAGGGAAGGCACGGCACCGGCAGGCGTGAGAGCATCCGGTGCAGCAGCACCGCTCGCTGCGGCTTATTTACAGCATCCAGAGGGACGCTGGATGGGACGCTTCCTGGGATCAGCCTAGGCAGAGCTGCTCCCAAAGGTAGCAGAGATGGGCTTCAAAGAGCTGCATTTGCTAGGAGAAGAGCCGGGCCCGGCTGCATCTGCCCACCCAGGGGTGGTTGGGAGGAGCAGGAACCTGGAGTCCTCTCAGATGCAACGAGACAAAGCAAGCTCCATCCTGGGCTGAGATGAACCATTTTGCATCAGTGGAGAGGTCTGCTCACGTCAGCGTAGCGGGGTCACTACTCTTGCAGGTTTCCAGAGTGCCACTCGGCAAGCCCAGCACCTCCTTCCCAGAGAAATGCCTCCTGGAGCCACGGGAAGGTTTGATTTTCAGTACGTTGCTGAGGGATGCAACACAACATGACTGTGTCCTGCTGCAGAGGGAGGAGGAGAGCAGTATCTCCCAAACAGCTGGGACATCATCCATTGCTCCCCTCAGGATGGTGGTGCTGCCCAGAGAAGCATGATAAGGAGGAGAGTTTGGATGGATGATGGGGTTCAGCTCCAAAGATGCTGATTTTGAATGGGCACAAAGCTGCTCAAGCTGTCAGACAGAACCAGGCTGCTGGGGGACACGCAGACACCGACCAAGGAAGGGGAGAGGGGAAATTGTCAGTTGTTAGCACAGAATCTCTGCAAAAAGGTGGGAAAACCATAACGCAGTGCACAAAAACATAAACGGTCCTTTAACAAACCATCGGATAACCCAGCTCCAGACCAGTTTTATGTGCGCAGTGCCCTGCTTGGCTGAGGCAAAATCCAGGCACATCTCACGTCGCTCCCTGACCACGCTCCTCTCTCTGCAAGAAGAAACCTAAATCTGCTCACGACTAACTGCAGGCGCACAGAGATAAAGACAAAGAGAAGAAACCAGGAGTGGGGTTGAGAGAAACACTAGGAATCTCTGCAGACACCGAATATTTCTCTAAGCTTAGCCCAGAAAAAGGGCTCTGCGAAGAAAACGTGCAAAGCACCTCTGTCCAGGCTGGGGAAGGGGCTGCAGGGGAAGGGCCGACGGGAACGATGATGCCGAGAGAAGACTCTGAGGAGAAGCTGAAAGGAAATCGTGGCAGGGCTCACCTGCAAAGGCAAGGGAAGGGTGTGATGAGAAACACGAGCAGAACTGGCTGGCAAAGACAGGGCTCAGGACTGGGCTCCCTCGGGGCTCGTGCTCACGGAAGCGTGTGCTAGCACGCTCAGAGGAGTCCCAACAAAGGACAGGCAGGCGTGCTCCAGCTGCCCATGGACCATAGCTCCTGCTCTGCGCTCTTCAGCCCTCCAGCCAAGGGGGAGAATGTAATCAGAGCAATTTCTATTAGCAGGAATATAAAGACTTGGAACCTCTGGGCTGTCTCTTGACAACTAATTAATTACCAGGTAGCATCCCCTTGAAGCTGCCAACACAGCATGCACAAGTTCCAGCATGATTTCGGGAGAGAGATGAACTTTACAATAAACTCTAGAATTTTACTTCATCTCCCGCCACCATCTGAGATCCTGGGGGAACAGGAAGGGGTGGCAAGAGGCAAACTCTGAAGCCATCTGGGATCATCATTAACTCATTCACTCGTGGCCTCTGAAACAAAATGCCGACTGCGCTGTGAGCAGCAGCTTCGAGCCAGATGAGAGCTCCTCGCCTTCTCAGCTTCTTAAATGCTCTTCTGCCAGTTTCTGCACCAGCGTGCCCATCCCCTTGCAGCCCCCTCGCCTGTCCCCCAAGGCTCCTGGCTTTGGCTGTCAGGGCAGCCAGTCTCTGAAACTATTAAGAGCAGAAACTGTATTTCAAATGGCTCTAGGTGATCTATCCTTCAGTAGCACCAACAAAAAAGAGGAAGCGAAGAAGTTTATCAAGAAAGCAGAGAAAGGAAAAAGCAGGACGAGGATACCGACACAGTGACTGCTGCTGATGTAACTTTCAGGGGAAAGCACAGAAAAAACCCACAGTGGCAGAAGGTGCCGTATCCTCAGCCCAGGGGCCAAGGGGCAACCTGGCTGGTCCCTCACCTCTGACCACGTCCCACTTCTCGCTGTCCTCAACAGAGCACCCGTTTCCAGTTGACCAGTTGCTAACTATTACGGGACCGGCACATCAGGGCAGTCATGGAGCTACGCAGCTGTGTCCCCACACAACAGCTACACCGTGCTGGAGGACAGCAGTCTCCCTGCTTCGGGCAACCAAACACTGGTGCCATGTGCCTCTCCTCCCCTCTCCGAGCCTGGGACTAAGGGACCAAAACCTCAGACCAGCCGAGGACCACTCCCAGAAGAAGGACGCAAAGGGGCAAAGGCTATCTGGGCTGCAGAGGTCACCGAGGACAGCAGCGGACGCTGCTAACCATTGCAATGTGCCAAGCTTTGTCCCGACATCTCATACTAAAAAAAGCTAACGACAAACTACAGCTGAAGATCAGGATGTGTGACCTGTTGGAGAGCGCTGGGCTTGGGCAGCCGGGCCAGAAGATGATTAAATGCAAGCCCCGTGGCAGCACTGTGAGGTCTGAACTCGGAAACAACGCATGAAATATGAGGACATTTGGGGACGGTCATCCCAACATAAGATTTCCCAGGCTCTAGAGACATGGGGAGATGGGAGATGCTGTTCAGCTTGGCACACATGAACCAAACTGCACAGTACACCGGGGAACATCTCAGAGGGCTGGTTTTGTCTGCGCTCAGGGTGGTGTGAGATTAACCATCAGCAGCATCCTAAACAGCACACGGGGTCAGTGCTACGTTTGAGGACTGCCTTGAGGAGACATTTTACATGTGACAAATCTCCCACCTTACCACTTGAGACAACCCCAGGAGCCAGCTTGCCTGAGCAGCTTTTGGGACCAGAACCCTGCGTCTCCATGCTCCATGTCGCAGCTCTACCACCATGGATTTCTTCCTCAGACACCAGGACAGCCACAGGTCATCTTGCTCAGGTGCAAATATTCTAGGCTAAGCCAAAACATTTCTTTTCTTTTTAGGCTTACTTGATGTAAGTCCAAAAACTGAGATGACATCAAAGAGCCCATTGAGTAGATCCCCTCCAGAAACACACAGGGACTTTACCTCGTTAGTACAAACACAGTTCCCCTGCAGACTTCCTGGGAACAGCTGAAGCGGCATCACACTTCAAAAACCAGCCTGCACATCACAGGGCTGGGGAGGAGCTCAGTTCTGGCCCAGGATCGTTGACAACCATTTCAAAGCCCACGCAGGATCACACACAAAAATTGTCACGGCCCTCGGGGGGGGAAGAAAATCTATCTTTGTCCCCAGGAGACGGGCTGTAAAGGCAATGGCAGGGCAGGAGCTGTCACATGAAGGAGTCAAGGAGGGCATGCAGTCTGATTTGAAGGAGAGAAAGAGAAGAAAATTTGGATGATGGAGCAATTTAGCCCTCCTGGAAGTGGTCAGTGATTGCTTCCCACGTTTTCCCATCCCAAAGAGGGATGTCCCTTCAGGATTTCAACCTGTGCCACAAGAGTCCATCTTCTTCCTAGGGATGGCAACTGCCAGCAGTTCTGTCCCTGCTGCAGTCCCCAGCTTGGGTCTGCCACTGGCTGGGGTCTGAGGTCACTTCCAGAGGGACGGAGGAGACCTGCAGGAGCCCAGGCTCAGCCATGGCACGGAGTGACCATCAGGAGATATGCTGCTTCCTGGAAGAACTGGAACTGATGCGCAAATAATGAGAGAAAAATGTGGGGCGAGGGAGGGTTAAGGAGAGATTAGTCTGGGGCACACTCTGGGAGATACACAATGTTAAGTATGAGGGCAAAGGAAATGAAAACTGGAAACTCAAACATAGTCAAGAATCCAATCCCAGCCTGGGCAGGAAGTTTACACTCTGCTTCTAAATATACATATTTTTAAATTAACAAGCTTTCTTGTTCCTCAGCTCTACTGTACAACTACACAGGAGAACTAACCGGATAAAGGCACTGCCAAGCTCTGCCTGGCGAGGCTTGCTGTCCCCAACAAGCGACAAGGGATGGGGATGGAAACCCCTGCCAGGCCTCAGAGCAGGGGAGCGAAGGCAGGATCCCAGAGAAGCTCCAGGAGAGCAGGATTCCCGGCTCCAAGCACCCTGCTCAGCGCGTCGACACCCAGTCCCTCACCGACACTCTCCTGTGGTCTCCGAGGGCCATGCCTGCAGACCACGAGAAGGAGGGGAAGCAATAACCTGTGAGCGTGAGTCAGATGTGGTGCCTCTTTCCTTCCTGCTCTCTGGCCACTGCATTCAGGCTCAGCAGTCGGATAGTCACATATTTTTTTAATTTGATATAATTATCTCCTAGAAATTACTGTACACAGCCTCTTGGGATCTAAAGCAATTAAGTGAAGATAAATTTCTTTCATGGAGCAAGCTGTCAAAGGATGAAGCAATTTCATTCCCCATTTGAAGTGGAAGCTTTGGGTCATGCATGGTTTATTTGAAACAATGCCATCACCTAAAGCTGCTGATCTTATCTGTCTCTCCATTTCAAACTGCTGAAGATGTGCAGCGTGGCACTGCCTGAAGTGATGACATCTGGCACCAGGCCAGCTACAGAAACGAGCTGCTCCTCCCCGAGTCTGAGTGCAAGAGGCCAAGCATTCCTATTAAAAAGGGGGAAACCGAGGTGAAATCTGGGAAGAGCTGAAAAGTGGGAATCCTGCCCAAGGGAACAGAAGCGAGGTGCCTGCAGGAAGGGGCAGCACTGCCCAAGATGGGACGGGAGCACGTAGTGCATCTCTGAGGGGTGACCGTCTACCAGGGTTCCTTTACATCACCACACTGCCCTGAAGCCATCTAAACCAGGCTTCCAGGATTTCATCACAACAAGAACAGCCCATGTGCTCAGTCTGTATGAGGAGAGACATGGCAGGACAGAAATTATATCCCGTTAGCACATACACGCTAAGTGTCTCAGAAGTTCCAGCAAATTCTCTCCTGTCCTCACATTTTAGCACGCCAAGATGTTTCATTTTAGACAAAAAAACCCACATAAACCATAAAATAACTCATTTAAATAAACCATTTTCCAAAGTACTGGTTTTTATCCTGAGACAGGGAGGATGGCCAGAGATGCTGTGGAGCAGAGTGGCTATGACGAGGGCTCTGCTGTCTCCACAGGTTAAGAGCTGAAGATGCTCAGATCCTCCCAGGGTAGGAAGGCATGCTCCACACCCCACAGGACACAGGCATCAGCCAAGCCACGCTTTGTATCCTTTAGCAGCCTAAAGGTGCCTCCCTGCCAGCCAAACAACCTTCACCTAACTACTGGGAACAAAAAGGCAGAGAACATCAAGAAGAACGTGTATGAATGGATCCCAAAGTCCTCCTGCGCACTGCTGACAGCAAACCAGTCCCACTCATGCCACAAAAAGCCAACCCCGCCGGGCACAGCATGGACAGGAAATGCGGAGAGCAGCAGCTGCTCACATAGAATCATCAAAGTTGGAAAAGACCATTAAGACTCTTGAGTCCAACCATAAACCCAATGGTGCCATCCAGTCCAACTGTTAACCCAGCACTGCCAAGTCCACCACCAAACCACGTCCCTAAGCGCCACATCTACACATTTCTGTTGTCTCCTCTGGATCACTCACACAACCTTCAGAAACGCTGTCCTGGGCATTCAGCCTCTAAACCACCCAAGAGCTACACAAGACTTGCACTGACACGGAATAAGGCAGGCAACGGCCTGGAAATCAGGCTCCAACTTCCCTGCAGCGATGGCCGGTTATTGCACGGGAGACAGTTCCCTGCCGCAGAGGTCAGCAGCACTGTGACATGCTGGTACCTTTGAAGCTGCAAGGCCCTTGGTGTCCTCAGCCATCATTTCCACCTCTTTGCCCACTTTTCCATTTAGCAACTGCTCCATCTACACACTTGCAATGATATAATCATCCAACGCATCCATACAGATCTTCACTCCCATTCCCACCTAGCCAAATCCAGCCATGACTCCCTCCCAGCTCTCCAGCCCAGAATGATTTATCTTAATAACTCCAGCACTTCCCAGGTAATTAAGCCTCTTGTACATTTAGCAGGTACGACATACTGTCAAAACATGAGGTGTCCCTCCATGCTGAAGCCTGCCAGGTCCTCTCCTTTCCCATGCCAGGGAAGTCACCAGCGAGCAACTCCCAAGTCACAGGGAAGCTGGTGAGGATGCTCGTGTGTAGAAGAAGGTTGAAGTTGCAGTCGTGAGAACAGGCAACTGCTGAGCAAATTCAGCTCCCATGGACTGGACTGATGAGAGCATTTCATCCATCAGGTTTCTGCAAAGCTCAGATCAGCGTTGATCAAATCTTTTGTTCATTAGGACAGAGGCTGAACTAAAAACCACTGCTGGTAGTAGAGGGAGCTAATGATATAACCTGGTAATGGGTGCAAGTTCAAGAAGCATCTGGATGACTTAAGAGTGCAAGCACGATCTTCAAACGTGACTTCAGCACCAGGAACGTGGTATGTCACTGGCAGCTGGCGGGTCACTGAATCACTCCAGAAATGCACCTCAGCAGCCATGTCCCCAACGCACCCTGGAAGTGCTGCTCCATGGCCACTTCTTCACGGGAAACATCACGCGTGGACCAGATATCAGGTGAACTGACTCAGTATTAGAATGCAGCAAACTTCATCTTCTTCTGTCTATAGACATAAATCTCTTTTGTTCAATAATAACGGATGCTATAATAAACAGTACGTCACTTACGCTTAAGATAAATATGGAACCAAAACATAAATCTGTTCTGTTGTTCGCAAACCAAGCAGACCAAGGCAGGCAATAACTTCTCAGACCTCAGAAAACATCTTTGTCTTCATACTAAGAATTTGTGCTCATACATGCATCTACCTATCCCAAACACAGTGAAGTTTGGCAATGTTTAAAAAAATAAATCAACAAAATATCTAGAAATAAATAATACTATTGTCTCCATAATATATAAGCTTACAGAAAAATACTTGTTACATATGGTGGAGAAAATGCTTTATGTAAAACGCTGGTATGCAAAATGTTACTGCAAATTTTGTTAATTTAAATAAATTATGGGTTTTACCTTATGTTTAAGGAAATATATGCAAATATGTTATGGGGAAAAATTTGTTTAGATTATCTGGATTAAACATCCAGATTATTAGTGTCCCACCACAGATACAGTCAGACCAGCAGCAGTAACGTTGCTCATGCAAGGCCTACGTTTGGGAAGAATTTTAACACTTCCCAGTGAACCTTCACTTAACAGCCCCTCATCTTCCTAAGGGAGGCGGGTGGCCTGGGGCTGAGGCGCTGGCCCGAAATCCTGGGTATCAGGGGTTTGTTCTCATCCTGAAGCTAAGGCTTCCTGTGGGACCTGGGTCAGTCCCTCAGCTTTGCGTACCTCTGTTGCCAATCTCTAACAAGGAAATTGCTTTTCCTTCTGTCATAACGTGTTGTGGAGATACATTCATTAATGCCTGGGAAGTGCTCTGACTTCAACGATAGGGAGAAAAGAAAACAATAAATAAGACCACGGCGGTGTCTTCTCTTTCTGATTTGGGATGCGACAGCGTGGGGACACCGCAGGTTACAGCTCCAGCCTTCCGCAGGAGCTGGGCTCTCCATCCGCGCCCAGACTCAGCCCAGTGCCGGCAGACGGATTCGGCATCCACAAAAACAACGCGAGGTCCGGCTGGGAGCAGAAACGTGGGGAGCAGGCTCCAAGCTCAATGACAGAGGTCACCTTCCGTCTCCCGTAGAGACAGAGTAGATCCCCATCTGTTATTTGGGCTGACCACTCCCTGCATTCCACCCAGTCCAATTCTCTGGCAAGCTTCCCAGGACGTGGATCTTTCTTATTCAGGATAACAATGAGGACTTATTAATTGGGTCTTTTTTCAGGTTTCCTGAGGTCCTTCCAATAGCTGCGTTGGTGGATACCACAGCCGTCATCGTCTTCAGCAGGCATGTTTTAAGCATTTCACTTGGTCAAACACAAAATAGTGCTGTGAAACAGGGTCACCCCGAAGCGAAGCCACAGGCAGAGGCGAAGAGTCAGGTCAAGGACTGAGTTTAGCACCGGAGTACAGAGTCTGAGGGGTGGTGTATCCAGCTGGCAAAGAATGAGGCAAAGAGGCAACCCCGAGTCCTAGGGACCCCCCGCACAACCAGAAGCGCCACATTAAGTCTTGAGCACCACAAAGATTGTCCGAGGTGAGGCCACACTTTGTGCCCAGGGATCAGCTCGACCAGCCAGAGCAGCTTTTCCATTTCCTCAAGGTTTCTCTGGGTAGCAATAAGAGATGGCTCATTGGGAGGGGATCCAGCGTTAATGGTGTTTTAATGAGGCCTTTCAATATACTTACAGGCTAATCAGCAAATTCCACAAGGTCTGGACTCTAATATGTCATTCTGAGTGCACTAAAGTCATGGTGAATACCTCTTTTACAGCCAGAGCAGAGCCATGTACTATCTGGGCCTGATGTCCCGTCAAGATGCGGCAGGTTCGGTGCCATTAGGGTGTTGGTGTTGCAGAAGTGAGACCACTACCTGTTGAAAAACCCCAAGTGAAATGCAGGGTGCGTGCAGCGTACGCCGAGGAGGTGTCGCACAGGAGACTTCCTGACTTGACTTCTTTCCTAGGTCGCTCCACTGATGCCGACTCCGGGAACACGCGGTCAGCGAGTCTCTCGAATAGGACACTGCCCGTTTCCCAAGAGTTCGTGCTGAACCTCTGCAGGCAGCTTTTAGGACAAAAGGACTGAACACAAATAAGTTTTCTGTCTCATTACATAAACCTGGCCTGACGATGACAGAAGCGACGATGTTCAACAACGAGCATCATCTGATCCACACAGAAAGATCCAACGCCGCCTGAAACCTGGCATGGGAGAAGGCTGATTTATCCTGCCAGTCTCTGCCTTGAGCTGATGATCACATCACACTTCCAGAAAACACTTTAAAAGAGCCTTTTGCTGACACCAGAGCCAAACTGTGCAGCTCTGGCTGAGGAACCACACATGTGCTGCTACACGTGCACGGCTCACGCCCAGGCGGCCTGATTCACTCGGAGCCGACGCAGTGGCCAAAGCGCCCAGTCCAAGGCGAGCCTGGAGGAGAGGCAGAGGTGGATCCAAGGCTGGGGGAAGGCAGGGGAGGAAGGGATGGAAATGTCATGAGCCACTTGAGCAAATTCCCCACGGCTTTCCCATGCACCGGCGTGTCGCTCGCTCCCTCCGGGTGCCAGGAAAGAGGCATCCCAGGCATAGGGAAGGTTGTTTCCAGCAACTGCTGGTTCTTCCCTGCCCGCTTTCCCACCAAGAGATGGGGCTGCCTGGAAGGCAGCACCTCGTACTTCCCTGCAAGCCACGTCCAGACCACAAAGCCACTCTCATGCTCGCTAACAGGCGCATTAAGAGAACATGTGTAACTGGATCTTGACACGTTGGCAGGTGGTTCCTCACCTCATAGTGAGACTGCAGTTCTCACACACCAGCTCTCAGCTTCAGGACAGAGGCAAAGCAGCAGGACCCCAGCTCTGCAGAGGGGTGCTGGACTGGAGGTACTGTTAGATCTGCTCCTCCTCACCATCATGCCTGCCTGGCCAGGGCTGTGGGCTCTGTTAATGTCTGGCTGTGGGACAGTAGCTGCACGGCTTTGAACTCCTGCTGCCTTCAACACTGTGTCTGCAGCTCGATGCCTCAGCTGTGCATCATCGGGCAGGCAGTTGTCCTCAGCCTGAGCACTCTGCACTGCTGGGACGAGAGGACGTGAAAAGCTAGTATGCCCCAGAGACCGCAGTGCACAGGATACAGAGTGGATTAAAATCTGGTCAACAGAGGTCTTAAAATGTCAGCGTAAACAGGAGGGCAGTCCTGGCGGGGCCGCGGGGAAGCTTACTTGGGCTTACGCTGCTTAACAATAGGTTCAGTGACCTGGACAAAGAAAACCTTTACTGATAAAGCCTGCAGATTAGACACCACCTCCTATTCTCCCAGTCTCCGAAGACAGCAATTCACCAACAGTCAAAAACCTCAAAATTGCTCGGTTGCCTACTCGGGAGAAAACAACACGCTGGTTAATACAGCTAAATGCAAAGTTGTCCCTCTAGGAGCAAAGGGTGTGGGATGGTGGTAGCATCTGGTGGGTATGGAGGATAGCAGCAAAGCACAGAGGTCTGGTGGGTATGGAGGAGAGCAGAAGAGCGCAGTGGTCACCTCCTCCTCACAAGCTGGTGCAGCAGCTCACAGAGCAACACATCAAGCCTACAGCCACAGCTCAGAAGCACCATGAGAATGGCTCAGGGGATCCAAACCGTGCCCCAGACACCATCACGTCTCTCACACCATCTGTCCAGTTTATCGAAGGAGGATGGGGATGGTGGGACTTGGGACACATTTATATATTGGGGTCAGAGCAGCAATGGAGGGCTTCCCAACATACAGCAAAATTCAATTACTGGAAATTCAAACAAAACAAATTTAGCCCGGAAATAACGCATGCATTGAACAGCAATTAAAATTGGCTCCTGCAGCAGTTTGCTAAAGATGCTGATGGGTTCTCAGCCTTTCGAAACCAAGGCTGAGTGCTTTCTACAAGGCCTGCTCTTGTTCCCTTGGAAGTTTCCCTGTGGTTTCCCGAGGGAGAAGAGACCAGAGGAGATGGCCACAGCTCCCCGACCTTGCCAGCATCTGGGGCTCTCCCAGGCTGGATTCCCCGCTTCCAGGACTGACGCACACCACCGTGGGCTCCTCTTTGAAGAGGAGGTTTCTGACCTGCACATTCTTCCCAGAAGCTCCCTGATGTTCAAAGCACCTTGCTGACAGACAGGCAGGTGTGCCTGTGACAGTGGCCACCTCCCCAAGCCCGGCACGGGGGGAGAGCGGCCCCCGAAACAGAGCCCTCGGCAAGGCACGGGGGAGTACTCCAAGCCCAGCTGTGACACTTCCTTTCACCTATACCTGTACAGCTGTTTCCTACAGGGCTGCAGCCTCAAGTGAGATGTGTGAGGCTTCTGTAGGTGCTTGGGAACAAGATGGAACAGAAACGCTTCACACCTGGCCCCAAAATTACAGCACGCTGGAAGGTGGCCAACATAAACTGGCAGAGTACCAGTTGCAATGGACATCAATTAAGAAGCCTGTCATCCTCAGACTGCAGGGTTTTCTTTTTGCGATCTGCATCGCTCCTTAAGCCCTCAGCAGCACCAGGGCTGGAGTTTTCCAGATGGGATCATTTCCCTCAGATTCCACTCGCTAGATTTATTGCAGTTTTTTTTTTTTTTAAACCCACTCCCCCTTTTAAGAGCCTGAACTATTATTCCACATTGCGGATTTCTCCAGGGCTGTATTCCGTGTCCTCGTGCAGTGCTAGCGCTTGTTTGCCATGAGTCCTCTTTACCTTCAGCTAGAGAAACGCAGTTTTAAGAATATGCTCAAAATTCTCTTAGCTTAAAGAGCAATTAAACACCAAGACCAAAGGATAAATGAACAGAATACCTCTCCGGAGATGCCCTAGGAGATGTGGCAGCAGTCACCATGACAGCACTCATGCCTGTTTCTATAGAGCTATGTTTAAAACAGCACATCAGTGTACCCTCCTCTGCCACCCAGCCCCGGGGACATGGACTTGGCTCCACGCTTCCCACTGTGCTAACGACACCCAGCAAGGGCAGAGAGAGGCTCCCGTGGCGTCTGCACAGGCCCTGGCACTCGTGCTTCGAGGAGATGCCAAGGATGGATGAGGAGTTCAAAGCAGGTGATATTCTGCACGCTGCCTTCCTGGTGGCATAAGATCCAGCCTCTCCTCCATCACTCAGTGACATCATCTTCCAAGATGGCCCATAATTTAGCCTAATTGCCTTTTACAATCTAAAGGCACCACATGAAAGGGAAGGTCGAGGCTGAGATGGAGTTCAGATACTGGTCAGAAAATGTAAACATTTCCAACTCTGCCGCCTCGGGGCTGCCAGCTCCTGCCAAGTCCCCACTCCGAGCAGGGCTGCCTGTGGCAGGGATCTTTCACTGCTTGTTTGGAAACCGAGGTAGGAATGGAAGGAGTTTTTCAAGGATGACTCCTCCTTGGACTGTCCTACTTGGGGCTCCGATCTCCGCTCACAGTTTCCCTTTTCCTCTCTGGACCAAACTCCAAGCTGGAAGCTCTTGCTCTCATGGGCTGAGTGCATTTGCCTGCCAGCTGGAGGGAGATGCTCCAAGGCTATGGAATGGGAATATGGAAAGGATGCTGAGAAAACAGTTACATTTGCTCACTGGGGTTTTCTCTCTGCTTACAAAGAGTTTGTACTCTCGGAGTCCTGGTCTTGCTACCCTTCCTCTGATGCCTTGCAAGAAGCCCTCAGCATGGCCACTCTAACGTGGATTTCATCCCCAGCACCTCAGGAGTCATTAGGTCTTGGAAAGGACAAAATGTCTGGTGTTCAGAGGCATGACAGAGCCTGGTCACGCTGACAGCTATTCCTCCCTGGCTTTTACACCTGGGGCTCCCTTCCCAAGAAGCGTCAGACATGACTACACATTGCCAAGAGATATCTGCAAGTCTTAAGAAGACTGAAATACTGTAAATAAGTGAAGTGAATAACAAGACAGGACTAATTTTTGCCCAAGCCTAAGTAATTAGCTAAATCAAAGGCAACTAGCTCTGCAAATCTAGAACATGTTGGGGCAGCCAGAGCAAGCGTCAAATTTGGACTGTCCGCTTGAGCTGGACAGTGCAGAGGAAAGAGATTTGTGTTTTCTAAGGAGAACAAAGCTTGGATTTTAGGCTGTCGGCACTGACAGGTGAGTAGTGCAAACAGCAGGAAGCAAGTACCTGCGAAACAAGAAGGGCACCAAATGTGGGAAGCTAACTGGCCGCCCCGGAGCTGGAGGAGCCACGCAGTACCCAGGCTGTAGGTCTGGGGCAGTAAAATCTTGATAGTTATTTTTCAGAGCCTTGCATTTTAGGGCTTTCGTTTGCCTGCTGAGGTGAGACAGGGTTGAGACTAGCTGAGTGGTGAGTATCTGAGACAGTCCACTCCACACATGAGCATGCACATGAGGGAAAAAAAGAGTGCCTTTCTGTTTGAGAGGAGAGAACCGCAGTGACTAGCCCTATAAGCATATGTATTAATCATGCACCGTCTGGTTTTAATCCACACACTGCTGATCCTGCGTCTCACTGTATTGTTATCAGGGGAAGGAGTATTTCTCCTCAATCTTATTCACCAGCCAAAAGCCTGAAAATGCAAAAAACACATTTGTGCAGTGCCTTCCCAAGGACCCTGGGCCCCGGACCTGGTGAGCTGGGGCTGCTGCCTTTTTATTGGCGTTTAAAAACCTTTTATTAACGTGTGTCAGGGCTGGGGGAGGAGAGAGGGGCTCAGGTTTC
>Ga0181612_182700_pt1 | contig 14891 bp, 9 predicted proteins | sample HoacroProtozoa21_FD_119630 | JGI IMG/M metagenome (GOLD analysis project Ga0181612, IMG submission 119630) | Hoatzin crop microbial communities from Cojedes, Venezuel. Combined Assembly of Gp0051906, Gp0051904, Gp0051908 | reverse complement strand
TAACTTTGGAGAGGTAATGGGCCCTGGAGATGATGTTTCCATCACCCCTTAATGGTGTGGCAGCACTGTGACAGACAGGGATGGAAGCGTGGTTAGACAGGGTTGCTCCTTTTCCTCCAGCCTTTGCTCCCTCTGCACTGCTCCAGTACTGACAAAATGCTTTCCGGGTGGGAGTCCTCAGGGCATTTTCCATCCATACGCTCGCTGTGCCCAGCCAGTGTTTTGCAGCCCCACTGGTTTTGTAGGCAGATGGATGCTGTCTGTGAGATGCTGCTTCTGCATGGGCTGGACTCTGTGACTTGCTGAGTTCCCCAGCTGAGCTGTTGCCCTGATGCATTGGCCTCCATGGGCACCACATCCATACGGAGGGCAGAAGTGTCCAGAACAGGGCACCCAGTCTTCACCAGCATAGGTCCAATCTACAGCCTGAGAGCCACATTCAGTTTCCCGGGGTTCCCCAAGGAACATCTAAGATCTACACTAGCCATAGATCCTGGAGCTCCTCTGCACTGAAAAGCACTTGCTAACACGGACCAGAACAGCTCAAGGCAACTGCAAAGCTCTGGGAAGTCCCAACTCAACTTCTTGGGCTACTTTCATAATTGCTCAGCAAAAGGGGACAATGCATCTTGCTTGTCCCCCTCCCATGGCAACCTTCAGCTGCTCCATGGGTTAGTTTCTGGTATAACTCCCTTGCTGACACTCAGCCTTGAGCAGGGGAGCTTTAAACCTATGGAAGTGTGGTGACTGCTGAGACTGGACTTGCAGAAGGTCCAAAATCTGGGATGTGGCTGCAGCGGCTGCTGAAGACTGCTCCACACTGCCTGTGGCACTAATTCTTCACACCCAGCTGGACACAGCCTGCTGCCTCTAGCAGCCCTGTTCCTTTTCCATCTTGGAGTAGTCCTGCCATCCCAACAGCCTGCAAGAAAGACATTGCAGGTTGCAATGCCTGAGAGGAAAAGAAAGCACAAGATGATGGTGCAGTCTCCAGTCCTGGGACTTTCTTGTCCAAGCTCAGCTCGATGGGTGCCAAGTGGAGAAGAGGGGAAATGTGCTAATCCTTTGTTTACCCGCCAGCTCTCTCCAGGATCTCAGCAATCAGCTTTTGAATTTGATAGCAACTGCATGCCTGTGGCTCACATCCAGCCAAAACAACTTTGACAGTGAAACCCTGTCATATTCTTTTTAAAGGTCACCATAAGCGAGCTAGGCTCCTTCTATCAACTGATCAGTTCTTTACTTAAACCAGCTTAAAGAGAAACTTCCCATGGTGAATTATAGTTTAACAGCATGTTATTCTGTGATAAGCACAATCCATGGGGCCCGAGACTCTCTGCTCCAGAAATTGCTGATAACAGAACGCCTCTTTGGTGAGGCGTAAAGTTATCTGCCATCATCATAACGCACCTTCTCTAGACATCGAGCACACCAGCAACTGCTGGGGCAAACAATATTTCCTGGGCATGATTTCTACTTCTGTCCAAAAAATAGCTAATTCATTACTGTTTTCAGGTAGAAGTGTCTGTATTCTTCAAAACCTATCTCAGTCCTGATGATGCTCTCATCTGCCTGTGTGTACCCCACTCCATGTCCTCCAAGTTCAGCGTCAACACATGTCATGTATGGGTCATCTCTGCTGTCCCACAGGTTGAGTATGAGTCAGTTCGGCTGTTAACAGCAGTAAACCCCCAGTAGGATTAATCTTTCCTAGAAGTTGTTCTTCCAAGCTCCCGTTTTCAGTGGCTGCAGATGTTGCCAAACTTGTACAGTTCAACCTGAAATTTTTGGCATAGTTGGTATCCAGCCCAGGCTGTGTGGTCTTGGAAAGCTTTAATGGATATATGGCAGATATCTCTGATTAGAGAACATTCATCTTGTTAAAAATAAAATTAAAATAACAGTGATTCTTCCCACATGGTGTGAGGTTCCCAGCGTGCTTTTTCTGGGAAGCAGAAAATGGGGTTGCACCAGTACCAAGGGTGAAAATGCTTTGAAAACATGTAGACTATGCTTTGCTGCTGGCTCTCGGTGTGATGGAAACAGCTGACTTCAGACAGCAGATCTGCTACTCATAAAGTGAACTATCTCTTTCCCTTCCATCCCACTCCTGTCCCCAGGGCATCTCGGTGCCACCCAGAAATGACAGAATGGATTTCCAAGCCACAGAAAAGCCCCAAAAGCAGATTGCTAATGTGAGCAAGACGACCACCTGCACCCAGCTCAGAAAACAGGGCTGATCCATCGCACCACCAGCACTCTCATAGGAGGGTGGAGGCTGGCAAACCCACTTTGATATAATTTGTTCTAGATGGACCACGTGCACATGGTGGTTGGGAGGGTGATGAGATGATGCCCCCTTTTTCCTACCGCATTGCTGGAAACCCTGTAGGACACCAGCATGCCTGCAACCCATGGTTCGGGCAACCACTTATCTCCTCTTCCCAAGCATCAGGCTTTTCACGCAAGAAGGGTTTTGTGCCTTCAGGTGTACACAGGCATCCTGAAGCCCCTATCCATGCGGGGAAGTGTTTCGTCCTAGAGACATAAGAACTGACCAGCTGTTCCCAGCTCAATCTCAGGACCGCTGCAAGCTGGGTCGGGTGTCAGTCAGAGACCCTCCAATTACAAGGTTTGTGTAGCTGAAAATCACAGAGATGACTTCTGCTCCTGGTTGAACCTCAGAAGCAGGATACCAGAGCAGTGACATGCCTGATGCAGAGTAAGTGGGATCTTTTGCCAGTCTGGTAAGTGTGAACCCAACCACGAGAAAGTGGCAACAACATAGTTCCAGGAAGGCAGCAATTTGTCAGGTCCCTCACAACTTCAACTGAAGCTTGCTGCTTGCCCAATCTTTTGCAAGTGCTTGTCCAAAAGCCATTCTCAGATTTCACATAATCGGTATCAGTTTAGACTAATGCTGCTAGTCTTAATAACACCACTCTAGATTTGATTTCAGTGCAAGCAAGTCTTGCATGTCCTGTCTCCCGTTCTTAGATGAGGCTGGCTGGGAGTGCAGGAAACAACCCTGGCAGTGGTGCTCCCCTCAGCCTCTCTGAAACCATCTCACCAACACTCTCAAGATTACAACTTGTCTGTGCAAAGACATTTATGCAGTGTCACTGGCTATTTCTCTGTTAAAGAGATGCAGATTTCCATCATGCTGGTATAAGTATAGAGCAACAGTACTAGTCCAGTCACTCCAGACTTCTGTGGATGCGGCAGGGGTAGAATTCATCCCTTCACTGGTTTGGCTGGTCCTCGCCTGATCTATACTATAATGATCAGATCAGATACATAACATGCACAGGCAATTGGAGGTATCATTTGGCTTCTTCCATATCTCACATTTCATTATCCTTCACACTTCTACAGACTGTTGGTCATGGTCCTACATTACCCAGCCATGCACAACGCTGCATCAGAAGTTCAGAGTTGACCTTCAGCACAGGGAACATTACAGCTCCTGTCAAATGAGTCATCTGGTCTTAAAGCTTTTTTTACCAAAATATGGTGTGAGGGTGATTGATTGACAGAAAGCTGGAGTCCTTCCCTGGCCCCTTCACACAGTTGCAGTGTGCTTCCTCTCCTGCTGTCAGGGAACATCTCTGGGGCCAAAGGACTGTTCACTCTCTAGGAGCATTTATTTCACAGCCTTGCTGTAGACACAGAGCCATGGGGCTTTAGTTGCTCCATCAGGAGGAGGGTGTTGGATCACCAGCAAGCAGAACCTGTGTAGAGCTGGCAACTGTGATATTTAAAACAAAAAAAAAGAAATCAAACTGGCTCAGTTCCCTAAAGCTCTAGCTCCCCTGCCCTAATCCTAAATCCCAGTAGCACCACCAGCACCCACCCAGCAAGGGCAATATGTGTCCCTTCCTCCACATCGTAGGCTTGGCTTAACCATGCTCCAGCTCTTCTCACAAGAATTAAAAGCCTGAACAGCCCCCGTACTTCAGAGCCAGAAATAAATACAAGCAGATCTGACCCCAGGACCTATTCCAAGCTCCCTTTGTCACTTCTCTGCTGGAAACCTTGGGGAAATCAGTCCTTTCCTTTTCTTTCCTCAGCACCCACTCTGTCACAGACAAACCTTGGTTGAGGTTTTGGGGCTTTTCTGCAGTTAAAGTGAGTCCCAGGCACCACAAAAATGCTGATGAATTTAGCATGATCCTGAGGTGTGAATTATACAGAGATTCAGAGATTTATTCAGTGATGGGGCAGATTTTTCAACCAGCTGCCCTTAGCTCAAAACTGGCATCTCCTCTACAAGGTCACCTTTGTCCTCCTGAATGTCTCCATGTCCCTTAGACTCCTTGGCAAGGCTGGAGAGGCAAGAGTGTCCCTTCTCACCTCCTGATCACCTTTCCCTAATGCCTCACTTATTTACCATTGCTTATAGTCCCTCCAATGAATTCCTATCCCTCACTTCATTTCACTTTTTAATTCCCTTCTTCCTTGCTAGTTGATCAAGGAACTCAGGGATAGGAGAAATTTTTTTAAAAATTTTTTAATAATTCAATTTATTGCTGCTCTTCATTTCCTATTCTCTTGCTGTACTGCCTCTCTGATGTAACCCAGGAGTGGATTTTCACTTTTCCAATCCCCTGCTCGCAGCAAAGTTTCATAAGAAGGAAAATTAAAATAATAATAATAATAACAACAACAACAAGAGTGGATAAAGATGAAACTGTAGCAGTCTGAAGGCAGATAAGTGGTCATTAATGCTAGCTAGCACTGAAAGCTGATGCCCTGCTGCGGACTGATCCAGAGGTTCATAAACATGAACATACACCTTGGGACTCTGGACGAATCTATTTTAAAGCCTCAAAATTTTAGGCACCTGAGCTCTTCTGCATAGTGAAGTCACCCAAGACCTGATGGGAGAGATTTGGGCCAGTGTCCAAAAGTCTGCTCCAAGACATGGAAAGCAGGGGCTTGGCCCATGGGCTTACGATAGCGTTTCATGCAGTGCAGGGGATCTGGTGACCCCCAACCACCCTGTCCTTCTCCAACCCATTGTCTTCCTTCAAAACATCTTCTAAACATCTGCACTGACCTACAAGTCAAGGGACAAACCTCCAGTATGGAATTTTTACCATCAACCCACAAATGGAACGAGACCCAGACACAGGAGGCTTCCCACGTCTGACCACAATGCGGAATAAACAGCTCCTTCCAGATGCAGTGCCTTTAAACACCTCTCTGCAGCTGTGTTGGAGTGTTGTTGGACATCCTTTTCTCCACTTCTTCCTGTGAGAGCTACTAACAGGGTTAATACCTGGGTGGAAAGGAGCCTGGAAACATTTCTGAGAATACCACAGGTACCTCTGTTTTTTATGGCTTCTATTATTATGCCCATTATTCTGCTCAAAGGTCGTTATTGGCTCATTAGTATTTAAATCAGCTGATAATACCTGGAGAGATATTCCTTCTGACACAGGCTTTACAGCTGGTCTCTGTAGTGTGGAGGTTATAATGGCACCGGTTGATGCCATTTATGTCAAACAAGCTTTGATTTTTAGCCTGCAGTAGTGGTAGAGCAGGGCCATGCAATTTGGTAAGATTAGCATTTTGCCGTCCACAAAGGGGGGATTACGGAGCTTACTGTGGCCTGCGAAAATGGGTTGTGAGGGAGCAACACCCGGCGGTTTGCTTTATTTATGGACAATAGAGCCCTGTGGCAGTATCGAGGGAGGAGCAGAGGGGATGTGTTTTAAGCAGCTTTGATGGCTGCAGAGTCCACTTTGTAGGCTGGATAACGAGCCAAATCCCACAACTCACGCAGGAAAACAGGGGAAGAGGCTGGAGTGGGAGAGGAGAGCAGAAAGTGAGGAGAGGACAGGGTTGTTTGGCAAGGGAAGGATGAAAGCTGGCGCAGACAGAGAGGGCGGTTGTCCCCTCCATCCCCACACATCCGTACGTAGTCAGGCACTTGCATTGGCCTTCTGCAAGGAGAAAAGAAAACAGCACAATTACAGACTTCTGTTGTCCTTGGAAATCTTGCTTGTGATTTTGCCACCTTTTGCATGGACCTGGAAACTTTCAAGCCTTTTCTTCGGAAATGAAAAAATAGCCTAGTTTTCTCTGCCTGGCAGGTAGTTACAGGCCCGGGTGGTTTCTTATTTATAGCAATGAATGTGCACGCGTGTATTGGAGGTATGTAAATGTACAGGTGAGATGTCTGGCTCTGTACAAGTTTGTCAGATACATGGTTTAGTGTGATGATCCTTCTGGGAAAGATAGGGACTCTGTAGACTTTGTCTGGGGGACATCTCTTGCTGAGTGCCACAACTCCAAACCCCATATTCATGATGCGCTAAGGGGGTTCAGCATTGCTCCCTGTCTACTCTTCCCCAGGCAGATAAGTGACTTAGGAGTTTATCTGGTTTCCAGCTGGACATTTCACGCAAATATCCTGAGACTGGATGACACCAAAATGCTGGAAGTCACTCCAGAACTGGAGATCTCCATGGGTCTTCAATGAAAGAAAAACCTCAAAGAGCACAAGCTCTCCTGTGCCCTCTGACATGCAGCAGGGATGTTCCCACACATTGTGACAGCCACTGGTACTAATTGGACTTGAGACTCCTTGGGTTAGGAACCAAGAATTGCCTTCTGCAATGTTGGTGTCCCTCATGAAGGCCACTCAGACGATGAACCACTTGTGCACAGGAGCTCGGGCATGTTCCTTTTAATTTTTCGTTTGCAAGTGGGAAAGTAGCAGTGAGCAATGGTGGTAAAAAGAGCCCGAATTTCACCTGGCTGCTACAAAAAATTTCTAGCATGCATTTCCTCTCCTGCAGTAGGCAGGCAAAGCATCTCTTCCTACATCATGCACATGGCTTGGGGTGAAAACCCAACACCACCCTTGTGTTGCAGGAAGGTTTCCTCTCTCTCCAGAGTCATTCCCGGCAGGGAGTATTTTTGTGGAGTGCTTGTGCCTGGGAAGGACCCAGGATCCCAGACTGAAATACCTACCTGCCTCTCCAGCTAATGAATATGCCTCATTAGTTATGTCACATCCCAGCCGTTAGCCATAAGAGCTTTCATAGGCTCCCTAAAAGGAGCACACACCTTCTCAGATTCCTCCTCTCTCCCAGCTGGGGAAAGAAGGTGTATATATTTGTAGGGTTAATAGAGGAAAACTGCTCTGTGTTTTCCCCACTGGTGTGGCTCCATGAAAGAAGCAAGACAACTGCAACAACAAAAAATTAGCAAAATAAAAAACCTCCCAAAAAACCCAACCTCAAGCCCTCTGTGCAATTCTTCATTTCAAAACACAAGCTCATTATTTTCTTGTGCAGCTCTTCCCTTTACAGCACAACTTCATCTCTCCTGTTCCAGGACAGTGAAGAGCAGCAGTCTGAATCGGCTATCTCCTCCTAAAAAAAAAACAAAAAAAAAACCCACAATAAAAATTAGTATTAAGCAAAAAGAAGGCTATTTTGTCGCTGCTATCAGAGCCTGGAGGCATTGTGCTTTTCCGGGCTTTGACAGCAGAGTGCTGTGCTGCTGCAACCACAGAGCCACTCACATGTCTTCATTTTATTCTTGCAGGGAAAGCAGTCGTCACAACTAATTACAACCACGGTGGACGAGTTGGTCTCCAGCCCTTGAAAGCACTTCTGGAAAGAGTTTCCACACTGTATGGATGACCAGGTGCCTGGGCATCTGTCTAAGGATTCGGGAGATGGATATTCGTGTCCCAGCCACCTTACAGCTTTCTTGGGTGACCTTAGCCAAGCCAGGTGCAGACTGCCAATGGTGTTGAGCAATGTGATTCTTCTTGACAATCCAGTCTGTGGCCTCTCAGCACCCTACTTACCTGTTTGTGAAATGGAGAGGGTGATCCTCTGGTGTCTCGGGGCAGATTTCGCATTTTCTGCAAAGACTTCCTGCCCATCCTATACCTCTCTGCTGGTTTGGTGGCCCTGCCTCTGGGGACATACAGGTCAGCAGGGACCGTGGTGGGAAAAGCAAGACCAAAGGGTTGATCCACCTCTTCTCTTGCACCTGAAGCCTGCCCAAAGCAGGGGCAGCACAGGGAGGAGTCCCCACCTCTCGGAGATGTGTGAGAGGGAAACAAGCACAGCCTCTTCCAAACACTCTCCCTGCTTTGAACAGAGGAGCGAAGGCATCCCAGCCCTGGAGTGGCAGAAGGATGGTACCAACCTTGCACGATCAGCAGCTGTTTTTCCTGAGGCTGGAAGGCAGCTAGCAGTCAAAATTAACACTGCATGAATGACTGCAGTAAGGGTTTTTCACTGCTGAACAATAACAGGACAGGAAAGGAGAAAACTCCTCTGGATGGAACACCCTCATGTAGGGGATGAGGGCCAAGTGGGATTTTCACCTCTCTTCGTAGTCTGGGTTTGGGAACATCCTTGTTTAAAACCCTAGTCTGCCACAGGTTTACTGTATTAGCATGGACCAGAGTCTTACAGGCATATCGAGGTCTCGTAACTTCTGTTCCAGAGCATGAGATCCCTACACTATGCCAGGGGATGTGGGGTGTTTGTCCACCCACGCCATGGAGATAACTGGGAGTAGGTCTTGTAGAGAAGTCTTCTGAGTGTGGATGTTCCCATGCCACTTCACTCCTGTCTCTTGGCTCCAGGTGGAAATAACAGTCAGGTACCTCATTTGAGTTCAGACACAGTTTGTCCTGCAAGGGAGCCCTGCACCCTGAGGTGAGACCATCATCTCACCACTCCTACACTGTGAGGATTAAGTGTCCAGAAACAGCCATGCTGGGAGCTGCCATGGGCTGCCAAGAGGAAATGTCATGGCTGGGATGAAAATTAGACCCTTTTCTTCTTTTCCACAGTGGGTCTAGTGCCGTGACTTCTTTTCTGGGGCATTGCAAGGGTCACATCATTCAAGGTCTGGCTGACTGGATGCTCCAAGAGTGGCCCTAGAGAAAGAAAACAGAGGTCTCACAGGGTGACAGATGTGAGAAGAGCTGGCTGGCTTCACTGCAGTTCCCTGCAAAGAGACCTTCCTCACCTTCTTGCCACCACCAGACTAGTAATGAGCGCACGTCGTCCTCAAGGTGCCACAAAACCTGTGTGAACCCAAGCAGAGGCTGCAGGGTCATCCTCATGGGAGCTGTGCTATTTTGCTATGACAGGGAGGGGACAGAGACATCTCCGATGCTTTGGGCTACACAGAAAATCAGAATAAGAGAGTCTCTCTGTGTTCCATTCTTCAGACTAACACATGAGTCTGAATCTCCTTTTTTTTTCCATTTTAATCTGGCGACTTTTTTTTCCTTTTGAACTCAGCAGAATATGTTCCCCCCTTTGCTTCACTGCAGGATCTCAGCCCAACGTTTCAAAGCTCTTTCCTCTCTCTGGACAGAGCCTCAGCAAACAATACTGATGATCTAAGTTTCTCTCCAAAACAAAAGAGGAATATGCTCCCTGGTGCTCTTGTGTACGGTGTGAAAGTGATCCCCGCAGGGAAGAGTTTGCAAATGAAAAGTGACAGACACTTCCCACGATGGCATCGCTTCTCTAATCGCCTTCGGTGGCGCGGGCAGCAGCCCCCCTTCTGCTTCCACTACTTATTCTGCTAGGACAGATGCAGCCTCACAATCTTCCAATTTCCAGGGCTGGAGGAGGCCAGCAGTATTTTGGGGTCTGAGACAGAGTTGTGTGAATATCAGCTTTTCCCCAGGACACGGGTGTCACTGCTGGGTGATGTCCTCCATCATCCCCACTCCTCCCACCTTCTCTCATAGGGCTCACTAGTCAAACCACGTAGTGCGTGGTGTGAAAGGCACATATCAAATATGATAACAGGGGTTTGGATGAGCAAAACCAATGGCTTAGAAGGTAATTTCACATCTCAGCATGAGACTTGATGCGGCTCCACCACCAGGTAGCAGCGACCTTCCTTCTGCCATGGATGGAGGCCGTTCTGGGCACACGCAGGGTAAGAGGCCACAGCCACAGACCATGGAGCATCCCCCTAAGTTGCCCCATACATGAATCGCACTCTCCCAGCAGAGTGAAACATCACTGCATCAGTCAAAATGAAAAAAAAACCCCACAAAACTGTATGCGCAAAGCAAATCAGCAATCAGCTTTCAGGCTAGAAACCTATGCATTTTCATAAGGAAGGCTCCTGCTCCTCCTAATTCCTCATTCCATTTGCAGCTTTTTCTATGCTGTGGGAAATAAGCTGTTCCGTTTTAATTGGGACAATTGCAGCAATAACTTGTTGAAATGTATTTTGGGCCCACCCAGAGTAAAACACAAAGAGTGGAACAAAATTTAAAATGAAGTGTTACCCCTGCTCCTCCCTTCAAATCAGAGAAAAAAATCATTTCTGGATGCACAGTGATAGGTTATTATTTTTTCCTATCTCAGAGGAAAGGTTTTAGTTGTTGCTTGTCCCCCCCATCATTTTACTTGTAGAGTAATCACTGCATTTTGCTAAATTTTGAAATGAGGCAGCACTGGAAAATGAAAAATCAAAATACTCCATGTGAGAAAATTATTAAAATTGAACTGCTACGACTGTTCTGAAGCAGAATGATTTTTAAAAGAATACCCTCCCCCCCAAAAAAAAAATCCTTTAAGTGGCTTTTGACCAAATGACTGAAAAATCAGTTCTCTGAGAGATTCACTCCAGCCAAATCTGCATTTTCCAGCATAATAAACTGACCAAACATCATTTCATGTGCTAGAGTGGCCTCTCCACTACATATCAATATGAAGGCTTTAAGAAGGAGCATGCCCAGCTGGATGCACTGTTAATGGGTCAATTTGCTGCTCGTTTTCCATTATCATATGGTATGGGAGACCAGCTTCTCTGAGTTAACTGGGAACCCTGCAGGGACAATGGGTTTCAACCGGTTTTATTACCCCCACCATCCCTGAACTTGCCTTTGCCTCCCGTTGTTCCAGCAAATCTTTCTGAGCTCACAGAAATCTTTCTGAGTTCTCACAGGAGTGTGTGGTAGAGAGGGCTGGTGCATCAGGTCCGAAGTTCTGCAACCTCACTTAACCTCGCAGTCAGTCCCATCCGTGACCCACCACGCTGCAGCATCCAAGATCTTCCATGCAATCAGCTCCTTCCTACAAGGAGAGGAGGAAACAGCTGTGGCCACAGAGATTTTTCCCATAAAAGGGCCAGGGAGCAGGCCAAAGGCTTGATGGACCTGGGGACAGGAGGTGAGATGCAGCCCAGAGGGAGGGACGGTAGGGCAGAGCTGCAGAGCAGGGTAGAGGACTTCCCTTCAAGGAGCCATGAGCAGCTCTCGCCTCCAACCTCCCTCCCAGATCAGGCAGGGTGGGTGAGGTGCAGTAGCCGAGCTCATTTGCCAACAAGCTGGAGCCTTTGATTGCCCACATACATACAGAAAGATAAAGTAGATAAAGTAATGGGTATTTACTCTTCTCTGCCTGTGTACACAACAGAATCGTGTTTCTTTTAATGGGAGCTCTACTCTAATTGCAGTCATTACCAAAGTGAGACTTTAAGCTGAACCCCATCTTTCTATTACCTCTGTGTGTGATGTGCTGCCTTTATGGTCTGCTCTCTTCAATGTCCCCCTCCTTTGACATGATCTGAGCCACAGTCCGGATAACCTCCCAAAATGTTTTTTTGGTTTCTCCTCTGAAGTTTCCCCAGAGCCAGACATGTTCACAGCTCCATAGGATCCAAAAGATCCTGGTGATGTTTCATTAATGGAGCTCGTCTACCCGCAGATCCAATTTTGTCTGCTCATCAACGCAGTCGGCATGTCGTGTGAACAGCATATGCCACAGCAGATGGCACGGACTCAATTCCAGCAAACAGCTCTGGAGTGAAATCACTCATCTGCTCTCCCCTGCTTTGGATAGACCAGGGGTGTTGCTGGGAGTGTGGTTTGAGCTGAAAGGGGAGAAGGTGCAATGGTGGAGAATTAGCTGGACTCTGGGTCAGTATGTCCATCACCTGGACCCTGCAATGGACCCACAGCTGAGCAGCCCCTGATTTTGTTCTGCAGCTGGTCATCAGCTGCAGCACCATTCCCAGCAGCCAGCAGCAATGCCTTTTCTCCTCGTAAGGCCCACAGAGGGGGATCTTGAGGGTTGAAGTAGGAGATGGGGAGGTATTCAAACCCCAGCACCGGATATAACAAGTTCTTGTGGACATCTCAAAGTGCTTTTGAGTTGCACCTTGTAACCTACTGTGTTGCCTTCCTTACTTGCTAATCTCTGCTCCTGCCTGCCTGTGCCTTGTTGTCTGGATGTTCCTTGGTGCTTGGGTTGTGCTTTGTCCCTACTCTGCCTACTTTACCCTTCCTGCAGAATTAAAGACTCCCTGACCATAAGTACTGCCTGAGAGTGGACATTTCAAGAGACAACACAGTTCTCTCCCTCTTCTGCTTGCTGACTGGGTACCTGTGGGATAGCTTGGGCTTATCGTTGCTCCACATCAGAGCTTTAAATGCAAGCACAGCCCTGTCGAGAGCCCCAATAGCAATCATGTTCCCTTGACTGTCTGACTTTCTTGGTCAGCAGAAAGGAAGTTCAGGAGATGGACTTTGAAACCAAACTAATCAGTAAAACGGACTGGGACACTGAATTCTGAAAGTGTCCTCCTTGGGTGACCTGTGTGTGGCTTGGTCCAACCACCTCCTATGATCCAAAGTCATTGTCTGCATAAAAATCGTGTCTGGCATACGTAACAGGTAGGTAACACCTCTTTGGTGTAGCCTTTGATATCCTGCCTCTGAGCACCTCAGAGCTTCCTCACCCTTCATTTTTAGCAGTGCTTTGCCTCCAGTGCTGAAGAGTTCAGCTGGTTTGGAATGCATACCTACATATCATCATACTGGGCTTTCTGCTTTCCTAAGTGGATAATCTTCATTTGGAGTATAGTTTTCAAAGCAAAGTTCTCCCATGAACTTTCTCCAGCCATCCATTGATTAAAGAGCTTGGTCACAGCTCCTACTCAGCCCTCCAAGGCTTTCCTGCACCAGAGTCTATGTGTGGTCCATCCCCAACAGCCATGTGCAGTGCCACATGAAGCACAAACTCATCCCTGCATCCCATTACACCTTCCTGCATATTAGTTGGGTCAATTAATTTGGGAGCGTTTCTGTGCCCCTGCTTTGAGTCTCTATCCTGGCAATCTCCATACCTCTGCACTCTGCAAAGAGCAAAGACAAACATGGTTTTGCACGAGGATTTCCTCTAATTCCACTTGGCCTTTCTTCACTCACATACTGCAAGAGATTTCACCACCTCTTACAGCCCCAGCTGGTACCTGCACATGTAACCTGAAAGAGGAGACAGGATCTTGGTCCTAGAGCAAAGCCTACAGCAAAGCAAAACATAGCCCTCGAGTGAGGTCTGTAGATAAACTTCTCTCTGGGGTTTGTAGATGAGATCATTAACATTCTCTACCACCGTGGTCAAAGATTTGGATGGTGATCAGACAATAGTTCAATGCATTCAATTTACTGTGCAATTACGTTTTAATAAGTTGTGACCCTTGAGGCAGGACCTGCCACCTGTCAGCTGAGAACCAGCAGCTGACCTAATCTTGGCCAAGGATGGATGTGCCGCAGCTGAGTAGGTGGCAGTGTAGTAAAATATTATCTACGGTAATGGTCCAGCTGGACCCTTGCTGTCTGACCTCGGCAAGTAGTGGGAACCAGATGCCTCAAATCCCCTTTTGGTATAATAGAGGTCTTTCTTCTGGCCTCATGAAGCTGCTGCAGAGCCTTGGAAAGTCCTTTGGCTCCCCTCCCACCTGCCTGGCAGGGAAGTGAGACTCTTTGGGGAAAGGGGAAAGTGAGCAAAGGAAGATGTTACGCATCCTTGTCTCCCCCCATGCTGAGCTGGGCTGAGAGCAGCCCTGAATGAGCTTTGCCCAGCTCTGACTGCACTAAAAAGACCACCACTGGCTGCAACCATCAAAAAAAAGACAAAAAAATCATCCATAATCCATGATGACATATTCCAGAGAGGGTCAAATTCCGTTATGAGGATGAGACGAGACATTTTATGATCACACTGTCTTATTATACCCGGTTCCCTGTAGTGTCATATGCATCCTAAGTTCCAATTTACTATGTGTCTCCCTCTCTCTCCAGCAACATTAGGAACAAAACAATTTCCAAACATCCTTCCACAGCCATAGCTGTTGTTTTTTCAGTAAACATTTGTTTAGTGGTTTTCTGGGACCCAATCTTTGCAGAAAGGCCAAAGCATCCAAGCATCGCTGAAGAGAGAAGTGGGCTTTGTGGTCCTTCCCTGGGAATAAAGCCTGAATGTCTCAGTTTCTTTGTGGTAGAAAAGGATACAGAGTTTCCTGACCATGCCGGCTACAGCAATGATTACATGAAGCTTTTGCTTTACATTTCTCAAGCGACTTCCATCAGGAGAAGTGAGGAGTCTCCGGCTTAAAGGGAGAGAGCCAATTGTTCCTGCAAGGGGATGATCACCTGGAGAGAAACTTCCCATGTCTTGTCCCTTGAATAAGATTATTTTTTGGTATTTTGAGGGTGTGTTTTTTTTTAAATATACATGGTACATTATCTGTTCCTTGAGACAGAGCAGTTATTGTCACCTGGAAGAACAATAGCGGGACTCGATCTAGGCACTGCACATGGTCAAATACTGGAACAGGCTTCCTAGAGAGGTGGTCAATGCTCCAAGCCTGTCAGTGTTCAAGAGGCATTTGGACAATGCCACAGATAACGTGCTTTAACTTCTGATCAGCCCTGAAGTGCTCAGGCAGTCGGACTAGATGATCACTGAAGGTCCCTTCCAACTGAAAATATTCTATTCTATTCTATTCTATTCTATTCTATTCTATTCTATTCTATTCTATTCTATTCTATTCTATTCTACTTTTGATCTCCCTGCAGATGTTGGGCTGCAATG
>Ga0181612_182183_pt1 | contig 14891 bp, 11 predicted proteins | sample HoacroProtozoa21_FD_119630 | JGI IMG/M metagenome (GOLD analysis project Ga0181612, IMG submission 119630) | Hoatzin crop microbial communities from Cojedes, Venezuel. Combined Assembly of Gp0051906, Gp0051904, Gp0051908 | reverse complement strand
GCTTTTGTACTATCTAGAGCAAATATTCCTGCTTGTCATCCATCCAAATGAGTATACTTCATCTTTTATTGATAACTGCATCTCTTAAACCAGCCACTGGCATTTCCATGGCGCCTGGATCCTAGACCACAGTACATGTGCAGTCAGTACACAGCAGTGTTAATAGATTTTCCATAGTAATCCTTCTGTAGTTGCTCGCTTCCCAGACACCTAAGGAAATGCATCGCAACAACGGTATGGTGCAGATATAGCTAGTGGGAAGTGCCAGGAGGCTGTCAGTAGGCAGTAGGGACCAGCTTACTAACCTGATCGAGAACTTTTGAAGTTTACCATCTTGGGGACAATATAGATATACACAGATTGCCTTGTAAATAATTACTTGTCTCATATGCAGTCATAGAGAACACGCTTCCCTGTGTGCATATCCATGTGGCTAATTGATGCCTCCACTAATTCCAGCCCCTGTAAAAAACAAACCTGTCATATTATCATCTGCTCATCTTGCATGGTCAGGCCTCCTACTCAGGATACCTGCATCAGCACCTTTTTTTCTGTGCTGGTCTTGCTGATCTGTACCTTTTGACAGCTCTTGATAAAAAGCTAGTTACCACCCAGTGATGATAATTTTGTTACTGACAAGCAGCATGGGCTCCCAGGCCCCGTGTGAGGAGTTTTGCCTTGCTTTTAAACACAGTGGTTCTTAAAACTGGTTACAGATTTTCTGAAGTGACATTTTGCATTAGGAAAAGCTAATTCTTTGAAACCATCCCTGCTAGTGAGAAAGAGCAGCTTTTCACAAATTGACTCAGAAAAGTCTGGGGAAAAAATTATGTAGTTATGATATCTGAATGTAATGTTTTCAAAATGAAGCCTTCTTTTTCAACTGGAAAATCTTTTTGTTTCCAATATTTATGTTTTAAAAGATTTAAAATATTCAGAAGCTCAAATGGAAAAAGTGGGTTTCAAAATCAGCAGAACAATATTTCAAATCTCCCCAATCTTTTTTTTCCCATAGATTACTTCCCACAGAATTTCCATTCACTATGTTTATAAGTTTAGGGTCTTACTGCCACTTCAGGAGGAAGACATACTTCAAAATCAGCCCTTCACAGAAACAAAAAACTGCTTAAGACTCCTTTGTAAACTTTCTCTATTTTTTTCACATCACTGATGCCTATCCAGATACTGCAAATCAGGCACTCTTCTAACGCGGTTCTTATTAGGGCCTTTGCCAATAACTTTGCCTATTTTCCAAACATCTGCTTATGTTTAGCACGGTTCATTCAAGATCACAGACATTGGCAAAATGAATACATTCCATCATGCCCTTTCCTGTAGATCATTTTGGTCCTCTAGGTGTTATTCAGACTTTCTAGATCAAAGAAACAACCACTTCATATTTCAGTTCCGTAGTCTGAAGTACTGCAAGAACAATCTGATCTATCTGTACAGCACTGTGCTATTTCTAGTTTCATTCCTGGCTGATGAGAGCAAATCAAGAGATACGTAAGCACTTACAAGCATAAATCGAATTTAAACTTTGAACACTGATGTTTAATACATTGGATAAAACATGTCTGGCATTGCTGTAGTCAAGCTCTATATGCAGTAAATAACTTCTTTTATACTGACTGGATCAGTACTGCAATGTACAGTGTCCCAGGTGGAGATTTGATGCTTAGGGCTCAGGGAGTCAAGCAGAGCCTGCAGTAACGCTGAGATTTAAACGAAAGTGTTGCTGCATTGTCTAACTGCATGTGTTTCAGTATGTGCGCTCTTGCAAAGGTGGGCAGATACATGTATATACATATAAAAGTTGTTTCAAATGTCACTCATTCATTAGAACACAGGACTGAGTGTTGAGTATCTCATCTCTACAATGGGAATAATAATACTTCATTGCCTGAGTAGGCATCAGTCTCCCCTTTGGTAAATCACAGGTATTTCACTACAAAGGCACATTTTGGTGGTCTTTTGGCTATAGGAAGAATTAGCCAGTTAATTATTACACTACTGACAAATTTTTGGCCCTTTTAAAAATTAAATCCTTGATGCTGTAAAAACAAGGTCCACAGAGAAAAGAACAGTCTCTGCTGTTGCCAGCCCTTACGTTCTGATTTCGTGACTTGACTTTGCACCTCAACTCTCTGCACATTAGCGTCCCTGATTGTTAGATAAGATAATGGTCCCCCAAGCTACAGAAACGCTTTAGCATCCCTAGACAAAAGACACTGTGGAAGTAAAAAAGAACTGTTTACATGAGTTAAAAAATAACTTTTAACCTTTGATCTTGAAGATCTATTTCACGTGTGCACCATATGCTCAAAGGCCTGGCAGCTTCCTCTTCACCTTTTTCCTGTGGATGCACTCTTTGACTTCACAGCCCTTATGCTTTTAGCTTGATGACATCCAAGATGTTTCTTAGCAATCATATTCTGCCAGCAGCACACATTCTTTGCTCCTCAGGATCTGGGAACTTTGCTGCATTCCTCTCTTTCCCACACTGCTCTTTGGAGAAGTTAACCTCTCAAGAAACCCAAGCAAACAAACAGAAATCCCACAAGCATAAGGGATTTACAGCATGTTGAAAATGCATAGGGGTGGAAAAACAACTCTGTAGTTGTCAGCTGAACCTAATCCAAACAATCTGATCAAAGATGATAACTCGACTTTGTTTTGTGCAAAAAGACCTTTGTTTATACATCGGGTGTACAACAAGGAGAAACCATTAGCAACATTAAAGTAGCTGGCCTGGAATAAGAAATATGATGGCTCGAAGAGAGCAACAGCAGCCTGCAGAAGAAATTCAATTTTTATAGGGCTTCTGGTGACAAAGGAGATGGTATGGAATGTGGAAGGTTTACTTCAGGGCAGATATTTTGAACTGATACCTTGCCTCTAATATTTGGTTTAGGGAATGTTGTGGGGTTATGAAAGGGGCAGGAATAGGAACAGAGATGGCCACAAACATCTTACATATGCACCTGTATGGTAATCATGTTGAAAGATTTTTAAAAAACAGAGACTGCTTGCCCAAGCCAAAGGATCACAAAGAGAATGAAAACATGAGAAAGACAGGAAACAAGAGAGCGGCCCTACACTGAAAACTGCAAACTGAGTCGCTTGAAAGTACAGGGCAAGGAGAGGAAAAGGCAGATTCCTTCCCTGCTTTCCTCATCTCTGCCTTTCCCACCTAGCAATCAGTTATCAATCACATCACTCAGCACAGTCTCACTGATGACTTGTTCTCATATTCTAATGCGTTCAGCTCTCCTCTCCATCTCTCCCTCCCTGGTTCCAACCTTCCCAAACATAAAAGAACAGCCATCCTTAGTTGTACTAAAGGCCCACTTAAGAAGGTAGCATACTGCCTCTATAGGCCAGTGGCAGATGCTGAGGGAAGGAGTAAAACAACAGTCCAAATGTGGTTCAATTCTCTCCCAGGTTCTAGAAATCCACCAGTTTAAGTCCTCCCTAGAAGCCAGAACAGTCCTGGGTGGACCTTTGTTTCACGAGATTGTCAAATCCCATTTTGAACCCATTCATACTTTTGGCCTCCATGACGTCCCTTGTCACTGAACTCCACAACGTATGTGGAAAAGACACTCCATCCTTTTGTTTGTTCAACAGTTCTCCACGTCGTTTCACTTGCCTCCCAATCCACTTGTATTATGAAAAACGGCAAATTTCTTTTTTGCTTTTTCCAAACCATTCATGATTTTGCAGACCTCAGCTGCCTCATCTCCAAACTCATCTCGCCTATTTAGTCTCTCCCTTTACATACGATATTCCAGATTATTCTTACTCCTTTACTTTGTGCCTCTTCTAGTTCCAGCGTATCCTGTTTTCAGTGGCAAAGATGAGAGCTGAGGACAGCATTCACGATGTGGACATGTCAGGATTTTAGTCTTCCCATGGCATCTACTAGTCTATTGGATTCAATAAGAAGCTGAAAGGCAAACAGCCTGGTAGCTGAACTGCAACCAGTTGTAATCAGTGTAAGTAAGTCCTCTGTGCTATACAAGTACTTCTAAAAAACAGTGAAATAAACAAAATTAGCAACCACTAAAAAAAAAAGAAGAAAAAAGTCCATTGACTGCAAAATAAGAAAATTTTTGCCGTTACCCAAAACAAGTTGGTAGCAGAAAAATGAATTTGAAAAAGCAAAAAACAGTTGTATTCTTGGAAAGTTTAGAAAATTGATAACTATAATACTTTCTGAGGGTGGCAAGTGCTACTTAGAAAAGCAAACAATGCCAAGCGAGTGTAATGACTAAAAGAGAAGGCAAATGGCGAAAGCAGTAAGTATGACAACTATGGATTCAGGACTCTGCAATGATGAACATAAAGAAAAAGGTAGAATACTAATATTAAGACTCTGGAATACTACATTAGATATCGTCTCTGAGTACTGTCATTCAGTCATCCCAGATTGGAAAATTGTGAAGTGATGATACTGATTGCTGAACCATTGTTATAACAAATAAGTTTTGTTTAAAGTGCTTCCTGCACTGTCAGAGTTGAAAATGTGTATTAAGTAACTAGATTATAATTATAATCGTACTTCAATCAATCTTTCCCCAACTTCCCAGCAATCTGAGGTGAGCATTGAGAGGCAAAATCTTGAATTAATGTCTCAATGAAACTTGATTATACTAAGAGTAGGGGCCTTTCAATCTGAGGAGCGACTTTAGCTTACAAAAGCATCTTAGGAACTCCTAAGCAAGTGTTAGTCATGTGGACTAATTAACGTTTTCTGGGTTATTTCTCAGAATAGTTTCAGGAACCTTCCAGGAATAGAGGCATTCTTTCAGGCCACAGTTAAATCTATTTCTCCTGATTCAGGCAGGTCCCCTTTCTGTTCCCATCTAGCCTCCTTAGTTGTGATGATACCAATGATTGTGGGGCTGTACAGCGAACAAGACCAGATTAAAAACATACATATTTTTAATTTTGATTCTTTAATCAGAATAATCTGCTAATATCCTGTCCATCTCCACAGTCAACCACAAGCAACAAAGAGGAGTAAAAGAGTGTTTGGGGCCAAAGCAGGCAAGGAGGAATTTCTTAACCTTGTGGTTCTGCTAGGAGGATTTTCTTGGAGCCATAGCTTCAGATACAGACAGCTAATATACAATACTCATCTGTATATCTTGTTACGCGCTTTCTTTCTGCTAAAAATCCAGGACTATCAGTGTCATGAAAATAGGTCCATTTGTTTTGTTTCAATAGTGACTTAGTTATTGAATCAGCTGCCAGGGAGAGGAGTGGATATGGCCATGGAATCAGTTAGTTCAGCTGCCCAGTCACTGAAAGATAATGAGGCAAACAAGATTGTACCAAGTTTTGTTACAGACAATCAGACCAAGTCACAGCTGGTAAAGTGCAGAAATTATTTTCAAATACCCAGCACTAAAGGCCTATGTAATAAATCACTGCCCAGCAGAAAAGAGAGACTGATTGTTTGCAGAGTTACTCATTCTTGTAACTATTTGAAACTAATCTCTGCAATGCTGAATATGGATATCAGTTCAAGTGAGTTGATTCCTATTTGCAAAGGAGAGGCAATACGTAACTAGTGTGTCTTTGGAGCAAAGAAGTTTCCAAGAACCAAAATACCCACTTAACTGAGACATTTTATCATAGAAACTATTAAGACTGATATAGAAAAAGAATGCAGTAGGACATATAGCTAAGCATGATAACAACTCTTCTTCCCTTGCCCTTCAAATGTGATGTCAATATTGACCAATAACTGAGTATTTAAAAGCCACCCAGAAATTTCTCATTGTCTATAAAAGCCTGAAGACTCACTCTGTATAAAAGTATGTTCTAAGGCAAAAGGGTGGAAACACATATGACAAAAAGTACATGCAATACAATAGCAACATTTTAAATTACATTTCATGTTTTTAAAAGGAAAGAGAATGTACTTTCTGATGTACGTTATAGATACTGTGTCATCCCACTAGCAGCTGTGACACAGAATACGAGAGGAGATTAATTATTTCCTTTCTTTAATGACTAGATTTATTCAGTAATGACTGAACAGTACATGTGACCATTTCACAGGAAAGCAGAGGTGGTTAATGAGAGCTTCATTAAGACTGATGATCAAACAATACTGTAATAAAGGCATAAATTCAGAGGCTGGGAGGTTATAAAGACAGGAGAAAGCACTGTGAATGTGTAGTCCGACGTCTTCTGTAACAGAGACTGTTGGATTTGGAATTAATGTCCTGACTGTTAAAAAAAACAATTTTGAATTTGAAAGATTTCCGTTGCAGGAGATTGTACCAGAAATTGTTGGTAATTGTCTGATAACTGTATGTCAGCAATATTACAATATTTACTTGATTTCAAGTCTGAATTTGCTTAAATACAATTCCGAGAAGTGTCTCTTGCCCTGCTAGGTGTCTGGGTGTAAACACAGGCAAATGGGTGTCTGTCCGTTTCTGAGGAGCTGTGGGCGCACCCATCTCTTTTTGCCTAGCTTGGAACGCCAAATGGGTAAGGTTATGCACTTTTTGCTTTAATACCATGAAACTGTCTTTGGCTTTGAAACTGAAGAGCTCGATTACCACTTTCCCTCCTGCCATGTTGGTACTTGATGGCTGTGATACACTCACACTTTCACCTTCCTTTTCATAAATTAAATCTCTTTCACATTTTCACTGAGGCATTTTTTCCAAATCTTTAATAATTCTCATGTCCTTTTTCTTGCTCATCTCCAGTTTTAAGCCCATCTGTCTTAAAGTGAGAACACTTGCACTTGACACACCGTTCCATCTGTTGCCACAGTGGTGCAGATCAGAGGCAGAAGATCCCCAGTTTATAAATTAACACTTTTCTGTGTAGCGTTGTTCAGGTGATCCTGAGTTCATCTACATGTCCATTGAGATGTTCAACTGCTTTCATAGCAGTTGAGGACTAAGCCATAGTGAATACATACACAAATGTCAATGTGTGAGGATTTCTCATCATGAATAACCCAGTATCAGCTGAAGAGATTAGATTGTTGTGAAAGACTGAGTAGAAGTGCTGAGGTGATACCGATGGAATTTTGTGTGAATCTAAAAAGACACTGAGAACTACATTCATCCTGTTCTTGAGATTATTTTTTTCATCCAGATTTTAAGGTCCCGACTAAAGTATCTTGGTTAAAAGCAAAAATCCCCCAATGCTGCCTCTACTCCACAGAGACAGGCACCTCCAGGGGTCTGTTCAGACCTTTTGAGGGGGCCTTATGCTTTAATTCACCTTCTGTTATGTGTTGTATAGTAAGTATTCTGAAGGATCTGCATTACAGATCTTGCACTGCCAGTTCTTCATCTGTCTATTGTTATTAGAAAACAACAGGAGACAGCAATTAATTTGTAGAAAGGCAAATCCCTGTGATTTATATGGAGGAGTGCATTAGCATTCAGCCTTTACTACAGTAAAAACTTTCACTTACAAAGATTGTAGGGAAAAGTACCTATTAACCTTCATCATCATGAATAATTAACCACGACAGCAGCTGAACTTAAGATTCATCTCTCAGTTAATGTTTGTCCAGACAGATAATACCTGAACTGACCAAAACCAAACACAAAACCCACACCACACCCAAGTCAATCTGTCAAAGGCTGCTCACTCCTGCAACCACATGAAACAGAACTGAGTCTTTAAATGAATGGCATTTTAAAAAATGTTTAGTGTGTGAGCTAATTAAGATCCTTCTGTTCTTAGAAGAACTCTTATTTATTAGTCAGAGTGTAAATTATCTGGGAGTGCTACAATCTTGGGACAGATTGTGTGTGCAACTCAAAAGTGGAACAGAAATTACAAGAGAAAGCAGTTGGGAGAAGAACCCAGAAAAGCAAGCTTAGGTGTATATGGCTAGAAATCTGCCTAAAACGCAGCAGTTCTGTGACATTCTCTCTTAACAGAAGTGCTGCAGGAGCTCAGGGGGGACAGGAGCTAAGGATCTGTGGGAAACATAAGGGAAGATCAGGAGGCTTCCCAAGAGTAAATGCGAACTTAAGGTTCGGTTTTGACGCTGACATTTTTGAATGCATACATACAGGTCCTCCAAAAGCACTACTAAATATAGGGGGAAAAACATTCTTAAGCTATCCAGCTGTAACTTCAAAGTCTTCTGATTTTAATGCAGTTCTGTGTTTGCTTTTAATCCTATGGTATAACTTTTGCTTGGGTTGTCAGTGCTGAAGGGATTTTTGGAAGCCTCATTTGAGGTCAGATTCGGCAGGTCTCCATCCCAACACTTCACTTGCACTAATTGCAGATTGACACAAAACATTTAGAGACCTGCAGACTTAACAACCACTATTGCCTCAGATGGATGTGCTGCCTTTGTGCTTCAGTCTAAGAAAAAAAGACAGGACAGTGCGTGCAAGGCTTCTCTGTAGCTCGCCTGAACCAGACTTTGGAAGTATAGAGAAGAAATAAAGATGTGAAAATGAAGCAAAACAGTGAGACAACTAATATCAGCAGGAAAAGAACTCCTGAAAGTTACTAAGGAAAGAAGATCAGAGAATACAGGACGAGCCTGACTGGAAAAAGCAGACAGCCAGACACTAGTAAATTTTGCCTTCAGTTCAGTTATTGGGCTAATGCTGGAAAGCTTCATCCTCAGTGGCCTGTTTTTTCACACCAGTTGTCTCTTTTCATTTATGAGCAAACAGAGATACTGTTCACCACACAGATTTTTAAGTAGCTGTTAACAGGCTTTGGAACTGAAATGTGGAAAGCAAGTCCTACCTTTCAGAATTATTGTTTGAAGCTGGCAGCTGGTGCAGATATCACTACATCCATTTTGACTGGCTCACATCTGGAAAGTTTTCTTTGCAATCATACAGTGTGGACATGAAACTGTTATTTTATCCATGGCTAGCTCCTGAAGCACAAGATGGCTCTGTTGTGAGGGAGAAGAGCCAGCTCACTAAGCTGCCCCAGCTAGGCAAAATGTGACTTATAGATCACACAAATGCAGGGACTGAACAACAAACAAAGGAGATACAATAGTTATAAATAACATTTTTAACAGAAAATTTGTTGCTGAAACATTATAGCAAAATAGGATTTGAAGAAGAGTGTGCTTGGCTGTAATTAATAAAGAGACAATGTTCTCTGTGTGCTTCTGCTTTGGTATTCAGCAAATACCTTCGAGCTTTTGTTTTGGTTTTTCATACTCCCCAGGGCAGGATATTCCAGGGTTGCTCAACAAATAACTGCTCAAATGATATTGCTTGGGCTGCTTGTATCTGCCAGAGTAGCCCTGCCCAACTGCACAGATCCTTTTAAAAAAGCTAAGGAGGGAGAAGAAACACTTAAGGATAACCGAATAAGAAGTGCCTGTGTTCTCAGGAATATGAGAACAAAGAAGATGAAGAGGGAAAGGAGTAAAGAAAAGGTGAGAATGGCCATCACAATTATTTCTAGATATGTACATGAGGAACACAGACCCTCACCGAGAAAGCAGAATGTTTCAAAATGAGTTTGGAGGTGGTCCTGGAAAATGTACACGCAGAACAATTCTGCAACAGCAGCAGGGGGGATGGACTGGATGTGAACTTACTGGGTCTCTTCCATCTCCAGTTTCTATGAAAACAGTCACCGTTCTTTAGCAATATGGTAAATATTTAAAAAATCATAGATACAAACTAAATAAAACATATTAAATAACAAGTTCAGCCAATTTAATCATGACTTTTCAACTTTTTAAACCAAGACAGCAGGGGGGAAGAAGGAACAGGCTTGAGATTTTTAGTCCTCTTTGTTTAAGGCTAATTCACATAAGACACACCTTCAGGAGACTTGTTCAATAACATTTGTGGAGCTGGGCTGGAGCTGTTGTTGGATTGTCCTCAGTCCACAGGGCTGCTGGTTTTATCCAATGCACACTGGATTCTGGTTTTATCCAATGCACGCTGGATTCTGTCTCTTGCTAGCAGCCTTTAATTCAGATTTTGCTTTGTTTGTGTTTTTCTCCTAGCTGGACCAGTAGATTTCATTTTGAGTCGTGTAATACCAGTTTAGTCCTTTCAGCATTTAGTCACCAAGAGCTGATTCCTTTCTTCATTCTACACTGACCAAAACAACATCAACTGCCCTTCAAGAGCAAATCTGCTCCTCTGTAAGGGATCATGTGTTACAGACACACAGACTTCATGGTCCTCAGCAGGGGAGGAGGAATTTTTGGCTTCAAAAACATAGAACTCATTATTTGAGCACGTGGTGTATCCATAAAGTCTAGCTGCAGCCAGGGGACTTGTGTTCCATGGGACAGCCACTAGACAGTGTTATAGCCACATTTACACAGCCAAAGTACGTCAGCTTCACACTGCTGTAATAGCCCCAGCCTCTCTCTAACATTTCCTTCACAGCCTAACAGCTCAAATTTTCTCTGAATCCCAGCGAAAACTCAGCTCGCATATGTCCTTCTGAGAACTCGTTCAGTCTCAGCAGAGAGGAAGGCTTGATTAAAGCCTTCTCTCCTATACGAGCCAAAGATGAGGAAAACTCTGGGGTAGAGGGAACCAGGGATATGCCTTGCCTGTGGTGCTCAGCTTGTCCAATGGAAAGAAGACCTCAGCCTCCAGGCTTTCAGTCTTCAAACTATCAGTCTAGCTTCTTTTATTAGCAATAAAAGTAGTTTAAGAAGTTGAGGCAGACATAGTCATTCTCCCTGTCACATACTTCCCTGATGTAACAGAACAAAACAACGGAGAGGCTGGTTTAGGCTTTATCAGCATAATTCTCTTCAGTGCATCAGGCCCTGGGAACAAGACTCAGCCACCAGTAACCTGGCTCAAATCTGGGCTTCAGCTTCCCAGGCAACTGGTTCAAGCCACTTGCATCCACACCCATTGTATTAAGCATATCTCCGGCAAGCGCCAGCTGCATTGCCAGAAAGCTTTGTCAGAATGAACATCAGACTTTCCAGTTACCCCATCTGACTTTGCACCTTGCCATCTAGCCTTTACACCTTCTTCCCGACCCTTTCTTCTTCCCCAGCCACATCCACAACCTGGATAAGGGACACAGATAAGCTAGAAGGGGCTAACTTACAGGAGCAGCTGGCCTGTCCTAGCACCAGTCTCCCCTCCTGACTACAGCCAGGTGAATCAAGAAGCTTTCAAAGCCCTTTTGGAGAGCTGCCTGACTGCTGCACTTGAGAGCTGCAGGAGTTCTGTTTGGGAGGTCACTTACATCTTTGTCCAGAAGATGGACAAAGAGCTCACTATTTAGAGATACAATTCTATCTGTCCTCTTAACCCTCTGCAGAGTTTCTGCAGGAAAATGCTTCTGTGGGATTATTTTGTCCTGCACACCTTGAGGGGACCAACAGTGGGTGAACAAAACAGCTGTATGCAAAGAGCAACCTACTCTGCCTTATAAGCTGACACCTGCCCTGTTCACATCAACACATGACCTCACTGCTCCCCATGCCTTTCTGAGACTCCATCACCTTATGGCATCTGCACATTCCCTACTCTGTCTACTCACTAGAAAATTAACTTGGAGTAGAGAAAGTTATCTACGCAGCCATTGTAAGATGGGTGTGCGATGCCATTCAACAGAGCCATTGTTCCTGACCAGGGATCATCAGAGACATCATCAAAAGAGTCATCAGCCTAACATAACTTGTCCAGCTGGGCCCTAAAGGACAGTCCATGAGACCCTGTTTGCCTTAATGCTGCACAAGATGCGTTACATACATAAATCCTAAGTAGGTCCAACTGACTACAGATGCCACTCCAGTGAATGGTCTCCTCCAGGAGTCCCTCCCAGCAGTTGCCCACCTCTCTTCCAACCCGCTTTTGCCTCTGAGTTGGTAACACGCCTGGTCATCTGATGATACACAGTTGGAAACCATGCCAGCCCTGCAATCAAACAAAACCCTTGCAAGAGGAAAGCAGCTGTTTCTGAGGGTGCTTCCATCCTTCTGAACTCTCTCCTTTTTCTGTGAGACACCCCTTGTTGCTCACTGGAGAATCTCCCCACTGACTCCACAGGTGTCTTTCTACCACAAGGAACCTGCAATTTGACAGACTTGCTGGACAATGTAGCCTTTGATCCTTTGAGATCAAATCATAAAGGCCACAGTGCAGCAGAGCTGATCACACCACCCTGGAAACCAGAGAATTCTCTTGCCACCTCAGCTTTTCTCTCCTTCATGCTTAGGTCTGGTGTTCCAGCTCAGCCCTTCCTGGCTTTTCCTTGTGGTATTTCCAGGACATATTAAAAGGTGGCTTTGACGTGTAGTTTTAAAGGAACAAACAGCTATGTGTTCTCTGTAGTTGTGTGTATTTGTTTTCTTTTTACTCTCACACATGCCTTTGAAGTGGTCCTCAATATTTGTTGGTTTGCTTCTTTCACAGGCACTGTATCACTGAGCTACTAATGCTACTTAGTATTACGAAGACATTACAATAAATAGGGAACTAATTAAAAAAATAATATTTAGCTTTTACTTGTTATTCCTGTGCTATATTTTAAGCGTATGCTGCATATGGCAAAGGCAGAGAGAAGCTCGGATATAAGGACTAACTCCCAAATCAAGTCACTACTGAAGCTGACTTGGATCCAGAGTGTCTACTAAAAATGGCAGCTTCATCTGCAGAGACGGTGATAGAGTCAAAACATCAATCAACTGTCATTAGCACAGGACTCAAAATGTTTACTTGGTGTAAGGAACTTACTCTTTCTGTTTCTTCCCAGCTAATTCAAAATAAAATGAGGCCATGTGAAACAAAATAAAGGACAGCGTGGGTTTCAAAAGGATAGCACAGGTAGTATTTCCTCTGCAGGGCCCCTGTGGCCAGTTGGTTAGGGTATTTCCTTGCTGAGCGAGGGATGTGGGTTCAGATCTGCTTAGACACAGGAGGAGCTGCACTTTCTACATCCTGGCTGAGCTCTCCAAGCATTGGGATTTGGGGGTCCCCTGATAAATGCGTTATGGTATTGTCTGCTTGAACTCCATCGGTGCGACGGAGGAATAAATGCCTGCCGTGTTGCTCAGGCTTAGGTACGAGGGCCCGGAAGGTACGCAACTTTACTACTTTGACATGTGTAGCTCAGTGCTATGAAGCAACGAGTACAGAAGGTCCCTATGGGCTTATCCTGCTGCCTCTCCATTGTCCCATTTCTATTGGTGGAAACAGTTTTTGCCCTGTTGCTACTATCATAGTGAAAGAGGTAATCACAAAATGATGAAATGACAGAAAATGGGGAGCTACAATTCATATCAAGAGAAATCAAAAAATAAAACCTTCTGTTACATTGTTTCTTATTTGATACAGCCATGACTCATATACTGGGCCACTCAAAACCTATGGCATAAATTCCATGGTTGGCTTAGTCGGGGTAGTGCAGCGATGAATACATCAGTATCTGACCCACAGATTTTGCGGAAGAAGTTTGGAAAGGTACCACGATCTGACATCTCAGCTGGGTCTTTTCCCATGTTAAAGGTTTAGTTTTCTGCCATCGTTTTTGTCTCTGCCCCATAACTGTAGCTACATGATTACTTAAAAGAACCAGCTTCCTATTCTTCTCCAGTTTCTGCACATCCAGAGAACAGCTGTAAAAAAGTTTAGTTTTGCTGCCATGCTGGGGTGTGGTCCTGAAAAACCTGACTTCAAATACTTGGTGTACAAAGAAATCTCTACTGTTTCTTCAAACGAGTTTATTTTGATTTGGGATTTGAAATATTGGCACTTTTGACTGCTGCAGGGAAGTGTTCGGTTTGCTTGGGTCCCTAAATGAACACTTAGTTTAACCTTAATAGGAAATTCTCTAGATTTGTAGACCTTTTATCTGCAACCATCTCTGATTAAGCATGATTAAGAATTAACGAGGCTATTTGTTCAGCTTTGCAATCAGCATTTTTTTTTTACCTGAGAGTTATTTGCGGTCATTTCATTATGATTGTGCAATTATACTGCAATAACTGTCATAAGGATGATGATCTATTTCTTGAAAAGTTAGTGTACTGCAGTAGAAGGGGGAAAATAAATACAATTATTTATCAAAATCGACAGCATCCTGATACAGGAAACACTATTTGAGGACCTAGATGACTTCAAGTCCACTGGTCCTTCTGCAATAATTCACAGCCCAGTCATTTACTAAAGTTAGGTCTCACAGATCTCCTTCAGAAGTAACGGTCTCTGACACCACTTCAGGGTGAAAAATACAACACACCTTGAACATATCGTGTCACTCGCACCAGTACATTGCAACTCTAACAACATGTTTGTTGTTACTACTTGGGAAAACCAAAAGTGGACTCTCAGGACAGATCCAGACCCCTAGAGTTGGGCATCTGAATCTGAGTATAGGACTACGTGCTGCTTTTCCTAAAAAAAGCATTTTATAAGGTGAAGAGATTTCAGGTATAAACTGTATGATGATCCCAAAGGACAGCGTTGCTCTCAACCACCCTTGACAGATCTTTGGACATGAACAGCAGCGTAATGTAAGCGCTAGCAAATAATGATGGAAACATTTCGTTCTCCGCATTTCGTTTCTTCGGATCCGAACGCACTGCCCATTTGGGTGCATCAAGCGGATCTGGAGCTGTGTGTATGTGCGCAACGGCACAACACAGCTTGGCTGCGCGGAGCGGGCTGAGCAGTTTCTGTCTCGGGAGATACCGGGCTCCGGTATCTTCACTGCGTGGGGGTCAGGCACCGGGGCACAGCACAGAACAGCAGGCCAGGCTCTTTCGGTGTGAACTGGAAGAAGACCCCAGTCTTCAAAAGCAAACGGAGCGAGCGATGCTTCCCCTCCCCACAGCGACGTCCCGCTGCACGGCCGGGAGCCCGGGTGCCAGCCCGCCGGGTGCCGAGCCGGGCGGGGACCCGCCAGAGCCGGGCGGCAGC
>Ga0181612_102925_pt1 | contig 14891 bp, 8 predicted proteins | sample HoacroProtozoa21_FD_119630 | JGI IMG/M metagenome (GOLD analysis project Ga0181612, IMG submission 119630) | Hoatzin crop microbial communities from Cojedes, Venezuel. Combined Assembly of Gp0051906, Gp0051904, Gp0051908 | reverse complement strand
GCAGCGGAGTTGGGTGGTTTGAGCCGAGAAAGCCACAGGCTGAGGGCCTGCTGTGTGTGAGCGGCCGTGGGGACAGCGCGCCGCACACCCCACGCGGTTGCCGCCGTGCAGGTGCTGTGTCTCGCCTGCTGGAATGGCTGGCGGTAAAGGCCAGAACCTGCCGCTCCCAGCGTTTGGCTCCCGCGTGCCGTCGAAACGGAAAACGTGTCTTGCCCCCGTTGGCCCTCTTGAGGAATCCACCCCTGACAGGTGCAAGAGCGCAAGAGTTACACAAAATGTGTTGGGCAACACAACTTCCCACATGCCTGGAATTTTGGTTGCAGATCCATGAACGAGCCTACGAAACACAAGATGCTTCATCTCACTTCCCTTCCTAAGGGTCCCGCTGTGGAACAGCCACGAGCATGCTGGCCCACATTGCAGAACACCAGGTGCTGGCCGGGGGCTGGTTTTGCCCTGAGCTCCCCAGCCTTGCTGTGTCCACAACAGCGATCTCCTAGCGCAGGTGGGAGGAGAGGGGTCAGGAGGAAGAGATGAGATGGGAAGACAAACTTGTGTTTGCGGTTCAGAAATGTGGTCACCAACTTACACCTAGTACCCAGATCAAAACAGGTTTTTTTCTTTGAATCTGCAGTATAAATAGGCGAGAAATTTTGCAGTTCCTACTGAGTTACAGGGAAGTCCCAAAATGCAGGTATATCATTCCTTCCCAGTGATAAAACCTCGCTCAGAACTTCATTGTTGATTCACAAGTATCGCTAGTATGGCCTACGCACTTCATGTCCAGTCAGTAGGTTGAGTTTGTGAGTTTGGAGACCAATCTCAAACACTGTTAACCTCGCAGGTTCAGTGTGCAGATGTCTGCGTCAGGATTAAGTTAAAGTTCACTGAGGTCCATGGTTTATTTGGAGAGAAGAAGCACCTACTATGTTGTGCATTTAGATGGAATAATTTTTGTGTTGGGTGGCAAAAACGTGCTGGATCTTTGAGGATGCACAGCCATGACTAGTGCTTTTACTGCTATTGTAAAAGGGCATCTTAAGGCCTGATGCTTTTCTGGAAGGCAAACTAGAATCTAATTTTTTTTTTTCCTCCTTTTGGGCTGCTGAATGGTACTGTCTGTAATATTAATTGATAGCATCAAGTCCCAGTAAGTTGTGAGGGAGCTGTTGACTTTAGTTGAGTTGGAAGTAAACCAACTAAAGCTGAATACCCATGATCTTGTCTTTGAGTCTCCTTCACCTTTCTCTCTGTTCTCCTAGCCCTGACAGTTGCTTGAGGATGAGTGAAATAAGGCTGTCATACAGTGAAAATAACATTTGACAGTACATGATGTTTGTCGTTTCCCAAAAATTACAGCCTGCTGTCTGTGGCAAGTTCATGTGGACTTTCCCATGAAAGCATGCACATGGTTCAGGTTACTTCTATCATGGCCCAAAAGGTCAAGATAAATATGCAGTGTTTTCTACAATGCCTAGCACAGTTATCACCTGCAGCTAGTCATTTCTGTCCTTTAGCTAATAGTTGTCACGTGTTTCTCATAGTCAAGTCCTATAGTTGAGAAACAGCAATTCCTCAGTCTTCAAACCTTCCAAAGAACACGCAGCTGAACCACCTGAATGCCTTTCTCAGTGAGTAGCCAGCCCATAGCCCTCTCCACTTATTGGCAATGTTTACTTATGTCCAAATGGCCCTGGTAGTATTTTCTCTAAGCAAATCTATCTTCCTGTCTCCTAGGAGAGCTGGGAGACTTCATGAAACAGAAACTGTTAGATTCCTGAGGAGGATACCAGGAGGCATGGCTGGAGGATGTTAGGCACATTTGCAGGATACTGTATGTTGACTAAGTCTTGAAAAGCTCTCCATAAGTTTCAGTTTCCTCAACCATGTGCAGTGTTCCTGTGTCAGTCACATTCAAAGGCTGTCTAGACGAAATATCATCAATACCAGAATCTTGGCAGACGTGTGTTTGTGCTGCAGATTGTACCTCCACAAGCAGAGATTTAATCTTTGACATCACAGTGCACGTAGAAGTTCTTTCTGTTTCCAAAAACTGCTACCAGTTTTTGAGAAAAGTGAGTTTATGACTTGAATCTGGAAAGTAATTGGATTTTTTTTTTCATCTGTCCATTTGTAAAAGGACATTCCGGTCTTGGCGTCAATAAATGTCTTGGAGATTTAGGTAGCTGGCTTTGCAGAGGTTCCATGGGAAATGATTTACTGTTATCTACAGGTAATATAATTTTGAATCGAATTATGAAAAACTAGTAGTTTGGACTCTAAAACACAAGACACAGTAAAGTATTCTAAAGGTATGCATTAATCTGAACAGTAGACTTACAGCCCTCACACTGTTTGCAGAAGTTGGGCATTATGAGGAAGTTGTTTAATACAAAGCTCCAGACTGCAACGTCTTTGTCCATCCGTAATATTTTGGATGTTCATACCAAGTAAGATTTTCTTGGATGCCAATATTCATGCTTAATCTGTCCTGTACTTGAATTAAGAAAGAAGTGCAACTGATGACTTCTTTTAACTACTGTCATTCTGATGACTGACTCAGTTTTTTTGCAGTTGCGAATGTAGTGGCAACGTTCCATAAAACACCCATGTCAGTGGAGTATTTTTTTGGTTCATGAAGCAATGTACTGGCAGTATGTTTTGCCATTACACTGGTGATGCTTCTCACTGTTGCTACTAACCATCATTTCTCCACTTCAAACTTTCTCCCTGGTGTGTAGAGGTGGTAGATACTTATCCTGCTTACTTAAAAGATGATAAAAATATCTGTCTAGCACCTGTGGATTCCGAAACAGTTCAGAAAAGAGAGCAGTATCCTTTTCGTCATTTATAGAGTGGGAAACTGAGGTCCAAAGAGGTAAAGACTTGCTGCCAAGATCAGTCAGTGGGCCCAGCAGATCAAATTGTTGAACTGAACATTCAGGCTAGTTCAAGACTACAACGTGTTGCTTTTGTTTAGCCTCGCAACACAAACCAAGTCCCAAAGTTAGTTCCTGAGAAAACAGCAAAGAACTGGATTCAGATGGGGTATTTCAAGAGATGTGCCTAAAATTTCTTGTATAGCTGCCTTTGTTAGATTCACCATTTTGTGCTTTAATAGTGGACTGCTGCAGGACTGTGCTGTCTTGCGCCACAACCCCTACATTCATTTTTGAGCCTCATAGTTGAAAGTTGAGTTAGGGTGAAAAAGATGCCGATACAAAATGATTCTTTGCAACAAATTTTTCAGGTATGCAGGTCTCTCAGAAATTTTCCCTACTTGTACCGCCTTTCGTTCAGTCCTGTAAGTACTTGAAGTAGCTGAATTAAAGATAGTGGTACTTGAATTAAAGATAACTAGGTCATCCTGCATCCACTGCAATCACACACCTGGCTTTATAAATACACATTTGTTGAGGGATCCATTGTACCAATTTGTCTGAAATGGTGGGATCCCCGTTGTTGCATGCGTTTTGTTCTTCAGTTTCTCTTGGTTCTCTTACTGTTGCTGTGCGAGGAGGCAAAAGTAAGTAGAATCTGTATTCTGAAATAAAGTGGAGCCTGTGGATGCCAAAAGAAGACCAGTTCTACTTTTTGTGTTCGTGTGTGTGTGATAATTAGCAGGAAAGTAGCTTAGAGTTAAAATAAGTATGTGTCTCCTTAGTAAGGGGCACGTTTGTCTAAATAACTTTGAATTTTATTGTGCAGTTTCTGTGAAAACGATATTCCTCAAAGAAGCTAGAGTAAACCAGGATACTAGTGCACATACGTACGTATGTATTAACAAAGTACTGCCTGGGGCTTTTTTTTTTAAATCTTAAGGTCTCTCTGATAGGCCGAACAGAGTAGTTACAGAGACAAAAAGGAAGGCTAGATTTTTGGAAGCAGTCTCAAGTGTTATGTTTTATGATTATGATTAATGGTCCTGTGTTGAATAATGGAATGTTAATGTGGGTATTCATGTGACTTGATTCAGGGCAACCAAGGCTAGAGAGAAATTGATTTTGCTTGTATATAAATCTGACTGGCCTTATGCTTCTATTCTTCTCTTGGAAGAACTACCAGGATGTCTGTGTATGAACTTTAATACTTTGTCTGGCAGATTGAGTTCTACAAAAAAAAGGTATAAGCTCTGTGCCCAGCACATTTGTTGCTGGTACACATTGTATTTGTTTTGCAGAAAAGGCCTTTGGTTTAGTTTGGTTAAGCTTACATAAGTCATCAGAACTTAGTTCATTTCTTGTCTTTGCAAAATTTCAGAGGGAGGTGTTAACAATAAAACTAGAAACTAAAGTTGGTAGATTGGTCCTTTACTTATTTAGTGTATTTAATTAGTTATTAAATTATAGGAGATACGGTTACTAGACAACAAAAAAGATAGCAGCTTAACAAAGCATGGCTAAAGATTATAGGTGGTTCATGCTCAGTTTGGATTTAGTCTTGCTGATAGGAAATAAAATTGTCAGAAAATGTCAGAGGCCAGAAGATTCATAATTAAGGAATGACAAACTGTGCCATTGGTGTGGTATCTGAAGTTGAGCAGGTTTCGTTGCTGACTGTACGGGTTTAACTTACCACAACACAGAGGACAAAAGTGAAAACTTGTTCCACGCACTATGGAATATAACTATGACTCCTTTTCAGGATTTCCTGTAGTAAAATGAATTTCACCTTCTGCTTTCCTCTTTCATCATCTGTAAAGTTTACCCGGATATTCAAGAGTTTTATGGCCTTTGGGTGAAAAGATTACAGAAGTGTAAGATATTATTATGTATTATTCCCAGAGGTAATTCATCACCATGTCTAAATATCTTAGTGTTCTTACTATGACAGAGAATACAGTCAACAGAGTGTTTATCAGTTTATAGAGAAGGAAAAGGATTGCTTTTTGAGGAATAACAAGGTGAGGTTTCTTAGTGTGCTTAACGTGTTTGAGAGAAAAGGCAACAATATACATAAGGGAGCCTTTTAAGAAGTGTGTGTGTTAGAGCTTTCTTTTCTCCTCTCAGCCTGTAAACATGTCAAAGAAACAGTTATGTATAGTGCTGTTGATGCAGTAATAAAAATGTAATAGTATCACAATTTCTTATTCATAGACCCATATTTTCCATTTGCTCTTGGTAACACTATTAGAAATTGAGTGGAATTTGAGCACTACATTGCGGAGTTCCATTTTCACATTGTGTTAGCATGTCTTTATTTTACAATTGGACTTAAATATGTTGAACATTTAATTTGGGAATTCTTAGGAAAGTTATGGCTGTCTTGAAATATTTGTGTTGGCAGTAGAGTTGGCAGGGGAAAGGAGGAGAGTGGAAGAGAGGACAAATTGGGATCACTTACTATGATGATAGATTTAACTAATGCCAGTAATGTTATTTTATAACTTGGAGTATGTAAGTGATAGGTAACAGTGCTGTGTTTTAAACTAGTGTAAAGTCTGTAGAGTTTTGCCAGAACAGTTTCAAATGATGACAACTGCAAGAAGTTGGTTTAGTAGTCTTTCTGTTCCCCTTTGAAAAAAAAAAATGTATTACAGTTGAATGATTTTCTTTACAATTTTGTTATAGTGGTAAGGATAACTCAGATAATCTTGTATGCCTCCATATGGCAAAACTGTTAAATATTTTAAACAATTAGTTTAAACAAGGACAACACATCTAGTGTTCTATGTTAGTGTTCTATGCTGAAGTCAAAGTTGGGGTTCTGAGCTGTCCTAATTTGTTGTGAATGTAAGTATATAACATAATATTTAATTGGTACATTTTTGACCTTATATTTGTGTTATCATATAATGAGGCCTTGTAAGCTTATACAGGAAGCAAATTTTGAGATCAACTTTCATAAGTTGTAGTAAAGATCTATATTACTTATCAAATGATACTCTTAACTAATACAGAAAATTGCAAAATTAGTGTTTTAAATTAAAAATATTTTTGATAAAAATCAAATTCTGCTTGAATCTTTGCAGTTACATCAACCTGACGATGCACACAGACTTGTGGGGTGGAAGTCCATGTGGGTAGTTACATGTTTTGTCCTTAGGCTGAAAAAAAAAGGAGACTTGATAACTGTCTGAAAATGGGGAAACAGTCACACGATAAAAATACTTCATTATCAGCATGACAAATGTGCCAGTATGCCACCGTGCAGCAAAATAGGAAGTTGTTTAATCCTATGAATAGAAAAAGGGCAACTTAATGAAATGACAAAATCCTGACATTCCACAGAAGTTTGCAGATTTGAACAAAGTGAAACCACAGTAAAATGTAATAAAACAGACTTGAAAAAATAGGCAATTCTGCAGTGTATTAAACATAATATAATGTAGATTCATTACAAGGGATTATGCTGAGTGTGTATTTACCTGAACAAAAGAATAAAAGAAAAATATCTCAGATTCATTCCATTACATGCAGTCTTTTCTGTGCTACTGCTTTCCATAACTAATAATTGGAGTTGTCAGTGCCTGCCTATCCTAATGAAGTATTTAGAAAACATTTTTCTAATTGCTCTACTTTAATATAGACTCTGATGTTGGGGGTAGCTCAGTGTGGGTGTAAAATTCCTTGTCATTTGGAGTTTTAATTGCTAATGCAACTTCAGTCAGTGGATGTTAAGAAGGTCAACACCAGTGACAAGTTTGTATGCTTTCTGCAGAATTCAAGAGTGAAACAAATGTTGGTGTGTGATAAGTTCGCACTGGACATTTCTATGTTTGAAACAAAAGTGATGTTATTGCTTGCAGTACACACAAGAAAAACAAATTCCTCTCAAAATAGTTCTTTTTCTTTTAAGTATCTGAATCTGAGGCCTAGTCTTCTCCACTTGCACATCCAGGTATACATATGACATACGAGGTAGAAACAAAATTGACAATGCCTTGGCTTATTTTGAAGACCAAAGTGAAGCACAGACTCCTTGTTCACTCTTTGAATGGGTGAATACGAAAAGCTTTCTTCCTTCTGATGAAAGCTTTTTCAAATTTTGCCTTATTTGCCTGCATTTAAAAGCTTTGAATTTGTTATTGGTCTTCAAAGCTTTAGAGCCTTTGTTCTATTACTCTTACTACGTATAATGCAAGATTGTTTCAACTTGACATAGTTGAATTTGCTACCACTGAAAAAGCTGTGTTTAACTTCAGTGGATGGAAAAGTTAACCGAAGTCTGAAGAAAAAACAAAATCAGTTAGAAGCTGAAGTAAAACTTCCAGACTCCTCCAGAGAGGAATAAACTAAAGTAAATTAAAATTTATAAGCACGTTCTGGTAAGACTTAAAAACAAGTCCCTCTCCCAGTTAGAACTGCGATTAAGCATTTAGAGGATTTTCATCAGCATTTTACACATGACCTCAGGATATTTTACACTCTCTTGGCATGTAGCTGGTGTTGCTTGTTGGGATTTTTTGCAGTATACTGCAGAATTTAGAGATTCTGTTGGTTGGAAACAGGTTAAGCTCATGTGAAATGCTAGGAGAAGTTCAGAACCTGATTTTCATTTGTATGAAGTCTCCTTCTGGTAACTTAGGTAAGTCCATGTGATTTTTCCCTTGAGAGTTTGAAAGCAATGTTTGAATACCTCTAGCTGCATTCCCTGAACATCTTGTCTTGACACTGCCCTTGCAAGTGTCCTGTTTACAGTAGGATTTCCAAACAAATTCTTGCCAAAGGGCGTAATTATATAATAATTTCCACTTAGATCTGTGTGCAACTGACGTAGCTCAGGTATTTTTGCTGCAGTTGTCTGTCAGGTTAGTTGTTTCAAAGTGCTTGAAGACTTTCCACAGCATAGCTTAAGACAAAACTAGTACCACTGGATTTTTACTAGCTGAGTATTAGGTGTCCTGGTAAAGATAAACTAGAGTAGAATGTGTGGAAGAGCAGAATGTCAAATCCTTTTCTAATTCCTTGCTAACCTGTAAAGCAAAGCACAAGGGATGGGTGGGTTTTTGCAATGAGTAAGTTTAAGTGAAACGATTTAGAAGGCTGAATCTTACCTCCACAAATGCTGCTAGACACGTCAGGTGAAGTTGGTTGTGCAGGGACTTTGCAGAGAGTTACTCTGTCAGGAAGTGATTGGCTCATTTTTGGGTTTGGGAGTGCTGTCTGTATATTTTTTAAACCTAGTTCTTTGTGTACCTGAGAGTAAATTTACTCCTCCCCTATTTGCATGTGTTTTATCAGGTGTCTTGAAGCCTTCTGGTCCTGGCAGCACATAAGTAACAAATTGTTATTTATTATTATTGCTAGTATTATTAGGATTCAGTAGGAGTGGGAGTTCCACATGCAAAGCACAGGTGGCATGTGTTCCTAGGTGTACTTGATCAGATGCAAAAGGAAGAAGAAACTTCTGACTTTAAATGCTGCTGTATAAACTGATAAAATGCATGAATGCAAAAGGGGTGTTTTCTCTGTGAGGTGCTGTAAAGGATGCAGGTAGAGAAGGTGGGAGAGAAAAGGAAGATCCAATAGATGACAGGACTTTGTACCTCGGGTGAGTAGGTGAGAGAGCGCACCATGCTGGTGAGCCTTGTGTTGTGACAAACTGGTGTTTAGGTATTTGACTGATGGGTGTGAGGACGAAGTGAGGGAAAACAAGCGGTGGAGATACAAAGTGGCTGATGTTTCTCAGCTGAAACAGCACGTGTTAGCTCCCTTAAACTTCTTCCCCTTCCTTGTCCTCTCTCCCATTTCTTCCTCCCCCACACCCACCCAATCTCCCTGCACACAACCCTCTCACACACTGGTGGCACGGCACCGCTTCCCTGCACGTAGCTCGTTTGGCTTAGCACGCTTCTGCTCAGTGGAGGACGCTTGCAAAACTTCGTCCTTAGCTAGAAGCCGTATGCACTGACAGATGCAGAGGTCCCTGTTTGCTGTTCACTTAAACTTACAAACAAATTGAAACTCCATGCTGTGAAGACTTTCTTGACCTGAGTTTACTTGTTATAGCTGTGTTCCGAGAACTGCGAATTTGCGTGTACATTAGACACAATTATCTGCATTCCTGTAGGTCCTAGGAATGCGAAACCTCTGCTGTGTGGACCTGCTGCACAGCAGTGTACTTTTAAAATGGGTGTTCAGGAGGCTGAAAGAGATTTGGAGTGTTTGGAGGTGGATATGCATCTTTGTGTACATGTCTGACATAATAGTTACGTATGCTGCACGTAATTTGGAAGTATCAAACTGTTCATAAAAGCTATTCTGTTCTATAGTCTCTCCATGTGCTGTGCGCATCTAAGAGTAAATTGGCCTGCTACTGCTGAAGTCAGGTTAGGTGACCAATTAATGAACCATGGATAGAAGATTACAGAGGTTTGAGGTACCAGACGCTATTAAGTTTTTGAGTGTCAAAGAACTTTAGTTAACAGGAGAGAGCAGACAGCTTTCGGGTCAGCTGTCGCATGACCTACCATAGCTAGAAAGGGATATTCCTGTATTTATTAAGAAGCTAATCATGTTTCTAATTCTAACATATGATTACAGAAGATTAATATTCAAATCTCCTTGACTCAATGCCAGTACAATTTCAGAAGCTAAACACCTCTGAATTTCCAGAGCTTATATTCTATGCTATTAAGTCATATGGCATTTCAGGCTAAGTTTTATTTTCTTTTTCTCATGGTTTGGGGCAGAAGCTACTAAAATGATATTGCCAAATTAATTAAAAGCTGTTTTGTTTCCCATTAATTATAAGGCTGAGTTAAAATTATAAGATGCATTTTATGAGGATGTATTCTAGAAAAGGTTGGAGGGACCTTTTGTTACTTTGGGGATTTGAGCCAGTGGGATTTGAACTTCTTGATTTTAACATTCAGCCTACAACATATAAGCAAAACGTGAATGTCTTTGAGGGTGTGCAAGGGATGATTCTGTTCATCCACTGCTGGCTTTGTGGATGAAAGTGCTCCCACTTTGCTCTGGTCCATTCGCGCCCCATATCACCCAGTCAGGCTCTTCAGGTTGCTGCTAGCTATCACTGTATTTTCTCTCCCCATTCCTTCTAATCTCTGGTTACCCAGCACAGTCTACTTGATCTTTCAGCTCTGTATCCCAGTTCCAACTGCACATCCAGTCTTCTTCTAGAAGCATGTTTTCCTGTCTAGTGCTGCTTTTCTTATCCCCACAGTACTCTTTATACTCTTTTCCCACCATTCACGCATACTGTCTTTTCTCCCAGTGCACTCACTGTCTCATACGGTCTTCTGCAACCTCACCCGGTTCTTCCCAAGCAGCTCCTTTTCAAAGCACCCCGTGCAGACCGAAAACAGTGAAAAGTCATTCATCTTCCATCAGAAAAGCTTGACTTTGGTGTGATGATAGCTTTAAAGAAACCACTTTTGAAATAGTGTTGTTACGTAACACTCTTAGCTTTGCTTTCTGTTTTGAACAAGTTTTTAAGCATCCTGATTACAGGAAAAAACTCCCATAAGCCTTAAGCATAATGGATCGTGATCCTAGTGTTTATTATGGTGTTAAAATCTTGTCACTTTTTGGTCATCTGCCATTCAATTTTTTATGATATATTTTCCAGTTCAGAAGCAGATCCTTGATAAAAATCTGTGTTTAAGTTGAAAAATCAAAATAGTGTATGGAATCAGAAATCAGTATTTGTTCAGACATTTTCGGTATTTTCTTTTTTTGTAATTTATATATTTTAAATGAGATGCTGACATGATTTAAATTGTATTTTATATTTCCTAGTAAGAAAACTTTTCTCATAATAATCGTGAGGTTTGAAATCAACTGCATTCAGTGAGATGAACAAAAAATACTTTTAAACATTGCTTAGTTTGTCAGCTACTACTGTGATCAATAGAAGAAGCTTGGGGTTTTTTAATGTGAAAATATATAAGTACTTATTGCTTGTTTGTGTGGGTGGATTGGGAATGCATGTAGACCCACCTGTTGCAGTTTAGAAGTCAGGGAAGAGAGAAATCTGCATTTCACAATGACAACTTTCTGCTCAAACCTACATGGAAGCGTATTCATTCTTGTTAGAGGTTGCCTGATAGAGATGAGCCTGCCATGGCTCCGTGCCCCCACGTCCAACCAGTAGCGGGGCTGAACACGTGCTCAGTAGGCACATGTGAAACTAGAAGTGTAAAATCGAGTTGCTAAAATGTAGGTCAATACAAATAAAATTCTAAGTGGACTAGGTGGTTTAGATTCAATAATGTCTTTTAAGATATGTCAGCCAAATAGTCAAGTGGTGGGTGGAAAACAGATGACCCACATAGGGTCTGCAGCCTGCCTGGTTTGCCTTCCTGTGCCCAGCACAGGGGTGGGCTGTGGGCTGTGTTTAGATGGGAGCACCTTGGTCTCAATGCCACTTTCTACACAGAGTCTGGTCCTTCCACAGGATTTGATCTGTGTGGTGTGTCATTGGAACCAATGCGGACAACTGCCTCATGATAAAATGTCACATAAGGTCTATGGATCTTGCAAGGGTCTTGATCTACAGAAGTATTTTGGCATTACTTCTGGCTGCTAATGGGAAGCTATTTCCTCTGTGTTATCCACATTCATTCTGCTTAGTTTGCACAGGAGTTGAGGTGAGATTTCCAGTTCTGGGTGATCCTCAGCATCCACACCATACTGCATGTGAGTTAGAAATATGAGAGAAAGTTGCAACTTATTCATAAATGTTACCCTCCTTTCACAGGAATTATACCTGTGCTGTGTCAGATAGTGAAAGCAAACTCAAATTTGAAATATGAAAGTGAAAGTCAGGAGGGGATGTGATAACAAGTCAAAACCAGAAAACAACTGTTGAACCTCTTTTTTTAAAAATGAGATTCTGATCTAATTATAATAATAGTTATAGATAGATTTAATTCTGATTGCAGGGATTAATATGTTGAGGAAGTAACATCATAATAATAATAATAATATGGTACAAGCGAAGTCCACTTTTGGCCAGTCTTTCCCTCTTAGACCTGGTATTTTGCCTGTCTTGCATCTTGGACTCAATGAATGTGACTAAACAGTGTTTGCCAGACAGAGAAGTGCAGTGATGGAGGTAAACCTGTTTTATGCGATGCGTTATTTACGTGGTGTGCCTGTATCTCAGTGGTGTATTTTCAGACAAGGTCTCTTTGGCTAGGTTGTGGTGCAGACAGCCATGAGCCCTCGTTCTGAATCACTCCACTGTCTTCTGTACCTGTCAGGGTGTTGGCCTTGAGTGTGTATATCTTGTGTGAGAGAAGACATATCCTTGATATTCAGAATTCCACAGAGTAAACTGACCTTTTTAAAAGACTCTTTTTAAGCCAGGTAGATGGGTATTCAGCATTATGAATCAGACCTGGAACAGCCCCATCTTTTATTAATATAATGTCTCCTGATTTACTGCAGGAAGCCACTGAAGTGATTAAGTGTACCAGCAGTCTGCATAAAATGTCTAGGTGACCTCCAAAGCACTATGACAAATACCAAAGAAAAATTTTAAAACCTGTGTGATCAGCTTAACGAAAATTAAGGCCGTATCTCAGTTTGTTGGGAATGCTGTTAAAGTATGAAGACAGGTAGCGGCTGCAGAGTGGCAGAAGATGTAGGCCACATCTCTTTCCATATGACCTAAAATGAATGAGTACTCTGGGCAGAAAGTATCTTTCCACTGGAGTTTGCTTTGCAGTTTTCCTCCTTGGTGGTCTTCCCAGAAGAAAGCATGGGTAAATAGTATAAACAGCTAAAGAGTGCCCATTCTAACAGCCAATCTTGTCTGTTCTCTTTATGGATGCTTATTTTTGTACCATCTCGTTCGTCCTCCGTCTTGAAGAAAGAAGCGATGCATGTGTAGATGAAGATCTTCTGATTTGTCTTTAGGACAAAATTAATAAATCCCGGTAGCAAGTGTCTGACTAAGAGTAAAATTGTTTTGTAGTGCCATTGCACCTTTTATCAGAAGATTTCAAAGCACTTAGGAAATATTAGCTAACTAAGCCTCACAACATCTCTCTGCAGAGAGGCACGATTTAAACTGAACGCAAGCCTGGCATGCAAGACACTGAAATTGACTGCACATACAGTCATTAAAATCCTGAAGGAATTAATCTTCATTGTGTAATCTATATATTAAAATGTCGTTAATCTCAGGCGGTCCCGGAAGTGATTTGTGGAACAGAGACTGCCCATAGATTACTCCTACTCAGCATTTGGGGTTTTTTTGCAGGATGGGGTGGGGCTGGAGTTGGGACCTGCTGTTCAAGCAGCGCTCTCCAGACAATCAAACATCACCTCCAGTCTGCCCTGTCTCATCTGGTGACTTGCTGCTACTGCTGTGCGCAAAGCGATGGGAAGTGTGTGGACAGTGCCATCAGGTGTGAGTTAAGGGGTGTGCTACCCCTTGGTGGAGCAGGAGCAGCCCGACCTCACACTGGCTTCTGTTTTGGTCCCACCTTTTTCTGCTCTCCAAGATAAGAGCCATGTCCTGTCTTGGCTGCAGCCCTTCCGTGTTGCAGCAGACACTGTCCTCAACCTGTGCCTACCCAGCTGCTGCAGAAGAAGAGACGGGCAGAGGCAGGGTGCTTGTTTGTATGGTGGATGTAGGAAGGTGCCTTCGATGATGCAGGAAGGGTGAGCTGAGTCCAGGCTGCTGGTGAGGGAGAAAGGAAGAGACACAGCTATCTAAAGGGTAGAGCGAAGGCTGCTGCCACGAGCGTGGAGTGGGGGGTTGCTGCATCAAGGAGAGCACTGAGAAGGATAGCTACAGTAGGGAGAGCTGACCTTCAGGAGAGAAAGACGAGACCCCAGGCCGAGAATCTGGCCCTTCTGTATGTGCTGAGTTCAGGGCGTCCTCAAAGTCTGCCGCAGCCATGGGGATTATTGCCATGTTTCTGGGCAGAAGGAGGTGTACCTGCACTGTGTAGCACACGTGGCATAAATGCAGAGTCTCTGGGAAGTGTTGAACCTGCTGGGTGTATACTGTGAAGTTAATCCCTGTGTGAGCAGTAGGTGTTTATCCAGAAGAACCAGGCATTCAGCAGCCTGGACAAGTACCACAAATCCTCACATGCTGCCTGGAGACAGTTTTCTAGCTGCAAAGAGGGAAAAACGAATGTAGGGTAGCTCTAACCCACACGGTGAACATGTAGGTTAGCATGGGGGCTTCCACCCACGTGACCTACTTGTGGAACAGCTTCTTTTCTGAAATAAACAGCGCGATACCGTCCATGCCTGTTTGTGTAGGACGTGTATTTCTGTTGGCTGGAAGAAAGGAAGGTACAGTTGTCAAGCCCAGATGGAGGCTTTGAAATATGCATGATAGTGGCAGCTGCGTGTGGGAAGAATGACTTGAAGTGTGTTGAGGAGGAGGAGGCTTGTTTACTGCGCTGCTGTCTCCATGTAGCTGTGGAGTTGAATGGGGAGAGAAACGAGGAACGCGTTTCGTGTCCGTGGATTATTGCTTCGACAGTGAAGCCGGACGGTTTTTTCTCCAATATTCTTTACTTGTCTGAAAGTTCATAAACGATCAGTGAGTCGCAGTGAAAGAGGTTGCAAAGCAGTATCGTCAGTATTTGGTCAGTGTCGGATCCCCAAGGATCAAGGCCCTGTTTCCCTGAGCGGGGCCCTTCTGCCTGAAAGATTCTTCTCATAAGCTGGGCCGAGGTAGCTGTGTGCTTGCTCTGGAGAGGAACACATTGTTCTGGCAACCTTCCTCATCCTGGATTTTGTGCGTGCTCTTATTTATTAGTGTATTTTGTAGTCTGTGGATATGTAAGTGCTTCAGCCTACGTACCGCTGGCATTTGTGTGCCCTGTTGCATTGCAGCTGTTGCTGCAGGCCGGCCATGGTGCTCGAGGGGTGGCCCTCCGGTATGGCACGGCTCGGCCGAGCCCACTGCCGCTCCCCCCCCGCCGGCGGGGCCGGTCGGGCCGCCCCCCGCCTGGG
>Ga0181612_162467_pt1 | contig 14892 bp, 10 predicted proteins | sample HoacroProtozoa21_FD_119630 | JGI IMG/M metagenome (GOLD analysis project Ga0181612, IMG submission 119630) | Hoatzin crop microbial communities from Cojedes, Venezuel. Combined Assembly of Gp0051906, Gp0051904, Gp0051908 | reverse complement strand
TTGCATCACTGTCACCCACATAGGGATGTTTTGATGGTAAGTTGTAAGATTTAAAATGTGAGTTTTTCAGGTGCTACTGCTATCAGGTCTGTCTCAGTATGTCAGAAAGGATAACTTGATATAAGGGCTATTATGAGGACTGATGCAGATCCAGGTCTGGAGATCCTTGTACTTTGGACACCCTGGTATTTCCCTGGTGCTGTACAGATGTACGTCCAACAGGTTTGGCAGCGCTTTGAAGTCTATGTTTTCATGGTTTTCCCCTGCTGAAAATAAAATTGAAGCGAAATGAAAACACACAGGTCTTTTTCATTGTGCACTAAGAAGAAAAAAAAGTCAAACCAACTAGTCACCTCAAAAGGTAATTAATATCCTCATCAGCCACTATGTCTGTTTATGCAGACGCATTTGATGCACTGAGAGCAGCCATCTTCTGCGAGGCTCCAGGATATCACAAGCACCAGTCTAAAATCATTGTCGCTGCTGGCCGCTAAAGAACATGGCCCATTGCTGCCTTGGGTTACCTGGATGTAGCATCTACCCTTGTACAATATAGGTGTGCCCTAAGATGTGCTGCCAAAGACGTGTGTGGCCTCTGGCTCTTGCAACACTGGATGCCGTGAAATGTAAGTCTTCTAGGTACAGCAAACCCCAAGTGTGCAGCGGGCCAGCGCTTCGCTCGTTGGAGCTACAGAAACGTATAATCGGAGGTTTCGAAGCTCCTCTACAGACAGCTGGCTGCTCACATACTGCTCGCCCTTCCTTGTTTCCAGCTGCTAATTTGCAATTAAACGCAACTAAAAATACAGTAAACACTCTGCTCGCAATTTTCCGCTGAAGTCTGCCAGGTAGCTTGCAGTTACTGTCATTTGGTGGTGAATGGAGCAGGCTTCTGCCGTAAGCGTGTGGCTGGATGGAGAGGCTGCCCATGAGGCTGCCTAAGATGTGGTTCCCAGCGAGCGCTCCTGTAAATACCAGTTCAGCATAACGCAGCTGATACTAACTGGCGTCCCTGTAGGTGGTCTCAGTAGTGGGGCCAAGATGAAATGTGGTGCAGAGAATGAACCGAGCACTTTTTCTCCCTGAGGGAAGCGCCTCCAACTGAGAGCAAAGGTGTGTTAGGTAGAACTCAAAATGCAACCGCTGCACCAGGTTTGCGGGTAAAGGATGTTCTCATTCAGGGCTTTGGCAGTGCTGAAATCCTCTGAAATATGTGAGAGGCATAGAAGACCCTGCAACTACATTTGACTGTTATGAAGTACATTAAATCTGTTTTCAATTCATTGCTTCAAAAAGTGCAAGAAACTTCAGTTAACATTGAATGTGCTTTTTAACCCGAATAAATGATTTTCTACTATGCCAACAAAGTAGTTCAGTTTCTTAGCAGTTCCTTGGCTAGTGTTTGTCCTACAGCCTGTGCAGGGGAGAGAACTACTACAATTTGCAAATATAAAATGCAGAACAGCCTCCTGTCTGAATATATTTAACATGCAGAAACCATTGTCATTATGGGATTAGGGAAACAAAATACTTAATTGGGGGAGTTCAGTAAATATAGTAACAGTGAGACCACTCCTGATTTAAGCGTACAAAGCCTGCCCAAGCAAGCAAACTGCACCTTTAATTAATGGTTTTGCCCATTAATGAAATAGTGACTCACTCTTCTCATGCCGATGCCTCCTTCTGGGGTCAAACTCTTCGTGAAATCAAATCAGCCGCACCACAGCCCTCAGGCTCTGTCTTTGCTGGAGAAAGGGTTGTTTTCAAGGGGCCTGTTATGCAGCCAAAGAGGTTGGAGCGGGATGCTGGAGAGCCTTCCACCTGACGTGTGAAATGTTTTATTTGTGACTTTTGGGTATTAGCATTCCAACACTGCTTCCCATACAAAATTAGCCCTAATGGGTCCTATTTCATTACACAGTCTTACCGGACAAAAGTCGCTGGAGTCCTTGATGCAGTATGGCAAGATTTTTCATACCTCAGGGTAGGAGGTGTTGGCTGCCACTACTTGTTTTGAGGCAAGATCAGTCTGTACCTCTGGGAAGATGCTGCATTTACAGTTACTTACCTCAAGGTAAAGAAGTAACTTCTTCTGCCAGGGATTACGTAGCTTAAAAATTTAATTCACATGAATGCGGTCCTGGTAAGAGACCAAATTTAAGTGTGAGACTTGGCTAGTCAGTGACTTCGCTATTTACCTCTTTAGCCTCTGGGTGTGGGGTGTGGAGGGAGCCCTTGCTTTTGCAAGATACAAGGATTGTTCTCTCGGATCATCACAGTAGCCCTGCCAGTGCCCTGCTTGAAAAGGAATTGGCAGAGGAAGAAGCTCGAGTCCTTCAGCAGGCTGATGCCAGGCCACCTCCACACACTGGCAAAATAGGTAGTTAACTGCGGCATCGGGCTGTCTGCCCACAGTCCTGTTGTCTCCTTGCCTGTGCCAGAGTGGGGAAGCATGCTCACCAAGAAAGCCAGAGCATCTGATGTCTGTGTCTGTTTTTAGAAGGTGGGAGAGGTCTTCTCGGAAGTAGCAGTCACCGCCTGTCACCTTTAGTGCCAGCAAAGGCAGCAGTCCTGGCTCGCCAGATGTCTCTTTTTGCTTTCTTTCCCAGCCAAATCCTACTCCTTCCCCTCCCGGGAACTAACTGGACCCCACCCCTCATCCTTGGGCAGCAAAATTCAGCTCTGCCCACGCATTGCTTTGAGCCAGCTCTGAGAAAGCGAGCGCATCACGATCAGTGAGAGGTAACAACTCCAGCCAACGCCAAGCTTGCGGATCCTCCAAAGCCACTGCCGTGCGCCGAGACCTCATGTGCCGGGAGTGCAGCCCAGGTTGCTACAGCAAATCCTCAGCAGTTTCCTGCCCAGCTGAGTCTTCTGGAATCTGAAGCGTTGTAACCTTATAAAAGCTAGAAAAAGCTTGAACTCATTCAAAGATTATTTCACACCACCTACATCACTCTATGAAGTCAGACATGCTGTAACGTATGATTAACGATGTGTTCGGTGATGAGTCACCAGGTAGTCTAGCAAGCACTGCTCACCTTCTAGTCTGTGCGTGGGAGTCCTTACCTAGCGACACACCCAAACTGAGTGTTTTAATAATTTACCCCATTCTGAGCTTGGAAGAGCAGTTTTTGTTACTTAATTAAAAAGAAAAAAAAAGAAAAAAAAAAGAAAAGAAAGAAAAAACTCCTTTAACTACTTTTCCACCCATTAGGGAACAAACCCACCGTGAAGCAGAAGAAGGTGGAGGGGGACACCAAAAAACTATTATTACTTTGTATGGTTGGAGTATACAAGGAAAAGAAAAAAATCCACGTTTAAGAGGTGGGGGATTGCATCTTTGTGTTGTTTTAACAGTCACTTGATAAGATACATGAAATTTTCTTGGACTGAAATTTAGCATTGCCCTTTCCTAACTGAGTGTCTCAAGCTCAAAATGAGAGCTGTGATTATTCATATTTATTATGTGGGATGCTTAAGGATTGTAGGGAAAAAAGCAGTATTTTACAGGGCATGGACAGAAATGAGCGTGTCTGGTTTGTGATATGGTGGTGGGAGAAAAGGTTTTGATTCCTGCTGCAGAGGACAAAATTGCACTTGCGTCTCAACTTGATTTGGTATCCTTTCTCCACTAAAGATCATTGTAAGCAGCCTAGGGAAGAGAAAGAGCAGGACAAACTTGCAGAATACTTCACTGATTACTTTTCCAGGCTCCAACTATTTTCAGCTCAGGGGATTTCCTGACATGAATGAATGTAGTTCATGACTCTTTAGTAACCTTCAACAGATTATTCTTCCAAGTGCTAGTCCAGTCTCTCCTTGTACCTGTCTAAAACTTTTGTTTCCACAACACCAATAGCAACAAGCTCTACCAACCTTCTACATGTTGTGGGAAGAATTAGGCCTTTCTCTTTGTTCTGAACCAGTCTCTAACACCTTCATTTGGTGCTTCCCCATTCTTGTTGTGGAAATGACCATCTCTGTTACTTCTTAACCCCATGCTCCAAGTCCCTCACAAACTTGTGGACCTTTATCAGATGTCCCCTGGACATCTCCTTCCTGAGGCGAAGGCTCTCAGCCTCCTCAGGCATAAAACCAGTCCCCATTAATTGTTCTTGTTGCCGTCCTCTAAGCATGTCCCCACTACTTAGATGCCTTTTGGAGAGAAGAGGACCGGGACTGCATGCACTATTTAAAGTGCTGGTGAACCAGGAGTTTATACAGTGGTCTAATGAGGCTCTCCTCTCTGTTCACTTGCTATTTCTTTCATGGTAATCCCTGAATTTCGATCAGCTGAGCACTGAGGCAATGGTTTTGTGGAATAGTCCATGATAGTCCAAAGCTCTCACTCCTTAGTAATAACAAGCAGTTCAGAAACCATAATTTCATATGTGAATTTAAGACTTGCTTTCCCTGTACGCATCACTTTAAATTTAATCAGCACCAACTATCAGCTGCCGTGTTATTGCCCAATCCCTCAGCCCCATAAGGACCATATGCAAGTCCCCACTGATTGCTCTTTTCCCTAGTACTCTTTTAGTTGCGTATCCTCAGCAAGCTTTCTTACCTCACTGCTGCTCCAGATAGTTCACAGATAGATCGAACAGCACATGTCCCAGCCTCACCAGTGGGATGCCTCTGTTGTGAGAACTGACCACTTACACCTACTTTCTGATGCTGATCTTGACCTGCCCCAGCTCATCCAGTATTAGTGCTGCTGGGATCAAAGCCAGATGTTGCAAGCCCCCATTCAGGGAATGCAGGTCATACCCGGTCCTTGTCTAGACTCCTCCATTTCTAGACAGATGGGGTGATACCGTGGAGCGTAAGGCAAGCAACACCTTAGCCAGCCAGCTGGCCAGTCTTTTGGGGAGTGCAGTTTATTCCCTTATTTGTTATAAATGCATGTAAATGTGCAGGTGTTTGGTGCACCGAGATGCCAGTGGGACTGTCTATGCCGTGCAACAGGGAAGAGCAATAATCACACATAGAAGTGCAAGCTTCGAATTAGCGAAGTGCAGTATTTTGAAATAGGGTGTTTCACCAGAAAAGAGCACATGAGTATAAATGATATTTGAAATTAGTGGCGGATTATGGACAAAGCATGCAAATCCGCCCACGTGTTAGTGAAGCGTAACTGATATGCCTCTTCCGGCAATTAGCTGAGTTCCTCAGAAGAGCGCTGCGTTGGATCAGGCAGCAGGACGGGCTGGCGCAGGCAGGCTGCTCCAGCTGCCTGGGAATTAGCATCCTGCCACAACCAACCGCTTCACGGCCCGGCGGTGGGGTCTGCCGTGCTTGAGCCGGGGCTGGGGCCTGTTAGTTTGAGCTGCTTTGCATTGCTGGGATTTTCTCTGCAGCAGGCACTCACCGGGGGACAGATAGCCTTGTTGCTGCAGAGCCCCTGATTGACAGCCAGCCTTATCCGTTCACACAAAGCACCTCTTAGGCAGGGAGCTCTGCCAAAGGAGGATTTTCCCTGTGGAAGAAGCCCAAGTATTTTTATTCAGTGCCCTGCACTGACCAGAAGTGTTTTTTCTGCAAGGTTGAGCGTCAAGTCCTACCAGCAACCCTCCTTGCGCTGGGTCGGTGACACACACAGGACCAAATGTCCCTTAGGAGAAGTTAAACCACATGTAGCTCCGAAGACTCTGGGAACAGCTGTGAATGCCTGGCCCCATCCCAGGCCTGGTGTCCCCAGCACATGGTAGCTCTGACGCACCTCTGCTGTTGTACTCCTGGCTCTTTGCCCTGCTGATGCACCAGTGCCGATCTTCAGCATCCCTCCCTTGCCCAGTTCTGACGGAAATCAGTGATGCAGGATGCCCGCACCCCCCTTAATCTTTTCTTCCTTTCCCACCACCCGACTTTTCCAGATGTGGCTGCCACTAGAAATAAGCAGTTGAATGAGCACTTGTCTGCGGGTGACTCATTCTTGCCCTGTGGGGAGCTGTGCGGAGGGTGCGGACCCGAAGTCTCGCCACCTCCTTGGACAGCCTGCAATGATGTCAAGTTCACCACAGTGAAAAAGAGCCTCCTGCTCTCCCTGAAGCAGCAGCAGCCAACTTCTGCTGCTCTTCATCTAGAACGTATGTAGGAAAAAGGACACACTGGTCATGGTTTCCAGTTGCGTCAGGGCAGCGAACTCCCCCCTTTTCGCGCTGATGCACGGGTGGGAGTAGATATCCACTCAGGTTTCACGTTCTGTCTCTAGAGAAATCCCAGTCTCCCAGTGAAACAATTGGAAAATTGCAACCAAAGGAGTCCCACTGACAGGTTACAGTGAAATATGGATGATTTATCTTAGGCAATTTGTCGTACCACTTGTGAAGTACCTTCTATCTGACCACAGGGAGGCAAGTGAGAAATGGCATATTTCTCTGTCACATGTCCCTTGGTGGCTGCGCTTGTTGCCACTTGGGATTGAACACTCCTTCTGCTAGCACTGACCTCGCTTCACTTGCCATTTTCACGTGGGCATTTGCTTGGACAGGAGAGCCAGGGGGAAAGACCCGTGCCACTCTTACTCATGCATTTATGTGATGTTTTTCCCATGTGGACAGGCAGTAGGAACTGCGGAAAGGAAAGTTTGGGGTTTTTTTTTGTTTTCCTCTCAAGGGCACAGATAATGTGATGGGTACTGGCTGCCCTTCACTGACAGGGTTGCTTTGAAGCCTGCTGAGCACTGGGCTGTCTGGGATTATCTGTGTTATTGTGCCATTTCTTGCCCTGGGCTGTGGAAGCCGGACTATCTCTGTGCATTTGCATGAGTGTCCAAGGAAATGTGTGAATTTTCTGAGGCTCAGTATATCTATTTTTGATGGAGGCTTTTGTGGCTTTGTTTCCTGAAGGAGCTGTGGTGAAATTTTGTGCTTGCTTTTTTTGTCTTTATGAGGAATCTCAGCAACATAGACCAGACCACAACGGGTCAAAGTTGAAATACACTCAGCAAGCATCATCAAGGCAGTAAAACAAAGTTCTTTGAATAAACCCATCACTAATTTACAGTAAGTTTTGCACTAAGTTTATGTATGACTAAGTTATCAGGAACACAGTGGCCACTGCTCACTTTTTTACCCACACAAAGCTGTTTACTGGAGAGCATGGTTGGGTGTTATGGTTTTACCTGGGCTTGTGGGGGTTTTTATTCACCTCAGTTTTTTTGCTTTGCTTTTCAACTCACCAGCTGTTTTTCACCCATAGCTGCCCCTCTAAGGGTGTGAGTGGATGAGTGGATAGTGTGGCCAGACTGCAATCAAAGAATATTTTGAGAGTCCTTTCAGAGCTCTGTAAGGAATCTAGGCTGGCTATGAATGCTGGCTTTATGCAGTGCTGTTTTGAAGTGGGAGTGAGTCACTAAAAAACAATTTGCACTCTCTCCATGTTCAACTTTGACTTTATTAAGAAAAAGAGAAAGAAAACAAACTCAATCCCATTCACTGCCGAAATACACATTGATCCTTTAATCCTCAGGGAATCATTGGGAACTGTTTTCCTCCTCGAAAGAATCTCTGTATTGACGCAACATTTGGTTGTGCAATTACACACGCGCGTTTTTCTCCTGGGCTTTGCAGAGCGGGGCTCTGTGGCTGGAATGCTAATTGGAAAGCAATCGATACCATCTCGAGGTCTGAATGCAGCCTCCCAGCTTGCAGCAAACCTTAGGTGCCTTCACGGATCTGTCCCAGAATTTTCAGGCAGTAAACCCAAGATGGGAATCACAGCCCGCCAAGGTCAGAGCAAGGACTGGAATTTGGGCTGGAGCCCTGAACTGTGTCCCGTATTTGTTGTAGCCTTCCTTGGTGGGAGCAGGAGGATCTGGTGCCCATCCCTCCTCGGCACTGCCTGGGGGCTGCTGCTAGCAGGTACCAGCCGGGGCTGTTCAAACACCCTCATCTGTGAGCTGACAATATTACCTGCCTGCGAATGCCTGGTCAGTGGCCTCTCTCATGCTGCTGTGCCACTGCCTGATCTCCGTGTGGTGCACGTGCCTTTGTGGGATTGAATTTTTCATGGAAGTTTTGCTGAAAGCATTGTTTCAAAGCTACTGGGAAATGCTCTGCACATGTGTTTGTGAATATATGTGTATGTATGTATATACGCCCACACGTACTTGTTTGGCCAGGTCCCACTTTCCAAGACCTACATTTGCTATAAACTCTACCAAATTTTTCTCATTCTTCACATGTGCCACCTCTGAATCCAGGGGTGTCCGATACTTGAGGCAGAGCTGCAAAAAATCACTTCCAGGGTTTGGGGAGCCTCTGGGAACCCTTGTTGTCACCTGTGTTACTGCCTCATGTCTCGATCCAGAAACTGAACCCTGGTTGTGGTCGTTTGCCTCATACTAGTTGACCCTGATGGGAGTGGGGTGAGAAGTAAAGCAGAGCATGACTTTGCTTCTTTTCACCTGGGAAGCATGGTGCACATTAGGATTTACAGTTACCTGCAAGTAAATACAGAGGCTGGTTAAGCATTAGATGGGAAGAAGTGCAACCCTCCTCTAGCCAGCTTTGAATTCTAATATTTTCTTTGGATTTAATCTGTTAACCATGACATTACTATTAATCGTTAATGCTTTCTCACCAGCATTAAAGATGGAGTTTCCAGATGGGCAATCCTAGCTGTCAGCCACTTGTCCCTTATCTATGGCCACAGGTTACCAAGTGAGCCTTGTACCTGGCCACACCATCAGTCCCGTGGCGAGTGTGCCCTGCGCTGGCCATCGCACTTTTTGAAACCCTTTAAAACTCTTTTAATAGATGCTTTTAATGCATCTACCACACTTGCCTAATGGCCTCAGGAAAATGAAAAGGAGAGGCTTTCGTTATGTTGTTAAAAAGCATTTGACTGATGTTATGGGCTCCTGGCCTCCAGGTCCTTCTGCTCATGTTTTCTGCTTATTTCTCTGAAAGCTTGAAGTCAGGCAAGCTTTGGCTGCTCCTGTTGGCAAAAACTGTCAAAAACTAGTCCTCCTCCAAGTTCAAGCGTTTTCTCCCTGCAGCTGATTGCTTTGCACCATCCTGGCAGCAGGACCTCGGGACACATCAGTCTTGTGCAGCACAGGGCAATGCGTTTTGTTCCTCCCTTTCACAGCAAGGCTGAAAACACAAAAAGAAGAGTGGGCAGCTGTGGTCTCAGTTGACAATCCAAGAGGAGCTTTTCTAGCAGAAAACCCCAGAGGAGAGCAAGGAAGGCTGCTGGCAAAAGTCAGCAAGGGACTCTCTCCAGATGCAGGAGAAGCAAAGGAATTCTAAGTAACATGCTGAAGTACGCAGGTAAAGTTACCTGAGTTATTTTGACCATAAAGCCCAGGATGGTAAAGGCACTCAACCTCTATTAATCAGTGAGAAGCTGGAGGAGGCCGCACAATGATCTCAGCTGCTGAAGCTGCTGCGCCCTTTTGCTCCCTTTAATTTAATTGTATTAGTCCAGCCTGCGTCCTTTGTTCTTCCGCCCTGCTCAGGAAATCTGCTGCTGGTTTTGGCAGGGCTCGCTCTAGCTCCACATGGGTGGCTTGCGGACAGCCAGGAGGGATGGGGCGGGGGGGCAGGTGGGGGGGAAGAGGATGGGAAAAGGTCCCATGGGAGCAACCTGCTTAATGTGTCTCATTTGTCTTAATAGTGCCATCGCATCCCTTCCTCATAAACCAAACAGGCAAAATTGAATGCAGAAGGACTCCCACTGATTTCAGCAGAGAGGAGATTTCATGCTTAAATCCAGAAGAAAAGGAAAAAGACAAGTGCCCGCGAGACATGTCTTGCACAGCAGGAGCTGCCAACCCAGCCATCATTCCTACCCCCGGCCTTCGGCTATGCTGAGGGTGTCTCGCCTGTAGCTTAGCTGTTCTGATTTGTACCACTTGTTCCTCCTCAGACTGGTAAGAAATAAGAGCAACAGCTTAGCCCTGGGTCCTCCACTTGCTTAGTGTGCAGAAAAGGGTCCAGCGAGCACAGCGGGGTGATGATCAGTGCTGACCCCTGGCTGTTTTCTCTGCTGGTGGCAAGAACATCACCATCCCCCTCGTCAAAGCGCTGTTCCTTCAGGCTTTGTTGGGTGCAAACCCTTCCCTGCCTTTCTGCTCCTTGCTGGACTCCTCCAAACCGCCAATGCCTCCTTCCCACCCACCTTCGTGGGGTTGCAGTTCACCTCCCAGTAGCATCCAAGGGTGTGGGTAAGAGTTTTCCCTGGTGCCAGTGACATGGAGCAGCTCTAGCTGAGGATCTGGCAGCATCGTTGTTGCTTCACCAGTTGCCCTAGCAAGTGCGTTGGCTTCCTGTCTAATGTTCAGCATCATCACAAGAACACTGTTGGCTCTACTCGGTGGCATTTGTCTTCACTGCCACCAGAAATAATGCTTCAGCACATGCACACTGGTCTTTGCAGTTGCATCCCTTTACATGACCGTGTAAATACTTGTGTGTCTTCATATAAGAGCGAAAAACATTGTCTACAGTCCCTCACCTACCCAATCCCCAAAGCAATCATCACAGGAGCTTCAGAGGAGATGTGTCAGGGCTTCAGGAACGCCGCCCTGCGCTGCTGCTTTGGCAAACAGTTCCCTTTCGCTGTAGGAGTGGGAGGATGCGTCCCACTGATGCCGTACCTGAGGGGAGAAACAGGAGGTGTCGTTGTGGGTAATTCAGGGGTTGTAACAGAACCATCAGAAAAAAAGAAATGAAGATGCATCTGAAAAAGAGTAATGACCTGCTGTGTTGATATGGCATTTTTTATGACCCTTTGTTTTACTTCATGTTTCTTAAACAAGCAAACAAACAAATGCGAGAAGTGGTTTCCTGGACACAGACTCGTGGCCTCCAATTCCAGAGTTCATCCCTGTCATGTAGGAGAAGACAGCAGAGCAGCTAAGCCAAGAGCGTTATCACTTTTCCATCAATAAATGATAATGCTTCATATGTGGAAAAAGACGAAGCACTGACGGAAAGCTGTGGCTAAGAAAAGGGATTTTCAGACGATTTTGAATGCTTCAGGCTTGTCTGGGAAAAGAGATTTTGAGCTCTGTATTTTAGTGGATTCCTCTGACTTCAGAGTCCAGCTGTACAAAATGCCACGAATCCATTAGAGCAAGCCCAGGTTTTCCCAAATATGTAAAATCTCAAGGTTCTCCTTTCCGTTTCACAGCAATGAATTATCAGTTGTATGCTGGCACTGAAGTAGTGCATCATTTGCTTACTAGTTTTATAGTAGGATCCTTCCCTCATTGCTTGCTGTAATTCTTCTTGGATCTGAAGAGTAGGATGTATTTATGTTGGCATGTGGGAGTCTGGAAATCCTCGGGAAAAGATACAACTGGAAAGGAAGTTTTCTTTACAATGAATATTTTTGTGATGCATTTTTTCTGCATTAGAATGAAAGCCTGAAATACAGAAATCCCAAAAAACATTAAGCCAGCTGCGGCTACTTATTTTGGTTATTTTATCCTTTCTGTTTTGTTAGTAAATATACTTTATGTTGCAACAAAAGTAGAAATTCTGAATTTAAAAATTTGGGTCCACAAAGTTGATTTCAATAGATTTGGAACCGTTTGGCAGATAATTTAAAATCAGAAAGTAGCAATCTGCTGTGCTAAAAATAAAAAATAACGATTCGGTGAATGACTAATTTTGTGGTCCAGCATAATTAGCAGAACAGCTTGGCGGATGGAAGGCAGCAGGTCTAAATTGCTGCACGAAGTCCATTTGCAGGAAGATATTATCTGACTTTGTTGTTATTAATAATAATTAATGAGAATTAAAATATTCAGCTGAGATTTTTGCCGTTGCTATTAGCGGGAATACATGTATACCTATATATATGTATTTGTTCTTTGATGCTTTCTTGGTTGTTTGCATCTCAATCCTTGACTGTCTTGCTCTGGGACTTTAATAATACTCTAGAAATTATTCAGACCGCACCTTTGTCTAGCATGGAGGAAACTTGAGGCTTTTACAATTAGTGCTGCTGGTTATTCCACAAAAAACATCCACTGCGGCCTGACAAGGAAAGCAGCAGTAAAAAGTCAGGCAATAAGCAGTGCCTTATCAGCAGGCTCGCAGGGAGCATCAGCTGGCAGCTTGCAGCTCTCTTCTGCATCCTGTTTTTGCAGCACAGGTTGCTGGAGATGCGGGGACGGCGTGGTGCCTCCGAGTCTGCATGGACTCACATGGCTCCAAAGCAACCTCTAGCGAAATCCAGGCATTGTTTTGCTGAAGTCCAAGGTGCTTTAGTTTTGATGCTCCAGACTGACCATGATGGTCTCTTAGCCTTGTGCCCTCCATGACACCAGCCTTTGGTGTTTCTGATGGGCATTCCCACCCCAAACCTGCATCCTGCAGTAGGTTTTAAGCACGTATTTTATGCAACTCATTGACTAACAGGGTTCTCATGCTGGGGAAGACTTTTAATGAGCTGGTTTAGTGGATAATTGCTCTCACTGTTAGAGGCAAAACATGCTTCTCCCTTTGTTTTCAGCTTGATTCTCCTCAGTTCCAGTCTTCCAGCCCTGGACTTTGCTCCATCTGTGTTTGGCAGAGTTAAAGTCCTTCAGAGTCTGAAATCTTGCCGCATGTCCTTAAAGCCTAGGAGGACTCATTCCTAATCTTCACTTTTAAGAAAGCAGCGATAATTGAGGACTTATTATTGACTCTATCGTCTTTTACTGGTTTGTGTTTGGGTTTTTTAGTTAAGTTGTAATTGTTGTGTCCTGTTCATAATTGCTGTTCACTGGGTCTCCATCTAAGGATGTGGCCCCACTTCTGTTTAAGATCCAATGTTTGGGGTTCTGATGGGCAGTTGAAGGGGTGCCGATTTGGTTTTGGGCTCCTTTGGAGAAAAGTAGATTCATCAATCAAAGTGCTGTTTACTCATCTCCTCAGAAGGCGTTGTAAACTGTGTTTGTTATTTTTAGCAGCTCCTTTTTGAGTGGCGTTGTACCTCCAGTGGTTCCAATTCTGATTGTAGGCTGGGCTGCATTCTACCATCCCTAATCAGCTTGAGTACTGTCTTCACTTTCCTTCACTTCATTTGATTTTGCTGAGAAATTTCAAGGACTGAGATGATACTTAGATGAATGAAACTAGGGGTTAGATGGAGGATTAGATGGATCCTAACCGGCAGTGCTGTGCTTTCCGTGGGAAGATTTCTAAGCCTCAGTAAACCAAGAGGGGATTTTTCCCCCTGACACTTACAGATTTATGAATATTGTATTACACCCTATTACTAATACAAATTATAAACTATCTTGATGGCAATAGCCATCTTTTGGTGAAAATGTGGTCATATCCGAAGTTCCTGTGAAAGGATGTGAGCTCTTTTACAGCCTTATATGCTGCAACTTCAAGGAAATTTTTCCTTATCCAAGTGCCCAAGCCTTTGCAGGATGGAGGCATAAGTGTCTTGTTTATGGTATTTATCCACTCACCTGTATTTTTTTTGTTTGCAGTATTTTGGTTCCTGCATATGTCGGGCTGGTGGGAAATCTTATAAATACCTTGATAGCAATGGTTTGGATCCCTTTGCAGGATAAACCAAAGTCAGACCATCAAGTGACAGAGCACAGTAAGTATGTATTGTTTCTGATAAATAGCACAGGAATAGGGATGGTGCACTGACGTGCTGTAAGGACTCTGCTAAAGGACTTGGGGTTGCATTTAAGGGCAAAAAGGTGACAGCCTTGAAATGCTGACAGTTTAATGCCTTATCTCTGCTTGTGGAAGAATATTATTCCCTGCCTGTCAAGCACTCTGCTGTGCAGAATTGCAGGCTTCCAGCCCAGTGCTTGCCACGTATCTCAGAAAAGGTGACTGTGGACCCCTTGCTGGAGGTTGGTGTGGCCTGGCATGGGTGGCAATCCCGCTTATCACAGGGGTCCTCTGCATGCAGGCCCGGCACCAGCTCCCAAACTTGTGCTGTCAGCAGAAAGCCGGTGCTGCAGACTCGCTTTTTTGGAAAGGTGGTGGTGAACCTGAGCAGATGGTCTCAGAGTCTCTTGCTTCCTGCTTCTAACCTGTATAAGTGGAGTATTAATCATGTCATCTTCTGTAGGCACATCGCAGTCAGGCAGTGTGTTTAGCATCGGAGAAATCCTACGCCTGCTGAAGTTTCCGGGAGTAATGGAAGTTTTCATAGTCAAGGTCTTATCTGGACTTCCGATAGGTAAATCTCACCCATTACCAGTGGTTGCTGATGTATTTAAAATAAGACGACAAACACTGTAGACCAGGCTTGTCTCAAGTTACTGAGAGCACGGTGCATTTGATCACAGAGGAGTGAGGATTCAGCTCCTAACTCAATGGTGGATGCTTTCAAATGCTACATAGGGTCAAAAACCTGGGACGTAATGTAAGACAGACTACTTGCCACAGGCTGCTTCTGCGACTTTTGGCAAATCACTTCACCTCTCTACTCCACCCCCCTGGATGTAAATGTGTTTTCCTCTTGTCTGTCATTTCTGTTCAGGCTGTAACATCTTCAGAGCAGAGGGAAATAATTTGTACTCTGCCAGAAACACTGAGGTCCTTCCTGATTCTACTTAATGATTTTAAGGGGTATCTGTACCCTAACCTTTTTCCCAGCAACTAAAAACTGTGGCTGCTCTAACTGTCGGCTGCATGCAGGGGAACCACAGCATGTTTCTTCCCTTGCATGCTGGTGGCGGTGCTTGTTCTCCTCTAAATTATATATTCTGCTCAGTTTTTTATGTCATGGTGGGAACCTGCTGGTACCTGAAACCCATCCCAAACCTGCCTGTTTTTCTGCTCCCTTTCAGTCAGTTGCTGTCCTGGCATTGTCCATGTCTCCCGAGTTGCCTGGTTATACATATCCTTGGTCACAATTTAATCATCTTTAATTTTACCTACCCTCTGCCTTCTGCTCTCCCTCCCCAGTTGT
>Ga0181612_183438_pt1 | contig 14893 bp, 15 predicted proteins | sample HoacroProtozoa21_FD_119630 | JGI IMG/M metagenome (GOLD analysis project Ga0181612, IMG submission 119630) | Hoatzin crop microbial communities from Cojedes, Venezuel. Combined Assembly of Gp0051906, Gp0051904, Gp0051908 | reverse complement strand
TTTTTTTTTTTTTTTTTCTCATGGAAAGCACTGCAGTCCTTGGAGGCGGAAGAGGGGAGAGTGAGCGCATGTGTGTCGTGGGTGAGAGCGCGAGGCGTGCGGCGGGTTGCGTTGGGCCGCAGCTGTACGTACCAGGCTGCCTGACACAAGTGCACGAGTGGAGTGAAGTAGCAGCGAAATGAATTCTGTAAGAAAACTCCTCTGCTGGTTTTATCCCGCTCTTCTCTAGCTGTTCTTTAACTGAATGCAAACTCGATAGCAAATGTTTTAGCAAGAAAATTGGCTCTTGCTGGACCCTGCTTTTAGTGGGGCTCTGGCAAAACAATTTCAGTCATTTTCAACAAGGGAAAAGCTTGGAGCAGCAAGCTTGTGTCCTTGCATTTGCACACAGTCAGGCTTCCCGTCAGACAGAGGGAATCTGCAGTTTTTCAAGGTAGGATTCTTTCTTTCTTACCCCAGTTCTGATGCAGTTGTATATTTTCTGTTCTGAGACTTTACAGACCTGTAAATACTTTTTTTTTTTAATTGCTATCCAGTCCGCACTGTACGCAGCGTGCAGTGACACCCTGAATTCATTCTCCGCGCTCCGTCGGGAACAGTCAGGTCAATGCTCCGAGGAAGAGGTGAACCGAAGGGTGCCCATGCCTGGCAGAGCAGGCTGCCGTACGCAAAACTTCCTTTGTCCTAGAGGATTTCTAGATTTTAACTCTCATTCAATTTCACTGTTTCAGCCACTAGCTTAGCCAGTCTAGTTCCAATAAAAAATGCTTTTGGGACGTTTCTGTTACAAGATCTTCCATTTCCACTGAGATTTGACTTTCTCTGGATACTTTAAAGCATTGGGTTTTTTTTTCTTTGGAGTTCTGTACGCACCATTTTATTCTGAAGGAGTTTTGACTGAGGTTTCGTCTCCAGTTACTTTCAGTTGCATTTCACAGAAGCACACTTGCAGGCTGTGTGTGAATGTGTATATAATTACAAAGTGACCTTCTCGTGGAAGATAATGACATTTGCAAACTGTAAAAGATGAACAATAAATGACACAGTATTGTCAATTCTCACGATTTCATCAAATGCCACAAGATTTAGTCAAGTAATAGCGTGTTGAATCTTCACCTTCACTTTCTGGTATAGGTTTCTAGCCCCCAGACTCTCAAAGTAAATAAAATTATTGCGACAGCAATGGACATTATGAATTACAGAAGTCTACTAATAACAGTGTGTGTGATTAACCATTCAAAGTAGTTATGGGAATTAGAAATTGGAAAACTTGACCTCAAAACGAGACAAAACTCGAGAGGGTGCCTGGTGGTGGGATGTGTGTAAGCACACAGTTCAGGCTGCAGCTAGGAGGGAGTTAACGAGGTGGCTGTGACTGAAATCGTGTGGCCCGCGATCTGGAGAAGTTTCTAGATCTCTGAAGTTGTACTACATCACGAGTGTGTTCTTGGCTTCCTGAGAGGGGCCCACGTTGCCTTGACGTGGAGGATTGGCAGCACTGAGGCCCCAAACTCAAGGTCTGTTGTCAAATTCGTTTGGAAATGAATTCCTCTCGCTTCTGTGGCGAGCGCAGCTTGTGACAGAGCGCAGCATGTTCGCCGTTCTGCCTGGTTATGGTGTTACGATACTTCAGTTAAAGGTCACCACACAAGTGTGTTACGTTTCTAACTATGCATAAATACAGAGACCACATCTTCCGCGCTGTAGGACATGTAAGAAAAACACGTAGGAATCGCTCCTCGCGAGGCCGTGGCTGTTAATTTACATCTAGAGGAGACTTGTCTGCAGCGAGCTGGGGTTGAGATGTAATGCTTAGTTCTTTCGGCTGCTCGAGTGTGGCTTGGTCCCACAGGCCAAGGAGCATCCCTGTCTTGTTCCTGCTGTGTTGTAGCCTGGTCAGCACTGTCTGACGCACCTGGGGTTCTGCTCGGCGTTTGCTCAGTAGTGATTTCTTTTCGATACTTCCCAAACCGTCTTCCAGCTCTGGGTCGTTGCTGATCTCTGCTATTTTCTGCCTCAGACTGTGCCTTTAAGTTCCTCCTGCTTTTCTTCTCCCTTCAGGCATCGCAGCCGTAGGCACTCTATCGAGTTTGTGTTAGTCCATCTTGTGAGTAGCTCTCTTTCACAAGAAACTTTGCAATCCCCTTTTTTGTTCAGTCTTTTTGTGTGCTCTGTGTGTCCCCTTCGCTAGGTAACGTAATGATACAGCTGCATCAGGGGAGATTTGTTCCCAAAAGCAGCCTTTTCAGCTGGGCGTGTGCATCGCTCGCTGATTGCAGAGTGCAAATAGCACGGGTGCTCTGTGACAGAGATGTGAGAGCGCATGGTCGCAGGGACGAGGACAACGCAGCAGCAGATGCGTCATTCCGGTAGCGTTTGTCTAGCATTGATCTGGGAACAGCGTTTCACCGGAGCTCTCCAGCTTGCTGGCAATCGATCAGAGATCGTTGGCGGAGCTGTGCGGTTCCTTGCTGAAGGCTCCAAGGCATTGGTTTCTGCAGAGAAATGCAATAGGGGAAGCGTTTCAGCCCTGATTTTTAGAGGGGAAATAATACCTGCCCCGAGAGGGATGTGTTCTGGTGAGCTCTCCCGTAATTAATCAATCTAATAACACACCTTCTCCTATGTATTTCTTAAGCTTCTGGAATGCTTGTACAAAAAAGTTGCTATTCCGAAAGAGTCTGACCCATCCGAATCGTCGTCACGGCTCATTGCTAGGCTGGTTGGGTCTCTTCTAGCTCATCTTCTACCCTGAGGTGCACAGCGTACTCCTCTGCCTCCAGCTCTGGAGGGGAGGCTGCCCGTGGGCCCGAAAGGCGGCGAAGGTTGCAGAAGACTCGCAGTGCTGCAAGGCTAAAACTGATTAGCTGCAGAACAAAACCTTACGCTCCCGAGTTCTGCGGGCGGCTGCCTCTGCTGGTTTGCTACCAAGCAGCTTTCTAGAGAAAAAGCCGGTTTGTTACCAAGCAGCTTTCTAGAGAAAAAGCCGCTTCCAGCCGACGATATGTGAAAATGCCAGCTTCTGTTTTGTCCAGGCTGATAAAATTCAAGCAGCACTGAACCACATGGCAGCCGAAAGGTCTTGTCTGCTTTGGAGTGAGAGCCCTGACTGGGCCTGATCACACTGGGGCTGGTGGGCGGTGGGTTTCTGCAGCAGGGAGAGACGTAAATACTGTGAAGCCTGATGATGAGCGTTACAGACGTCAGGTTTTGGTTCCTGCTTTCAGCAGATGCCACTGGGCTGTGTCTAATGCTGTTCAAGGAGCTGCTGCTCTCATTTGGAAACAGCTGCAGTAGTGCAGGAAAAATTTAATACCCTGCAGGAGCAGCGCTCGTGTGTTCACAAGACGGAGACGGAAAAGTTGTCCCGTCCTGGTGTCTCGGTGCTTGCTGGCCACGTTACTTGATACTGCTCTAGGATGCTTCTTCCCAGACTGCAAAGCCACCCAGATTCCCAAGTGTGTGGCAGAAGCTCGCGGCCAGCGTGGCGAGGCAGGGGACGGAGCCCGTTTCGTAGCGCTGTGGCAGTCTGCCGTGCTGCGTGCGGCACCTGCGGAGCGTGGGAAGGGCAGAGGTACCGGCGTGGCGTGAGGTGGGCGCTGGTGGAGGAGAGGGGGCACACGGCCTCGGAGCGGCATCCGGTGAATGCCCGTTCTTGGCAACTCAAGGAATTCAGCCCTTTTTTTAAAAGGAAATAGGCAGATTTCACGTTCAGGAATTACCAACTGTTATTCCCCAGGTGTGTTAGAAATGGGCAGCTATGCACAAAAGCACAGATTCATACAGCTACACGTTTTGCAGCAGTCCTCTCCAGTGGCTTAACTCAGGCAGGGGATCCAGAGGAGCGTGGAAAGGGATGTCTGTATTTTCTAGTTAGAGAATGTAAGGTGTGTCTAGTAATAAATTCTGTATCCAGCTAGTAAGCCATCCAAGAAATGGGTTTTATTTTACATTCTTGCAGTTGTTTTGGGTTGGCTTAGGCTTTTTTGTTTTTAACATGATTTATTAATTTCAGGTTTTAAAGCTTGCTTAAGCCCACCAGCTTTTAACTTCATCTGAATACTCAATTGTCAGTTTTAGAACGGCGCCCATGGAAAGCGTCAGCAATGCTTACCTGGCTAAGGTCACCGTGTACGTGCGAATTCTGTCTGTGTTCCGCAAAACTGTGTTGTTCCTGGAGAACAGTTCCTGTCCGAGTGGAGCCATGAAATGTGTTTCCACCAGCGATTAGCGTGGTCAGCCACAGGTATCCAGCTGAGTCTGGCAGAGCCAGAAGGGTTAAATTTAGGCTGATGCTTTGGGTATGTCCTTCTCCACAGAAAGTTAACTCCCGTGAGAGCGAGCGTGTCGTTACAGATATGCCTGCCCGGAATCCTACCTGTAAAAATAGATTTTCTGTCTCAAGGGCCTTAATAAGAGTGTTACTACACAGAACTGTTTTACAATGATAGCTCTAAATAATTTATTTTTTATTTCAACAAAGTACACCTTAAAAAGTAATAAACTTGTTTTTCAAGCCGTATTTTTATGCTAGTAGCACTGGACTGTTTGGTCTCTGAGATCCATTTCTGCATTTCATTGCCTGGGTTTGTTCTAAAGAAGATTTATTTTTGTTCTGTGAATAATTTTTGAAGGTTCTTGTAATATGTACAGATATAGATACATTTGAGGTCTTTTATTGATATTCCTACAAAGAATACAAATAAACTTCAACTTTAAACAGTTTGGACTCAGTAAGCCTATGCTGATTGAAAGTTCGCCCTTTCTGCGCTCCGGTTGTAGGTGTGTTTTGTGTAACTTCGGCGGATGGAGGGCGACGCGGGCGGCACGACTCGGCGTTCAGGACAGCGTTGCTCCCGCTTGGCCTGGGGGGCTGCCCAGGTGAGCCGAGGGGTCCATGGCCATGTGGAGCAGCGGAAGGAGTTCCCTTCTCGTGTCTCTGTGGCTGGGTGCATTGCTGGGGTGCCAGCGCGGGCCCCAAGGCTGCGTCCCCCCCGAGCTCTGGCCCCCCGTACCAGTGTCCCCACGCTATTCCCGAAGCTGTCCGCTTGCCGGGGAAGATCTGACGGTGTGGAGTGAGAGAGCGACAAGCTGTGGAGGCACAGAGAATTGCTCCCTGCTGCTTTCAGGCATCGGATTTTTTGGGTAATAATAACATCATCAGTTGTGAAAAGAGAGTTACCTTGTATTAATTAATGTGTTCATTCCTCTCATGCCAGAGCAGTGAGTGCGATCAGCCCAGTTTCCATGTTCAGTCAATTCCTGAGCTGCAGGAGCTGCAGTGTTTGAGCTGTGGATGTACAGAGGAGCATTTATTACAGGTTCACATAAAAGACTGGATTCTAAGCAATTTAGATTTATGCTTTGTACGTTTATGAAATCTTGTACATAATGAGTGTGAAAACCTTTCATATTGAACTTACTGAATGTAAAATCTATACTCAAGGGGATGATTTGCTAAAAGTCTTTTTATTTTCATTTCAGGTGGTATTTTTTCCCAAAGCTTTGAAGCCTGCAGAATACACACAGCAAACGTTTAGTTGCTCCTGTCTGCCTCCACCCTGGCCCTGCACTTTGTTCTGTTCAAATCCCCTGCATGTTCTGCCTTGTTCTTGCTTAGGCTTTAAGGTTTTCAAGCCAAGCGTTGTCTCCCCACGTGTTCATACAGGACCCAAAGCTGCTGATGATCTCAGCATCATCGCGTTTGCCATCGTGGCTTTGGGAAGGGGAGGAGGGGGATCTAAACGGGAGAGGGGAGGGCAGGGGAAGGCAGGGCTGGGGGGCTGGACGGGATGGCCGGAGGGTGGGCAGAGGGAGCAAAGTGAGGTTGAGCAGGAACATGGCACAAACGCCAGTTAGGATGGCACTGGGATGATACAGATAAAACCCTGGGTAGTCTGGGCTTTTCTGTGGCTGTCCCAAAGCAACTGATACTCAAGTGTTCTGTCCCGCTGAGGATGTTAAATCCCACTTTACCTTGGATGCGCTCCTTACTTCCGTTGTGTAAAATTCCTGTACGTGAACGTGCACGTTCTCCTTCCATTTCCAGCTGTTCTGGATAAAACGCTCAGGGCTCTGGAGCTGTTCCTCATCGCTCTTGCAGTTCGCCCACTCCAGCTGGGAAGTTCCTCTGGAGAACCTCCCCTCCAAGAGTTCTGCCAAAAGATGCAAGTGTAAAATCTTTCATGATTTCCTACATGCAAGAATGTGTGCTGCTGCTTTAAGTGAGCAACAGCTGCTGCTTCAGTCCATTAGCAGGTGGAATTCCAATTTGCTTACGCCAAGATATGAGTCTCATGAGAACAGAGTCCTTGCTCTTACTAGAACCCATCTCGCGTTGCTGTCCTTCACCTTTCTCCTGGTCCCACAGATTAAATATCCTCGTGTCTCCAGAAGATGTATCAAATTCATGGTTTTTACTGCGAGAGGTAGATCACATATCTTGGTCGTAGGCATGAAACCTGGCTACCCGTTGGTGCTTCTTGCAGTGAGTATGAATACCTTGTCCTTGCCCAGCTCCGTGGGGATGTGTCATCCTGCTGATGCGACGGGAAACATGAGTTCTGTGGACCTGAACCCTCTTCTCAGTACACCTGCCTGGCCCAGCTCGGTAGCAGAGCAGCCTTGGCTGAAATAGGGGAAATTATTACTGATATTGCAGGCTTCAGGGCAGCGGCCCGGCGGGGGGCACTCGGGGTAGGTGTTCCCCACGCTCTCCAGGTTCTTCCGGCTTTCACACTGTGGTGTGACCCTGAGGGCCGTCGTGTTGCTACTGGGGAGAGGCAGTCACAAGGGACAAATAGCCAGTGCTGACACTGGGAATGAAGAGTGATACAGCGACGGCAGAATCTAATGCAGGATGAAATGGGATCTGCGCAGCGACGAATGACGTTCTTTGCTCCCTTTTCTCTGCTGTCGAGGCTTCTGTTTACAGCAGGATGCAGATGCTGAGAGCGGTTCCTGTTTTGCTTGGCAAGGAGGAAGTCCTGCAGGCACTGAGGGAGGAAGAGCTCCGGGTAAGTTGCAGGCTGCGTTTATTCACCGCTACCCTTTGTTGCTTCTCTCCCTTCACTCAGCTCACGACAACAGTGCAGGTGCCGTGCTGGACCCTACCTGAAACTATCAAATCATGAATTACTACTGTAGTAAGAGTGGCTCTTCGATTGGTGGGAGCCACATCTTGCCTCCCTAAATTAACTATCGCTTTATATTCTCCCCATCTTCAGAGTCATGTGAGAGAAAATCCATTTTCAGAATTATGGGCCCAGTATATTTACAAGCAAATAAGAATACTAATGAGCATAAACAAACGCAGAGTACCAGGCAGCACGCGGTGTCCCGCAGGGACAGTCCCTCCTGGGAGCATGGTCAGCACTAGAGGGCTCATGGAGGTGGCTGGCTGTGCAAAACTGTTGGCTTTGCGTTCATAGGTGCAAACTGAATTCCTTGGGGACGGAAGCTGAGCACAGTGAAGCCATGGTAGATACCTGCCCAGGAGATGGTCACCCTGAGACAGCCTGCCACCTGCGCAGACTCCTGGCTGGAGGCTCGGCGCCAGCGCTGCTTCTGATGTTACACCCCTTCTTTGAGTGGGCTGAGGTAGGAGGAGAGGTTCATCTCTTTGGGAGACGTAGAAAAGAGGAGATCAAACGAGAGCACAGTGTGGATAATGGGCTGGAAAGAGCTCATTCAAGGTCAAGACACTTGTATGAGCCCTGGGCAAAACAGGGAAGGAACAACTGGCTGTTCGCCGCCCGGCAAGCAGCGGCTGCAGCGGCAGTTTCCACACGGAGAAGCTGGGTTTGTCTCCATGAAGAGGTCTGTGTAGAAGTAGCACAGCTGGGCCTCTGGGTTAGCCTCTCCTGATCTGGGACCATTTGGGAAGGAAGGAAGAGAAGCATGCTGGCTGCTGTTGTCCGCTGTCTTCCTAAGAGGGCCAGCCTCCCCTGGCAGAGCCGGTGCCGCTCCATGCTTCCGCAGGCAGCAGGGCTGCGACACCCTCTGCGCATCAGCAGCTGCCTGCCGTGCAGAAGTGGTTTTGCAGAGCCAGCATTGTCTCTGTAAGGAGGAGCTGTCCTTACCGGGGACACTAGCTGGGAACAATCAGTAGAAACCTACTTTCTAGAGGCCTTGAGAAGCTGCTGGTGGATTTCAGTTCTCACCACAGTCAGAGAGTTTACTTCGGCCTCCAAGTTAGCTGAAATGCACGGGAGCGTACCTCCCCTGTGGACACAGGGCTTTGCCGTTAAGCTCATACCTAGAATGCGAGTCCCTTGTTTTGCCTTTCCTCAGGTGTGGTTACACAGCTGGTGTTGCGCTGTTCAAAGCTTTGCTCTCCGGTGATATCTCAGGGTGCACTGTTTTTTTCAACACTTTCAAAAGACTCTGTTTAGGACTCGGGACTTCCCTGGTGGGAAGGCAATGAAAGAGGAGGACTGAATTCCCTTTGCCTGTTAGTACCAGAAGCCACTGCCAATTTTTATTTTGTATTGTTGGGTGGTTTTTAGGGTCAGGAATCACTGAAGGACTTTTAGACCTGATGAAGACTCTCATAATTGGGATGAAGTGGAGGCCTGCCTTTCAGATTTTTCTCTGTCACTGGGGAACTGTAGATGGTAACTCCCTGCTGTGCCAGGATCTGTGCTCTACTGGGGTGCACTTAGAAAGTCATTGCCACAGCAACCAGTAGGGCTAAAAAAGCTGATAAATACATAGCATCTCCCCTGGGGTTGACTGAAGGGCAGAGATTGCTACTCCGTAAGTAACATGGGGGTTTTTTTTGTCATGGTGGTTTTGGGGTTGTATTTTTTATTTTTCTTGAAAGAAATACATTTCCTGCAGGCAGATTCCAGTCTGTGGCTTTGGCAAAACAGGGAGCTTAAAACGGCAAGTCCATCTGCCCCAACTGCTGACTTGACAACTGCGATGCCGGAATAAGCTGTGTGCCTGAAAGGGAAAGACCTGGGAGGCAGGGTAGTCGGTCCCTCTCACAGTTCGCTACTGCGTGTGCAGTAATGCTCTGTTCAGTCACGGCTGGTGTGTTTTTATGAGACTTCTGCCAGTGCGTTGGTGGTCTAACAGCTGCTAGGAAATTTTCCTGAGGGCTGGGCTGGGTTTTTTTTGCCGTAAAGACTGTCCTCTAGAGAGTTAGCCTAACATCACAGGCGTTGATGCTCCCACCTGTATGCAAAGCATTTCCTGCTCTGGTGTGTGACAGGAGCTGAGTGTTTGCTGGAACGCCTGGGTTAGCTGCGGGAACGTCTCAGCACCAGAGGAGCCTGTGAAGAGCAAGCATCTGTTACCTCAGAGATCAGAAATCCTGGGTAAAAGGAGCCGTTCAGGGTTCTAGTGCTGGTGGTGGCTTCTCAAGTGGCATTCAAAATGGCTAAAATCATCTGATTAGCCACTAGCTGCCAGAACCCCGCATGCAGGTTACAGCCATTGCTGAAGAAGCTGGGTGGCAGTCCCAGGCCTGCCTTACACAGATGCTTTTGTCATGTCACCCGGCTTCGGTGGCTCGCCCGGCTGTTGATCCCTGCCTGCTCAGCCCCGGAGAGGAGTGGCCGCGGTGCTCTGGGTCAGTGGCAAGAAGCTGCGGTCAGTCGCAGAGATGCTGAGAGGAGGAGCAAAGGAGCTGGGTGAAGGAGCAAGAGCGGTTTGTGGCTGATTGGAACAGAAATGAGCCAACAGGAACACGTGCGCCCCACAGCTGGAGACCCTCTTGCTGCCTGCACCAGCAGCGATGAGCAGACCCCCCACACCGAGGGGGTCTGCTTGCCCCGGGCAGCAGCTCTTGTTTTCAAAGACAAAAGGTCAGAAATGCGACTGTGCCCATAGCACCACTGAGATTTGTGCTGCCAAGGAGCTTGGATAGTCCTTGGTTCAAAAATACTCCGGCGTCTGATTTCAGATGGATTTAAGTATCCTGAGGATCTGAGTATTTGGCTGTTGTAAATCTCACTGTTCTGGGGACTAAGACTTGGCTGGACATTTCCGTGGTGATTTTCCTCTGTGCGGCTTTTCCTGTATTCACACCTTGCCCTGCAGCTCACCCAGATGCAGGACTATGCTGATACAGGTTTATTCTCTCTAGCTGGAACAGGCCTGTGGTATGTATGTCATGCTCGTGGTCCCCAACAATATATGCCCTTACAGATTGGGGAAATTAATGCTAACCTAGCCTTTTCCTGATCCTAAAAGTAAAAGCAGCTTTTGCTCCAGATATGTTCATTACACTACTGGGGATAAAGGTGAAAGGACTTCTTGTCTCGCAGCCTTTGGGGCGTCAGCAAAACAGCCCTTTGGGTGCTGACCCCACAAACACAAAGCAGGATGCAATTAAATAGTATTGAAATTTGTATTGACAATGAAGTTTTTATACCTTCCAGCGCAACATTTGCAGTTGACTTTGGTCCAAGATGGGATGCGCTTCGTGAAGAGCCCATTCTGGTGGATTCGTCAGAGTGGCAGTCGAAAGGTCTTGCATCAGCTGATTGTGAACATAGAGGAGTCCAACAATGTGGAATCTGCTTGATTTCCAGCTAGCCCGTCCGGTTTGTGGCAAGCTGGCTGCCTTCCACATGGAAAGGTCACCCCAGCAGTTCGGGGGAGAAAATTTGGTGAGTCAGGAGTCTTGCAGTTGTTATTTCAATCTAGCTGTAGTTCCTCCATGTGAGGACTGGCATTTTCATTGTCAAGACTCCGCGTGTAACTTGCAAGTTTTTAATTTCGTTTTAGTCTCTTGAATACACACGTAAGTGGCTGGCTGAGTACATACCACAACGGTACCAGGTTGTATGGCCATGCTTTTCATCATTTCTCTGGGTTCCACTGCATTTTTTGACTTACAAGGGCCACAGCTATCGGAAGGGCCTCTACCAGAGCGAGTCTGGAATGAATTTGATAAATGAATCCTACGCATGCATGACACGAACACCCTCATTGCCACAAGTGTTTCTTTAACCACTGCTCCCTTATCAGCATGAAAAAGAAGTATGTTGAGTATCTTGGGCAAATACACTTGTGCAGATGCTACTAGAGCTACAAGCGTTATCAGCAAGCTGGTTGAGGGAGAACATTTGCAATTCACCACACCTCAAATTGCTGTCAGTAAAATGCTCACTTTTCCTGAAAGCCTCAGGGCATCCCTGCTAGCTCACTCCCGTCCTCTCTGAGACCACATCAAGATCTGTCGCTGCGACAAAGTCCACGTAGACTTCCAACACACACTGCCCTCCAATTTATGTCCTGCTGAAGTACTGGGAGCATAAAAAAGTGGACAAAGCAGATGTGACAGGCTAAATAACAAATCCGTCCTTCCCACCCGCAGACTGGTCTGAAATACTTCTCTCACAGAAGTGATATTTATTAGGAAAAGTTAGCTACTGATTAATAGCTGTGCAACAATGCACTGATGTTGTAAAGAAATAGCTTGACATGAAGAGAACACGCACAGCGATAATATTAATAGGCTTTCCTCATTTCAGCGTGGATGCGTTGGACAAACCATGCTGAGAATTAAAGGGCGTTTCAATCCTTGCTCTTACAGAGGGCACACTAGCCCGTAGCAGCAGCAGGGCTTTGTGCAGGGGAAGTCCATCTTGTAGGAAGTGTGGTGAGGGATTGCTCCCGGGCTGTCAAATGAGAACCATGTGGTGCTGCGGTTTCCAGCCGCTCTGAACTTGGGCTGTTGAGGAGTCCATAGGTATCCGATATCCCAGTTGACCTCCCTTTTCCCACACTGTTCCTCCCGCTTGACTGCTACGCACCAGCTCTCTAGTGATGTTTGAGGAGATATCCTAGCAATGACAACAAATGGAAAACCGTGAACAGGACCTGTATGAAACCTTTGGGGGAAAAGATCCAGGGAAACAGAGCTTCCCAGCAGTGCATCTGCACAGAGAACAGATTTGTTACCAGATCTCCTAGAAAAACTGCAGAGAGTGGGCACATCAGGAAGAAAGATTTCTTTGCTGTTGGGACATGGGGGGAAGTGATGCTTGCGGAAGATCTTCCCAATCCCAACGTCCTGAATCCAAATGCAGTAAAATGCCATACTGCTGCGAGGAAAGCAGCAGCAATCTTTAATCTCTGCTTCGTATCACTGGGGAGGAATTTTGAGTGGGCTTGAAAATTTGTGCTTAGATGGTCTTCTGGATGATCCAGCACCGCCCAAGCATCCTTGCTGGACTGGAGGGCTGACCCACGAGCGGAACAGCATTTGTCAGGGGACGCAGCACATTTACCCTGGCTGCTTTGTGTGCTCCTTCCTTGCCGACACTGCAGAAGTTGTACTGTCCTCCCAAGGTGTATGCCTAGATCCTGCTGCAATCCTGCCAGTTTGGTAAATCGGCGACTGCTGCCTTCCACGCAGAAGCACGTTGTTGTAGCGCAGTGCCGCCGACTGCTTTGCCTGACCCTCTCCACTTCATCCCTCCCACCCTCACACAGCTGTACTGAAAAACATTAGGGTTTGCTCTTCCGTGCATGAGAGTAGTGTTGCATTTCTATAATGCTTTGTAAATACTGAGCTATACATTTGTTTGTTTGGGGTTTTTTTTCATTAACTCTTGGCCTGCATTGACTTCTCTTGCTTTGACTGACTCTAAACCGAGACTGCAGATCTGAGCAACCGAGATAATAATGTCAAGGATCCACATTAATAGACTAGTGATAAATCCAAATTCTTCCTCTTTTGCTTTGAGAAAACCTACCTCGTCTACGGGGCCCTTAGGGCCATCACTCTGGAACTCAGGGAAAAATTTTCAACAATTGAGAGTTAGAAGAGATGATAATGTTTGCGTCTATAGCCTCCACCCATCCTATTTCTGAAGGTTCTTCACCATGTAACCTACTTTCCTGTGACAAATTTTTAACCCACCAAGCAAGCTGGGATCAAACATTGAGACTATGAGTATAAACCATGTGTTCCTTTGAAGGACGGGCAGAAATATCTCTTGTTCGGAAGTATGATCTCATAAGGGATATGCAGTAAATCTGGCTACCTGAGCTTTGGACCAATACTGGATAACACATGGAAAGTTGTGGCTTAAAATGGAGGTCAGAAGATTACTACCAGACTGGAAGGTGAGTAAGAATCTGCCTGAAAAGAAGGGTAATAAATTGTGCTGAAACATGAACTGCAGTGCCGAGATCTTGGTTAGCGTTTGTTTTTTATCTCAGCATAAGCAGCACAAATGTGCTAATAAGACTGCTTCAGATGCAAATTTGAGAGCCATCTTCAAACATGGCAGGACCAGAATATCTTGCCAAATGAACAGAATGACCTTGCAGGCTGGGATAAAAACAGGGGTTTGGGTCGGGGAAAAGGAAGGAAACTATTGAAAGTAGATGCAGCAAACAACTGTAATGTTATGGTTTGGCTGTTGTAATTAATGCTTCACTGAGCGGAGATGCATGATTGAATCCCCCCGGCCCATCAGCCAGCCAAACAGTAGGCACAGGCGGGCTGTTCTGCATGCAACCATGCAAACCATACTGGAGCCAAGGGAACGCCGTGCGATTTGCATCTCCTGCGCAGGGACGGAAAGAATTTGTTACCCATATCAGGTAGTTTAATTTCTCCCATGTGCTCCAAATCAACAGCAGTCCTGATCTATGCAGTCACATGGGCTGGATTGTTTGTTCACTGGAAACAAGGCTGAAAAGAGACACTCAGCTTTTGTCCCCCCTCGGGCAACGTTTTGGAGGGTGCTGGTTGCCCTGGGAACATCATCTGCATGTTTCAGTGCGTTATTCGGAGGGCAGCATCCTGCGAAGACTGGCCTTTGCAGCTCAGTGCAAAATGTGTGCTAGGCAAGCAGGACAAATCCAATCCTGAACGAAAGCCAGTCCATCTGTGTCTGAGGGTTTTAATACTGTGTTCCCAGCAGAAGTTACAGGGGACTTCACGCTAAGCTACAACAGAATGACATCCCCTTGGGAATCTGGTATATTTTCTCCCTCCCTCCTCCGGCACCCAGTTTGCCAGGAACAGAAAATCAAGACAGAAGCAGAACTTCTGCTCATGATTATAAACTGTGAAGGTGAGAAAACGACATAACATGGGCACCTTCGTGAGTCGCAGTCTTTCCTGCTGGAGCCTTTCTTCTCGAGCGCAGATCTCTGGAGCCAGAAGAGCCCCCTGCAGAGCTGAAGGCAGACAAGAATAGTGCTGTAAAATCCCCTGAGCTCAGCTCTGACTGCAGCATTAGTGGTTTTAAAGCACGAATTTATCATTGTCATCAGAGCGTGCAGATTTCTGAGATGACGTGGGCAAGTCCAAAGTGATACCTTGCAGCTTTGAACACACAGCTTTGGCTGTCGTGAGCAGAAATCCTTTGTATTTAGTTCAATGGAGTATTGGAGAAACCCGGTTTTGTGATGTTATCTCTCAAGCACTGAAAGCACTTTCTGCCTCCAGAGCAATGTGTCCACCAGGTAATCGGGGAAGGAGCTTTAGCTAGCCTCATCGCTTCTGTGTTACAGCGGGAGAAACCGAGTCAAGGGGGGGTAAAAAGAGCTGCTCAAAATTGCACCCCAAGTCAGTATTTCCCGACACTTTTATTTGTCCAGTGCTGCATCCATGTCCCCAGAGACCCCAGCAACAAGCTAAAGCCCCTCTGTGTCAGACCCTGTGGCCTGGCAAAGGCTGATTTTCAGAGGCAGTGCTCGTGTGTCTGCCAGCTTTCCTTGCCCTGTATCAAGTCCAGCAGACGTGTTTCCACAGTAGAGACTGGGTAGAGAGCAGCAGATTCCAAATGGGACAGCGGGACTGCTGCTGGTTGGGAGGGAAGGCTCGACCCACCTTGCCTTTTTCCTTATAGCAGCTCAGAAATCATCAGCACTGGTTAAATTAATGCTTCTTCCCTTCCTGTATTTAAAAACAATCAAA
>Ga0181612_176716_pt1 | contig 14893 bp, 13 predicted proteins | sample HoacroProtozoa21_FD_119630 | JGI IMG/M metagenome (GOLD analysis project Ga0181612, IMG submission 119630) | Hoatzin crop microbial communities from Cojedes, Venezuel. Combined Assembly of Gp0051906, Gp0051904, Gp0051908 | reverse complement strand
ATCCCTGTTTGCCTCCTGCAACCTCGCTTTTAAAGTAGTCACTTCAGTAAGAGAGAAACTTTGTCACAGAGTGGACAGCACCTGACGGAGTCATAGCATCCTTGTGGAAGGTGAACCTGAAATCCTTGACTGTATGCTCTGTTCTTAAGGTCTTCACATAAAAGAGGTTTTTTCTCCTGTGCAGTTTATCATGGTTCTGTAAATGCAGAAGAAGAGCAAAGGTTTATACTGAATTACTGCCCAAATACTATGTCAGGAGTGATTGTTCGTGGAGTGATCCCATTCATTTTTCTTCTCCTGTAAGGGAACGTGCTGCTGATGATGAAGTTGCCCACTGATCAACATAGCCACTTTTGTCCCAGGAGAGACTAAGATGAGTTTGGAGTAGGATGGAAGGCTGTGCTGATGATTACTTTTCTGTGCAATTAGATCTTTGTGTTACACACATTGTGCCATGCCCAGTGGAATCGTTAATGAAGAAAGGCTTTAGTAAGTGGACAAGTCTAAAGTATAGCTCTCTTACCTCAAAATAATGATTAATAAAGGTAATGAGAATGAAGGTAGCAGGATTTTTCCTTGAGGGTTAGTCTTGTTTGAAAAAGGCTGCTTTCAAACATTGTATTGGATGAACCTTTAGTTCTGCACAGTGTCTGCCTTTGATTGAAGTGACAGAATATACACTGAAACAGGAAAAAGTGGATTAGACATGACATACCTGAGTTTCAGGTGGCTCTAGAAGGCTAGCAGAGCATCGCTGATGTGTCCTTGCAAAGCAGTTACTCGCTGCAGTCTTTCCTCACAATTTGTCACTGCAGCATGGAGATACCCAATGATACACTTCTCTGCCTGGAATTCTGGCTTGCTTTTTTCAGCCACCAGTGAGGGATGGATTGGGTTTTTGTTCCTCCAGTTCCAGACCTCCTTTTCAATCCTTCTGTGACAAATGGTAGTTTGCTAATGTGGTTCTTCAAACCTAAGTGCCAATATTATTTGAGAGCAAAAGTCTTTCAGTGCTTTCTACTGTACTACAAAGTATTTCCAAGTTGTGAGAGAAAGATGGATGTAGACTCCAGCATATGATCTGTCTCTCCTTTACAATGTGTATTGGCAGACTGCATGATTAGCCAGTTGTGTGAACATTACAGCTGGTGTATGTGGCTTTCAGTTAACATTTCTAACATTTCAAGTCTGCAAGCGATAGCTTCTAGTGATTTTATTACTACATGATGAATGCAGGTGTACAGATTAACAAATGAGATCAGAGTCTAACATTGTGCTATACAAAGAGTGAACTTTGTTAACAGTTCAGTCAAACACTGCAATAAAAAGGTTAAATTCTGTCTGTGAAGAACAGTCATGTCTGTTATAAAGCACAGGCATTCTGGGGAGTACCAGAAAGAACCTGCAAAACTGAACAGCTCGTCAAGTCCCTGCATACAGATGTGATCTGGAGAGGACACAAGGTCTGTCTTGCTGGAATCTCCTTTTTGGTCTCGACTGATTAACTTGATTCCTTTCCATAGGCGGTAAGGATACACATAATGGACTGATAGCATTCATTTTTTCTTAAAATGTCTCAAAAAACGGCCCATTCTATGAGAATTTGGTTACACTTTGCTATTGCTCTTAAAGTAGTCGCTTAAATAAGAGAGAATCTTTGTCATACAGTGGACTGTACCAGACTAAGTCATAACTCATCTTTGTGAAAGATGAACCTGAAATCCTTAACTCTTCACCCTTGCAGAGCCATCTGTGCAACAACCTGTGCTCCACGGTGTGAGCATGGGTTGATCTGATGAAGCATTTTTGAAATGAATCATAGCAGAAGGTTATAGTTCTTCATTTGAAGTACCTTCTTTCTCCTAGTTTTTCTGTTGTTCCTATATTTTCTCCTGTTGTCTGTCGTGTTGACCAGGTACTTCAGGGTATTTCTTTGGAAGGATGCTCTCAGAACTGGCAGTGCTTTGGGAGCTGTTAGGAAGGTGATGGCGCTCTGTCTTGGTTTTCAGGTGGTTGAACTGGTCAATAATAAATGCAGTCTTGAATGATGAGGATGAAGAAGCAATAATATAAGCAGTATAGTTATATATAAGCAGTTATATCAAAAATCAGGATAAAACTATGATTACTTGAAGTACTTCGCACACTTTCCTCCACGAATGTACCCCTGTTTTAAATGAACAGTAACAAAACAAAAATGAAAAGATTCAGCTTCAAAGCTTGTGATGAAGAAACAGTTCAGTGGGTTAAAAGCAGGTTTTTAATAGCTCTGTTATATGCTTCCTATTCAGATAGCTTTATGATTTGAGGGGTATGTCATTGAAATACAATAATTGTTTTCATTCAGGTAAACAAACATTAAAGATATTTGATGGGAATGATGCAGTGAAACGCAATCAATTTCGACTGATTTCAGTTCCAAGGATTGCAAAAAATGAAGAAGTTGTGGTAAGATACCTGGTGAAGGTCAATATTCCAGTGTGATAAAGGGGCACATGATTGTATATTACAGTAGTCAAAAGCTGGCAGTTTTACAGATGTAACTCAACAAGAACAAAATCTGTAAATGGGCTGTAATAGTGCAATATAATTTGACTTCTTCATGTATTGGTTTTACTTTAGAGCACCTGAAGAGTTGTGGCCATAATGGGGATCAGGGCATATCACATGTTAAGCAGTTGTTCTCCTTCCCTGTGTGACACTGAAGTCTGATTTTACTGATGTGAGCAATACTGGATAACTGGCTCCTTAGATCTTGCTTCTCTCCTATAGTATTTAGTGGTTTGATGTTTATCGTGGACGGCCACTGCTATTGCACTTCAGCCAGTCGGCTTTGAAGACTGAAGCATGCCATAGTTATCTCCACTCCTTGGCTGTGAAAGTAATGACTTATCAGTCACATAGCAGCCACTCTCTAGCTTTGCCAGTGCTACGTCTGGGGTGGAAACATGACTCAGTACTAAATAAAATGTTCTGTAGAGAACTTAATTTACTGGGCTGGGCAGAGACCCACATACTGTACAGAAATGAAGCCCAGAGAAGGTATGGGGTGACGCATAGTAGAATTAAGCATGGTGAGGACTCAAAGTCATAAAAGACTTGACACAGGAGTCTGGAGAATTTATTACATCAGAATTTTGAGAATTTAAACCTACAGCTCATTAAGATTTTTGTCTTGGTACTGCGCTCAAAATCAACAGCAGTTTTGAAAATTGTTTGTAGTGTTCTGCATGTCAAAGATCTTCAAGGAAAATTGTGTACAGTGATGAAAACACTTATTTAGGAGTACTACTTGCCGTTCAAGTACGTTTTGTCAGGCTGCTGCATATAATACCAATGCAGATTATTAGCAGTTCTCATAAGTGACTTACTGGGCTGTATTTACTGCAGCGTCTGTGTTAGCAGAGGTGCTGCAGGCATGGGCCAGTAGCGTATGTAAAATTCCTGTGACTGCTTGCATCTTCCGAGGACAGCCCTTGCCTTTCCTCTTCACAGGTATGTGGGTTCAGGGCAGCCTTGTGGCCGAGAAGCTCACTAATTTTCAGCATCCTCTTAGTGCAAGAAGATTGAAAATGCAGAGTGGGCCACAATGAAGTGGAATTTACCATTTTCCTTGTGGAGTAAATTTTGCGTACAGTGAGCGTAGCTTTATTGGTGCTAAATTTTTACATTTGATCTATGGAGTTAAAATCACTATCACGTGACAAAAATACTGTGGGCTGTCTTGAAATCCATTGATATCTCAAGTTTTCTTTTTGTATCTTCCACTAAAATTTGTTTTCAGAGCTTCACTCTTGTTTTGGTTTTTGCTGTTGCTATTTACCTACTGTTCTGCACTTACAACATGCATGAAAAATTGGTTCCATAAAGAAGGTATTTGTAAATGTCTATGGCTATACAGGCATTAATGGTGTCTTTTCAAGAAAGTGTTAATTTATCTTGCTGTGTTGTAGGAGGCTGCTTTGAGAGCGTACTACATAAATGATGACCAGCAGGAATATGAGCTTCAGACCTTTACACAGCAGGCACTGTTGTCCGATGATGTTATCAACAGGAACGATGCTGCAGAGGACAGCAACTTGGGCGCGGTATTCCGAGAATCTGTTCCTGAAGCTTGGATCATCAGAGCCAGACCAAAGGACAAGGAAGTGATCAGAATTTATCCTGCCTGGCTGAAGTGAGTGTTTTCCTCCTTTATCACACGGCTATCCTGCTTGGCTACATTTGTCCTCTGTAGTCTAGCCCTGTGTGTTCCAGCTATGGAAGTCGCACAAGTATAACAGAGAACGTAGTTTCTTCTTTTGTATTTCCACATTCTTCTGGGTTTTTTTTCTGAATTAGTAACATTTATATTATCCATTTCCATGTCTGGAAATATGCTCGTGGGTTTCTTTACATATGGAACATGCTGTGCAACTTGTGCAGTTCTATTATCGTGCGTTTGGCCAAGAAGATGCAACTTTACATTAATGACATCTATAAACAAATGACTACGTACATGTGTCACTTGAAAGCTTGATGGGCTTTTTTAAGGAATATTAAGTAGGAAGAATTCAGTGTAGCTTCTGATGTGAGAATAGGAGGAAAAAATAAAGAAAAAAAAATTTGTTCTGTTTACCACTGAGACAATATACATTTTAGGCATATATAGCAGTGGAAACAAGACTGGCTGGTGACCTGCTCATTTCTTAAGAGCGATGGGATAAAATTTAAACATTTATTCATTTTACTAATGCAGCTACACGGCCAGATGTCCTGGAAGACTTGCAGGTAATTCTGCGTATAGGAAGAAACTAACTTGCAGTGCTACAATTGTAATGACCAGTTCCTTGAGAGGAAAGTCTTTGCTTGTCTGTGGGGCTAACACTGCATCTGCCATGAGCCTCAGTGAACAACTTCTTCAACTATCACAAATTTCTGCCTACCCCTGTAGAAAATATGCCACTTAGGTAATAAAGATACACACAGGATATGTCAAATGATTGTCCTAAAATAAGTATTTCGTTTCTCTTTAGAGTGGGAATGGCATATGTTTCTCTACGCGTAAATAAGGATAGCACTGCGCAGACTGTGATCAAAGAAGTGCTTCCGTTACTTGGAAGGCAGGTAAACAAAAGATGATAAGCATGTCTGTATACCACCTGAGTGACCCTGAAATGGAGTGTGTATGTTTTTCTCGTTAGAAAAATTCTTAATTGGTCCATTGGCAGTTAATGTGAATGTTGTTAATGTTTGGTAGATGATCTCTTGTGACCGGTGCGATGCTCAAAACTTTCTGCAGTTTTGGTGGTAGACCTGGTCGCTCTTTACTGGAAGTCACCATCAGTCTTACTGGGTCAAGCAGATTTACTTGTATGAACACAATGATTCTTGGTATACACTATGTTATTTTCTGGTTGTTTATGTCTTGAGATATGTAAGATACACTGGTATGTAACTACACTGCTAATCTTACTTTGTTGGGAAACTGGCAATCACTGTTGGAATGATCATGTTTGTCTCCTACTTCTTTGTGCTGCTCTGCGAAGGAAATCATAGAATCATTGACTGTCTCAAGTTGGAATGGTCCCATAAGGGTCACTGAGTCCAACTCCGTGTTCCTCACAGGACTACCTAAAACTAAACCATATGACTAAGAGCTAAACATCCATACACTCCTTGGACTCCGACAGGATTGGTGCCATAACCACTTTCCTGGGGAGCCTGTTCCATGACTGACCACCCTTTCAGTGAAGAACCTTTTCCTAATGTCCAGTCTGAACTTTCTGTGACGCAGCTTCATTCCATCCCCTCGTGTCTTATTGCTGGTCACCAGAGAGAGGAGATCCGCTCCTCCTCCACTGCTCCACTTGAGGAAGAGTAGACCACAATGAGGGCACCCTTCAGCCTTCTCTTCTCCAAGCTGAACAAGTCAAGTGATCTAAGCTGCTCCTCGTAAGTCTTGCCCTTGAGGCCCTTGACCATCTTGGTCAGCCTCTGGACACACTCTGATAGTTTCGAGTCCTTCTTACATTGAGGCATCGAAAACTGCACACAGCACTAGAGATGGGGCCACACCAGTGCCGTGTAGAGTGGGACAATCACTTCCCTCAACTGGCTAGCTATGCTGTACTTGGTGCACACCAGGACATGGCTGGCTCTTTTGGCTGCCAGGGCACACTATTCAACTTGCCATCAACCCAACTCCCCAGATCTCTTTCCGCGGGGCTGCTTTCCAGCCTCTTGTGCTCCAATTTGTACATATAACCAAAGGGAGTCCACAGCTCTTCCTAGTTTAGTATAGTCAGCAAACTTGCTTAATGTGCATTCGATTCCTGTGTCCAGATCATTTACAAAAACATTACTGATCACTGACACTAAAATTGAGCCCTGAGGAACCCCACTGGTGACTGGCAGTCAGCCTTATATAACCCCATTTAGCATAACCCTTTGAGCCCAACCTCTCGGGCAGCTGCTCACTCAGCGTGTTATGGACTTGTCTAGCCATGTGCTGGGCAGGTTATCCAGAAGGACACTGTGAGAGACAGTATCTAAAGCTTTGCTAAAATCCAAACTCACCACATACATTGGCATCCCTCGTCCAGCTAGATGGGTGACCTTGTCATAAAAGGAAATTAAGTTGTTTAAGCAGGACTTTCCCCATGTGAACCCCATGCTGCCAATGGCCAATGACTGTGTTGTCTCTCAAGTGTTTTTCAGTAATTCCCAGAATAACCTTCACCATAATTTCACCAGGCACTGAAGTGAGACTGACAGGCCTGTAATTACCAGGGCCTTCCTTCTTACCCTTCTTGAAAAGTGGGACACCAGTTGCCTGGGACCTCTGCGGACTCCCAAGACCATTGAAAAATAATGGAGAGAGGCCCTGCAGTGACAGTGGCCAGGTCTTTCAGTAGCCTGCAATGAATCCCATCAGGCCCCATAGATTTATGCGCATCCAGCTGGAGCAGCAGACCTCGAACAAGTTCAGGGTTGGCTGGCAGTTTATCGCTCCCCCAGTCACGGTCTTCCAACACAGAGTTCTAGGGGTCCCAGGGCCCATCATCGGTGTTGAAGACAAAGGCGAAGAAGGCATTAAACGTCTCTGCTTCGTCTACACCCCTATTTGTGAAGTGACCAACTTCATCAATTAAGGGACCAGTGTTATCTCTGATCGTTCTTTTGGTGTTAATATTTTTTTAATAAGCCCTTTTTGTTGTCCTTCACAGTGCTGTAATCGAGCTTTGGCCACATGAATTTTCTCCCTACAGTGGCGAACAGCATTTCTGTAGTCCTCAAGGGCTACAAGGAAGGACTCAATGCTGCATGACCCATGTTCTTTACTATCTGCATTCCTTCTACTCATTGGAAATTGTTAGATACGTCTTGTAATCGTGTAGACGCGCATGTTTTCCTTGGAAGATGATCTTTTATCACTCTGCCTGTCTTTCTTACAGTTGGTGCCAAGATAGCATGACTGTTAGGAAACATGTTAGTAGAATTTGCAAGTGTGCCAAGGCGCTGGCAGTGTCAGTCCGACACACAGGTGTGGATGCATGAAGCTATAGCATGAGCATTTCATTCAGCAGCTGGGGCTTGTGAGCACAACAGCAGATCAGCACGCTTCTGCTGCCCCAGGGAACAGCCATGCTCACAGAGGGCGACCACCGCCTTTTACAGTTGTTTACAGGCTACATAGGAACATGCATGTGGCTAGCGATGGTGGTAGGTGATAATTGTCGGTGTCTGTCCAGGTGTATGCAGCTACGCAGTGCATGCGGCTCATGTTGTGCCGTTGGATGGTTCTAGTATTTGATTCCATTCCTTTTCCTCAAGTGCTTTGGACCCTGTAACAAAACTTGAAAAACCTTGTCTGAAGTCTTGTCTCATCTAAAAAAAGCAACTGTCAAAGGGGATAGGCGAGTACCCTGTTTGGGAAAGATCTTCACATCTCTGTGTTTAGGAAGCTAGTTTTATGTTGTCAGAGACTTAATTCCTTGGCCTAATTGCAATTTTTTTTATATTGATAGTTTTTTAAAGGGTTTTCTCCTTTTTCAGTGTGTAGGTGCACATACAAGATATCTCTTTTTAGTACCCAGAACTGCCTGTGCTGACAATCCTCTCCAAGTAGCCCTCATCAAATTTCAGGCAAAGCAAATGTAGGCATTTGAGGCTTTTAAAACCCCTGTTCATAACATGTGAAACAACATAATTTGTCCTCTGAGTCTCAAGGCCAAAAATTAAGAGACTTCCTCAATCCTGAGTGTCACATGTTTCCAGGGTTGCAATAGTCCTAGTAAATGGTTCAACTCTTGGCTGTGCCAGCTGTTCTTGTCCAGCTGTGAGGGACTCGGGTGGTCCCTGGCAGTGTAGTTTGGAGAAGGGACTGTGGCACATGTGAAGAGGGTTTCGTTCCATCAATGCTGGTGGAGTGCCCCTGGAGATGGGGTCTGGTTGACCTGCTGGTTCCTGGGCCATCTTCTCAAAGAGCAGATTCATTCCCAGTCCTGCACACTTTCTCTGGAAGGACGCTCTGGAAATATCCTAGCTGAGCTGCTGGTCACTGAAGGCGAACAGAGTTAACCATGCTTTACAGGTGCCCCTTCACCATGGGGCTGTGAGGAGGCCGATGTAGTTAGGGGCACAGGAGCCTGATGCCATGTGTGGGAGGCGGAGTGTGTAAAATGAAGATTATTCCTGGCTCAAGAGGAGTGGGTTAGGGGAAGAACATCGTGGTTGGTTTTCAAATGTTTAATTTTCCATGCTCTGTGTGTGCTGTCTCTAACATAACTTTAATGTAAACATCTGGCAAAATTATGTTTCATTCAAAAACTACATTTACATGTTGCATCTTTTGGCAGACGGAGAGCCTCCAGAATTTCAAATTGGTGGAAGTGCTCATGGGCAGTAAGCAAGGTAAGTGAAGGAGCATTGGCCAAAGGCACATCTGTAACTGATCTTCTAGCCTCTTTTTTTTTTCACTTTTAACACAGTCACAGTTAATTTTTTACAGTGAATGTCTTCACAAATGAAACTTCACTATCATGTTGAAATACTTAATCAGAAGTGATGTTGTTTCTTTTTGGTCTGTGTGTCCTGTGGGAACACGGTTCCCTTCTCCCTCTTTCATCATCACAAAAAGGTTTAACAGTGGTTTCTGGTGGGTGTTGGCACTTTGGCAGAGAGCCCTGTTTTGGGATCTGCCTTTAACTGACATAATTGACTTAACCGCAGTTATTTAGTAAAGATTAATTTTAAAGTTCGGTTGGATCCCTTCCTTCTGTCCTCTTTCCTCTGACACTGCCCCCAGAGCAAATTCAAGTCCTGAGATAGTCCGAGGAGTATGTGTGTGCGTTATGACACGCAGTCCTAGCACTGCTCAGGAGGTTGGTGATCCTGCAGGAGCTGAGCTAGTGTTCTCCAAGTTCACCTCCCTTTGTGCTTCATTATTTATGAGGCTGCATGGAGAGATAAATAAAGCCACTGAAGTAGTCAGGTGATGCCCTGGCCACACCTGAGTAAATATCTTTGTAGTTCAAATACTGGCCTTATATTTGACTTGCTTTGTGAGCATTATCAGTAAGTTGATTTATTAGGTTATTGTAGCCTTGTGACTGTCTTACCTTCGTTGATTTCTGGTGCTGGTCTAAAGCATCATTTACAACCTCGCTTCAGCTGGAAGTTGTTACAGTTGTTTTAATATTTTAATAAAATATGGAAGTTGGTTATTACTGTAGTTGTCAGGGAATGTAGTTTTAAAGGCTTCTGTCAAACAGTTAGCTTATTATCAAAGTACCACTTGTCTTTTTAGTGGCTTTAAGCTGTTTCTGCCTTTTTTTAAAGGAGGGTAGTGTTTAAGAACTGTGAACAAAATCAGACTGCTCAAAGCACCTATGTGGTTTTTCTGTTGAATAATGAGTAGTTCAGGTCTGCGTGGTCCTTTATGTTAATGTTAGTTGCACATAGAGTTGTGAATTTTCCCTAAAACGTTTTGTGTTGTTTTTGTTTAATTAAGCCAAATAATTACTTACAGTGCTTTAAAACATGTTTAATGTTCTTGCTGTCTCTAGTTCAGCGCATGGTCTTGGACAATCAGGAACTGATTCTTAACAGACTGAAGGACATAAGAAAGGTAAATCTGAAAAAGAAGCATGATCGTTTTTTATAGCAAGTAGGGAGTCCCCTTTCTTACAGAAAAATTAAGTAATCAGTTACACCTCCAGCTGGCTCATCTGTAGAGACACTAAGTGCTTGAATTGAAGTTTGTTTCTGTTCGTGATGTTCTCTAGGCATAGAGGACTTGATTGCTAAGTTCAGAACTATTTGGGATTTTGTTTCACGTGTCTTTTTGCCAAATGTCTCGTCATGTATTTTTCTCTATTTTGGTAGACTTCAATACGTCAGATGAATCAAACAAGATTTTACATTGTAGAAAACAGTAAATCTATTGTAAGAGTAAATTTATTTGTCGGTGGCCTCCCACCTCAGCTTTCCCCTGAAGAATACACAAACATTCTCAAGGATGAATTAGCTGTCAAAAGTAAGTGAACAGGTGCATTCTCAAATATATTCGCTTGTGCAGATTAAAAAGTAGTAGTATCTATTGCTCGTTTTATTTTTTTTTCTTAATGTTTTCTGCCCTTATGTGAAAAATCAGTCTGCCTTGTGTTTTCACAGGGGGCTTTTTTAATGGTTGCATAAGAGATGGAACAGCTGATTATTCACAGAATTATTATTTCATTACATAAGTTATATGTGACCACAACATTTTTTTTTTGTTTTAGTGAAAAAGCATCACTTTTTAGAAGTGAGCTCTACGTACCTTACACCATTGAAATTATGGCAGTGCAGTTTAATTCACTGTGCATGAGTATTCCTCCCCTTGTATTAACCGCTGACATTTTTTGTATGGGCTGTCCTCCATGTTGTTCATGAGCTCTGTGCCTGGTCACAGAGAATTATGAGCAGTGTGTGCACACACACATATGGACAAGCACTCAGTGAAAAGAATTTATTTTTCTTTTTCAAGGAAGTGTAATCGATTTTTCATAATACTCTTTCAACCAACGTGTTCTATAAACAGCATCAGGAATGTGTCATGCTTTTTGATTCAGGAAACGAAGCATTTTTCCCAGTCATTTATGTAACTTCAAGAGGAATTAAACTTTATATGCCAGAAGGAATTCATAGTCACCTTTTATGAAAATCAGTTTAGCTTTTCTAACTTGCAAAGTAAACTTAAGAGAGGGAAAGTGTTAGCTGAAGATTCTCCCTATATTTGTATAACTTTTAATATTTATTTATATTGTGTTTATGTAACTTTAAAAAATATTTTAAATATTTACTCTAAATGTACCCAAGGTTTTATGTGTTTATATTTTTACCCTTTGCAGCGAATGTAGTATCTGTGAGTCATGTTTATCAAGCACAAGGTAAGCATTAACATTTTTAGTCTTGCAAACAATGTCTATTTTCAAAACTACAGCCTGACACTAGAGGGTCTAAGCTCAGAATGTGTTAGTTTTACTGCATAAGCAAAAATCCCTTCAGATAAAATGTAACACGTTGTATATGTGAAGAACAGTGGATTAGTGTTACCTTATTAAAAAAAGTGAAAAGGTTGGCTTTGTGCCTCATGTGCCAGAAAGTGGTAATATTTCGTCATAAAAATGAGTTTTGAAGTTGCACTTCAGCTGAATAGTCTAACACTACTGAACTGTTAAGAACCCTTGAAGTTGTCTCTCTTTGACTTCTAAAATACTAAAATTTGATATTGCGTTTGGACTTGATGGGATTGTTTCACAGTCACTGTTTCCTAGCACAGAGTGAAGTGGGGATTTAGTGGCTGGAAGTCTGAGTAAGATCAGTATGCTCATCTCTGCATTCATCCTTTGAGCTGTTGCTTTGCTTTTGCTGTATGAATTTTGTTTCAGCAAGGTCAGAGAAGCTGTGAGGCTACTGAGGGACGGAGGAGCAGTGGCTCTACGCAGCTTTGGTGCAGTGGTCAGGTGGAAGTTTGTGTTTGATGAAGCTTATAAATGTGGAGTTTATCTTTTGTATGTTTAGATGTTCATATCCAAGATGTTTTGCGTCCTTTGGCAGGCTTAACTTTCACATGACTGCTAAATGAAATCTTTCTGTAGTGTGGGTTTGAAGACTGATGTGTGCTTCCTTTGTGTATTTGCTGTATACACATGGCTGGCTAATACTGACTTTTCATCAGGAAAACGTTAAATCTTTCAGAAGTGCCGCCTCTTTGTCATATTTGTCAGTGGACGATAGTTGCTCTTGTGATACTCTTCTTATGTCACAGCTTCATTTAACCAAGTTTACCTGCGTGTGTTTTTAGATGTTTCTGCTTGTATGCGATTTTATTTTTCTTTGTGTTTTTTCACTTCATGAGTATTTTTATGTTTCCGCTAAGTTTCTGACTCTCCCTTTTGGTCGCAGCCAGGTTGTGTGACCAGCTTCCATCTCATATGCTGTCTGCTATACCCTTTGATCTTGTCCTGCCCCGTTTTCCTCCTCACGAAGTACCTTACTTTAAACTAACCTGTCAGTATTTTATTTGCTTTTATTTTTCCCTTTTGTCTTCCTTTCTTCCTCAACTTCCCCATACAGGACCTAAGCAGATAGAAAGATCTTAAATTGATTCTCAGACCAAATCTTTTCTTGTAATAAGTCTTACTGAGCTATTGTCAATGAATGGAACTACTGGATTTTTAATAATGAGATACAAAATGAAGCCTAATACCTTTATGACTTTTACATGATGAGAACAGCGTGTTAGTCATGATAAAGAGTATGGAGATAGGCCATACTTCTGAAGCCCAGAGGAAGTCTTTAAATGTGCATCAGTTCTGTGCTGCAGTTCTTATCCTCAATCTGCTTTGCTTTAGCAAAAATCTGCGTTGTGTTTGGGGGTATGAAGGAAGGCTTAAAATGCACAACAGCCCAATTCACTGATAACCAACAACACAAGCATTGCAGAGTAACTTTTACTGAATAATGTCCTGAGAAAACTGAGTAAACTTTTGCTGTGATATGATGATACTGATTTCCTAATAATAATATAAAATGTAAAAAACAGTGCTGATGCCTCTTTACAGGTGCTATTGTACTCGAAATTTCATGCTTTTCTGAAGCTGAAAGAATATATATGCTAGTTAAAGATACAACTGTCAATGACAAGCCTCTGAATGCCGTGGTGATTCCTGAAGTTATGGTAAGAGATGGGTTTGAATTTAAAATATGTCTTTAAATGAAAAACAATGACCTTAAAACTTTTTCTGCTGGAAGTAAATGAAAATACGTTTTATGCAAAGGAGCCCTGTGGTGAGTTTCTGTAAGTAGTGTGATGAAAATAAATACTTGAGGGCCCGTAGTTCATGTATGTGATACACTTCTGTGAGTTGTCACTTGTCCTGTGGCTGTTTAGTTGTCAGGAATAACTGTACAACTATATAACTACAGAGCTATACAATTATAAAGCGGAGCAAAATAAATGTGGTTTTTTTCCTCTTTATTTTTTTCAATGATCAAGAAGTTAGGCGGGGTTTTAGTTTTAGCTGGCCTGTCTTAAAATGGTTACGTCAGCTTTTGTTTAGGGGACTGTGTGTTTCCTCACTAACCATGAGGTAAAGTACTACTGCTGATCTTCACATTTACGGTATCTTCATTTCCCCTATTCTGTAGCAGAGATTGAATTTGTTTAAATTATTTTGAATTGTTTAAATGCTGCATTGTGGATTTCAGAGGAAAACAGTCTTCTGGACAACTTGGTGCAAGGGTCCTTTCACAAATTCAGTCTTGATTCTGATTTATTAATTACTATGGCTACAAATAACTTTCCTATGAATCAGTTGGTTTAATAATAGGTTTTACGTTAACAAAGCAGATTCAAAGTGAAAAGAGGGAAATGGTTCACTGAGCAAAGTGATTTTTAATGAGGATGATGTAGGTTCTGTCCAAAAGAGACTGTAGCCATAGTTACTTTCTGCTGAGCTTTTGTGTATCTTACAGTTACTGTCTTTCTGGAGTTGCATTATGGCAAGTGAAGTGAGAAGGGTCTTGGTTCGACTTCCTAGAACTTCACAGAAGGTTGAAGACTTGAAAAAAGACATGATTAGTGGGAACTATGAAACAACTTTAGATGGGAGGGTCTCAAGTTCGGTAGTCATAGTTGCATACTTCTGTGGCTGCTTTTAGCGTTTAAAGAGTCCTATGTTTGTCAAGGTTTTCTGAACTACTTTGTTATATGAGCAGATACTAGTGGCAGTGCTTACGTGAAACTGGCAAGATTAAAAACTAACCCTCCAAAAAAAGTGAGTGCATAGGCATTATGTTTTGGGAGACTCTTAGAAATCAAAGTCTCCCCTCATCCAAACTAGGTGTCAGAGTTTCTGTTATCAGAAACAGAAGCCAGCAAGAAGATGGGACTGCTTTTGGAAGCTGGTTTTCAGTGGTTTTCAGGAAAATGCATTGTGAGCCTAGATTTGGTGCACGGTATGTGAAGTAGAATGTACTCCGCTGTTGATCATGTGTGTCTGGTTTTCTGACAGTAGACAAGTTTGAAGTGAACTTCTGGATGCCAGGAGAATACGGATAATGCTGTCTGTTATCTGATGCAAGATATTTTTTAGAAAATCCAGTTCAAGAGCCTGCTAGGGATGAATTTCTAATGTGTTAAAAGGAGAGGGGGGGCTGTACATGTGCACACACATTTTTTTGTTTCAGCGTGGTTGTTTATATCTGCTCATCTCACTGAAATGAGCTGAGAGTTAATTTAAATAATATTTCAAGTGTTGCTCATATGTGCTTTGGCCACCCAGCTTATGCCATTCACTAATTACCCAGAGTAAGCTGAGTGATTATTGACCTTACATTGGGTGGCAGTTGGACTAGATGACCTTTT
>Ga0181612_139370_pt1 | contig 14893 bp, 9 predicted proteins | sample HoacroProtozoa21_FD_119630 | JGI IMG/M metagenome (GOLD analysis project Ga0181612, IMG submission 119630) | Hoatzin crop microbial communities from Cojedes, Venezuel. Combined Assembly of Gp0051906, Gp0051904, Gp0051908 | reverse complement strand
TGATGTTCTGGTGATGGGAGAAAGAAAGAAAAAAAGAGGTAGGGAGAAAAAAAAAAAAAAAAACCGAAAGGGGAGGGGGAAGGGAAGGCGGGGGGGGGGGGGGGGGGGGAAGGGGGAGGATTTCTGATGAATTTATAATCCACAACTGAATGACTGACAAAACTGTTTAGCTCATTTGATTCATCCATTATGAAGGCTGAGCTTCACCAATTACAGACAGATGTTCCCTTCTGCAGCAATTTATAGACTCATGGGTTTTTGACAGTGGCATGCAAAAAATTTGGCACATTTTTAATCTTTGCAAATCATAGGTGGTTGTTTTTTTAAAAACAACACTTGATATATGCCCACACCAATTAGCTCAATTATGAGCAGGGAGAACCAGGTTACCAGTTCTGTTCATCTGCTTTTCAGTACTTCCCGCTCTGGCTAGGAGTCCCAGGTGTTTAAAACAGTTGGGTTGAACCGAACCTCCAGCCCGCTGTGGCCAGATATACCCTACCTGACTTCTGAATTAGGGTAACTGGGGAACAGCATTTAGCAGGTTGCAGAGGAGTAACTCAAATCTCAGCTGTTGCTTCTTGGGCAGAAATAGAATGGTTGGATATTTCAGAACATGCTAAGACATTGCATTTCCCCTTTTCACACTACACAGCCCACTCAGAAGCTTAAATCCATGCCCATTACTAAAACTGCTCCTTTGTCACGCACTTACTTCCTCCTGTGCTGACATTTGGAGTCTCTAGAAATGAGTAGTTAATACCGGCATCAGCTTCGAGCTACCTGAGATACACAAACATAAGGAGTTCTGAGGCGCCTGCATCAGGAAACACAGGAGCAAGGAGTAAAAGCAGGACCTCCTGCTAGTCCTTCACAGATAATCCTGGCAGTGGTGTCCCGATGGTGGGATGAATGCTCTGCTGCCCTCTGAAATGCAAGTTTGAAACAAACCCACAGGAGATGCAGTCGTACAGAGCCTGGGAGTTTTTCTTAAGCAGACAGCTACATTGGGTTGGAACAGATGCAGCCACAAGTGACTACAAGGCATGGTTCCAAAATCTCACCCAGGCACCAGTGTCTCCTTCCCAAGGAGCACCATCTCTCTCAAAGAAAGAGCAAACCCTTGATATAGAGGGGTGCTGCAGAAAGCCAGTATGTGATTTCTTCAAACTGAACACTATACACCAAACTGTTCTTGAGAAGCAGGTGGCACTAACAAAAAGCAGAATTCTCATGCAGGAAAAGGGGAAAATAATTGTCTTGGGCAGATGGGAGGTTATTGTAAGGCCCAACCAAATACATCCACAGGAAAGAATAGTTATCATCATCCGAGTAATATAACCCTCGACTCTCTCTCCACTTGCACAACTCTTACAAATGTAGCCCTGGTGTCTCTGCATTATTCCAAAAATCAACACATTCTAAGGGAATCCTGCTAAGAGGAGAATTTAATTAGCACCCTTTCTTTAATCACAATTACTGCCAAAGAAGTCACCAGACTAGAGCTAGAGCAGAGGCACGCACAGAAGCAAGCCCTTCATTTTGCCAGAACAGGACAAGTTCTTCCAGCACTTTACATCAAAGCCAGGACACCCTCCAGGCTGCTTCCACCAAAGCAAAGCCACGTTCACCCCTTCTACAGCATGCTCAAAACCTGCCGGATGGTCTTGCAAAAAGCCATGAATGGCAGGTCATGGCAGTCTCCAGCTTCAGCAGTGGGTACCAGCCTCAGCCTCAATCACTGGAAGCAGGCAGGGCTCAATTTCTTAAGCTTCTCTGTCCTGCCTCCAAGAGAGAAATGCTTCTGGCATGAGGCGATGCTGGGAGCCCAGAAGGAATGTGAGGAGGATGCTGGGACACATAGCTGGTAAGGTAAGATGACGTGGCCATGTGGTTTAGCTTGTAGACATAAGCCCTGCTGAAGAGAATTGGAAACAAAGTGATGCAAGGTCCTGGCTAGGGAAACTCTCAGCCCATTTCTGCTCATAGTTTTTGCTGAAGCCTGAAAAAGGTGAAGTAGTGACAAATTTTCTTCATTCATAGTAATGCTGGTTACAAGGAGCTGCTGTTTGCAGCATCCTGGAAGGACGCTGTCCTGTTGCATCCCATGCACAATCCCAGAGACTGTTTATTTTTAAAGTGTATTTATTTCAAAGAAGAGGAAAGAGGACCTCCTGTTGATGTTTGTCATTTGTCTGCGAGCACAATCTCAGATTCTCTGGCTTGGGACCTGTCCAATGTAGTTTGGTTTCTTTTATAACATGCTCACCCGAGAAATACCAGGTTGTCTTGGTGCGTACCCAGAGTCAGGGTGAAAGCCTCAGCAGAGGAAACTGGAGACACACAGTGGAGCCACTGAATTTCCAAGACATCCCCAGAGGCCAAGCCACAGGCTTAATAGGGATACCTAGTTGCAGGCTTGCAAGGAAAAGATGTGCAAAGATCGTAACCCACTTTGCCCTCATTAGTGACTTCTGCACGTCTCAGTGTCTGTGCATTTCTCACATGTATTTCCAGTTTCAGGCAGACTTAAAAATGTCACTTCCACTTCTTTTTAGAAATGACAGATAAGCATTAATCCACTCTATTTCAAACTGACTGAACATTTAAGAGGTGCTGCATTTCTTAGTCTTTTCAGGAACAGATATGTATTATCTGCTTATCCAAGTTAAAGGGCTTTATGGTCTTTGCTTGAAGACTGTACTGGAAAGATTTAATACTAGAGTAATGAGTGAAGGTAAGGGTAGAAGCTATTTATGCAGACCTTAGGCTCTTGAAAAAAAAAATCACTCTGAAATAAAAATACATGGTTATGATCCTGTACTTTTGACTGAAAGATTCTTTTCTATTTTGTCCCTTCCTGCAAAATAGCCCCACTGCACAAATGACTTTTTTTTTTTTTTTTTTTTTTGAGTAGGAAAGAGAGAACCCCTCCCCATGTAAACTTTTTGCTTCATTTAAAAAACAAAATCTGCTGCAGCTGCCTGATGCCAGAACAGGACTGCAAGCAGTATACGGCAATTCTACAGTAGCCTTATCTTGTCAGCCTACAGCTGATTCAACAGCAACCATAGAGGTATGCAATTAGCTTCTGGACAGAGATGGATGCACTCTTAGAATCCAAGATTGTTCAGCCTGGATGACTAAATTTAGCTATCTGAGCTCACTGTAGTATCAACGGGATGAAAATCCAACAAGCTTTATTTAGGACCTCTCATCCCTCCAAAATTAAAAACGTCTTCTGTGCACACATGCACGCATGTGTTCCTTTCAAAGCCTTGGCAGCGCTTTGAGAATACCTCACCAGCTCATTCACATTTTATTCTGCCCGAGGGATCTTTTTAAAACGCTGGCTTCACCAACATCTTCGCAATTGCTCAGAACACGCAGGGTGAGATATGGCACCTCGATTATGTCCCCCTTCTCCCTCCAAACATAGGAGGTTCATTGTGAGTTAAAGATCACTCGGACTCATGAGGACATTTGAACAGAGCTGGCCACCTGGGGTGAAGCATGAAGTGGCCCAAACTTTCAGCCAGAGCAGAAAGAAAATGCTAAAATTAGGGTTTTAAAAAGGAAAGGAGAAGGAAAAAGGGAAAGTGGTCACTCCACGCTCCCAGCTTGGGAGGGGCAGGGGGGAAGGAATATAGGCAAGTCTTTACTTGCTGATGTGGCTGGAACTAGCTGCAAAGCCACCAGAAATACAATTCTTGTGGTTCCCAGCAAAAGCCCCAAGTTCTCCTCTCACAGTATTTCCAAGTTTGGGAAGTCTGAGCTTTTTGGATGCTCATCAAATGCAGGATCTGAGGAAAGACTATCCCAAGAGTAAGATATAAAGCTGCAGTCTGTTAGTTTAAGAAGTGACCACATTTACTTCACTAGCTGACTGATCTAGAGATCAAAGCTGGTAGGATTTTTTCCAAGTAGAGGACAAAGTTAATCAGAGACTTTATAAAATTAGTGCTCTACTTAATTTTGCATTTTCAGCTCATCTTTACACGGAGGGTTTATTTTCTTTCATTAGCACGAACTAGATACCAGCAGCAGCACATCTAACCTATTTTCCCACCTGGCAGTACAAGAATTCCTGGAAGTGCCTTGGAATCGCCATTTCCTCCTCTGCCGGACTGCCTTTGCTGTTTAAGGCATGAGACAACAGCAAAAGGAGACTCTTTAGCCCCTTATTAGCAACTCTTCAAGTATCCCTTGGTGCTTGAAAGTAGCAGACCTGGCAGAAATACATTAGGACGTGGGATTGACGGAGTATAAAAAAAAATTTGCTGATGCTTTGCTTAGTTATTAGGAGAGAGTTGTCCCCATCTCCTTTTTCCAGTCCTTAACTATGATTTTTTTTCAGACTGATCTTCAAAAGTTCTCAACGATTATGCGAGTATCCTGCTTGCGAAGGGGTCTCCCTCACCCTCCCAATAACCCTGTCCCAACACAAACCCATATACCTGCACACACACTTCTTATTCTCTCCTTGCTCCCTGAGCAAAATTCACATAAACAAGCACTGAACAGGGTTCAGTTGTGGGACCCTGAAAGTGGGCCGAGGATATATTTAGTTTTAATACATTTATGGTACCAGAGCAGTTGCACTCATGTTTTTAAACAAGGCTCTAATATTTCTTGAAGTGAGTGCAACCTGCTGGATTTAAGCAAAACCTGAACGGCAATTTTTAACAGATGCTCTGTTATTTCAGTGGTGGGTAGCAGCAGTTCCACCATGTGAAAGTGATTATGGATGTGACATTTCCACTCTGCAAATCCCATTTTCAGGAAAGAACCTGACTCTTCTTATATTCCTTCTTGGCACACATCAGACAGCTTCCCAGGGCCCTGTTTTCACATATATCACCAAGTTTTCTATTGTTTTTAATGGTTTACAGGACATTTGAAGAGAACAAATACGCAGGTAGAAAGGGAAGGGGACTATGAACAGCCTGTTGCTGCAGGAGATGAGGGAAATAAAAATATTGTTAGAAGAGTAGAGGAGGGAAGCAGGAATGCACTGCAGCAATTGGAGCAAAGAATGCCAAGTCTGAATGAGACTTCAGGACTTGGAGGCCCAAATATGCCTCAGACTGTAGGCATGCTATTTTCTCTTATTCTTTCCATATGCGACTGCTGCAGCTGAGCCCTGAGCTCAAGCATCACAACAAGATTGCTTGGAAGACACTGCTTTATTTCACCAGAGAACAAACAACCTTCTCCTCACTTCTTGGGGGAAAAAAAAAAATCAGAGAGGATGGTAATGTTTGCATACCCTTGGACAAAGGCAAGTAGGCTCCGTCAGGGTGGAAAGGGGCTGGCAGGGCTCAGGATATCCTCACCTGCTCTGGGTCTCTGAAGCCAGCTCCCAGTGCCTGCCTGGCTATGCAGCATTTCCTACGGCATCTTGCCAAACTGTTCGGCAGGCCATTGCCACAACAAATCTCTGTGAATCAAAGCAGCTGCAGGAGAAGTGGCAGGAGAAGGTCAGAGATCTCATTAGACCCATGAGGCCGGGGGGCCCCCCAGCCCCAGCGAGGTCCCAGCTTCACAGCTGTGGTGTGTTTTGATACCTGGCCTCAAGCAGATTTCATAATTGCACCATGAGGTCACCATCCCTCCTGCTTGATCCTCTCTGAGAACAGGAGGTGGGGAAAAGGAAAGTCACAAAAAAACCCAAACATCGGCACTCCGACAACCACCAGGCACGGTGACGCACTCCAGTTTCTGTGGAGAACAACAGACCTCCTCATTTAACTCCAGAGATGCAATGCCTTTTTCTCCTTACAAAAAAATGCTTGTTCCCAGAGACACAAACAGAGGCTGTTTTCTGAACAATCATCCATGGAACAGCACAGCTCTCTATGGCTTGATCAGCAGTATATGCAGCCTGGGCATACATTGTAATTTGACATTTTGTGTTTGCCTTCAGAGCAAAGAGAGGAAGGGCAACCTAATGTTCTACTGCTTTGGGGAGGTTCAGGTGAGAAGCAAAACCAGTTTATCCTTATTAGGCCAGAGATGCCAACCTACACTGTAGTTATGAGCAACGGGCAGAATTTTCTGGAGTAGCCGCAGATATTTAGAGAACCTGACACAAGACTCCTATGTAAGGCCATGAATGAAGATCACCCAGCTCTGGGTGCAAGGCTTTGCTGGCTAATTTGGCTTGCCTCCCTCTGCAGACAAAAGCCAGAGTTGTTTCCTGCAGAGAGAAATTCAGACCAGGAGCCAGAGATGGTCTTAACAGACCTCTCCAAGAATATCTCCCCTTCTCAGCAAAGGTGGGACCTTAGGAAGCTTACTGGGTAACTCAGCTACCTAAAGCTCCATAGATGAAATCTCAGGTTATTGAAAATATGATAAAACCATTTTTGCTCTTTTCCCCATACCATAAACAGGCACAAGTTTTAGTTCTTCCCTTTCACTTCTTCAATTAAGATTCAATTGGATTCACCTACAAGACGTCTTGCAAGTCACAGCTGTGTAAGTCTGGGTAAGCAGAGTCCTCTCTCCTTGTCCAGTTTTTTCTTTGATTTTTTAAGGCTAAAAATTCTTCTGATGAATAGCTCTTCTCTGGGCTTGGCAGCAGCCTGGCAGTCCATGGGTACATTTGCTATCCTGACAGTTTCCCAGGTTGAAGTCACCACCATGGGAGTAACCCTGGCAGTCACTCATTGCTCAGCAATTGTTGCACGCCAAGGTGTAGACACGCTCAGTGGATAAAAAATTGGTAGGATTGTGAAATTCAGATAGAAATGCTCTGGAAGAGACCTAAGCCAAGGCATAGGACATTTCCAATTTTTTCTTTAACTTCATTGATACCCTTACATTCAGGTGCTTTTACTAAAAACTAAGTGCTAAGTCTTACTCTGAACTCTTCCTCATCCTTCACTGCAGCACCACATTGCAATATCAGTTTCCTTCCTCTCATCTCGGTCTGAAAGGGACAAAGCCAAATTGTTTTTCTATGAAATGATTTCAAAGATCTATTTAACATAAGCAAATCCAGTGCTTGGAAAGACCCACTTGACTAGGCAGTGTTCCTTTGGGGACTATAACTGTTACACTCGTAAAGTATGGCTTTTTTAAGCAGAAACCTGTCATTAGGATCTCATAAATTTATCATGCTATGGTCATGCAACAAATGCAAGTGAGATAGGTCATTATGAGAGCAGTCTGAACATTGGTTTTCTCCTTTCATCCCAACATTATCTTTCATGGCTAAGGAAGCATACAACGTATCTAAGATAACATCCACCAGGGAGTGCTAGAATTCAGGTCAACAACCAGCTTTTTCTTGTGGACTTTTCAGATTGATTCTTGGAAGGAAAAGAAAAAAGAGCTAACTTTTGTGACTGGACACTCAACAGACAAATAGAGATTCTCCAACAAAGATGAAAGAAGCCATATCAAATAAGACCCTACATCTATACAAAGCTCCTATCCCTGTTCTAGGGTTTTGGTTGGGTTTTTTTTCAGAAAATACCCTCATTCAAACATACAAAAAAAAGGTAAAGCTTTAGAAAGAGAAACAAAGGCATCATTTAGAGTGTTTCCTCAGGCAAATAATCACAAATATGATGGGACCATCATAAATAAAAGTAAGGCAGTGTAATGAAGAGTTCAAGATGCCATGGTCATTTGCTTCAGGGTTTTAATAGGTCAGCATAGGTCTTTTTTCTACTAGAGCAAGTTCTCATTAACAAAGTGTACACAACACACCACAGAACAAATTAACAGTAAACGATAGGGTTGGTGGGAACTGATGGGGTGATGAGGGAGTTTCCAGAAGATCAATCTGGTTTTCATTTTCTAGAAACTGAACAAGCCAAAGCAGCTCAAATTAAAGAGTAGAAAACATGGTTAGATTGTTTGAACTGCTTGGTAACCAGACGAAATATATAACCAAACAAAAGCTCTAGCACTGCAGTAAAAATTTGTTTGTGGAGTTCAGCATGAAAGTCCACTGAGCAAGTCATGTATGTTCATAGCAATCTGTGAAACTAGTGTTCCTAAATTACCTTTATATATATAACCTCCCAAATGTGTGGGGGAGATTTAAATAATGAAATCCATATGCATGGGCAGCTTAGGTGCCCAGAAATGCTTTGCTTTATTTCGAAAGTACCAGAAACAGGAGAAAGTGGAACTGAAAGGCAATCCCATGCAAACTTTGCTGGCCACTTCCCAGGAAATAAATCTGGATCTTTAAAGGCAAACAAAACACACACATACATGTAAACTGGCCTTGCAAAAAAGAAAGCTGCTTGTGCTTGGATTTGCAGCTGCATGACCCTATTGTTTCATCCAGACACGTCAGATGTTTCACATGTTCGAAGTCTATTGTACAAACAGATGGAGAAGAAAACGTTCCACATGTGAAAGCCAAAACCTGCAAATATTCTGTATTCCCACTAGCATGCTGCAGAGCTGTTCCTGCAACTCTTTGGGAACTGGATCATCGTTTCATTAAATGGCACCAGCAGGTGAGAGGGCTTATGCAGACGATGTGGACAGTGATCCTTAAAAAGCAGACAACGGAAAACCCTCTCCTTTTCATGCAATATTTTTAACCAGGCTTCTAAATGAGCCATTGCTACAGCTGAGGCTGCCCATTCAGAGGTCTGTTATGATCTGAACGCACATCCTCGGTTTTGGATGGTACATAAACAGCAGCACTTTTCCCCACCTCGCTGTTCCAGGATTAATCTCCTCTTGTGCACTCTGCAAAGGGATATTTCCAAGACTCCGCCTTTGCCAGGATTTCAGAGAGCAGGATGCTTGTAAATTTTACTTTACTGCCTACACATAAGGAGACACCATGAGGGCACAGCAGGGAGGGTGTGGGAGCAAGCAGAAAAAAGTATCACAGATACTGCAGCCAGAGGAAAAACTAAGCACTGGGTTTGTTGTTACAGGGTCCCAACCAGTGAGCCGTTTATTTTTCCAAATAAATCTGCTTTGCAGACATCCTTTCTTCTTCCCCATTCAAGTTTCAACCAGGAAACCTGGAATAAGTTACTGTTGATTTCAGAGGCAAATCAAAGTGTTCAGCCTGCTAAGCTTGCATTTAAAGTTCGTCTTGATGAGCAACTCCTTGGGGCCCTTGTATTCAAATAGTGAGGTCTCAGGTTCACCTGAACTGCCCACCCATGCAGATCTATAATACAGGCAGGAGGACAAGGGGATGGGCAGCCTGGGCTTCAAGCTCAGTTCTAACAGTAAAGGATCCACATTTTAACTTAAATTCAAAAAATAAAAAAAAAATCCCTTTAATAAAAACTTACACAGTCATGCAAAACAGTGGAATATTTACTAATCAAGACTGGGAGAGGGCTGGGTTTAAGTAGCACAAGTGGATCAGATCTCCTGTTGCTAATCCCAAATTAAGCATTGTATGGAGCCGGCACACCCTCCTTGGAAAGGCTGAGCAATCAGCTTTCTGGGATTTGGATCAGGCTGGACTTTCAGAGGCGTTTCATCCCAGATCTCCTGTATTCAGGAAGTTGTCCTTATTGGTATCCTTGGCACTCGACCCTTGCTACAGTCCTGCTACTCCTTAACAGATTAATGAAACACAAACACTACAGGAACAGATCAGTAAGAGGTGTGTGAACTTCCAAAAGTCCCTTCTTCAGAGCTCTCAGTGCTTCTGAATGGAAGCTTGTACCAGCCCATTTTGTTTACCTGGTTTGATGTTGCAACCTGGCTGCTAATATAAAGAAATTAGAAGAATAAAATACTGCATGGAAATGAGATAGCGCAGCAGGTTATGGCTTGCATACGGCAAATTTGCTTTTGTTTTGCCACTTTGAACACCACCCACCCCTGCTTTATATTGAAGCGTAATGGTGCTGCTTGTACTCCCCCAGGACCAAGGATTTCACATAATTTAATAGTTTCGGTAATTAGATATTTGTGAAACTCTGAAATCGTCTGATGAAAGGTGCTGTAAAAGCATTACCTACTCTTCTACCGTGAAAGGACTCCACCCAAACCCAAATACAGATGTTGTCCTCAATGTGCATCATTACGAATCCAAACCAGCAGTACTTATGGCCTGATTTAAATCCTCCTGAAGTCCCAGATGACTTCCATGAGCTCCAGTAGGGCCCCAGGAATTCTAGAAAGCAAATACAGGCAAATTATCCTTTTCTCCTCTCAAAATCGGAACCTCCTTTTTGTTGGCAATGACATGAGTAAGGATATTCAAAATGAACCACAAGGCCATTCACTGCTGAGAGCTCGTAAGAGGAATTATAACGTTCTTACATTGAGTTTGAGAACCAAGTCTGCTAGGAAGGCGTCTCCCTGCTGCTGTATAATTGTTCCACATACTAACACAAGACCCTATAGTGCCCTGTCCCTACTCTACCCTCCTCCTGCCATGAATTGGTACAAGTAGAAGATTACTTTTCTATGTAGTACTTCCTATACTCAAGGAATTATCTAAACACCAAGTTGAGTATTTATTATTTATTATTATTTATGGACCTGAGATATCAATGGATAGACTGACCTTGTAATAATAATAGTGTGTAATAAGTAGAGTTGCTGTACCAGACCTGGTCTAGCTACACAACTGCTGGGTAGCCACTCTCTGGTACCAAACATGCCACAAATTCTTTTTTTCAAGAAAAGGACGCAGGAAGAGACTTCAACATTTTATCACCATTCCTGGTCTGTCACACAAAGAAGCAGTGGGGAGAATAGTAATTGTTTTTTGGTTACCACAGGAAAGTTTGTTTGCTGTGTCTTTTTAAATCAGTGCAACAGGATTGTTTGCTTCAACCTACTTCGATAGTAAAGAAACAAAAAATTACTTCAGCATTTTCATCCCAAGGATGGTTGGCATCTCTAGTGGTACTGCACTTTTTACTCCCTCTGCATAAAGATCACACACACCCTTCCAGAAATCTGCTGCCACTGGCTTACTTCTCTTAGCTTGGCTGCTGCTTCCGTTGCCGGCCTTGGCAAACGAGAGAATTACGGTTCAGCTCTACAGAGTCCCATGTGCAATGCAGGACTTGAGGCCAGCCTTGTCCATCTTCTCAGCTTTCAGTTTCTTCAGTGCTTCAGTAATTAGAATTATCAGGACTAAAACACTGTGGACATTCTTGCTGCTTAGCGTGAAGCTAACAAGAGAGCGCCAGATTTACAACATTCTGGCCAGACAGAGGATTAAAAAAAAGTTACAAATCGTTGCCCAGTTCCAGGGATACATACTCCAGGATCTTATTTCGCCAGAGACTCCACGTGAACTTTAGCCTCTAGGAGAAATCTGCCTGCATTTTTCTAATTGAAATACCAGTCAGACCAGTGGCGGGATGCAAACTAACATGCATGAAAAATAAAGGTTCAATGACCCAAATCAATTATGTTTTAAGGGCACTGTTCTGGACTCAGTAGTAAGTACTTCAAACAGGAAAAAGAACTAAATAGGATCATTCATTGAATTGACCTGGAAATGAGACTGAAATTTGATAAATAAGAAGTTCAATGCAAGCCAGTTTTATGTACCAACTGTAGTGGATTAAAAGAAAAAAAAAAAAAGCCCAGATATTTCCTAGACGGAAATAATGTTTCAGACTTCTGGGTACTAAAGTGAACAGTGCAATAAACCATAGCAATTCTCACACCTTCCTTGAGCACAGGCAGCATTACACAATTTACTTCCAGACATAAAAAAAAAGGCAGTTTATAGAAATCCTGAAACTGCATCTTTATTAAAATAGGACAACCTGCAGATCTTCTGTATAAAACAAAAATAATAATTTAAAGCAGAAACAACTTCTGAAGATCAGAACCAGCTACTGTGGCTGGATTTTTAAAGCACGTATGCACAAGCTAAACAGCTCTGCTGCTTCAGGATACATGAATATAGCTGCTCCCCAAACTGGCTGAACATCCAAACTCTCCGCACAGTAAATATCTGCCAAGGTACATTGTAAACACAATAGTGAGCAGCTATGGCAATTAATCAAGGTGTAAAGAAAACAGGAAAGACCTATCATTTCTCTACTCCTAAAGCACAAAGTACTTTCACAAACAGTGACGAGATTAATAGATACCAAGTTCATTGCCAACAAAACTTTCAGATTCTTTGAAGGTGCCTTATTTGTCTTGACAGGCTTAGTTTCTTGAGACAGAAAGGTAGCCTGGTGTGCACATACAGTGCTTTACAGCGACCTATAAAGCAAAAGCTACCTGGGCCTAAAAATTCCATTAAGCTGCTACTACAATAACCCACACACCTGGCAGCAGCTGGGATTGGAACCAGATGCGCAGTACATCTGGTAAAGAACAGGGCTGCTGCTAGCAGACACCGAGCCACGAGGAACGTACTTTTCCAGCCCAGCATATGGCTGGAGAGACTTGATAAAAGTTACGTGTTTTTTCCTCCACTTTTCTTACAGCAGAGGTTGACCACGAACAGACCTATTGTGTGTCAGTTCAAAACATTTGAGAGTTTCCATGTCCTCTCCCCCCCAATCAGAAGTGCATACTTTGCTGCTTCAGTTGCATAATTTACTGATTCAGCTGCATGCTTGGTTGATCTGGCAGGAGACTAGTACAGTAGCTGAGATTCTGGATACATTGCCAATTGTGCAGCATGCTTTGTTGATCTGGGCCGTAGAATTTAATAGCTGAAATTTCATACACTTTACTAATCAGCCCACATTCTTTGCTAATTGAGGTGCATATTTTAGTAGTTGATTTTTTTTTTTAATCCTTCACTGATCTTGGGAAGGATCCGGCTCCTTCTGAAACCAGCGGGAATTTTGCCATAGTCCTCACTGGGAGCAGGACTAAGACTTCACTAGAGAGTCTAGGATCGCTAAGATTTCTTCTCTTCAAAGAAACAAGAAAGCCTTGATTTTTTTCTTTAAGCCAGCAAGTGAACAGAAGAATACCAGATGAAGGATGGCACTGGCATAGAGAGCTCCTCCGCAGGGATTTGATTAAACAGATAATATTTTATGGACACACAGAGACATAATTTTGATTATGTTATTCTTTCATCAGGCTTACATTCTTCCTTCAGGATAAACAAGCCACTTATCTGCACATCTTGTTCCATCTGATACAGACACGCAGGAGGAAACATCGTACAGCTTATCTTCAAATTTTCTTTCATTTGATCTAAGTTCTATTTTTATATTGCTGTAGTACTCACTGAAGGATTCCAGAGAGAGCTCTGCTTTGCCAGAAAACACGTTTCAAACATTCATGATACCCCACAGCATCCCGAAGTTCCTCAACTCTGACAGAGACCACCTTCCTGGATGAAAAGAACAGTTCAGTTTCCTATACCTCATGCAGCTTTGCCCTTTCCAAGGGAGTTTCTGTTACGTTTTTATATTGTTAACTCTAAGCCAGAAGACAATTCATTCCTCATAAATCTTTGAACACCTTTCTTCAGCTGCTAAATTGAACTAGATTTGAACCACCAACTTAGAGTGGGACGTGTATTTTTTTACTAGCATAGCAACATTATCAGAATGTAGCCCAAAAATATAAAAATAATAAAGCCTACGCAGCATAGTGCAGTCCTTGATGAGTGAAGAGCAAGTGCAACTAACTCAAAAAAATAACAAAAGCAGGGAGCAAGAGATGTACGCAGGTGCCTGCACACACAGGTTTCACTCTGTCACATTCGGGAAGATAAGCTGTAGAAAATGCCTAAGTTTCATTCTCCAAAATAAATTGTCCTGCATGTTTAGAGACTACAGACAACATGTGATCAAAAGAATGATCGACACAGCAAGAAGTCAAGTCTGGGAAAGTATGCAGGAGACTGCTGCTTCTTCATTAAGGAGGCAGTTTCTTTTCTATAGTGCTGGCGGTCAATACTTCACTAGTTCAGATACTGCCTGATGGGAAATCGAACAGTCCTAACTTCAGAGTTAGAGAACAGCAGGAGTTGGCTAGGAAACATAGAAAAAAAGACAAACCCAGCAAAAAATAGTACAGCTTGCTGATACCTTCAGTGTCCCACCGTTGCCACTCGCACCCAAAGGCACCCCATACAGCTCGTACTTGGTCCACTCCAGGACTGTACAGGCAAAGTTAGAACAAAACTAGCACAAGAAGGATGTAATAACTCCAGGCAGCAAAGCAAGTTATGTAGTTTAATAAGAGAAGTATGCAGCTAGATGAGAGGGTTTTTCATCTCTGGTACCAAACCCAACACGAAAGGGTAAGCGTGCAGGTTGTGCGAGGCAATGCCAAGTTAAAAGAGAAACAAAAGACAAAACCCCGTAACTCTACAATTCAATAGATTTAAGTGTGCACCTTTGTAAAGTTAATACTTAGCACTTCAGTGCCAGAAATGTGGCTTAATTAAGAAGTTCTCGCTGCAGCTATCTTCACTAGGATACCAGAGCGAGATAAAACATCTTTGTTTCAACCACAAAGTCATTGCTGTCTTCATATGTGCTGCGGCAGGGAGCTGGTGTGTCAGGCAGAATTACAATGCTGTTTTCCACCAGGGAAAGCAACCCCCCACCTTTTTTCTTTATATATATATGTATATATATACACACACACATATATATATGTAACAAAAGACATAAATGTATGGAATATTATTTTCCTGTAGTGCAGTGACTCATGTTTTATAGATCTGCAAATCTCTACCAGAAGGGTCAAATCTTGCTGCTGTCAGGGTCCCCAGGAAAAGTCCCACTCACTTCAGCGGGACCAGGACTGCTCACCCTTCCCAAAGCACAGAGCGACCGTTTGCTCTGCAGCTGCTCCCAGTTGCGGGTTACTCTGTGCCTCCTCCTCCGCCTTTCCAGCGCGGCTCTGGTTCCCCCAGCGCCCACCCAGTGGCTCCCAGCCCATGCCAGGATCCCTGCTCTGAGCCCTTCGCCGCCCGCCCTCCCCGCCACAC
>Ga0181612_182169_pt1 | contig 14894 bp, 12 predicted proteins | sample HoacroProtozoa21_FD_119630 | JGI IMG/M metagenome (GOLD analysis project Ga0181612, IMG submission 119630) | Hoatzin crop microbial communities from Cojedes, Venezuel. Combined Assembly of Gp0051906, Gp0051904, Gp0051908 | reverse complement strand
TTTTTTTTTTTTTAAATTAACAAACACAGCATATTATTGCAAATTTGATGTTTTCTAAAAATTAGAAATGCTCAGATAATTAGTTCAGCAATATGCAAAGTGCATCTATTTGGTTCTTTCCATAGATCACCATCTGCTGTAAGTTTAAATTCCTTCACAGTTTAAAATATTGTGAAGAAATTATATGTATACTTTATGTATAGAACTATTTATATACGTACACATATATACACACAACTCTGTACTTTATATAGCCATAAACACTCATTACTTAACTATTTATATTATATACACATGGCATGAACACACACTTAGTGAAGAGGTGGTGCAGGCTGAAATCATTCCATCCGGTTTAATGGAATAACAAGAGTGAAACCATGAGTGAGTTACCAAGAGACACAGACACACATCTATTAGATAAGTGAAAGACCAATTAAATCAGCACTTCCATTTTCCCGTTAGCGCAGGATTGTTCCCACCCCATTCCATGCTCCGTATGCACATACACAGCTATTTTGCGTTCAGTTTACGTGAGAGGGCAGCGGTGCTTCTTTTTTTCCCTAAATGAAAGAACAGTCCGTATTTACTCGGGCTCACCGCAACCTCTTCCGCAGCAGCGCGGCACAGCTGGGTCCGGACGTCTCGGGGGGCTCCACGCGCTGCGCCGCCGCTCGCTGAGAGCACCTGCTGAAGCGTTATTGCATGGTTACGGGACAGCCACCGATCGCTCGCAGTCTGAACCCTCTCTCCCCAACAAGTGGTACAACTGTATAAATACGTATTTTAGCACAAAACAGTTTAACACGAGGCAAGTCCAAGTACAAATGAGACCTAAAGGCCTACGGGTGAACTTTAAAGGCCAGGAGTTCTTCAGAGTGCATGTTGTTTAAGGAACGCAAGTCAGGTAATTTCAAAAGAAGTTTTGTGAAAATAGAGGCTTCATTTGGGTGATTTTTCATGATTAAGGTCCTTAATGCACGGATTAGTGTTTCCTGAAGTGCCTCCACAGAATTGACATTTTCTATTCCGGAACGATCTAAAGAGAAGGGGAGTGAGGGGGAGAGAGAGGGGAGAGAGAAAGAAAGGAAAAAAGAAAAAAAAGGGGGGGGGGGGAATAAAAAAAAAAAAAAAAAAAAAAAGACTGAATGGATGTAGTTTGTAACGTAAAGCCACTGCAAGAATCATTCACTAAAATAACTATCACAAGAAAAATTAAATACTTATGCCAGAAGTTTCAAACTCACGCACCAGAAGACCTTCAAAAATTATTTAGCATCAACTTTGTAAAGCATTAAGCTCATGCCGAACTGGCTGCGTTCGGTCACCTTTTCTGCAACCACTTACCCATGTTTCCAGCAAAGGACAGGCTGAAGCACACGCTTAAATATTTTGCTGAATCACAACCATCAATGCAAGGAGAGAGGCAGGGCACACGGAAGTAAAAATTTCAGTCAATTCCCAAGGCTGGACATAGAACCCTAAACACAGACTGGAGGTTCGTGCTTGAGGAGGAAATCCCACTCAGGGTGAGCCACACTCCTGTCTGCACAATGGGATGGGCAGGGGCAAAAGGAGTACAAGCCTTGACATGACCGGGCACTACTCCTGAGTGCGTTCTGCAGCACTTACAAAATGAAACATTATGCACCCAAAAATTCCCAACTGAGGAAGAAAAGAAGAAATTCAACATCAAGAAAAATACTATGCTTTCACATACTGCACTCAGCCCACGCCCGAAGCATCTCTTTAGCGAGAGCTGTATTTAAGAACATGCCTGTTGTCCTTAGGTGGAACCCACGTAAGCAGCTTAAAAGGATGAATTTTCAAGCAAAACATCTCACCTAATAACCATGCACAGTACCCGTTTTTTCCAAGCTGTAGCCTCTCTTCTTCAATGCTATGTAAATTCAGCAGGGTGCACGCATACACGAGTGACGGACATGAACAGAAATGTGCTTTGATGTGCACATGTACTTAGGCACCTTGCAGAACTGGGACATGGCACGACAACAGCTTTCAGGAGTAGCACTGAGTCAGATCGTACAGTCGAGTGGGAATCCCTTCCTTCTGCTGTGTCAGTCCAATCAGACTTCTCCGGGGAACAGAGTCGAGGCAGCCCTCCTGGACTATTCAGTGCAGCTCCCCACCGCTATGCGAAAAATTACTGTATGACCCACTTCAGGATCCATCTTCAAGCAGTTAGTGTGTTTTGTTCCTTCAGAAAGATTGTTCCAGAACCTTCGGAACTTCGATTAATATAGAACAATGTTTATCAGCACATATTCCCCTCCTCTGTGAAGACTGTCCTTTAGGTTTGATAGCTGCTCTCCACGAGAGTGCGAGTGAAGAGATGCCTCTCTGCCTTGATTTGTTAAACTCTCTATCCCACTTGTCTCCTGCTTTGCAAAACCTTTAGGTTTGCTCTCTCCTGAGCAGGGACAATGACATTTGCACAGAATATGCCAGATGAGGTTTCTCAAGAGCTCTGCACAGTGACAGCGGTACTGCCTTGCCCCTGAAGGCAGAAGGCAGCAGTCCAGTCTTTCCTGGCTGCCTCAGGTGAGCTACTGTACCCTCCCCTCTTCAACTAGTCCAAGTCTCTCTTCTCCTTCTCAGTCTACTTCCAGTTGCTCCAGGTAGCCAGCAGAAGTTTTTGTTAGTACTATCCCAATAAAAGAGAATAGTAGAGGGTGAGTATTTTATATTCTTCTACCACGACACATCACCCTCAATAAAGAGATTACCTAGTCTCTAGATCAGCACAAACCACTTTCAGCTTTGCTTCCACCTTGCTTCTTCCTTCTTCAGTGACCATGATCCATCTTGCTGTCTCCCCTCCATCTTCAACACATCCAGCTAACTGACGCCAGGGTGAAGCATTCTTTTAGTTTTGGAATGGTATCAAGGTAATTCCTCAGCACCACTAGAAACTGTCCCACAGTCCTCACTGTATGGCCCTGCTTTTTCTTTCTTTGCCACATGACACCAAAGCAAGAGGATGTACAGTTACACACATTCCTTGCTACTCTCCCTGCTACTTCTTGCTGCACATTCTAAATATCCCTCATAAGAGTGGTTATTCATCCAATGTTATGTAGAGAGGCTTCTGACAAGTGTTCTCTCCACTAGCACTATTCAGAGACCTACGAACATTTCCTTTTTTTCCACTGGTGGTTTTTTGTGGGTTTTTTTTTGTTTGTTTGTTTGTTTTTTGTATTTTAAATAACTGAAAGTCTTCTAAAATGATTTTTAACTATTGCAGCATGGTATTTTATATTCTGGATCAGTTAATCAGGATTCAACAGTCACACACTCCTGTCTGCTTCTGGAACTGATGCAAACCTGAACTACTCCGCTGTCTTCCTTTCTGTCTTCTCTTGAGTAACTTCCATTCTGAGATGGCCTTATTCTTCCACCTTCAGCTCTTCTTCGATATTTTGCCTTTGCTTGCATCTCCATGTCATTCTTTCCAATGCTGTTCCTCCGTTCTTCCTCCTTCTTTATTTCCTTCTTCAATTCTCTGCCTCCACCTTATGAGAAATGACTCTCTGGGTCTCTCCCCTTCTTGAGAGGTGCGGTGCAGTGGATCTGTCTTTCAAGATCTGTTTAACTGACAGATGCCCACAATCCTTCAGTCTACAGGCACCTTCTCCTCCCGGCAAGCCCTTGCACTGCGAGCATCTCCCTCAGGAGCTCTGTCAGGGGCACTTCCGTTCTTCTTAGGCACCCGCTCAAGCGGGAAGCCTGCTCACTTACTCACTTTCGCAAGTAACAACTGCGGCATTTCAATTCAGTTGCAAGCTACAGAGTGAAGCTGACCCAAAAACTGCTCGACTCACAGTGACCATCAAGGTTATTACTGTGTCTGGAATACAGCACAAATGCAGGTTGGGGCCCAAATGCTAGAAGACCAATGAAGATGAGCTTTATAAACCTCTGGAAGTATTTTGTGAAGACATCCAGGAAGGCTGTGATCAGACTGCTCATCAAATCAAAGTAGCAACAACTTCCAAAGCCATGACCTGAAAAATCCTCAGCAGCTGTGAAAAGCCTAAATGCCAAACACCTCTTTTTGTCCTGTTGCACAGCTCTGCTGACACTGCACGCTGGGCATGTTACACACCATCCCCAAGCTAAGCCCTATGGGGAGCTAGCAACGTCACGGAGCAGTGCTTAAAAGTCTGGGGGCTGGGGGGGAGGCTGGCTCTATGCTAGCAGCACATTTAACAGAATGATACAGACCCTTACATTCAAAACAAGTGGCACAGGGACTGTGATATTCTAGGGCCCAGCAGCTGAGCAAGCAAGAAGGGCTGTAGCCTAGTTACAACATTGCACATGGAGAGAACAGGCCTGGTTCTCAGTCCTTGTTTTAAAGGTTGTCTCCAGTTCTCCTCAGTTTATGTTCTGAAAGATCAAATTTGTAAAGCGGAGTCCGGAAAAGTAACTAAAACCCCGGATTTCTCTCTGCTACCTGAACATTTTCACCAACAGACTACAGTGCCACGCTTCCCTCACGCTGCCATTCCTTCTCGCCTGTGAAGGTCACAAACTCTGTGCCACCCTCTGCTCGCTACCACCGCTTACAAACTGCAGAGGCTACAGCTGCTCCGTCCTGTGCTACTACATTTCGGTTACGCCCTGCACAAAGCTATGTGACTGAACTGTCCTACCCTGCCAACAGAGGCTTCGTGTCCCTCCAGCACAATGCATGGGGTGCCCCTCCCTGATAAGAAAGACGTGGGTCTAAACCACTCGTGGGGAAGAGATGCACTTGTTCAAGCAGTGAGTGGGCCCCAGATGCTGGCTCACTGTGTAAGCAGCAGGCACTACGAGCACTCCTGCTAGCTACCCCTGGAGAGCTCCTTCTCCACCAAGCAAGAATTCTGCATCTTGTATTCCAGGCATTATATGCAGAGCTAATGTGCCTGATTTGAGGCTTTAGATAATACTACAGAAGTAGGTGCTTAATCCTGCTTTGAATCTGGGCCAGGGTGTTCTGTATATCCAGGGACTGAAAGGAGATACAAGGCCGGTGAAGATGTTAGTGGATTGGCAGACATTTAGCGCTAAGAAGTCACGATGCAGATGAGCAGGGCTTCTTGCTGACATAGGCAGAGATCAAACTGTTGGATTTAAACTTAAGTAAGATACGCAACAGACTTCAATGACGATACTTGGAAGTAAAAATACCACCTTATCCCAAGACTTAGGCTGTGCAGGTCAGGAGCAATTTCACTGATGCTGTCCTGTGAAACTTAGACGAGTCAGATAAAAAGCTTCTAAATGGCCATCGGGCAGCTATGAGATGTATTTTTGCATTCTATAGAAAGCAGTAGGAAAATGTAAGCTCATTGTCACATTTTTCCAAAAAGCAGTATTAGAAAGAGCAGGTATGTAAAAAAGTACATTACAGGCTGCTAGTAGCTTAAAACCTACTAAACTGCACTCAGATGTGAAATAACAGGGTATACATTTTACAGGAATCTTTTAATAGAGAGACATATTCAATATTTGGCCAAGGTGCAAGTTAACTTTCTCTCCTTACCAGCAGATACCAGGACAACCGCTGTAAACAAACTCATTTCCTCATCACTAAGTTGCAGGGCATTTAGCTTCTCACTAAATTCAAACATCGAGTTGAGCAGATCACCAGCTCCCATTGAATGCAAGTCATCCACACTGTACTTCTTTCCACTCAGGAAGGTGACGGTACGCTCCTTTGCGTCAAACAAAGATGCAAACCGTACCATTAAAACCTGGTGAAAGAAAAAAAGAACAACAAAACCAGATAAATATAGGTGGATTTCTAGAAAAGCCAAAGAAAAAAATAAGCCTTTTATCATTCAAACTGTCTTATTAACCGCTGTACAAGCATTCTATACAGAAACCGTCAGCATGCTATTGAGCTGTAATAAACAGTGCAAGCTCTGGCCCAGTAGTCCAAGAGAAACAACACAGGGAAAAAAATTAGTGAGTGCATGCAGGGGAGAGGCTATAGCACATGAAAGGGAGGAAAATTAAAATTTAAGCCTCAGATAGCCTGAGCCACAAAGACAATGCCATTCATAAATACGCCAGTAGTACAACTTGCTTAAGCCACTGAACAGCCAGAGGCATACGTTAAAAGAAAGGTTTTCTTGGCCACACTCATGAGGAGCAAAATGAAGGTACTGAACCAGATTTTCGCTTGGAGTAAACTGGAGCAGCTCCATTGAAACAATGCTGATTTACACCACCTGATGACCTGGCCCACTAGGCATTCTTTGGGAAAGCACCACGCCGCACCGCTGTACCCACAGGAATGTTGATGAGCTCTGGTGGAAACAAGCCACATGTACAGCCTTCAAAAGGCTAGGGAAGCAGGGCTTGAAACGGCACCTGCTCTGTAGCGGCAGCTGGGAATACCCCTTTGGGATAAGCACCTGGGCTGGAGCAGTTGGCATGTGCTGAACTTACCCCTCTGGGCTGCAATTTCTCTTGTGGTTTCTCAGTCGTACTGCAAAACGTTCCCTCTGGAATGGCTTGTAAAGTTTCATTTGCTCATGTTCAACAACCTTATTTACATTTTCCAAGATCTAAGTTGCACATGACAGCCTTCTTACTTGGAGAAAATGAACCAACTGGCATTGGTTAAAACCTCAGACTTGCTGTAATCTCTTGGTGCGACAGTCGTCTCTACTCACTTACTCTACATAACTGCATGAATTTAAAAGTTTACTACAGATGAGAGGAGAACCAGGTTTTCAGCAAAGACTAGTGCCTCTGACAAGCTTAAAAAAGGAGGGTTCAAAAAAAAAGAAAACGCTTGGTGTTTGAATTCTCATTCATACATATTACATGACCTGCTCCCAAATTTTCACAGCCAAATGACATGCAGCAATATTGACGGACAGATCAGCACTACGTATTATTCACTTTTGCCAACTAAGCTATATGTTTTTGATGACAATAACTACAGAGTACAGAAACCTAGGTGCAGAAGCCCTCAGAACACAACAAAAGGAGACAAAGGGCAGACAGACAAAGCTGAACTTGTGCATTAGCAGGGACCCACCAGGTACTCAACAACCTTTAAGTTCAAAATGGTATTCCCCTTACAGAACTGGGCTTTAGAAACATCAACTTCAAACAATGAGCAACCGGTATTAACGCTGGTATTCAAAACTAAAGCCCATGATGTTGTGCTGGCTCATACTAAGGCAAAGACCTCGCCTGTAGATTTCAATGTCACTGTTCTAACCCAGGGAAGAACAGTTTATAGACTATGGCACAGCACATGATTTCACTTCAAGCCAGACTCCTATTTGTGCATGCTGAGGACACACCTGATCAACCCTACCACCTGACCATAGCAACATGAGCACATGAAAACCTCCTCACGGGCAAGTGCTTGCTCACTTCCCCACCACCTGCAGCCAAATTACCATGTGAGTCCGGAGAAACCGAATCACTACCCCAATGGATCCAAGGGGCTTGGTAGCTCTACCATCGACTACATTTGGAGTGGGGGGCTTGTGGAGGTGGGGGAGGACCCGCTCAAATCCAGCTGAGCTCCTTCTTTTATGCTCATTCCTGTTTCTGAGCTGGGTCCCATTCGAAGCCATGCAAATGCCACCATGATATACCAAGCTCCCCAGTACTCCCAGTTCCAACAAGGCTTTTTAGCTTACATGTGTGTGAATATATATAGCTACGCTGCTCCTGCACCAACATTGTCTCCATGTGTCTTCTTAGCCCCAAAATGAACTAGCACTCCTTGAGTATGAGCTGCTGGTGAGCACAGTGCCGAGACAGCTACACAGCGGTGTCCAAGGGAGCCAAAGCAGGCTCGGAAGCAGTGCTTTTACTCAGGTTCCTCTGTTAACATGCAGATGTTGGGATATCCCAGTTTAGTTACCCAGCAGACACAAATGGCCTTGTATGCACCAAGCTTTCAGGACTGTTTTGTCTCTAATGCAATGGTTTCATTAATCCTGTTTCGGTTTTTTTTCCTCCATCCCATTTTTTGGGATTTTTTTCTGTTGCTAAGATGCCACATAGGCCTTTAACTACAGGTACCAGCTCACTAATAGAAATCATTAATGTTTCTTATTTGTAAGCAAATAGGGATAAGCATGCAGCCATACATTAGTATTAATTCCCCTGGATACAGAAACCACCTTATCAGCAGCGCATGTAACTGGCAAAGAGGCGTATGAATGAGGCTTGAGAAAAGCCTGAGCTGAAGAAAGGCCAAGACAAAACATTTTACTAGCAAAACGTGAAGATGTGGCTTTACGTTACAGGAACAGTTCAAGCCTGATTTTCCACCCTCCTTGAGGGCACTGGACAGTATACCACTTTGCAGAGGAAGGAACCCACATTTCTATGTAATGTGAACAGCAACGCAAGAGGCTGTAGCTGAAGAAATGAAAATACAGCCCTTAGTTACAGGAGTTGTAGATGAATATTAAAAGCTCAAGAATAACAGCAAAAAATACATGACAGCAAAATAGAAGAAAATAGAAGAAATCAAGAAACTGACACGCTGCAGGCACCAAGTCTTCCAGTATAACCTGCACCGTCCAGCTCAACAACCACCCATTTTAGAACCAGGCTGTATAAATGCAGATAAAAGACCTGACACACTACACAAGAAATGTCTTCAGGTAAATACGAAATCCAGCACCCCTCTTTGAAAGAATAAAGCAAGTAAACAAAAGCAAAAGCATGACCAACCCTGCCCTCCCCAGAAAAGCACAGTAACACTGACTACTTGGGACCTCAGCTCCTCTGGTCCTCTACGTTTAAACCTCACATCTGAGCACATAAAATGTGCGTGCTCTCCAACAGACACAAGAGTCTCGAAGAGCAACTAAAACCTTAAGTAAAAGTCCCCCGGTGAAGGTCACTGATTATAAAACAGCACCCAGCTCCAGTATAATTTCCATTTTAACACCACTAATTCATACATAGGTCATGACCGCAAGTGGATGAAACGAAACACGAGGACCTTGTGGGATTAGTCTAGTCAGGCTGCAGCTGGCACATGGTGTCTACAGAGCTGCAGCAGTACAGCTAGTTATCAGTATTACCGTGTTGGAGATGAAGGCTTCAGCAACTCCCAGTTGCCACCAAAGGCTCGTGGCAACTCGTCAAGATGGATGCTTTGGCTTTGGCAGGGCGCACAGTGGCAGGAGGAAGGACACACAGAGCAATACACACATTCCTCTACAAAACTGGTAAGCCAACAAATAGCTTTCCAAACTATCCACCCTTCCAGACGCAGTCTGCTTCTCTCCAGGCTAAGCAAAGGTAGCTATCAAAGTAACCGCTGCTATCCAAACCAAACAAACTCCTCATTAGTTATTTATTAATGCCCAGGGAAGAGGAAATGGTAGAAGGACTGAGCACTTTTGACCTAGTTGGAAGAGGGACAGCTCACCAAGATCTGACCAAACAGAAGCATTGGACACCATCAGCTTAAGGAAAGCTCAGAGCTAGCATCCACCAACAAGCTGGTTTTGCCCGATATCACCCAGTTCTACTTATTTCTGTTCTTAAGGGGGTCAGACTGACGCACAGCTTGTCAGCTCCACAACACACACACACACAGAGTGGTCTCACCTCAAAGGTCCCAGCCTTCAGGAGATTAACCTGGTCGTGTTGAGAGAGATCTCGGAAACCTGGGATGCGCTTGGCAAACTCCACCACTTCCTTCACTGCAGGGGTAAAACTCAGGGAAAACTCTTCCCAGACTTCATGGCCAGACTTGTTTGGGTCCACGTGGGGAGTCTTACTCATTGGGCAGACCTGATGTTTACAAAACATACACAGAAAACCGCTCTTAAAGACATCATTCCAAATACTGACAAACATTTGAAGGAAGCAGGTTTGTGCTTCAAGAAAACTTTGCAACAATGATGCACAGAGAGAAAAAGATCAGTATTCCTCAGTCAGCTCCCAAAGCAACCAGATTTCTCCCTCTCCCTTTAAAAAAACACATAAACAAACAACAAAAACCCATGGCAGCCCATTAGCAATCTGTTCCTAAATTCGCTGACCTTGGAAACTCCGACATTGTTTACAGCAAAAGACTTTAGAGAACCCAGGTTACGCTATTCTTCCCTGATCTCAACTCAGACCTGACACCTGGATTTCTCTTACTTGTATTCTCTCTGTAATCTCACCATTAACCACAATTTCACAATCAATCGATTGTAATCTCACAGTCACTACTACATTCATTCTTATCTCTCTTTCTTGTTTTGCAGGCAACTAAAGTGATTCAGTCAAGGTGACAAAGGTGTCAGCACCAGAACAAGGAACAGAGCCTTGGTTTCCCGCAGGTTCACACCCTCATTACCAGGATAACCTTCCTCTCCTACGTGTTTGCTTTTACTTGTATCACTGAAGGAGGACCACCAAGGAACTGGTATTCCAATTTTGCTCGGTCACAAGACAACAAAACGCTCTGTCTTTTATACAAAACACACAGCGATTTTTTGTAGAAAAGTCTGAATCCATTACAATGAGATCAGATGTATCAGTTAAGGCTGACTGCCAATAAATTCCCTCTGCAAAACCCAACCAGACGCTCTGAGATACTTGTGGTTCTGCTTTCGAAAATTTACACCTTTTAATGAAGTTTAAACCTTTTAATATTCATTTCACCTGTCATCATCAAGGACGAGAATTCCTTTAAGTATTCCTCACAAGTATACTGAACGATGTATGTAATCCTGCATAATGTCAGCAAAGCAAAGAGAAAACAGTGCAATAGATTAGTAATTCCTCAGAGCTATGCTGCTTTTGCAGGGCATCTTGAATTTGATAATTGCCTAGCCATTCTTTGCAGGAAGGTCCTAAGATTAGAAGGATACATTCAAGAACTACACTGCAAGAATATATTTAACAGGTAGACGCGCACGTGTGTGTGTGTGTTTGTGTGTGTGTATTTGGCCACTACTAGGGAAAACAAGATTGAGATAGATATAAATTTCTGGGGGTTTTCTTACAAAATACCAGTTACTGACTGGGCAGTCAACATGCAGAAAGCTCTCCCCTTTCTCTCTCCCCGGAAGACTAGGATGGAATTGTATAGATTTCATCATTTAGCTGTGAATCACAACATCATTTGTGCGTCTGAGGACAAGGCCCCAAACCAAATGATTACTTGTGGGGTAGAGGAGGACCTTTCTCATAAACTGAAAATCATAAAATATTTTGGCAAAAGGAAAGGTCTAGACACACACCCAGAAGCACAGCAGACACTAACCACTGCTCTGTCCGTGATCCTGCAATGGTTCACCCAAGTATGGTTAAAAAGATAGTGCTCTCTGAAAATAAGGAAGGTCTGATTCAGCTTGGTTTCTCATCTTACCATGGTTTACCCTAGCTCCCAGGCACTCGGTTCTATGGGGAAACTGCCACGTTCCTCTCCTGTGTTATTATGTTTAAGTTCTCTTGCGAGACCTCTGCCCAGGAGTCTTTCCTGTGAGAGGAGTTGTCAGCTTGTGCAGTCACTAGCTCTCTTTAGAAGGACCTCTTCAGGAACGACTTGTTCCGCTTTTCTGGTTGAGGGGGTATTGAGTAAAAAAAAAAATAAAACCCCTGAACATCTGTCTCCATAGCAGTTCAGAGTCTAATTACACTCCCTTACAGCTACTGACTCATTTTGGTCAGAACCTGCTCTCATCTAGTTCCCTGGCAAAATCCTTATCCATGTCAGGGATGCAGGGGGGGGCCGGCAGTGCTCTGTCGGATTCGGGTCGGTTTCCTCATTGCCGGCTGCCTTAAACCTCCCTGCAGCTGCTATGCACAGGTCAAACTGACTGGTTAGGCCTCTGCAGGCAGCACCACTCCCTGCCTGCCCATACTGACAGGTTTAACCTCTGCTTCTCAGGAGTGCCAAGAATGCCACTGCAGTGACTCCACATACTTTCCCTGCAAGGAAGAAAGGTTGGGAATGATTATTATTTGCCATCGTGTAGTGCCCGGAGTCTGCAATTAAGGTCAGAGCCTGCTAGTGATGGCATGGTCCACACACACCAAAGAAGAAAAAAAAACAACAAAACAACAAAAAAAGGAACTACAGCATCAAAACAAACAGCCTTCACTGTGCAGAGACTTTCAGAGGCCTTCAAGAACCTGTGAAGAATTTATACAAACTAGGAGGAAGAAAAATACCGGCAGTTCGAGTACTTCAGAAAGGTCAGGGGCTTGCACTTCTCAACAGGAGCACAGGATGAGAACGGGGATGTTATGTTCTCTCATCCCAGGCGGTTCCAGTGATAAAGAGAAGGACAATCTATTTTAAGGGGCTTACAGAGCCAGTTGCCTGAATGGCAGAGAAACAGCAGGTGCAAGGCAAACGGGAGGGACCTGTTAAGGCAAGGAAAAAGAAGAACAAACCCACAACCCATATGCAAGAAAACAGGAAGCATCCTTGTTAAGAACTCACTGAGAAAATGCTCTGGAAAAGTCATCTAAGGTACCCAGCAGTGTGTTCAGAGCCTCACTTGTGTAAGTACTAGAGGGAAGACCCTGAACTTCTCTCAAGTGGTTTAGCTGTGCATCTTCCTCCTGCCTCCGTTCAGATCTGAAGATGTTCTAGGGCAGAAGGAGGCATAGCCTGTGGGTCTCACTGAGCCTGTATTTTATGCTGCCTGTAACAGAATCAGCCTGTCCCCATTAGAACAAAACAAAGCAAAACACACCCCACAAAAAAAACAGCCTACTCAGCAAGAGAGACTTCAGAGTACACTAGCAAGGCGTGCAAACAGACTGGCTTAAAATCCTAGCCCTGAGGTGTCATCCCAGAAATTTGCTCAGAATACCTTTCAGGAAAATACAGCATATCTGACTGTGCAGATTATTTTAAAGTGAAGTCTTCAAGAAGACTGAGTAAAGAAGGAAATTTATAAACTCTTAACATCTATTTCCAAAGTCAAGCCAGTTAAAAAACCCGTAAGTCCTCTTCAACCGATGCTCTTTGACAACAGTCTGCTTTCGGTTTGCTAAAAAATGAGCAAAGAAACCCCATCGCTTGTATGATCACTTCAAACCCTCCCACAACTCGAGCCATTATTCCCCTTCATCGCAACATGCGCCACCAAACTTGCGTCACTATGTTTAGTTTCAGCAGCTGTGCCAATTGTGCGCAGCTTCACCGACTAAAGAGGCACGGCTGGATCACACCCATCACTAAGCCTTTCACTAAGTCAAATCAAACGATTGATATTGGTATACCAGATGCATTCTTCCTCCAGTGCTGCAAGAGTAAGTGGTATTCTTGTTTGGAGAAAAGCCATCTTCTGGGATCCTATCACACAGTCGCTGAGTATAACCGCTGGTGAAGTTCATACAGTGGCCACTTGTGAAACACATGGCATGCCCACTCGGGTAATGCATTGCGCTTCTCCCTTTGTACTGTCCACCAAGGTGCTGCTCACTTTCAGGGTACTGAGGGCCACCGAGCCCGCTAACACAGTGCTCGCTGCTCAGGATGTACTGCTCAGTGGTCTTTGACACTCTCTCCCCACTCTGCGACTGCATCATCTCTGCTGGGTTTTGGGACTGTTCTTGGTTGTACATGAAAGTGTCCTTGTGGGCCCTAGTGACCATGCCGATCACTTCTTCCTTAGCCATGTCAATGCTGGGAGGGGGAGAAGGGCTTTTGATGGTTTCCCTCTCTTGTTTGGGCTTGGAGGAAAGGCCTTCTTGAGGTGTTTGATCCTGATGTTCTGTTAATGCTTCATTGGGTAAGTGACCACTGAACTGACTGTTCATCATGGTTTTCATGGCACTCTGCATTTCAATCAGCATCCTCTGTTTTTCACGTTTGGGAATACGGCCAAATCGAACAGCTACCAAGGCGGTGAAATGAAAAGTGGTGGGAAGAAAAAAAAAAAAAAAATAAAGTCAGTCCTCAAAGTGTTAGCACACAGACACAGAGAATACACACCCCAATCAAAAATCTTGCCTTTTAAGGGAAGACTTTAACTGTTCTCCCCAACACTACGGCACGGGTATTACCACTGAAGTCCAGAGGCTTCCAGGGCATATGATAGGTGTGAGATATGAAATGTATGCTGTTGTTTACATGATTTACATACAAAGAGAAGGCAGTTCTAAAGCATACAATCTCTAAAGCCTTTTCCCATAAACCTGGCTATGGACTATACACACAGTTATGTTAGTTAATTGTCAAGCTTTAAGACTGGATCAATTAAATTAGTACAACTTTGTGAGCTGACAATTAGCTGAATGTAAACACAGTTCATATTTGAATAGGAAGTCCTGCATGACAGCTCCTCATGGACCAATTACATGACTTGCCAAAACAGTTAAGAGAATCGGTGCCGAATGAAGCTTACCTTGGCAAATTTTCCTGATAACTTTGGCTTGAGAAGGACATTTTCTGCTGGCAAGGGGGTGGGCATCATTATGGCTGCAGCACTTTTAACCCTGTCCTAGGGAACCTACAATTGCCTCTGCCATCCTGTCCAACCACGGCCTTACAAGGGCTTATAACCAGTTTCGACTGATGTAATTATGTTCACGCAGTAGTCCATCATTAATGTAACTAAATATCTTTCATTAAAGCAGGTGCAACCTTATGCGCAAACAAGCGCCTAGGGGATGAAATAACTCCTATGCACGACAAGAACTCAGAACAATTATTTAAAATAAGTTTTAACACTCCACCCACTAAATTATTAACAGCCCCAGATTCCTAGTTCTTGTGAAATAAACACCCAGAGAAAATTAAAAAGTGAAACAGAAGGAAGAGTTCTGGTTTGTGACAGTAAGTTGCACCAGACTACACCTTCAGCATTACAATTTTTAAAAAGTCACAAGGAGTGGATAGCCAGCAAGGTGCTCAGAGACACAGCTCAACATTACCCTTT
>Ga0181612_165236_pt1 | contig 14894 bp, 9 predicted proteins | sample HoacroProtozoa21_FD_119630 | JGI IMG/M metagenome (GOLD analysis project Ga0181612, IMG submission 119630) | Hoatzin crop microbial communities from Cojedes, Venezuel. Combined Assembly of Gp0051906, Gp0051904, Gp0051908 | reverse complement strand
TGCCAGTTGTGTGCCTCAGACAGTTTTAATTTTTTAAAACCCTTCATTTCATAGGAAGGAATTTTTTTTGAAGTTTTTTGTTGGGGGGGTTTTTTTTTTTTTTTTTTTCTAATTGGTAGTTCTTGGAGAGCTGTTACCAAGGAAGTGTTAGAAGTCATCCCAGCTCCCCGTTTTAATGTCAATGGTGGATTATTGGAAATAATGGTGATAAAATCGTCTAAGTCATAAAACAAATGCAGTTTATTCAGCAGCTTCACAGTTTAGTGTGTGTGTATGTCAGATTTTTGTTAGCTGTGTTGTCATACACAGGTTGCCAAATGGCTAGGTTTTGTTCGGCTTTTATGGCGCTAGCAACAAAAAAGCATAAAATTCATTTAAGTGGAACATGTCAGGGTAAGAGCCATGGAGCACCTCTCTGGAGGGTTTATTAGTTCAGGTACAGCTTTCCTGCACACAGATGTACTGTTTCCTCTTCTCGGTCTGGCACATCGCTGCATGATGAAGCCATACGTTAAACCCTACCACGCTTTAGATGTGTAAGGAACACTCGCTGGTCCCAGGAAAAAACACAGTTGGGTCATGCACAGTAAACGTTTACAGCTGAGATAGTGTTTTATTTTAAGACATAAACCAATTGCTAACTGCGTGGAAGAAAATGTTAGGAGGAAACAAATGCAGTGTTTTTCTGAAATGTCTGTTTGAGGTTCCTCTAGATTCTGCTTCCCAAGTGGTTGGATTTAGCACACACCAAAAAACATTAAAAATCACTTCTGCGGGACAATCTTCTTTTGATTTGCAGACCCATGTAGACTTTAGTAGGAAAAATGGAAACGGGAATACACAGACTGCCAGTTTCAATCTACCGGTTGTGAACTTTTCTTAGTTACGTTTTGTAGACCTCTTAGAAGTAAATACTCAGCTGATCTCTCATCAGCTCCGGACGTGTTCGAAGTGAGCTGTTCTTTCTTTATATTCCTTTTTTCCCCACTGATCCTTCTTCTTTTTTTTAATTTACCAAAGGACAGTGTTTCTCCGACATGTAAGCAAAGTTCAGCTAGCCTTTTTTGATTCGTGTGAACAAGAATGCCAAGGCGTTTTCCCACTGTGCTCTGAGGAAAATGCTGATATTTGAATAATTCAGAAATGCCCAAAGCTCTCAAACTTCATTCTCAGCTATTGTTTTGCTTGATCTATTATGCATTGAAAGCCTAGATTGTGATTGATGAACTGCCCATAGCAGTGGAGGGGAGATTGTCTGTTCCGTGTGTAAACCACTGTGTAAAATTAATCCTATGTAAAACGATGCTGGCTTTACAAGGGTTGTAGAGGAAGCATTGCAGATTTTTTTTGGTGTAATTGCTGCATTGGGCAACATTCAGCAGACAGCAAGTGCTTCCATTCTCCAGGGCTGAACAAATGTTACATCTTGTACAAAAATCCTGTGGTAGTTAGTGATGCTTAATGAAAACTGTATTTCAGATCACCGAGGTTTCAAGACTCAGTAGATTCTGCTGCTCCATGCCTGAATGGAAGCCACCCGGCTCAGCACATTAAACAAGAATGCCTAAGTGATTATAAGGTTCTGTCTGAGGCTTCCACACATAGGAGGATTACGGAGGGGATGGAGCTGAGAGCCTCCGGTAGCCTGCATCCTGAAATAGACCTAATGAATAATAGCTTTACAAATTCACTTTCATCCTACTTGTTTAATAATGAACATAGCTCCTCCCTGGGTCCTTTGTCACTTGGCACCCCTCAGCACTCGGCCAGGCTACAAACAAACAACCTGAAGAAGAGATGCATCTCTGTTGTGCCGTCTTCAGCTGAAGGAATTGATATTACAGCTATCATCCGCACATCACAGACGTCACTGGTCACCTGTGTGAATGGACTGCGAACTAATTCAGCTGGCATTTCCTCTCATCCTGTGGAGATCAGTCATCACAGTGCTCAAAAATCCTCTCGGCCCCAGTCTTGCTCTCAGCCTGGAAACTCTTGCAGTATTCCCTCCCCTCCAGCATGTCTTGTACCTGTTTCCACTGAATGTGACAGAGGTGACTGTGAGCAGATACAAATGCAGCAAGTCGAGGAGAATGGAAGCCTCAGCCTTATGATGAATGGTACTAGCATTCCTCATCAAAACACCTCACACAGCACCCAGAAGGTGAGCTTCTTAAAACAAGAACCAGCTGATGATTATTCCTCCACTGCTGATCTTTTTCGACATCATCAGGGGCTGCCTCCCCCTTACCACCTACACCAGCAACTAAGCCAAACTCAAGGGACGCTGCCTCACCTACACGCCTCTATGTCTCCAAAGTCCCTTCAGCCCAGCGACGGGGATGAACAGGACCTCAGCAGTGGCAAACAGGTCTGTCGGTGGATTGACTGCAGTGCCACTTACGACCAACAAGATGAACTTGTCAGACACATAGAAAAGACTCACATTGACCAGCGGAAAGGAGAGGACTTCACTTGCTTTTGGGCAGGCTGTGTCCGCCGATATAAACCCTTCAATGCTCGTTACAAACTGCTGATTCATATGAGGGTTCATTCTGGAGAAAAACCAAACAAGTGCATGGTAAGTCTGGAATATATTTGTTTGAATAGAAACGTACTGTTCGGCTCTCTTTCTTGCTCTCTCTTCAGTCTTATTCCAGCATAATTGTTGTGCTTTCCTGTAACTTAGTCTGCAGCAGGCTGAAGCGGAATTGGAGAAAACTTTAATCTAGAAGGAAATGTTTGAGTAAGAAATACTGTAGTTCGTGGAAAAGGGATTCAGTTTCCTCATATGAGAGCTTAACTTTTAATACAGTGCTTTATTTTTTTTTAATATTCATTAAAGCATTAATAAAGTGATGATCAAAGCACACAGCGGTCATTTAACGTAAAACAAGTCACAGAGCCTCGGGTGACATTTTTAACCAAGAAGCATAAAACTCATCTAATGAAATTCTTTTCATTCCTTCAGCTGAAGAATAACCCATAGAGTTGTGAGTGCAAAAGTTTCAAATGGTAGTTTAGAAAAGAAAAAAAAACTTGTTAAGGATTTTAAACAGTTAAAAGAATAAAAAGGAGTATCTTTAATTACATTTTCAAAGTTTGTTAGGAGCTTTTCTAATTTGCAAAACAGAGCTTTAAAAATAAGTGAAAACCATTGTTCTCTTCTGATCAAGAAGATGTAAACAACATCAGTGTTCCAAAAAGAGGATCTTGGGAATAACACCATCTCTGCATCTGCCCACCATAATGACAATATGGCCAAACTAAAATAAAAGTTAATGACTTCCATTAAGCTTTCCACATGTTTGAAACAACAATGATATAAGACCCTGACTGAAACAGATGAAGCAAAACAAGTTTGACATAAGCTTCCAAATTGGGCCATGAAATTTGGAAAGTCTTATTTGTAACACCCACATGTGCACGCGTGTGCGTGCATGCACATACACACAAGTGCACACACACAAAGAAGTACAGACAAAGGGACTGGGTATGGCAGCAGGTTGTGGTTCTTGATAGGCAGAATTTTCAACTATGTGTCTATTTTAGTGTTTGGATCAGAGAATGACATAATGCAAAATGCTGTAAGGAAGTTAAATTAAGACAGACTTTTCTGTGGCAAGCTGTAGCTTTCTATGGAGACATAGGAAAGAATGTTTGTGTAAATAGCTTACTTTTTTCATTTGTTCAAGAAAAAGCTTGCTGCGATGGTTGTGGAAGGGAGAAAGAAGAAAACAACAGTATTCAAAATGGTTTACAGAGAGAAATATTCTCTGTAAGTGGTCGTCCTGATTATCTTTTTACTTCCATTGGATAAATGAAAAACATTATTTTAATGTCTGCACTGTTCACTGTGTATTCCCTAAAATAATACTGGAAACAATGCAGATGCAGAGAACAACATCAAGTTGCCCAAGGTAAAATAGAAACACTCTAAGACTTACTGGTTTCTTTTTCCTTTGGGAGAAAGAACTGGCTTGCTCTTTTCCAGAAGTAGCTCGATCACAATTTGTAAAACTGCAAAGGAATTTAACTTCCTATGAATACCTTCTTTTTGGTCATAAATCATCAAAGAATAATGCAAGTTCGTTGCCTCTTTCCAAACAAAAGTGTAAGCAAGCTGTGAAAGCATACTTACAGATTTTATTTTAGCCTACTTTCTGTTTTTAGTGTTTTTATCATCTGGAATGAGATCAGTCTTCTCCCCACTTTTATCTCACACTTTTAAAAACAACTACTTAAAACATGAAACGCTGATTAGCTTTGCTATGATGCTGAAAGACTCCATGGGTGAGGGAACTTCTGTCTTTTTCTGCAAATGCATATTTGACAGGTATTGTATAGAAGATTTCTAATGTTACATTCCCATTCCTACAGGAAACTGGATAAACCAGAGATGTTAAATCATGTAGTATCTTAGCAAATGCTAAAAATGTCCTCTTTTCAGTTATGTTCGTCTGCATTAAAGAACCAGCTTCTGATAACATCTCAAGGTTTAACTTTGTGAATGGGTTGGAAAAACCTTTGCATCTGATGTTGCAGACAGCCTGCATGGCTCGTGTATGTAGCCTTGGCATGTGAGTGCATAAAGATCTGTTTCGTTTGAGCAGATATTGTAGTTGTTTCCATACATGGAATGGCCCAATCAGAATTAGGAGCTTTACATTGCACAACTTGCCGTTAACTCTTCCATTCCCAGAATAGGACTCTTCCACTGTCAGCAGAGGTATCCATGTATTAAACGCTACAACCTGGAATCCTGCGGGGAGTAAAGCTGGACCCAAGTGAGCACAAGAGAAATATGCATTCTTTGCAAATTTAGTTTTCTACCCTGGAAAAACCTTGATCTAGCAAAGACAAGATCCAAAGCTGCAACATGGCTCCTTAAATTTATTAATATCAAGTGGGGATTATTTGCCCAGCGAATTCCATTCCACTTTAAACAAGGGTTGCTGTGCAGTGTTTCACTGTGCAGTGATGTCATGTCATTTTAAATGATGGCTTTTCTTTTGATGTGGTAATAATTGTGCTGTTATTCCTGCGAATTAAGAAGGCAATTCATTCTCTCTCTATAGAGATCTGAGATTTTGTTTCATTTTTGCTGTAGCCCTGTTAAAGTAACTTTACATCTTTTGCTATTTGTAGTGGAGATTTTGTTTCGCTGTTCACAATTACCCATTGTACTTTCTTTTTAAGCCCTCGATTTTATTCCTCTCTGTAAGATTACTGGATGACTAGGTATTGAACTGCTCAGGAGAAGCTAAGAGCGAGCAGCACCCGACCCTCATGCATAAAAGTACTTTTCCATGTAAAATTATTAATTTCTTATGACAGGCTTTGCTACTATGTACTGTAATAGACAAAGGAATTTTGGAATTCAAGCTACTTGAGAACAGGAAATACAAGAGACATTTTGATTGAAAAGTAAATGGTTTGCTAAAACTGCAGTTAATCCTTTTATTATCTTTCCAACAGCAGTTTCCACAATACTTTCATGAGGTAAGCTTCCTTCAGTCCAACTGTAACACTCTCATCGTTACAGCTGGTTTAAATTTAGCTAGCCTACTGCTTTCCTTACTACAGACAGTCGACAGGCAAAACAGTATCTGGTGTAGGGAGCTACTGATGTTTCGGGTCCATATTCCGCTCGCTGTGTTTCGTTGCCAAAACCGGTACTATGAGTGTTCGGTTTTCATATTCTGTTAAATATTCTAATTAAGCGGTGCCTTCTCGTCATTGTGTCCCTCAGTTTGGTTTTTCCTTGGGCTCTGCAAGTAGTCTAAAGGAAACTACCTAATCTCTTTGCAATATCCTGTTATGTTTCATACTTAACTCATGTTATTTTAGTTTTATTAAATTTGGGGTTCATCTGCATTATAATCAAAAATATATCCAACAAAAATAATGATGCAATGCCTTTAAGACTTTAACTTCTGAAGATTAATTTCATGCTTTTTTAGATTTGATGTCCCAGACAATTGGAATTTTGATTGTCTGAGACAGCAAAAATTAGCAAGCTTAAATGGTTTTTATTTTTAAAAAAAGTTTCTCATTGATGCATCTTTTGCTGTCTTTCAGTTCTTCCAGTACGTTGGTGGGTAGAACCCTGCTGATCTCCAGATATTGCATCCTCAGTTTAAGCCTCTGCTTGTGAATGTAAATATAGAGCTGCTCATTTTGTTGTCTAGCATTGTTTGATTTGGACAAATCCATATTTGGCTTATCAGTTCACCCTCTGGCATGCTTGTGGCTTCATAAAGAGTAGAAAATTACGTTCCCATCACTGCATGCATATGTGCTCAGGGAATCTATGTTACAGGCCTCCACAGACATGGTCAGGGTAAATATATTTAGCTTTATGTAACTTATGCATATGCAATTAGTGTTGATGGAAATTGGGTATCATAATGTATGTGATATCCATGAAAGGAGCTGGATGGACAGTGGTAATAGCAATTGCTGATTTCTCTAGTTCATGTATTTCAAAGAAACAAATATCTCCGGAGTATGCTCTAGACCTGTCTGGGACGTTATGTTGCTGCCTAGATAGTTAAGACTTCGAAGCAGAATCTTTTTTTCTTGTATAAGTGCAGCATACTCAGTTTGGGAATAGTCTTCATGCAATGATTTGGGTGCTGTGTTGCACACAGTGAAATTCAGCACTTGTGCTCTTTGTAGTCTGTTCTTTTGAATCCCTGCGGGTGAGACACTATAGGTACTGCATTAAACATGGGGAAATTGAGACATAGAGAAGATAAGTAACTTGCCTAAGGGCATCTTTAGGCAATTCCAGCATTCCAGCACAGATCTTGTGTTCAAATCCCTACATCACACAAACTAACCACTTGCAGTTTACCTATGAAACAGATTTTTGTACGGATTCCATACAAGATAGTGGTCCTGCTGAACTTCCTGCTATTTTTACTGTACATCTCTTGACACAGGTGGTTTGGCATGCCATAATCCTGTGAAACCTTTCCTTAAAGGCTCGGCTACATTTGTAATACTTCGTGGGCAGCCACCTGGTTTCTATGATTACAGGAGAAGGGGGCCTATGGAACAGATTAGTATTACTGCTTCTGCTGCTAAGGAAACCAATGCGGAATCTCTGGTCTCCGTAGAAGGCAAGTATTATGCTGTCTGCGGTCAGTGGGGAGCATGTGTCTAGCAATGCATGGCCAGTAATGAGATCTCTGCAGGCTACATCTACAGATGAGTCTAAGGGACAATCCTGCATCTGCAGGGGAAATAGGTCTGCATGCATCAGCTTACAGGCTTTTGAGTTACTTCACCTAAACAATAAGTTTCTATGCCTGACTTGAGGGAATGTTGTGGAAGTCTGGAAAGTATTTTCAGCTTTTGGAGTGGAGGGTGTCATGCACTGATGCCAAAGGAGTGCTTTAAAAAAACAGCAGTGATATTAGCTTCACTTTCTTTCCTTTGAAGTCAATAGTAGGAAGCATCCATCCTATCAAAGCTGCCTCACCAGAGATCTCTCTTTTTATTAGGTCTCTGATGGCATTTCCCGATACTGTCAAGGAACTGTAGCATTAAAACCACTCTGATTAGAGGAGCAGACAGCAGTTCAGTGGTTTTGTGAAAATACAATGTTTGTTTGTTTACAAAAACCACTACAGATTACAGACAGTATGAATGGGTTTAAGCATGCACCAGCACTGGAGGGCAGGCTGGCAAATGGCTTTGGGCTTGGCACTGCGTCGGCTCGTGCCCAATGGTGGTTGGTGAGTTTGAACTCTTGTCTGTCCACAGGAGAACTCCACACCAGCAGATCTTGCAGGGCAAAACCTGTAGACATTATTTGGCCCAGATTCTGCCCAGTTGGGTTGTCTCGTGTTTCAGTGCAGTAGGACAGAAATGCAGATCTGCAGTCCTTTGTGCAGATAGGAGTACAGCGCGATGGTTTGGCACTATGGTATGGTGCCTTTATGGGCTGGCGACCTGCCTGCTTGAGTTGAGCTGCAGAACGAGTAGCTGCCACTGTTTACCTTGAGGGATTATCAGCTTTCCAGTGTGGCCCTGGGATTGCTGACCTTCGGGACATTCTGTGAGGCACACTGCTCTGTCAGGTTGATGGGAGAAGGTGTAGGATGCTGGGCTGGATGGACTTCTGCTGTGACCAAGCAGGGCTGGCTGCCTTTTTTATTTTGTTTTCCAGCAGCTCGATATAGGTTAGGTTTGGCTAGCAGGCTCTCAGTTTTACTACAAATGAAGTAGATTCCGGCTGTTGTTGCCAGCACCCAGAATGGTTTTCAAGTTCAGTTGCATGCCTTAAAAATGTTATACAGTACATTGAAGAGATATGATAAGTGGAATATGGTCATTAGAAATATATAATGAAAATTCCATGGAGGGGGCTTTCAAATACGTACCTTTTTATTCTACAGGAGCATTTAATTCCACAAGGTTTTATTTCATTTGACTTGATAAATTGTTAAGTAATTTGAGACCTGGTTAAAACAGAATTATCCTGAAGTTTTCCTGGCGTATTTATACAGAGGGGGTCACCATGTGTAGATATCGCTGTTCATTCAGTCTTTTAAGTAAGAAACAAAGTGGGGTAGTAATGGTAATATCACCACAACATAGTGGGTACTCACCCTATGAAACTCACTGCCATAGGATGCGATGTAATTAATTACCACTGTTACGGTTCTCAGAGTGTTGGATAATTTCCACTAATAATGCTTAGTATCTACTGAAGGCCAGTTGATAGAACTAACCAGATAGTGGTTTAGGGAACAGATAGCCTTGTGGCACAAGGATGGATGTTAATTTCCGTGTTCCACATTAGAAATTTCACTAGGTATTCCATGCCAGTTTTTTCAAACCAGTAGTAGTATCATTGTAAAACAGCACTTTGAGAAGAAAACCAGTAGTGAACCTGGGTCACATTCAATTTGGAAAAGAAAATGTTGAGGGGACAGGGAACAGGACTGGAGGATTTTGTTACGACTGACATTTTCTAAACAGTGTACTATTTTGGAACTAATGAGATATTTCTGTATTTTAACCCATCTTTGTTGACTTTCTGTTTCAGAATGAAAAAGTGTTAAACAAAAGTGCTTGCTTTTTTTGGTTCTTTAAAAGCTCTCATTTGATTTATTCAGTGGTTTTATTTTGTTAGCGCAGTCCCCCAAACAATTATGTTTCAGCTCATCCTGGACTGATTTCTCTTCATTCTTTAGTGTTTTGATTTGGCTACTGAAATACATATTTTTTTTACCACAATTCCAACGGTGACGTGATTTGAGTAGAAGGAAAATGATCCACTTTCCTACAAAGCAGCAGATATTTGTCAGAAACCTAAACACTCTGAGCTTTTGGAAAATACCTGACAGTGGTCTGATTGACAGAGGACATATTAAAGGAAGGAAACATTTTTGTGTTAGAAATGGTTCTCCAGAGTGACTACGCTTCTTGGCACCGTTGCGGCACATAGACGAGACAGTTGTATCAGAACTCTTCCATGCCGAGCAAAGTCATTGATGTTCTTTGTCAAATACTATAGGCGAAAGTATGCCCAGCTTAGAAAAGTGAAATTTATTAGTTGTGACCTACGATGTCTGGCTGCCAGACAGACTTCTAGGCATGTCTCCCAGGTCTTTTTGGAAAATTTCTGCTAGGCTTCTTTCCCTTCCCTTTGCCCAGTTTGAACACAAAAATGACATCTCGATACCATGTTTTTGTCTTTATCCTCTTGTCCCGCAAAACTCAGCAAGTAGTGATTCTTTCTCATTTTAAGACACTCAGAATTATTTCCAGCTCTGCTGTGGCCTGGCTCTGGATGATACTCCACATGTAGATTTATTCAAACCCCAGTCTCAGCACAGACCTATAAACCTCTCATGGGGCATCACCTTTTGAAGACATCTTGCATGCAGCCTCTTAACTCCCAATTCATTCCAGCTGCACCACAAGATCACTTTCTTTGCCATGCAGATCAATGAATTCTATCAAATAATCACATCTGAAGATGCAAAAAGGAAAAGGCTTTCCAGCCTCTGAGCAATGGGTTTGCAATAACTCTTAAGGATTTCTATAGCTCACCATTTCCCATGTAGCAAAATTCTGACAAGATTCGTTTCTCACTATGCATCGTGTCTGGGAGTGAATCGTCCATCAGTTTCACTATATGAATCTGCACAGTGGGAAAGATCAAGTGATACACCCTCAACGAGTCAGATGTATTCTCCTTTCTAGTCAGAAGTTTTACAGAGCAGTAAATATAACTGTGAACTACCTGCTTCCTGTAGGAGTGTCTTAATACACTTCAAGAGTACCTCAAAGCTGTGCCCAGCCATTGGGTCCTAAAACTATAATTCTGCAGAGTCCAGCATCATTTTGGCGGGGTGAGTTGTCTCCAGAAGATTTGGGAAAGAAGGTTGCATTCAGTGATTTGAAGGCAGTCTGCAGTTGTAGGAACAGTGAGAGAAGAATTTTCCCCCAGAAATTTCATTTAAAAAAAATTGCATCTGAATATTATTAATCTTGTCATTTTGAAGCTGGAGAACTTGAAAGCTCTAAAATTTTAAACAAAGTCTTTGTGATTGTGTTCTTGAGGTTGACTGCTTGGCTTTGTTTTATTTCTATGTATGTGTTTTGTGGGGATTATTAAAAATGGCATGAAATTGTTCTGAAGTCCCAGTGATTTAGCCCTTCTGAACAGCAGTTAATCTCAAGAAGGAAAAATAGTTTGAATCACCTGGCAGAAGGGTTGGTCAAATTAAAAAGCAGTAAAATTAAATATTGTTTAAAAACTATGCCAACGATATACTCATTAATGTTTCTTATTAGGCCAATACGTTTTAATACTCTGTATTAGTGAAACATATGTCATTTAATAAAAATGTTAATCTGCATTTGCAGGCAGCACAGAGGCTGTATAGTATAGTCTCAGGGGAGAAAGAGGAATTTAGTGCACATTAAAAACTTTATACAGTCATTTATGCAGTTGGATCTCAGTTCTGAATGTGATGCATTTGTTTGTTACTTCGGGGCAAACGAGCAACAGTTAGCCTTTAACAATCGGATGAGAAATAAAAACCTGTAGTTCCACAGCACAGGGTGTTTATGTCAGCTTGGGCTTCACAATGGGCCGGATTCTGAAAGCTTCACTCACTTGATTAGCAAGTAGTCCTGTGGGCCTAGTAAAAAAATAATGTGCTGTTTAAACAAACTATATGAAAACTTGACTTTCTGGCATCTGACAACTCTCACTGAGCAAGATTTTCAAAAGTGGGCCCTGGTTTTGGATAGCTTTATTCTGGAGGTGCCCTGCTCTAATAGGGCACCTCTGAAGCTGAGGTCCTCTTTCTCTCGAACCAGAGAGTGTGTAACTGAGTTACTGACATTTCAAGAGCGCTTCTGGAAAGTTTGACCTTGGATCTCCATTTCCTCACAAGTACAATGAAATAAATCTCTCTGGAGCACAATGAGCATGGATAATCACAGTGAGGTAGGGAGGCCAAAAATGTAACGCATCCATAATGCTGTTTTGCATCTCTAATGATTCCTTCTGCTGCGAATCTCAAAGCTCTTTGAAGCTTCTGTGTGCCTGCAGAGTTTCCTCTGCGGTGAAAACTCTTGTGCCCAAGTTCCAGGTACAGTTGAATTAAGGCAAATTACTCTGCTACTTTCTGTCCCTGTTTACACTGGTGGAATTCTAAAGAAACCCTGAATTTACACCAGGGTGCGTGAGCCCAGAGATGGCTCAGCCACAAAGTGCCAAAAGTCACACGTGGAGTGCCTGGCAGAAGAGGCAAGAAAAAGACCTCCCTCTTCCCAAAGCCTTTTCTCTTTCTTTTCTTTCCTTGAAGTCAGTGTGAGGCTGTGCACCTTTGCGACCAGAAAGTCCCTTCTACTTCAGAGCATGGTTCACGTGAGTAAGGGTAAGCAAAAGAGTGCTTTTATTCAGCTCTACAGTGGCTTTCAAAGAAAATGTTGCCATCATAAAGTATTCAGTGCCCTGTGTTCTACCTCAAGAACATCTATATTTTCTGTGTTTGGGTAAGTCAAAAGGGGCTTCATTTCAAATAGCTGTGTATTTACATCACAGACATTTGCCTGACTTTTCTGTTTACATCCCTGGGCTGACTGTAGAATCCAGGAACAATAGGAGTTTTATTTCAAAGTCTACTTTTGTTGTCTATAGCAGTGTCTTCCTTCGATCTCCTGCCTTTATTGTTGTGTACAGATAACATGTGTGAAGAGATCCTACACTCAGGTACAGTGTGGCTGCAGTGTTAAATAATTGATCTTGATCTTTCTTTTGAAACTGCATCCAAGGCATTTAGAAGTGGGAAATGGAAAAAGCATGTTCTCATAATCCAGCTCAGTAAAGTTTGCACAACTGCTCTTTGTTTCATCATCCCTACAATAAATCTTTCATTTTTGCCAATTGAGAATGCCTACTAAATCTGCAAATGATTACTTCCCTGAATTGTGTTGGGATTCTTGCAATACATTTTTCTTACATGGGTAATGATAAAATAAGAGTCCATCAGAAATATTTTATTGCCTGGCAGAGAGCCTTTTATGAAATGGTTTTGATTCAGGGAGATTCTTCCAAGTGTTTTAGAACCGTTGCTTACAACTTTCCTTTAACCCTTGCATGGAGGGCTGCCAGGCCCTGGGAATGTCAGAGATAACGTTAGTCGATCACGGCTGGTAGAATGCAGGACCTGGGTATCAGTTGAACCTGCAGCCCTTGGACTCAGACTGGGAGCACGCTGCTTCAACATGTACTCGTAAAGGGTATTGTGTTACTATTAGATTAGAAAGCTGATGAATGTCAGACTGGTGGGAACCTTGTAAAACTAATCTGCTGTGTCCATGTTGATATGATTTCACTCTGTTTCAGCGAGAGGGTGAGGAAGATGGAGTGTTACAAAAAGCAAAACACAAGGCAAACCTGGTAGGGCCGTTTGGGTCACTGAGCCCAGCCGCTGCGATCCCAGGTATCGTGTCACCTTACAGTGATCCCCTCATTACAGCCAGAGGCACATAACGCCTTTATGTCTGCGCTTTCGAGAAAGATGTATCATCAACACTATGACTTGTAAGTCAGGATCTGCCAAAGAAACAAATCCTGCCCTTTTTACCCCTAATTTCAAAATGGGTACAACTACATTTGCCTGGCTTTGTGCAGGAACTGGCCAGCTGTAGGAATTGCTTTGCTTTCCGTTATAAAGAGATACAGTCTCAACCTGATTCCCTGTAGATCTCTAGCACACTGTCTCCATGTAAAACAAGGCCCAGGGGGCTGCTCCTCGAATGGCACAAGTTGTGATGCCTGAAAACACGTTCTAGTACTTCAGGGAGAAGGGATCTGGCAAGAGATCTACCTTGTGATACTTGCTTGCACTCACAGAAAAACAGCGGTAGACCTGACTCTCTGTGGGGTGCTCTCAACAAAACCACATCTAATGGTTGACATGTTGCCTCCCTGCAATAAATTGTCTCCTCAGACAAGACATGGGGAGAGCAGAAAAAAAGCAGATTATGCGAAAATATTTAAAAGTATTACAGTTATTCACAGACTTTTATCTTCCCGCATATCCTCAAACATAATGACATTTTTAATTGCATGGTCGTGGTGATCTCAGAGTTCACTGTTTACAGTGCGTTGGTCCAACTAAACATTTTTAGCTTGTGCTTTGTCTTGAAGGCCAAGGAGTGTAAAGATGACAACAAACACACAGAAACCAGACATAGGCATCAGCGACACGGAGCACACTAGCTTAGTCAGTGTAAGTGTTAGCCAGGTAGATGCTAAATAGCGTGCGTGACACTTCAGACTGGCAAACCTGCTCCTGTATAAGTCTTACTTCTGGGCTGAAATAATATGCCAAAGTTATCTCAGATGATCATTGACCATTTTTGTTCAGATTTTGAAAGGGGGCAATCAGAAATACTTCCTGGTGTGAAGAGACTTTGATGAATTTAGAGGGAGAGGTACTGTAGGTGCACAGTGAACATCACAGGAAGGGCCTGTGATACAGGGATTCTGTATCATCTCTCCTCACTGATGGCTATTGAAAAGCAGCAAATTTAGGACTTTTTAAAGGAAATACTTTTTAACACTAAGCAAAGCTGAAGGGATCAGAGTGGAAGGAACCTTTGTGTGGAGCATGGATGTTTTTAACTGTGGACAGTGATATCCCTAACCTTCCATCAGTACCTCTCAGGCACCTTGTACCTGGGCCACTAGAATGACAGCATGTTTAAAACATTAATATTTGTAGCTGCGTTACTTCATTTCTAGTGCTGTAAAAATACCATTCACGTAATGGGGTAATGGCCTGCAAGTTCTCATGGTTTCAACTGTTTTGGAGTTACAGGAGTTCTGTTCCTTTATGGCAAGCATCCATTTCTCATTTTAGTATCTTTGGCAGTCGTCTAAAGGATGGGAAATTAAAAAATGATTAAGGGGACAGAGAGACAGTCTTTTAAAGAAAGATGAAAGGAATTAAATCAAGGGCTGGGGTGGGGAGAACGAGGAAAGGGAGGGATTGTTTAGAAGAGAATAGAGAATAAGTAGGGGTGATCAAGGGAAATCAAGCAAAGGAAAATTTTAAGCTAATTTTCCGCTAAAAGTTCCTAAAAATGAGGTGTATTTTAGAGTGGAATGATTCCGTAGTGGAAATAGAAGATGCTCAACTGTGTGAATAATATAAGCTAGACTGTCTGGAAAACTGGCAAATATATTGTAGAGAACAATTTTGAATGTAAACTGTCTTATTCCTAATTTCTACCATTCTGTGAAAAGTAATTGCATCATTAGACCTAAGAGAAGGAACTGCATTTGCAGGCACAGGTGTACAGTTTAAGCCTTCAGGTGTCTGCACTCTCAAGGTATTATTTATATATTT